>Ga0209222_1000002_pt1 | contig 123494 bp, 96 predicted proteins | sample BlaSpr_A8_Ref_O3_FD_187991 | JGI IMG/M metagenome (GOLD analysis project Ga0209222, IMG submission 187991) | Forest soil microbial communities from Thunder Bay, Ontario, Canada - Black Spruce, Ontario site 2_A8_Ref_O3 (SPAdes) (version 2) | ecosystem: Environmental > Terrestrial > Soil > Boreal...
CCTTTCTTCCGAGCCTTTGGTCGTCGACAAACCATAGTCTACTCGGGTCTCAGGAGCCGGCGTTGTTATGCAATCAAGTGCCTTTTCCGCCCGTCAATCCTGCTGCGGCTGCAACCCCACTGCGACCTTCGCAAGCGTTGAGACCTTTCCTTTTTTCCCGCTGAGCACGGCACGAATCGTTTTCCGGTCGAGACCCGTCTCCTTCGTTGTTTTTCGTAATCCAAGCTTTTTGATTCTCCGCTTTTAAACTCTCGTTCGCCGCCACTCGCCCACCGTCATATCGAATAACTGCGTCCTCGATATTTTCAACAAAATCATCTTGTCCTTGGTCGAATCGTGAAATTTCTTTTCCGACTGACGCGGTAAATTTGGACGCTTTGCTACCCGGGGAAGATTTTGACAGTGAGGCTGGCGCTGCCGCTGGTAAAAAGGGGAAGGCGGAAGCTAGTAAGACAGATTTGTCTAAAGGCGCCATCCGCGTTGAACCCATCGCCGCACGGCGCTACGAATAGTTCAGGCTCACCTCTGGCCGCCGCTATCGCGTTTCTTGGTTGTCCGGGAACGTATCCGAATTTCCCAGTACGTCCGGTCTATATCACCGCCAATTTCCAGCACCCTTTTGCCTCAGACGAACGCGAGCCCATCTCGCAGTCCAAATGAGGCATCCACTATGACCGCCGCCGGAACGCCTTCCGAACCGAACCTCAGCATCAACCGCGCGCTGATGGAGGTGAAACACGCGCTGGCCACGATCAACGCGATCCTGCCCCGCTCTCGCGATCTCGGCGTCAATTTCGCCCTCATTGAGACTCAAACCTCCTTACAGGAGGCCGTCGAATCGCTGTCCATCGCCGAGCAGCTATCCAAACCCAAATGACGACGCGCTCGCGCCGCCCTGCCGTATATTCCTGAGTTACTAATATATCGATACAGTAAATAAAATATTGCATTGGGAATATCAGCGGAATAGACTCTGTTCGGGAGGCACCATCATGGCACACACCGAAGACGATTTCCCGACGCGCGATCAGATCGAGACCAGGGCTTATGAGCTTTATCTCGCTCGCGGAGAAGATAGTTCCGCCATCGAGAACTGGCTCGCCGCCGAAGACGAATTAAAACGCGAGCAGGCCAGCGCGCCGCTCCGGTCCAAGTCCGCGAGTGCCGGCCAGCACAATCCGAGGTAACTTGAATATCTGACTGGCCGTAAAATCCTCTGCATCCAAATCCTCGTCTCCAAGCTCCAACTGTGCAGCGCCTTCGCGGCCCGGGCGCCTGCTGGTCCCGCGAACGCACCGCGCTTCGCCTGCTGCGCCTTGTGCGTTTGTTTTAAACGAAAGAAAATCCAAAAGAGCTTAGGGAGAGAAGGAACATGAAAATACTCATGGTGCTGACCTCGCACGATCAACTCGGCAACACCGGCCGCAAAACCGGCTTCTGGCTCGAAGAATTCGCTGCGCCCTACTTCGTATTCCGTGATGCCGGCGTCGAACTGACCCTCGCCACGCCCAAAGGCGGCCAGCCCCCGCTCGACCCGAAAAGCGACCTGCCCGAAAATCAGACCGAGGCGCAGATTCGGTTCAAAAAAGACGCCGCCGCGCAACAGGCCCTCTCCCAGACGGCCAAACTGGCGGACATGAAATCGGAAAATTTCGACACCGTGTTTTACGTCGGCGGCCACGGCCCCATGTGGGACCTCGCCGAAAGCAAAGACTCCATCGCCTTGCTCGAATCCTTCTACAGTTCCGGCAAAACAATTTGCCTGGTCTGCCATTCCCCCGGCGTCCTCCGTCACGTCACCTATCAGGGCGCGCCCCTCGTCAAAGGCAAGCACGTCACCGGCTTCACCAATGGAGAAGAAGCGGACGTTCAGTTGACCCATGTCGTGCCGTTTCTGGTCGAAGACGAACTGATGCGCCTCGGAGCCATCTTCGAAAAGAAAGCGAACTGGCAGCCCTTCTCCGTGGTGGATGGCCGCTTGATCACCGGCCAGAACCCGGCGTCATCGACGACCACCGCGAAAACGCTGCTGCAGACACTGGGCCAGTCAAAATCGGCTTCGGCTTCTTGAGTTGACCAGCAGAATCGACCACCGAGGAGAATCCAATGACCAGTGCAAACGCCGCTCCGAAACCCACCCAGATTCGCGTGACCCGCCGCTCGCCCGCCTATTGGCGAGTGACCATCGACCACCCTCCGCTCAACGTGATGATTCCCGAAATGATCGGCCAGTTTCAGGACGTCATCACCGCGCTCGAAGCCGACGAGCAAGTCCGCGTCGTGGTCTTCGACAGCGCGGTCGACGGCTATTTTCTGAATCACTCCGACTTCACCGGCAACCTGAGCGACCTGACCTCCATGCCGCCCGGCCCCACCGGATTGCCGCCCTGGCCCGACTTTTTCGTGCGCCTCACCCGCGCGCCGGTCGCCTCCATCGCTCTGATCCGCGGCCGCGCCACCGGCAATGGCAGCGAACTCACCCTCGCCTGCGACATGAGTTTCGCCAGCCGCGAAAAAGCCATCCTGTCGCAGTGGGAGGTGGGCGTCGGGCTCGTGCCCGGCGGCGGTCCAATGGCTCGCCTGCCCCGGCTCATCGGCCGCAACCGCGCCCTCGAAGTCCTCTTGAGCGGCGACGACTTCCGCGCCGACCAAGCCGAAGCCTACGGCTACGTGAATCGCGCCCTGCCCGACGCCGAACTTGACGCCTTCGTCGACGCCCTCGCCACTCGCATCGCCGGCTTCGACAAATGGGCCATCACTACCCTCAAGCGCCTGGTCGATGCCAGCCTCCCGCCGGATGTCGAGATCGGTGCCAACTGGGACGCCTTCATATCCTCGGTCAGCCGACCCGGCGCGCAAGCTCGGGTCCAAGCCCTGATGGCCCGCGGCTTTCAAACCCCCGGCGATTTCGAAAATCGCCTCGGCTATCACCTCGGTCAACCAGCGCCTCAAACCAAGCCCTAGCCCGCTGTCGCGCCCGAATCAGCACGAGGAAAAACCAGTAATGTCCGGCAAAAAATAATCTGAATTAAATCGTCTGCATGATCAAAAGAGGCAGTCATGTCCCAAAAATCCACCGCAGCAAAACCGGCCAGGCAAACCACCGAACCCCGTCCCCATCAACCCGGCGAATCCATTTTCAAATCCATCCTCTCCGAAGACGTCGACTGGAAACCCTTCCCGGCGTTTCCGCCCTCGGTCCGTCTCGCCGTGGTCGTCGGCGATCCCTCGCAACCCGGCCCCTACACGATCCGCGTGAAAGCACCGCGCGGCGTGATCCTCCCTCCGCACCAGCATCCCGAGGATCGCGTCTACACCGTGATTTCCGGCGTCTTCTACATCGGACGCGGCGAACAATTCGACGCCGATAAGCTCGAAGCATTTCCGCCCGGCGCGGTCGTTATTCTCCCCGGCAACACACCCCATTTCCACTGGGCCAAATCGAGTGAGTACGTCACCCAAGTCACCGGGATCGGCCCCCTCGGCCTCGAGTACCTCGACCCCAGAGACGATCCGCGCAATGAGAATCCGGCGAAGGGAAAATGAACGATAAATAAATGGATGGGCTGGAGAATAACCGCGACGTTTCGGATGTGAAGATCTACTCGCTCACGTCGTCCAGAAACGTCGCGGACGGCACGAAGAACAAGCTCCCCGTCACCGCCCGGCTGAAATCGAGCAAGCGGTCATAGTTGCCGGGCGGGCGCCCGACGAACATGTTCTCCAGCATCTGTTCCACCGTGCTGGGCGAACGGCTATAGCCGATAAAATACGTCCCAAATTCTCCCTGCGCCACCGAGCCGAACGGCATATTGTCGCGCAGGATTTTCATCTCTTTCCCGTTCTCTTCAATCGTGGTCAGCGAACTGTGCGACGAAGTCGGCTTCACCGCTTCGTCCAATTCAATATCCGACAATTTCTTGCGGCCGATGATTTTTTCCTGCGCTTCGACCGGCAGCGCGTTCCATCCTTTCATATCGTGCAGATATTTCTGCACCATCACATAGCTCCCGCCGGCGAACGCTGCATCCTCTTCGCCGATCAGCACCGCGTCACTCGCCGCTTGGCCGCTGGGATTCTCCGTCCCATCCACGAAACCGACTAGATCTCGCTCGTCGAAATAACGGAAGCCATGCACTTCGTCCACCGCCGCCACAAAGTCGCCGATGCGCTCCATGATCTGTGCCGTCAGTTCGAAGCACAGATCCATATGCTTCGCCCGGATGTGGAACAGCACATCGCCCTGCGTCGACACCGCATGCCGCGCCCCCGCGCGAACCTCCCGGAACGGATGTAGCTTCGCCGGCCGTGGCGCCCCAAAAAGCCGGTCCCACGCCTCCGACCCAATCCCCATTACGCAGGAAAGACCTGCTTCCCTATTGCGATGCTCCACCGCGCGCAATATTCCGCTCAGGTCCGCGCACAGCGACCGCACCGCCGCCCGCGCCTCCACGCCCGGCTTGAGTGTAGCCACCAGAAAAATTGCCGCGCGCGTCAGCGGCGCAACCATCGGCTGCGCCACTACCCGTTCCGCGCCAGCTGCATTCTTAGGATCAAGTTCCATCGTATTTCCCGTGAGCGACTCGGCGAATTCGCGCGGCGCCCATTAGAATTTAATTTTCTTGCAGCGGAAGTCCAACCCTCCGCAACAATTCCTGAAAACGCAGATTCGACCGCAATCCATCCATCCCCGGATCCAGGTGCAAATAGATCAGCCAGTGCGAATGTTCCTCGTACGATTTTTCCAAAAATTCCGTCGCACGCTCCTCATCCCCCAATCCGACGTAAATTCCGGCGAGGAAATAAGGCGCGACATATTTTTGCTTTGCCAAAATTGTCAGATCATCAAGAATCTTTCGAGCTTCCTTCGTCTTCCCCGCCGCGCCAAAGCTCTGCGCCAACGACGCGCGAATTAAAGGACTCCCTCCCGACGCGCGGACTCCCTTCTCCCCTTCGGCAATCGCCTCGTCAAATCGACCCATTTTCCGCAGCACCAAACCCAGCACCCAGTTCGCCACCGGATAATTCGGGTCCAGCTCAAAGGTTCGCCGGATTTGCTGCAGCGCATCCTCGTATCGCCGCGCCATGTAATACGTCCAACCAATCGCCACGCTGATAATCAGCGAAAGCGGATCAAGCTCCTGGCTCTTCTTCATCCGCGCGATGGCTTCATCGTGCCGTCCCATCGTCATCAAATATTCGGCGTACCAGTGATTCGCCGTGGGGTAGCACGGATTCAGCGCCACGCTGCGTTCGAATTCCTTTTCCGCCTCCGGCCATTTCCAATCGTGCAGCCACAACCCCGCGGCCGTCGGCGTGTGCGCTTCACTCAGTTCCGGTTCCAACCGCAGCGCTTCCATCGCCGCCGCTTTGCCTTTCGGAAACGCGTCCTTCGGCGGCAGATAACTGTTCCAACCGAGCAGCACGTACGAATCCGCCACGCCCGCATAAGCCAGCCCGTAGCTGGGATCCTTTTCCGCCGCTTGCTGAAAATATTCGATCGCCTTGTAAAATCCTTCCTCGGTCCACCGGTTCCAGTGGTGCCGGCCTTTCAAATAGAGCCCGTAAGCCTCCGCGTCATGCGTCTGCCGCTTGGTCAGCCGCTTTTTTTCCGCGCGAGTCAGTTTCAGCCGCAAGTTTTCCGATATCTCGTTCGAAATTTCATCTTGAATCGCAAAAATATCGCCCGGCGCCCGATTGTATTGCGCACCCCACAATTGCGTCCCGGTCGCCACGTCCACCAACTCCGTTCCAATCCGCAACGATCCGCCGCTCTGCATCATTCTTCCGGTCAGCACCGCCTTCACATTCAATTCGCGGCCCACCGCTTGCGGATCCATCTTGCGTCCCTTGTAACGAAATACCGTACTCTGCGCCATCACCCGCAGTTTGGGCACGGTCGCCAGAATGTTGATCAGGCTCCCCGCAATTCCGTCGCTCAGGTATTCATTCTCCGGATCGCGGCTCGCATTTTCAAAAGGCAGCACCGCCAGCGAATCAATAATCTTTGCCACCCGCTCCCTGCGGATAGCTCCCGTTCGCGTCGTGACATTCTGCGCCGTATGCGGCCCGCTCGAACCGGTATGGCTCGACTCCGCCTCGCCTGCGACAGTGGGCCTCGCCGCCATAGTCTCCGTGCTTCCCGCCGCGGACCTCCATCCCGAATCAGATCCGCGATCCAGTTGCTGCAGATCGTTGCGCACTTCGGCTGCATGCTGGTAGCGCTGCGCTTTATCCTTATGCAGCGCTTTGTTAATAATCTCTTCCAGCTTCTCCGGAATATTCGGATTGATGTTCCGCGCCGGCGCCGGCGCTCGCGTCAGCACCGCCTCAATAATCACGCCTCCGGTAGGCCCGCTGAACGCCTGCCGCCCCGTCGCCATCTCATACAGCACCAGCCCCAGCGAAAAAATATCGGTCCGCGCGTCCAGCGTGTCTCCGCGAATCTGCTCCGGCGACATGTACGACGGCGTCCCGCTGATGATTCCCACAATCGAAGTCGAATCTGTATCGTCACCGTCCGCGCTCAGTCCGCCGGCCGCCACTGCTTTCGGCAAAAGCTTGGCCAAACCAAAATCGAGCACCTTCGCCTGCCCGCGTTTCGTCACGAAAATATTCGCGGGCTTAATGTCGCGGTGAATGATCCCTTCGGCGTGCGCCGCATCCAGCGCCTCCGCGATTTGCATCCCTAGTCTCAGAATTTCTTCTAGCGGCAGCGCCTGCCGGTGAATGTGATGCCGCAGCGTTTCCCCGTCGATGAATTCCATGACGATGAACCCGCGCCCGTCCTGCTCGCCAATGTCGTAGATCGTGCAAATCCCCGGATGATTCAGCGCCGACGCAGCGCGCGCCTCGCGTCGAAACCGTTCGAGCGCCTGCGGCTCTTGCGCCAGTTTGTCGGGGAGAAATTTCAGCGCCACCGCGCGGTCCAGCCGGCTATCCTGCGCCTTGTAGACCACGCCCATTCCGCCGGCGCCCAGCTGCTCCATTATTCGATAGTGTGAAATGGTCTGGCCGATCATTGGCAGGCAAAATCGTAAAGTGGACCGCGTTTCCGCTACAGCGTTGGATCGTCAGGGCCGGATTCAGTGAACGACTTTTTTCTTTCCGTCTTGGGTGGTTTGGGTGACCCAATCAGGCTCAATACTTTAGCGCCTTCTCCGAAACTACTCGCCGCCGCACTCTCTTGCTCCAGCGTGATGTTCTTGTTGCACACGTTACATAGCAGCGCCGCGTAAGCCCCGCCGTCCGCCTGCCGGAACATGTTGCAGCGCATGACGTGCCCGCAACATACCGGAACCCACATCGTGGCACCTTGCTCCGCAGCCATGAGCCCCCTCTCCGGATCTTAACTGGCCGGATTATACACTCAATTCTCCCCGCGAAGATTCGTCCGACCTCCCGATTCTTCGTTGCGGGCGGCATCCTACGTTCCCCCGAGCGGCTCTACCATCCGGTGTGATCGACCTGCGCTGTTAAACTCGACTCTGCTCGAAAGTGTTCGAGTCGTCGCGCTATCTTTGGATCAAACACCATGCTGCTAATCTTGCTGTGCACTCTGGTCGCGGTCGTTCTGGTCGTCATTTTCGTGCAGCCTCTCGCCGCAGTGAGCGTCCTCGAACGCCTCACTCCTCAAGTTACCTATCGCGTCCGCACCAAGCTTCCCCTCATCGCCCTGTCCTTCGACGACGGCCCCCACCCCATCTACACCCCGCAAGTTCTGGAAATTCTGAAACTCCACGGCGCGAAAGCCACGTTTTTTCTTATTGGCGATCGCGCCTGGCGTCATCCCGAAATCGTCGCCCGCATCAAAGCCGATGGCCACGAAGTCGGCAATCACTACCAGTATTTCCGCCACGGCCTGGTTCTGCTTCACTCCGACGCCGCCTTTGTCCGCAATCTCGAAGACGTCCAGCGCACCCTGGGTCTCGGCGATGGCCAGAAAGTTTTTCGTGCGCCCGGAGGTCTCGCCCGTTCCAGCCAACTCCGGCTCGCCCGCGATCGCGGATACACCTGCGCCTTGGGCTGCGCCTACCCGCACGATCCGGCGCACCCCCCGCTGCAGTACATCCGCTGGCTCATCGAAAAAAATCTCGCTCCGGGAACGATCGTCATTCTTCACGACGGCATCCCAGACCCCACTCGCGCCATTCAGGCTCTTCCGCACATCCTCGCCGAAGGCCGAAAACGCGGTCTCACCTTCGTCTCCATCGGCGAACTCCTCGCCGCTCGCGAGCCACCGAAATAGAAGCCATCGCGAAAATCGTTGCCAGATACACCATTTGTCACGTAACGTGTGAACAAGCTCTTCATGCTCGCGGCCGATTCCACGTAACAGCTCAGGTCGGCGGAGTTCGTGTATGAAATCGCGGAGATTGCGGCCTGTCACCCGCGGCGCGGGAATTCCCAAACGTTGGGCGGCCTTCGACGACCTCAGCCCTTTCTTCACTGCTGCGCCTGCCGGCCTCGTCATTCTCGATTCCAGCTTGCAGATCCTCCGCGCCAACGAAGAAATGGCCATCATGTTGGGCAGCACCGTCCCGGAAATTCTGGGCAAAACTCCCCGGCAAGTTGCTCCCCTCCTCGCCCCCACCGTCGAGACCATTCTTTTGAAAGTTCTCGCCACCGGCGAATCCAAACTGAATTTCAGCCTTCGCGGCGAAACTCCGAAGTCACCTGGAATAATTCGCGATTGGCTCGCTTCCGTTTTTCCCATGCCGCCGCACCACAAAGCCCAAAAGCCTCGAATTGGAGCCATCGCCGTCGAAGTCACCGGCCAGGTCCGCCTGGATCGGCTGTCCAAAGATCGCGCGCTGCTCACTCAGGCCGAAGACATGGCGCGACTTGGCAGCTGGGAGCATGACTGCGCCACTGGCGACGAGCTCTGGTCTCCGAACTTGTGCCGGATCATGGGCCGCAGCGAACTCCAGGGAAAACTGCCTGAGGCCGCCTTCTGGGAATCTTTACATCCTGACGATCGCCCCATGGTTCACGACGTCATCGCACGCGCCATGCTGCAGAAACAACCCTACGAGTATCGCGCCCGCTTCACTCTTCCCGATGGCCGCGAACATCTGCTGCACACCCGCGCGAAGGTAATCCTGAATTCCAACAATCAAGTCATCCGCCGCTTTGGCGTCACCCAAGACATCACCGAAAAACTCGAAACCGAGCGGAAACTAAACGCCACCGAGGAACGCTATCGCGATCTCGTCGAAAACAGCACCGACCTGATCTGTACCCACGATCTCGACGGTACCTTCCTTTCCATGAACGATCAACCCGCCCGCCTGCTCGGCTATCGCGCTGACGACCTCATCGGCCGCCGGATCCCGACATGTTATTGCCGCAGTATCGCGACCAGTTCGCAGCCTACATCACCACCCTTCGCCGCGAAGCTCATGTCGAAGGTCTCGTCTCCGTTCACACCCGCGCTGGCGAACGCCGCGTTTGGGAATATCGCAACACCTTAAGAACCGCCGGCGTCGACGCCCCCATCGTCCGCGGCTTCGCCCGCGACGTCACCGACAAAATCCGCGCCGAACGATCCATTCAGGAAAGCGAAGCCCTCGCCACCCAACACCTGGCCGAACTCAATGCCATCTATGACACCGCTCCCGTCGGCCTCTGCTTTGTCGATCGCGAACTGCGTTACGTCCGCGTCAACGACGTGCTCGCCGCCAGCAACGGCCTCCCCGCCTCCGAACACATCGGCCGCACCATACGCGAAATAATTCCGGATCTCGCGTCTAAAGTTGAACCCATGTACACCAGCGTATTTGCCTCCGGTGATCCCATTCAAAACATCGAATTGGACAGTCTCGCCTCCGTTGAACCTTGGGCCGGCCACGTCTGGAATGTCAGCATGAGCCCCCTCAAGGATAAAGCCGGCCAGATTCTGGGCTGCAATGTCGTGGTCCAGGACATCACCCTGCTAAAGAAAGCCGAAGCAGCCTTGCGCCAGCTTTCCACTCAGTTAATTCAAATCCAGGATCAAGAACGCCACCGCATTTCTCGCGCTCTGCACGAAACTCTCGCCCAGGATCTCGCCGGACTGCAGATGCTACTTGGCCAGGTCGTTCGCAAAGACCCCGCCTCTCCTACTCGGTTCGTAAGGCGATTCACGAATGTTCCGACATCAATCGCCAGGTCATGAGTCAAATGCGCACCCTCTCCTATCTTCGTCATCCGCCGTCGCTGGAAACCGGCGACCTCAGCACCACCCTCAAGTGGTACATCGCCGGTTTTTCCGAACGCAGCGAAATTCAGGTCGCCCTCCACGTCCCCGAAACCATTGGTCCCCTTCCCGCCGAATACAAACTGGTCCTCTTCCGCATCATGCAGGAATGTCTGACCAACGTGCATCGCCATTCCCGCAGCCCCTGGGCCGCCGTTCGCTTGATTCGCAAAGCCCACAGCATCCGCCTCGAAATCGCCGATCGCGGCAAAGGCATGGATCTCCTTCCTCGAGTGATTCAAACGTTCCACCCGGCATCGGAATCCTCGAAATGCGCGAGCGCGTCAAGCTGCTGCATGGCGCTTTTCACATCGACGCCGCCCCCGGCAAAGGCGTCCGCGTCGACCTAAACATTCAATGACCGCCCGCAAGCGGGCACTTTTGTTTTTCCATCGCGAATCGAGCCGGCTCCGCCAATAAATGCTCCGAACCTTCGACCCGCACTTGGCGGTCATCCAGAGGAGCGCAGCGACGAAGGCTTGCGCTGACTCAGGAAGGGACCTCTCGGCTAATCGTCACGTTTGAGACACTCTCGCGCCGAATCGCCTTAAAAACCATCCCTCCGAAATGTTCGCTTCGTTTTCGCCACCCGTAAATCTGATAACATACTTAAGTATTCCCGCCGACCAATGAGCGCCCAGGAAAAATCGCCCGCCGCCCCCGGCTTCAACGCGCCCCAACAACGCGCCATCGAACACGGCGACGGTCCCCTTCTCGTCGTCGCCGGCGCCGGCACTGGCAAGACCCGCGTCATCATCGAACGCATCCGCAATCTTCTCGGAACCAACCCGGACCTCGCCGGCGAAAATATTCTCGGCCTGACCTTCACCGACAAAGCCGCGAACCAGATGAAGTACCGCGTGGTGAAATCCATCGGCGAGCGCGCCGAAGGTGTCTGGCTCGGCACTTTCCACGCCTTTTGTCTCGAACAGGTTCTGCGCGCCGCCAATCCCGACGTCCAGCCGCTCGACGATATCGACCACAAAATTTTGCTCCGCCGCAATATCAGCAAACTCGACCTGAAACTTTTTCGCCGCCTGCAGGATCCCGGCGAATTCATCAGCGACTTCGTCACTTTTTTCTCGCGCTGCCAGGATGAGTTGGTCACCCCCGACGATTATCAGAAATACGTGAAGTCCCTGCGCGCCCAGCATGATCAGCAGAAAAAATCGCTCGAACCCGACGCCCTCCAGGCCGCTGAAGAAGAAGTCGCCCGCCAGGAAGAACTCGCCCGCGTCTATCGCGTCAGCGAACAACTCCTCCGGGAAAGGAATCTGCTTACTTTTGGCGCGCAGTTGATGCACACCGCCCAATTGCTGCAAACCGATGACGCCCTGCGCCAGCAGATTCAGGACAAATACCGCTACATCCTGGTCGACGAATTTCAGGACACCAATATCGCCCAGCTCGAATTGCTCTGGCTGCTCGCCGGCGAACGCCGCAATATTGTCGCGGTCGGCGATGACGATCAGGCCATCTACCGTTTCCGCGGGGCGTCCTTCGGCAGCTTCACCATATTCTTAAAACGCTTTTGCGGTGTCACCGACGCCAAACTCGGTCCGGCCTCGAACAAATTTCTGGTTTCTCTATCCCAGAATTACCGCTCCACCCAGCGCATCCTCCGCGTCGCCGGCGAAGTCATTCAGCACAATGAAAAATCGCCGCTGCTGCCGCCGAAAGCCCTGACCACTGAAAATCGCGAAGGTGAAAAAATTCGCGTGGTTGAATTCGGCACGCCCGAAGAAGAAGCCCAGTGGGTCACTTCCGAAATTATCCGCCTGCACGACGCCGGCGCTCACTGGCGCAACTTTGCCGTGCTCTACCGCAAACATAGTCACCGCACTGCGCTGCTCGACGCCTTGCGGCGCCGCGAAATTCCCTTCGTCATCCGCAAATTTTCGATTCTCACCAGCACCATGGTCCGCGATTTGTTCGCTTGGCTCCGCCTGATCGTGGTCCCCAGCGACAACGTCGCCTGCGCCCGGGTCATCGCCGCGCCCTACTGGGGTTTCGAACCGCGCGACCTGGTCCGCCTCGCCGAGCGCGCCGAGAAAAATCATCGCCGCCCGCTCGGCGACGAACTGGAAACCGCCCAGAACGAAGCCCCCTTCAATCGCGAGGGCGTGAAGCTCCGCGAACTGGTCACCTTGCTCACTCTGCTGCGCCAAAGCGCCAAGCGCAAATCCGCCACCGAAGTCGTGGACGAATTAATCGCTGGCCTCGAGCTCGCTCCGCTGCCTTCCGATCAGGATCGCTACTACCTCGATCGCTTCGTGAATTTCGTCAAGGAATGGGAACGCAAAAGCGAAGAGACCAAGCTCCGCCACTTCATCGAATATCTCGCTTATTTCTACGAAGCCGGCGGCGACATTTGCCTGGATGAGGAAATATCGGACGACGCGGTGCAGCTGATGACCGTGCACGCCGCCAAAGGACTGGAATTCCACAACGTATTCATCCTGCGCCTTTCAAAAAATGACTTCCCTTCCGGCGTACGCAAAGTGGAATTCGAATTCCCTCCGGCATTGATGAAAGAAGAGCAGCCCAAGTTCGATTTTCAGGTCCAGGAAGAGCGCCGCCTCTTTTACGTTGCGCTCACCCGCGCTCGCCAGCAGCTCACCCTCTCGACCCTGGTGAACAAGCGCAAAAAGCCGTCGCCCTTTCTCGACGACTTCTTGACCAATTCAAAACTCAAGACCTTCGATATTTTGCAATCTCAACCGAAAGTCAGCGTCCCGCTGGTGGTCGAAACCACCGGCCCCGAAGCCGATTCGCAGGATCCGTCGCAATTATTTCCGCCCGGAATCGAACCAACCAAAGCGTATTCACGTGTCGCACTCTGGGCCAAAGCCTTCCATCCTCCACGGCCCGAGCCCCTGCAGCTCAGCTCTTCCGCTATCGACTGTTACGACCGCTGCCCTATGCGCTATATGTTCCAGTATGTCTGGAGCGTGCGCGGCGGCCCGCACGCCATGGCCACCTTCGGAAATATCATGCACCGGACCATCAAGGAATTTGTCGCGGAGGTCAGCAAACGCCGCAAGATTACGTTCGAAGACGTCCTGACCATCTACAATCGCGAATGGTCCGGTGCCGGCTACATCGACGAATATCACGAAGAGGAATATCGCAAGGCCGGCCGCGACCAACTCGAATCCTTTCACCGCACTTACAGCGCGGCTTCCGCGGATGTGATTTATCAGGAAAAGAATTTCGAATTGGCGCTGGAAGACGACGTAGTCGTAACGGGGAGAATGGATCAGGTCAACCGGATCAACGGTAACGCCGTCGAAATCATCGATTACAAAACCGGAAAAGCCAAAGACGCGAAATCCGCAGCCAGCGATCTACAACTCGGAATTTACGCCCTCGCGGCGCGGGAAGTCCTCGACCTCGACCCGACCCGCCTGGTTTTCTACAATTTGGCGACAAATGAAGCGATCGCGGCCACCCGCGACGCCAAGGCCCTGAATCAAACCGAAGAACGTATCGCTGAAGTTGCCGACCTGATTCGCGCCAAAGAATTTTCACCGAAGCCCGGCTTCGGCTGCAATTTCTGCGACTACAAACCGCTGTGCCCCGCCCACGAACAACTAATCACCATTCGTTCAGCAGTCACGAAAAATTAAGAAAATGCCAAGCGGACCTTTTTCACCACTTCGGTCCTTCGCCACGACGGATTAATGCAATCCGCTCTGGTAATACCCTTCTCGCGCCGTCACGTCCAGAGCCGGCCGTCGCACCCGCACTTCAATACTATGAAAATCTTTGTCTTTGACCACGTCCTGCGGACCGAAAGTCAGCGTGTACTGGTTGCGCGCCTGCTCCGTAACCTTCGCGTACAGATTTTCCAGCCCGCGGTCTTTGCCCGCGTAAAACGTATCGCCACCGGTGGTCTGCGCGTACCGTTCCAGCCGCGTGCTTTCTTTTTGCATAAACGCATGGCCCACCGAAATCGAATACACCGAAACGTCAGCGTTCAGCAGCAGCTGCAAAGTCTGGTCCAAAGTATGGCTGTTGTTGCGCGAATTATTCCCATCCGAAATCAAGAAAATAATCTTGCGCCGGTCGCGCCCGCGTCCCTTCAGCATTTCGCCAGCGGCGAAAACCGCATCGTCCAGGTCCTTCGTTTCCGTCTCTTGCCGGACTCCGTTTTGCGTCGGGAGCCCGGTTTCCGCCGATTTTCCGTTCACCGTCGCACCCTGGGTCAGCGGTCCGCCGAGCGGAGGGCCCGGATAGCGGTAAGCCAGGTCCAGGCGCTTCAGCTTGGTGAAGAGCTGGTCGTTGTTGAACGAAAAATCCGCCACTGTGTTCGGAAATTGATCGTAAGTCACCAGCGCGACTTCGTCCGCCGGCCCGAACCCGCCGGAAATGGCGACCAAACTTTTCTGCACTTGGTCCGCGGACTTGATCGAAAGATTGTTATCGATCAAAACCACCGCGGACAACGGAAACGGATCAGAAGTAAAAAATGCAATTTGTTGTTCGACGTTGTCGCAGTACACCCGGAACTCATCGCGCTGCAAATCACCGATCAGTTGCCCGTCGTGGTTTTTCACCGTGACCGGCACGATGACCAAGTTCGTGGTCACCGTCAATGAATGTCGATCCCTGCTCTGCGCCGGGTTCTGCTTGGGTTTTCCCGCTCCCTGCTGGCCCTGCGGCTGTGACTGCCCGGTCTGCGGCTGCGGCGTCGGGCTGGGCGGCGGACTCAGATTCGGAGCCTGCGCCGGAGCCGCAGTCTGGCCCGGCTGCACCGGCGGCTTGTTGCTCTGCTGCCCGTTGTCGGCCGGCGCGGGCTGCTGCGCGCGTGCGGGCAGCGAAAAAAGTAATACAATGCCGAAGGCCAAGAGGGCTCGTGTCATCCAGGTTTCCGTTTTCCAGTGTGCGTTCAAAATTTGTTTCGCTAATTCGGGTCGTTGTATCCCGCGGAGCTCATTGTTCGTCGTTTGCATCTCGTTTTTCATCGAACCTTGCGCTCCGCTTGCATGGTTTGGCGCGGAACATCCGGCGGTGCTTCCGCTGCATCGTACCAAACGCACTCAACCTTAGGGAGATTATACAATGCGGTCTACCAGCCTCATCGCAGGCCTTTTTAGTTTAGCTCTGACCGGATACGTGGCCGTCACTACCGTGCCGCCGGCCAAGGGCGCCGCCGCGACCTCGCCTGCGTCAGGAACTTCCCACCCCATCGCCTCGCGTCCGCTGGATTTTCAGCCCACTCCACAGGCTGGCCAGCAAGGCGGCCAAAGTCAGCAGGCCCCTCAGGGTCAGCAGCCGCTGCAAGTCCAGACCACCATCGTCAACGTGTTCGCCACCGTGCGTGACAAACATCACGGCATCATTTCGGACCTGGCCAAGGACGACTTCAAGGTATTCGAGGACGGCGTCGAGCAAAAAGTTGCTTTCTTCTCCAAGGAAGTTAACATGCCGATTACCCTCGGCCTGCTGATCGATACCAGCGCCAGCATGGACCGCATGATCAACGCCGAACAAGACGCCGCTTCGCGATTCTTGCGCGAAGTGATGCGCCCGAAAGACGAAGCCATGGTCATGACCTTCGACTTCGACGTCGACCTGCTCGCTGACTTCACCCAGGACACCGGCGCGCTCTCCAGCGCGATTCGCCGCGCCCGCGTGAATTCCGTCGGCGGTGGTGGCGTGGTAACGCCTGGAACAATTCCGCAGGGCGCAACCGGCGGCACCGATTTGTATGACGCGATCTACCTGGCCTGTCATGACCAGTTAGCGACCGAAGCCGGCCGCAAAGGCGTGATTATTCTTACCGACGCGGAGGATACCGGCAGCAAATTGCGCCTGCAAGACGCGGTGGAAGCGGCGCAGCGCACCGACGCGGTAATTCACGTGCTGCTGATCGTCGATCGTGAAGCCACTTCCGGTGTCGGCGGCAGTGTAGCCCGTAAGATGACCGAGGAAACGGGCGGGCGCGTGATTGACGTACACAACGAGGCGTCGCTGGAAAAAGCTTTCGACGAAATCTCGCAGGAACTGCGTTCGCAATATGTGCTGGGCTATTATCCAACCAACCTCAAGCGCGACGGTACCTTCCGGAAGTTGCGGGTGGACGTCATGCGCCCGGACATGAAGATTCTGGCGCGCAAGGGGTACTACGCCCCGTACCGTTGATTATTTACCGTTAACTACTTCCCGGGTTGCAGTGGCGAAGTAGGCGACGTCGCGTAATAACCTTTGCGCGTGCGCACCTGCAAGCCTTTACGATCGATCTGCACGTCGATTTTGCGATATTGCCCTGAAGCCTGCGGGTTGTTCGGCGAGTAGGCGATGAAATACTGGCTGCGCAGTTCGTCGCCAATATCCACGAAAGACTGCGCCAGATCGTCCACCTTATAAGGGTAGAACACGCGCCCGCCACTTTGATCCGCAAACTGCTCCAGAACCTTGTCCCCGCCCTCGACGTGAATTTTTCGCGGCTTGTCGCCATCGAGCGCCAGCCAGTCGGTGTTGGTGCTGATGCAATACATTACCGCCTCGGCGCGAATAGTCGAGTCCACCGCTTCGCTCAGCGCGTGGTCGCTCAAGTTGTCGTTGCCGTCGCTGATCACCACCAGCACGCGCCGAATTTCGGGATTCGCGCCCTTGGGCACTGGAGGATTCACCAGCTTTTCCGCCGCGCGATAGATCGCATCGTTTAGCGCGGTGCCACCACCCGCGCGTTGCTTGCGAATGGCGTCGGTCAGCAGCGCCAAGTCCCCGGTGTAATCCTGGATCACTTCCGGCTCGTTATCGAAGGTCATAACGAAAGCCTGATCTTTGTTGCGGCGCAACACATGCTGCAAGAAATCCAGCGCCGCATCTTTTTCGAAATCGAGGCGGGGGCGAATGCTGTTCGAGGTGTCGAGCAAAACACCAATGCGTAGCGGCAAATCCGTTTCCCGCCCGAAATAGCGGATATCCTGCGGCGCGCCATCTTCCAGAACTTTGAAATCGGCCTGATCGAGATCGGTGACGAAATCGCGGTGGCGATCCATGACCGTTGCCACCAAGTGCACGAGACCGGTAGTCGAGGTGATCGCTGGAGTTTTTTGCTGCGGCAGCGGTTCGGTCGAAGTTTTCGTTTGCGGCTCAGCGGGCGGAGCCACTGGCGGAGGAGGTGGCGAGGGTTGCTGCGCCTGCGTCGCCAGCGAGGCCAAAACCCAAAATGCGCCAACCGCGAGAAACCTGCGCGTGAAATTGAACTGGAACATCACGAAAACTCCTTGAGCGCAGCGTCGATGGCGCTGACGTTGGTTTTCACCGCACTCCCCAGCCGATGCAGGTAGTCCACGAGTTGCGTTGGCAAGGGCGCGCGAAATTCCATGCGTTTTCCGGAACGCGGATGTGTAAATGCGATGCGCGCGGAGTGCAGGAAGTTGCGTTCGAGCGGCGGCAAAAGTTCGCGGCCAATCCGTTCCTGCCGCGGCGCGCCGTACAGCGTGTCGCCCACGACCGGAAGACTGAGCGCGGAAAAATGTACGCGGATCTGGTGGGTGCGGCCAGTATGCAGGTTGGCTTCGACCAGCGAGAATTGCTCGAGCCGCAGACGCAAGCGCCAGTCGGTGCGCGCTTCGCGGCCGTCGGACCGGCGCGCGGTCATGCGCGAACGGCGCTTCATGTCTCGAGATACCGGCAATTCGATTCGGCCTTTTTCGCCTTTGATCGCACCATGCAGCAACGCAACATACATTTTTTCCACGCGGCGCTCTCGAAATTCCTCCACCAGTTTTTCGTGCGCTTCGTCGTTGCGCGCTACGATCATCGCGCCGGACGTGTCCTTGTCCAGGCGATGCACAATGCCTGGCCGAATCGCGCCGCCGACTTGCGACAGGCTGTCAGCGCCGTAGCGATGAAGCAGCGCGGCGACCAGCGTTCCGCTGTCTTCTCCGGCGCCAGGGTGCACGATCATTCCGGAAGGCTTGTTGAGCACCACGATGTCCTGATCCTCGTACAACACGTCGAGCGGGATATCTTCCGCCGCCACGCCGGGCAACACTGGCGCAGGGATTTCGATATTCACGGTTTCGCCGGTCTCCAGACGATGCGAGGGTTTCTTGGCGATGCCGCCGACGAACACCCGGCCTTCGTCGATCAGGTTTTGCACGTGCGTGCGGCTGATCTCCGGCAACTGCACGGCGATAAAGCGATCGAGCCGCTGCCCGCGGTCGTCTTCGCCCACTGCAAATTCGCGGTGACCTGCCACGGCGGATTCCGCCGCGGATTCCGGCGACTCCTCGTCGATTTCAAATGGATCGTCGATGTCGTGATTATTTTGCATACGAACTTTTGCGCGAATCGTGCGGCGGAGAACTCAGCTTCGAGCCGCGTCGGCCGACGCTACCGTGGGTCCGAGCGGCGCAGAGCCGTTCAGGCCCCGCCACCAGAGCAGCGATCCACCGGCAATCAGTATGATGCTCACGATTTGCATCAGCGAAATGGAATCGTGGAACATCATGGTGCGCCCCGGGTCGCCGCGGAAAAATTCCAGGATGCCCCGCTCAAAACCATAAAGAATCATGTAGGTCCCGGCGATCTGCCCACTGAAACGCTGCCGATTTCCGAGCCAGACCAAGAAGAGAAAATTCAAGAATTCCAGAGCTGCTTCGTAAAGCTGCGTGGGATGCAGATGAATGCCCAGCGGCGTGCCGGCCAGCTGCGCGGCGACCGGATTGGTGAACGTCACGCCCCACGCCACATCGGTGGGCTTTCCAAAGCAGCAACCGGCCATAAAACAGCCCAGACGCCCAATCGAATGACCCAGCGGAATTGCCGCGCTGCAAATGTCGAAAACCGGCAGCAACGGCATTTTCTGAAAATGAGCGTAGAGGATCACGCCGATGATTCCGCCGAACACTCCGCCGTAAAAAGTACCGCCGGATTGGAACATGGTGACGCTGAAGATTTCACGCGGATTCGCGGAGTAATATTCCCAGGCGGTAGCAATCAGCCAGAGCTTGGCACCGAGCAGCGAGGCCAACACGCCGTAAATTCCCAAGCTCCAGAGTTTGTCGGGGTCGACGCCCACCCGAGCGGCGCGGCGGCGACCGTACCACAGCGCCAACAAGACGCCCGTGGCCACCAACACGCCGTAGCTGAAAACCGGAATTCCGCCGATTTGAAAAAGTATGGGGTGCATTTATTTTTAGGCCTGCGCGCGGGTCGGTTGCCGGCCGTCGCGAAAAAGTTCAAACACCACCAGCGCGGCCCCGAGCACGATCGCGGAATCTGCGATGTTGAACGTATACCAGTGATAGCCGCCGACGTAGAAATCGATAAAGTCGGTGACCCGATGCCGCAGAAAGCGATCGATTACGTTTCCCGCGGCGCCGCCCAGGATCAAAGCGATGCCGGACCGACCCAGCGCGCCGCCGGCGCGGTCGGTGATGAGCAGCCAGATCAACATGCCGATCACCACCACCGAAAATCCGACAAGCAGCAGCGGTTTCCAGGGACTCGCCGAACCCGCAAATAATCCGAACGCCACGCCGGGATTCGTGGTGTGCAGTAAGTTCAGCACGCCCGGAACGACCACGCGCTGCGACCCCGGCGCTATATATTTCTCGACAGCGAACTTGCTGAGTTGATCGGCGACCAGCGCGCTGACAGCCAAGGCGATCAAAGTCATCCTTCCGGGCCTGACTTCGGCAGCCATTAGGCCGCAGACTCCTCGCCTGCAGGTCTTTCTCGTTCGATTTCACTCAGGGCCGCGACGCAGCGTTCGCAAACTGTCGGGTAGTCCGCGTTCTCGCCCACATGCGTGGAATAGTTCCAGCAGCGTTCGCACTTCGTGCCGAGGGCGCGGTCGATTTTGATCTGTAAACCGTCCATGCTCGGCGCCGGTGAAGCCCCGTCGATTTTTCCCTCCGCCACTTCCACCTGAGAAACGATAAACAGGCCAGGCAAGAATGCGGCGTTCTTTCGCAAAACGTCGAGCAAATTCCCGCTGGCGCCGAGGGTGACTCGGGCTTCCAGTGCGCTGGAAATGGTTTTTGCGGCGCGCAGGGGTTCGAGCGCCTTCAGAACTTCTTCGCGTACCAGAATCAGGCGGTCCCAATTCTTGGCGCGTTCTGCGTCCAGCGTGTTGAATTGATCCGCCGACGGAAATTCAGTCATGTGCACGCTTTCCGGTTTGGCCGCCACCGCAGGCATGAATTTCCAAATTTCTTCGCTGGTGAAAACCAGCGTCGGAGCGATCAGCCGGAGCAGCGCGCTGGCGATGCGATACATCGCGGTTTGCGCCGAACGGCGTCCCAGGCTGCGCGGAGCAAAAGTGTAGAGCCGGTCTTTGAGCACATCGAAATAAAATGCACTCAGGTCCACCGTACAAAAATCGTGCAGCGCGTGATACACGCGGTGAAATTCATAATTCAGATACCAGTCGCGGCACTGCTTCACCAGCGCACCCGTACGGCGAAGCATATACGCGTCCAGATCGAGCAGTTCGGAATCGGCCACGGCATCGCGCGCCGGATCGAAATCATACAAATTGCTCAGCGCGAACCGGAACGTATTGCGGATTTTCCGGTACGCTTCGGCCAACTGGGTCATCATCGCTTCGGACAAGCGGACATCCGAAGTGTAATCCTGCGAGCAAACCCAAACGCGCAGCAGATCCGCGCCCCACTTCTTGGTAATTTCGTTAGGTTCCATCACGTTGCCCAGCGATTTCGACATGGGCTGGCCTTTTTCGTCGAGCGTCCAGCCGTGCGTGACTACTTCACGATACGGCGCGCTGCCGCGCACACCCATCGCCACTAACAGCGAGCTGTGGAACCAGCCGCGATATTGATCCGGGCCTTCCATGTAAACGTCGGCGGGCCAGGTGCCGTCCTTCTGACTCAGTACTGCAAGGTTCGACGAGCCGGAATCGAACCATACGTCCAGCACATCTTTTTCTTTTTGCCACTTGGCCGCGCCACACTTTGCGCACTTCGTTCCCGGTGGCAGCAATTCCTCCGCAGTGTGGGTGAACCAGGCGTCGGCGCCTTCGCGTTCAAAAAACGGCAGAACATGGCGCAAGGCCTGGAAATCGCGCAGAATTTCGCCACAACCTTCGCAATTAAAAATAATCAGCGGGACGCCCCAGAAACGCTGGCGCGAAATGCACCAGTCCGGACGGTCGGCGATCATGTTGTGGATGCGTTCCTGGCCCCACGCCGGAATCCATTTCACTTTGGCGATTTCGCTCAACGCTTTCTTGCGCAGGTCGTCGTGATCCAGTTCGACGAACCACTGCTCGGTGGCGCGGAAGATCACCGGATTGTGGCATCGCCAGCAGTGCGGGTAGCTGTGCGTGATCTTTCGTTCGCCCACCAACCTGCCTTTGCTGCGCACCAGTTCGATGATCAGTGGATTCGCTTCGAATACGGTTTTGCCTTTATATTCCGGCAGGCCTTCCACGAAGCGGCCTTCGTCGTCCTGCGGCGCGTAAGCTTCGAGGTCATATTTCTGCCCGGTGCGGAAGTCGTCGACGCCGTGGCCCGGCGCGGTGTGCACGATGCCGCTGCCCTGATCGAGCGTCACATAGTCGGCGAGAACACCCGGAACGGTATAGTCCAGGAAAGGGTGGCGAAATTGCACGCCTTCGAATTCCTGGCCCTTCCAGCCGCCTTCGATGCCGGTGACTTCCAGTTTCAATTCTTCGGTCAGCGCGGGCACGCGATCTTTCGCGAGTAACAATTTTCCCGACGCGGTATCGGCGATGACGTATTCGAATTCAGGATCGAAGGCGAGCGCGCGATTCGCCGGCAGCGTCCAGGGAGTGGTGGTCCAGATCAGGGCGCTGACGTCGGAGCCGATCCCCAGTGCTTTGGCTTTTTCCCCGGCCGCGAACGGAAATTTCACCCAGATCGAAGGGCTGGTGTGATTTTCGTATTCGACTTCCGCTTCGGCCAGCGCCGTGCGGTCGAAGATGCACCAGTACACTGGTTTCAATCCGCGATAAACATAGCCTTTCTCCAAAAAATCGATGAAAGCGCCCGCCACGCAAGCCTCATAGCTCGGATTCATGGTCAGATACGGCTTGTCCCACTGACCGAAAACTCCGAGGCGTTTGAAGTCGCGCTTATGTGCTTCCACGTAACGCAAGGCATAAGCGCGGCACAGCCCGCGAAATTCCGCGGCCGACACCTTGGTGGTTTTTCCGCCCAGTTCCTTCTCGACCTTGGTCTCGATGGGCAGCCCGTGGCAATCCCAGCCCGGAATATAAGGCGAACGAAAGCCGGACATGGTCTTGGACTTGACGATCATGTCTTTCACGATTTTGTTCAGGCCGGTGCCGAGATGAATTTCGCCAGTAGGATACGGGGGCCCATCGTGCAGCACGAAAAGCGGCGCGTTGGCGCGCGATTCCAGAATGCGCTGGTAAATGCCCATCGATTCCCAGGCGGCGAGTTGCTCCGGCTCGCGTTCCGGGAGCTTGGCCTTCATGGGGAAATCCGTCTTGGGCAGGTTCAGCGTATTCTTCAGTTCAGGGTTTTTAGCCATCTCGTGGATTTTGGGGACCTTTTTCGCGCCTGTCGCGCCCATTTGCGTTCGTATCATTCCAAAGCGGGCGCGCGGCTGCAGTGGGCGAACGAACCGGTGCAGACATGGGTGCGCAGCGGTTCAAAACTCGCGGATGCCTTACAATCACTATGTTACAATGGTTTTTGTAAGGTGTCAGCCGCAGTCGGGCCAGACATCCTTTTTTCCGGCCCTGCGTCTAAGGTAATTAGGGAGCGCCCGGGGTTTATCGACGATTTCATGCCAGAGCTCAATCCACACATCATCAATGAACCGGGGCCTTCGGTAATCGAACCGTCTCTGAAGCTGGGGCGTCTGCCCTCGCCGGTGCGCGAATCGGAGCTGAAGAGCTTCTTTTCGAACCTGAAGGAATTCCTCACCGAGCGGCCAGTCAAAGTCGTGGCCAACAAGTCCGACGTCTTTAAGCAGCCCGCGTTCGGCGAAAGCCTGAACGATAATTTTAAGGAATTTTTTAAGCCGGCTCCACGCGGACCCGTGAATTCGGATCTGCTGGTCAATTGGAATGCGGGCCTGGGCGGTTTCTGGCAGAACCTGCGCGACACGATTTCGCCCCCGAAACTGCCGCCGCTGCGGACCACCAGCAAACCAGTCGCGGTCCCGGAAATCTGGTCGAAGAATACGCAGTTTACGCGCGTGCAGGCCATGTCGGTCGCGGTGCATGTGCTGGTGCTCGTGTTGATTTTGGTTCCACTGTTGCCACGGTTGCTGAATCCCCCGACCACGAAAGCCAATACCAAAGTGGAAGTGATGCCGATCTCGCCGTACCTGCCCAAGATGCCGGCGGGTCCGAAAAAGGCGGGCGGTGGTGGCGGTGGCGGCGCGCATGACATCGAGCCAGCCAGCGTCGGTAAACTGGCAAAATTTTCGATGACGCAATTTACGCCGCCGAAGGTGAATCCTAACATTCACCCCAAGCTGGCGATGACCCCGACCGTATTGGGGCCTCCCGAAATTAAGCTGCCCAGCCCCAACATGAATACCTGGGGCGATCCGCTGGCCAAAGTGCTGAACGATTCGAATGGCACCGGCGGCGGCAACGGAATTGGGTCCGGCAATGGCACTGGCGTAGGAAGCGGCAGCGGCGGTGGCGTTGGGCCGGGCGAAGGCGGCGGCACCGGCGGCGGCATATTTAATGCCGGAACCGGCGGCTACGGCTATCCGGCATGCGTGTACTGCCCGCAAGCGCAATATTCTGACGAAGCGGTAAAGGCCAAATACCAGGGTACGGTCACGCTAATCGCGGTGATTACCGCGGAAGGCAAAGCCACCGATATTCACGTGGTGAAAGGCCTGGGCCTCGGTCTCGACGAGAAAGCCATTGAAGCGGTTCGCACTTGGCGGTTCCGTCCGGCGGCTGGCCCCAACGGACACCCGGCACCGGTGCGGCAGACCATCGAAGTTACTTTCCACCTCTACTGATTTCGTTTTCCGACCCTGATCCGTTCGCGTTTACTGTCTCGCACTCGAGGCGTTCTCCGCCTGCTGCAGCCAAATCGTTCTGTTACGATGAGCGCGATGAACATTCCCTCTCGCATCGTAATTTTTCTCTTCAGCGTCCTTATTTTTTCCGCACCGCGGGCTGCGGCGCAAAACGGATCGGTGCAATTTACCGCGCGGATCACTCCGGCGGGCGGCGTGGACGAACCGGTGCGCTCGTTCCCCTTCTACCTTTTGCGTAAGAGCTACGCAGATATTCAAAAGGAAGCGGCGGCCACCATGCCCAACTCCGATATGAACACTTTCATCGATACGCTAGACGTTTCCCCGGAGATGAAAGCTTGGATGAAGAAAAACCAGTGCGTGAACCTGTCCGGTGAGGATTTCCTCAAGAAGTTGAAAATTGACGACATCATTAAGGTGCCCGAATTCTTCTCGGCGTACACGGAGAGGATGACTACCGACGCGAGCGTGAATTTCCCTACTCCCAAATACAAGCCGGCCGACAAAGTGAAGGATCCGGAAAAATATGCTGAATTGAAGAAACAATACTACGATGCCGTCCGGGCGTTTTACGTGAAAAACCCGAAATCCACCGAAGACATGGGGCTGGTCCTGGAGGACGTCAATCCGGGCCACAAGTGGGATATGTACCGGTCCAAGGATCAGGGCGACCTCGATCAGCACACTTCCGAACTGGCCCAAGGCCGCTACCTGGTGGCGCGCGCCGATACCGACGTGGAAGGCGCGGGTGCGTTTCGCGGAGTTCCGCCTGGCACTTATTGGCTCAGCTCGTTGAACATTTCCGCCGATGCCGGCACCACCCACGAAATCTGGGATGTTCCAGTGACGGTGGTAGCTGGAAAAACTTCTTACGTGGCTCTTTCCAACATCAACGGGGTCCACCATCGCCGGTCCACGCCGTAGGAGTTCGACGTACCCGTGACGGATTCCATTCAAATTTCCAACTGGGTTGAGGACCTGGCGCATGCGGACGCGCGCCGCCGCGCGGAATCCGGTCTCCGGATATATCTCGCGGGCGTGAATTTATTCATGCCATTGCTGACCAAATGGGTCGATGATCCTAGCTTCCGCGAGTTGACGCTGCCCTATAGCCGCCTGGTCGAGGAGCAAAAAAAGAACGGGCCCTCTACGATTGTGGTCGGCGTAGCCGTAAATCCGGAGATGTTTGAGAACATCTATGTGGCCAATGGCTCGCCGCACTTGGCGAATGTCCCTCCGGAGCAGGATGCGCGAGAGTTTGAACTTGAGATGGATGACGCGGTGAAGTTGGACATCTTGACCACGCGCGAGCCGGGCGGCGAAGGGGCCATCGCGCGCTACCTGAAAAAGTTCGCAGCGGGAATACAGCAAGTGGAACTCTACGTTCGTGATGTAGACCGGGCTACAGAGATACTGAAATCGAATTTTGGCCTGCCGCCGATCTACCCCGCCACACGCGCCGGCGCCGACGATACCCGGGTGAATTTCTTTCTGGCCACTACGCCGGACGAAAATAAGCTTCTGGTAGAACTCGTCGAAGCCCGGCCCTGACCATTGTCCGGCGCTTTCCTCGAATAAGGCCCGTGTTACAATGGGTGTTCAGAAAATATCTGCAACATCGCAGTCACTTCTCGTCATTTCTTACCTGGAGATATCTGGATGCCCTTCGTAAAGGAAGTGGAAGAAGCACAAGCCGACCCGCAGCTTCGCGAGATGTATTCCAAAATTGAACAAGGTTTAGGATTTCTTCCGCACTATTTCAAGACGCTCGGAGCCATGCCCGCAGTGATTCAGGCCCAACTGGCCATGAACGACGCGATCATGCAGGACGGCGCGTTGACCCTGGTCGTGAAGGAACAGATCGGCCTGGTAGTCAGCGGAATTAATTCCTCGGCCTACTGCATCATGTTTCACATGGAGCTGCTGCGGCGGTTTGGCGTGGAAAAAACGCTGGCGCGAAAACTCTCGTCCGATTACGAGAATGCCGCGGTGGAACCGAAGGTGAAAGTACTGTTCCGGTTTGCGGACAAACTCACTCGCCATCCCGATGACATCGAAGAAAGCGATACGGACGAACTGAAGAAATCCGGCTGGTCGGACGACGTGGTGCGCGAAACGGTTTTGACCGTCGCATACTTCAATTACATTAATCGCGTGTCCTTGGGTCTGGGTCTAGTCGGCGATCTCTAGCCCGCCTTCGACGGCTCGGATTGAACTATTCGCCGCTCTGCTGAATCAGCTTCGCCACCAGCGCGGTCCAGCCGGTTTGGTGGCTGGCCCCCAGACCAAATCCGTTATCTCCATCGAAATATTCGTAAAACAAAATCAGGTCACGCCAGAAGGGATCTTCCTGGAACAGCGCTTGGTCTCCGTACACCGCCCGCCGCCCGTCGGTGCGTAGAAACAAACGGGAGAGCCGCTGCGACAAATCTTTAGCCGCATCCCACAGGGAAAGCTGAATTCCCGAACCCACCGGACACTCCACTTTGAACTGGTCGCCATAGTAGTAGTGAACCCGTTGCATGCATTCGATCAGTAGAAAATTCAAGGGAAACCAGATCGGTCCGCGCCAGTTGGAATTTCCGCCAAAAAGATCGCCGGTCGACTCCGCCGGCTCGTAATCGACTTCCTGCGGGTGACCATCCACGTTCAGGACGAACGGGCTGAACTTATGAAATTTCGATAGCGAACGGACCCCGTTGGGGGCCAGGAATTCTTTTTCATCCAGGACATACTTGTAGATCCGTTCCAGCTTCTTGCGGTTGGCGATGGTCAACAGCAACCGGGGCTTTCCTTCGGCGTTGAGCTGGCTCATGTCGACGTGCTCGCCGACGTCCGGATTGTGCGCCAGAAACCATTCCATGCGCTTGCAGAATTGCGGCACGCGGGCCAGATCTTCCGGTTCAAAGGCCTCCACCGCAAAAAGTGGAATCAAACCGACCATCGACCGGACTTTCATCGGCACCACGGTCGAGTGCCCGAGATGCAGCACATCGTAATAAAAACCGTCTTTCTCGTCCCACAGGCCGACGCCATCGCCGCCCATGTCGTTCATTGCTTGGGCGATGTAAACAAAATGCTCGAAAAATTTGCTGGCGATATCTTCGTAGGTCGGATCTTCGCGCGCCAGTTCCATGGCCATGGCCAGCATTTCCAGGCAGAACATCGCCATCCAGCTGGTGCCATCGGATTGTTCGATAAAATTTCCAGGGCCGAGCGGGGTCGAACGATCGAAAACGCCGATGTTATCGAGGCCGAGGAAGCCGCCTTCGAAAACGTTTTTACCTTCCGGATCCTTGCGATTCACCCACCAGGTGAAATTCAGCAGGAGTTTCAGAAACACCCGTTCCAGAAAATTCCGGTCCTCGGCCCCCTCGACCCGTCCCGCAATTTTGTAAACGCGCCAAAGAGCCCAGGCCTGCACTGGCGGATTCACGTCGGAGAAATTCCATTCGTAGGCCGGAATCTGGCCGCTGGGGCTCATGTACCACTCGCGATGAAACAGTACGAGTAGTTCCTTGGCGTATTCGGGGTCGACCAGCGCCAGCGAAACGCAATGAAACGCCAGATCCCACGAGGCGTACCACGGGTATTCCCATTTATCCGGCATGGAAATGACGTCGGAATTGTAAAGATGCGTCCAGTCATGGTTGCGGCCAGCGTAGCGCGCGGGATCGGGTTTCGGCTGGGTGGAATCGCCTGCGAGCCAGCGGCGGACATCGTAGTGGTAGCTTTGCTTGCACCACAGCAAGCCGGCGAACGCCTGGCGCTGCACGCTGCGAGCGTCCTCACTTTGCTTCGGATCGATGCGTCTCGAGTAAAAGTCGTTCGCTTCTTTGACGCGCTGATCAAAAATTTGCTCGAAAGCCGGTCCGAAGAGCTGCAGCGCGCCGGAGTTGTCGGCCGTAAGATTTTGATTGGTCAGGCGCAGCCGAATCGTCCAGCTTTTTCCCGGAGCGATTTCCGAAGCAAAATACGCGGCCGCTTTGGTCCCCGCCGACTCGGGATTCACCGCGCCACGTTCGCCATGGATGACATAACGGTGAAAGGCGTCCTTCACGAAGGGAGTCGGGCTTTTCGAATTGAACAGCCGCTCCATATTCGTTTCGTTTTCGGTGAAGAGTATTTCGGGCGAGCCTTCAATCAGCAGCCAGCGTTTGCCGTAGTGAAACTCGTCCAATTCGAAGAGCTTGGTGCCGGAGATCGAATCGATCGTCGAAACTTCGGGTCGTTCGTACTCATCGCCCCAGTCCCAGCGGTTTCGAAACCAAATTGTAGGGAGCAAATGCAGGCGCGCCGGTTCCGGCCCGCGATTCCAGGCCGTGATGCGAATCAAAATATCCTCGAAATCGGCTTTAGCGTATTCGACGAAAACATCGAAATAACGGTTGCCCTCGAAAACTCCGGTGTCGATTAGCTCAAATTCAGGGTCTTTGCGGGTCCGTCTGCCGTTTTCCACCAGCAGCTGTTCGTATGGAAATTCTTTTTGCGGATATTTGTACAAATATTTCAGATAGGAACTGGTCGGCGTGGCGTCGAGGTAGTAGTAATACTCTTTTACATCCTCGCCGTGATTCCCTTCGCGGTTACTTAGCCCGAATAGGCGCTCTTTGAGGATTGGATCTTTCCCGTTCCACAGCGCCAACGCGAAACAGATGTGCTGATGACGGTCGCTGAAACCGGCAATCCCATCTTCGCCCCAACGATAGGCCCGGGAGCGGGCATGATCATGCGGAAAATAGTTCCAAGCGTCGCCATTCGCGCTGTAGTCTTCGCGAACCGTGCCCCATTGGCGTTCGGAAAGATACGGACCCCAACGTTTCCAGTGGACGGCCCTGCTTCGGCTGGCTTGCAGGCGCTGCGCTTCGGCTGACAGGCTGGGTGGCATCGCTGTTGACTATACCTTGAGGTGGATTCTTTTTAGATTACTGAAAAACCTGCCACAGCCTGAAATGCAACCCCGCTGCCGAACCGCGAATCCGCCTGATTTTCTAATCGGCATATTCGCCCTGGCGCTGTTGGAAGCTCTTTCGGTATGGTTTAAACTTCGATCCATTCGCGAAATTAGCAGCTAACCCGAGGTCGATTCGATTTCTAATTTCACGCTGGACCAATCGGCGGACCACTCGCTCGCCACGCCAACTGCATCATCGCACCTCGCGATGATGCTGGTCGCGATCGCGGCCACCGCCGTAATCGCTCCGATGCTTTTTCTGGGCCAAGCCTCCGGGCACGATTTTCAGTTCCATCTCGCTTCCTGGCTTGATGTCGCCGGCCAGTGGCGCGAAGGAGTTCTCCTTCCGCGCTGGGCCGAATGGGCCAATTGGGGATTCGGCGAACCACGCTTCGTTTTTTATCCGCCCGCCTCTTGGATGCTTGGCGCCGGATTAGGGTCCATTCTGCCGTGGAAGCTCGCGCCCGGAATGTTCATCTGGCTCGCGCTGGTTCTGGCCGGATACTCCATGTGGAGATTCGCGCGCGACTATTTGCCGCCGGAGCAGGCCGCCGGTGCGGCGGTGCTCTACGCCGTAAATCCCTACGCCTTAGTAACGGTGTATTACCGCAGCGATTTTGCGGAATTGTTGGCCAGCGCGATTTTTCCGCTGTTGCTCTGGGCCACCTTGCGCGCCGCTTGCGACGGATGGAGAAGCGTCCCGCGCATGGCCTTTCTTTTCGCGGCCGTATGGCTTTCGAACGCGCCAGCTGCGGTTCTGGCTACCTACTGCGTTGCGCTCATCGCGTTCGTGTCGTTCCTGGGGCAGCGCCAGGCGAAGCCGGCGTTCATTTGCGGCGCGGGCATGGCCGCGGGTTTCGGCCTGGCTGCTTTCTATATCCTGCCGGCCGCGTATGAGCAGCGTTGGGTTCAGATCGATCAGATCCTCTCCGACTTGCTTCGGCCGGATCACAATTTTTTGTACGTCCATGCCGACAATCCCGAGTTTTTATTCTTCAATTGGAAAGTTTCGACGATTGCCATGGGTGTGATTCTCGCCACGAGCATTTCGGCAATCGTGGTGGCGCGGAGGCGCAAAGAGTTTCCCGAAGCGTGGTGGGCGCTGGTCGCGCTGGGAGCGGCCGCAACCTTGATGATGTTTCCCGTAAGCGTTCTGGCCTGGAGCTGGCTGCCAAAACTACAATTTGTACAATTTCCATGGAGATGGCTGGGGCCGCTCGATTTTGTCTTTGCCTTTTTTCTTGCCGCCGCGTTCGGCAAAGCTAAGAAGCGCTGGTTATCCTGGACGGTGACCTTCGCGCTGTTGTGTGGCCTGGGCGCGGCCATCGTCAGCGATTGCTGGTGGGATAGCGAAGACATTCCGTTCCTCACCACCGGGATTCGGACGGGCCACGGCTACGAAGGCACCGACGAATACCAACCGCTCGGCGCGAGCCGCTACGATTTGCCCGGCGTCGACGCCGATGGCGACGCCACCACCGGTAAAGCCGTGCCACAGCTCGTGGGATCTTCGGCGGCAGATTCCGGTTCGGCTGCCGGGACCGACACCAGACTAACTGTCGAACGTTGGACTGCAGATTCCAGAATTTTTTCCTCGGCGGGCGCCGAACCGACGGTAGTCGCGCTGCGGCTGCTGAATTATCCGGCGTGGCAGGCCGCGCTCGACGGCTCGCCGGTCCCCGTCATCAGCGAGCCTGCGACTGGCCAGATGCTGATCCCGCTCCCCGCCGGAACGCATCGCGTGGTGGTTCGGTTGGACCGAACCTGGGATCGAACGGCTGGCGGAATTATTTCGCTGGTCGTCCTGTTCGCTCTGTTGATTTTGGCGTTGGCGACCAGGTTCCGCACCACTGCATCTAACGAGTTGCGACCAGGATTGAAGCGAGCCTAGAATTCTTGTAGTTTCAGGGAAGCACCTTACCCAAGTTCGAATACCCGATTTCCTCTAGCCGTTCGATCGAATCGTAGTTCTTCAGCGTTGCTATAATTAGAATATGTTGGTCGCACGGTCCGCGCCTTGGCCATGAAAAAAAACTTAAGATCCGAAGCCGAGCGGCAACCCGAAGGCGACGGGCTGCAGTTGTTTCATCCCGCCGTCCGCGACTGGTTCGAAGCGGTCTTCACCGAACCCACCCGGCCGCAGCGCCTGGGCTGGCCGGCCATCGCGCGAGGCGAATCCACCCTGATCCTCGCTCCCACCGGCACCGGCAAAACGCTGGCTGCATTTCTGTGGTGCATCAACCGGCTGATGTTCGAGACGCCGGTAACCGCCGACCACCACTGCCGGGTGCTTTACATTTCGCCCATCAAAGCGCTCGCGGTCGACGTGGAACGCAATCTGCGCGCACCGCTGATCGGCATTCGCCAATCCGCCCAGCGCCTGGGCGCACCGTATTTCGAGCCGACCGTCGCGATCCGCACTGGCGATACGCCGCCCGCCGAACGCGCGCGTTTCATGCGCCATCCTTCCGACATTTTGATCACCACGCCCGAATCTCTGTATTTGCTTTTAACTTCGAACGCGCGTGACGCGCTGCGTTCGATTGAGACCGTCGTTCTCGACGAAATTCATGCACTGGTCCCGACCAAACGCGGATCGCATCTCGCACTCTCGCTCGAGCGCCTCGAACATCTCTGCGGCAGAAAACTCCAGCGCATCGGATTGTCCGCGACCCAGCGGCCCCTGCAGGAAGTGGCGCACTATCTCGGCGGCGTGGACGTCGCCAAGCAAGCCGCGAACAGTGCCGGAGACGGGCAATCCTCAGAAGAGTTGATCATGGATCTCGACGCGCCTTCGTCGGCGCCGGTCCATCGCGACGTGACGATTGTGGACGCCAGTGAACCCAAACGGCTCGATCTGCGCGTCGAAGTTCCCGTCCAGGACATGGCACAACTCGACAAGATCGAAGAAATTTCGAGTGGACCAGCTTCGCAGGGCCCAAAAAGATCTTCGATCTGGAGCGCGATACATCCGCAGCTTCTCGAGCTGGTGAAGTCGCATCGCTCGACTTTGATTTTCGTAAATAATCGCCGTCTCGCCGAGCGAATCTCGGGCGCGATCAACGACCTTGCCGGAGAAGTGTTGGTTCGCGCGCACCACGGAAGCGTGGCGGTCGCGCAGCGCAAAGAAATCGAAGACAAGTTGAAGCTCGGCACCTTGCGCGGGTTGGTGGCCACCTCGTCGCTCGAACTGGGCATCGATATGGGCGCGATCGATCTGGTGGTGCAGATCGAATCGCCGTCGTCGGTCGCCAGCGGAATGCAACGTGTGGGCCGCGCCAGCCATCACGTAGGCGCGGTGAGCAAAGCGCTGATTTTCCCGAAGTATCGCGCGGACCTGGTGGCCTGCGCAGCCATCACCGAAGCGATGTATCAGGGCCGCGTCGAATCCGTGCGCTATCCACGCAATCCTCTGGACGTGCTGGCCCAGCAAATTGTCGCGATGGTGGCGATGGATCCCTGGGACGCGACGAAATTGTTCAATGTGCTGCGCAGCGCCGCACCGTACGCCGCCATCACCCGCCCAATTTTCGAGAGCCTGCTCGATTTGCTTTCGGGCCGGTATCCCTCCGACGAATTCACGGAATTACGCCCGCGCCTAACCTGGGATCGCGTAGGCAACCAGCTCACCAGCCGCCAAGGAGCGCGACGGGTCGCGGTAATCAATGGTGGCACGATTCCGGATCGTGGCCTGTATGGCGTTTTTCTGGCTGGGGCGACCAAAGGCGCGCGCGTCGGCGAACTCGATGAAGAAATGGTTTTCGAAAGCCGAACCGGCGACACGATCGTTCTCGGCGCGAGCACCTGGCGAATCGAAAATATTTCTCACGACCGCGTGCTGGTATCTCCCGCGCCGGGGGAGCCCGGGAAAATGCCATTCTGGCATGGCGATACTGCGGGTCGTCCTGCCGAATTTGGCGAACAAATTGGAAAAATGACCCGCGAGCTGCTCGCCCTGCCTCGGCCGGTGGCTTTTGCCAAGCTCACCGAACAGCACAGCCTTGACGCCAACGCGGCCGGAAATCTGCTGCAATATCTCGAAGACCAAAAACTCGCCACCGAGAAGATTCCCAGCGACCAGGACATCGTCATCGAAATTTGCCGCGACGATCTGGGCGACCGCCGCGTTTGCGTCCTGACGCCGTTCGGCAGCCGCGTGCACGCCCCCTGGTGCATCGCCGTCACCGCGAAAATGCGCGCGGAACACGGCTGGGAAGTGGAGTCGATGTGGTCCGACGACGGATTCGTGATTCGCCTGCCGGAAAACGAAGAGCCCATCGATTCGAGCCTGTTGCTTCCCTCGCCTGCTGAATTTCGCGATCTGGTAATCCGGCAGCTCGGCTCCACTTCCCTGTTTTCGGCAAAATTCCGGGAGGCGGCCGCACGCGCGTTGTTGCTGCCCAGGCGCCGCGCCGGATTGCGCACGCCGCTGTGGCAACAACGTAAGCGCGCCGCGGACCTGCTGGCCGTGGCTTCGCGATATTCTTCATTTCCGATTTTGCTGGAAACCTATCGCGAATGCATTCGCGACGTTTTCGACTTACCGGTTGCGGCGAGTATTTTGGCGAAAATTCAGCAGCGATCGATCGGCGTGAAAATGGTTGAATCGCGCACGCCGTCGCCCTTCGCCTCGGCGCTTCTTTTTTCGTATGTCGCCAATTACATTTACGAGGGCGATGCGCCGCTGGCCGAACGCCGCGCGCAAGCTCTATCGATCGACCAGTCCCAGCTGGAAGAACTTTTCGGCGACGCCGATCTCCGCGAATTGCTCGATCCAGCTGCTCTCGACGAAGTCCAAGCCAAACTGCAATCGCTGGAGCCGGATTACCAGGCGAAACATGCGGATGGCGTCCACGACCTGCTCCTAAAGCTCGGCGACCTTGCTGAACCGGAAATTGCTGCGCGCAGCGTAAACCCGGAAATCGCCTCGATGGTTCACGAACTGACGAACGCCCGGCGCGCGGTCCGCGTGCGCATTGCTGGCGAGCACCGGTTCATTCCCGTGGAATACGCATCGCGCTATCGCGATGCGTTGGGCACGCCGCTTCCTCCCGGGCTTGCCGACGTTTTTCTGGAACATTCCGGCGAGCCTCTAGCAGAAATTGTGCGGCGTTATGCGCGCACCCACGGCCCTTTTCTCGCGGAAGAGCTCGCCAAACGCTACGGAATTCAGATTTCAGCTGTTGAGCCGATCTTGCGCGCCCTGCATGCCCAAGGAAAATTGCTGGAAGGCGAATTCCGCCCGAATGGCCGGCATCGTGAGTGGTGCGATCCGGACGTGTTGCAGCAGATACGCCGCAAAAGTCTGGCGCGCCTGCGCCGGGAAATCGAACCGGTCGAGCAGAATACGTTCGCGCGCTTTGCGCTGCGGTGGCAGGGCGTAAGCGTGCCGCGCAAAGGGCTCGACGCGCTGCTCGATATTGTCGAATCGATGCAGGGCGTCGCGGTTCTGGCTTCCGAGCTCGAGCGGGAAATTCTCCCAGCGCGCGTCAGCGACTATCGTGCCGGCGATCTCGATGCCCTGATCGCTGCCGGCGAAATTGTTTGGCTCGGCGTCGAATCGATTGGCGAGCGCGACGGCCGCGTGGCTTTATACTTGGCCGAATCCTTGTCGTTGTTGTTGCCGCCGAAAGAGATGCTGCCGGAACGCCCGGACTTTTCCGAGCGTGCCAGACAAATTCTGGAATTTCTGGGCCGCAGTGGCGCGTCATTCTTCACCGCGATTCACGCCGCGTGCGGAGGCGGTTATCCCGGTGATTCCCTCGCCGTGTTGTGGGAACTGGTCTGGGCCGGGCAAATCACCAACGACACCTTGCAGCCGCTGCGCAGTTTGACGCGCCCGACCGACCGTGAACGCAATCGTCCCCCATTTGCCGACGATCGTCCCGGCTCGCCGGAATTTCTGCGGCGTTTGCGGTCGCGCGGTGGCGGCGACGGACGCGCACAAGGACGCTGGTCGCTGGTCCAGCAGCGAATCGCCACGGCGCTAACCCCAACTCAGTGGAGCGCCAATATTTCGCAGCAATTGCTGATTCACAATGGAATCGTCACCCGTGAAACCGCGCTCGCTGAAAATATTCCTGGCGGCTACAACACCGTCTATCCCACGTTCAAAACCATGGAAGAAAGCGGCTGGACCCGGCGCGGCCTGTTCGTGGCTGGGCTTGGCGCCGCGCAATTCGCGATGCCTGCCGCGGTGGATATGCTGCGCAGCCTGCGCCCGGAATCTGCTGCGCCGGAAATCGTTTATTTGGCGGCGACCGATCCGGCGAACCCGTACGGCGCGATTCTGCCGTGGCCGCGCGTCGAAGACGAAGACACCAACCTGCCGGTGCATCATGCGATGGCTCGCGCCGCCGGAGCAGGCGTGATTCTGATCAATGGCCATCTCGCCGGATTTCTCAGGCGCCGGAATCCGGCGATTCGCGTCGTCCTGCCGGAGAGCGAACCGGAACGAAGTACATTCGCGCGCGACTTGGCTAAAAAGCTCGCGGAACTGGCGATTCGGCGTCAAGGCCGTAAATCCGGCCTGCTGATCGGAATCATTAATGAAGAGCCGGCGCGCGAACATTTCCTGGCTCGCTTCCTCGAAGAGGCCGGATTCGTCAACACGGTTCTAGGTTTCCAGATGCGGCGCGCGAACACCATCGCCGCGCCCACGCCCGTGGATAAAGCGCCGGACGGCGATGACGATGCCGACGACGAGCCGCAAATTTCGGAGAGCGCCTAATGCCCGAGGGCGACACAATATTTCGCGCGGCGCGGACGCTGCAAAGGGCGCTCGCCGGTCAAGTAGTGATTAAATTCGAATCGGTTTTGCCCAAGTTGGCTCGCGTGGACGTGGACTCCGGCGTGGTCGGCCGTACGATCGAAAAGGTGGAAGCCGACGGCAAATGGATGTTGCTGCATTTTTCCGGCGACTTGATCCTGCTGAGTCACATGTTAATGAGTGGAAGCTGGCACATTTACCGTCCCGGTGAAACCTGGCAGCGGCGCGCCATCGACATGCGCATCGCGATCGAGACCGCTCCGTTTGTCGCGGTTGGTTTCAATGTTCCGGTAGCGGAATTTCACACTGCGGCGAGTCTGGCGCGACGGCGCGGATTCAACACCTTGGGACCATCGGTGTTGGCCGATGACTTCGCCGCGGACGCGGCGATAGCCCGACTCCAATCGCGCTCCGAAGAAGAAACCGGAGTAGCGCTGATGACCCAGTCGCTGCTGGCCGGAATTGGAAACGTATATAAATCGGAAGTTTGCTTCGCCTGCGGCGTAAATCCATTCCGGCCAATTTCCACCCTGACCCCAGCAGAACTGCAGGCCTTGGTTTCCACCGCGCGCAAATTCTTGCAGGCCAATGTGTGGGATGGTTCCGGCGACCAGATCGTGACCTATGGCGGCATGCGGCGAACCACGGGCAGCTTTGATCCCGACAATCGATTGTGGGTCTATCACCGCCGCGGCGAAGCTTGCCGAAAATGCGGCACGGCGATTGAATCGCGGAAACACCACACCGACGCGCGGACCAGTTTCTGGTGCCCAGTCTGCCAGCCCATGGTCACGGCCGAGGCACGCCGTTCCGCTGCTGCTGGATAATTGTTAGTGAAAATCGTGCGAAGCAGTCTCGGCGCGGGTGACGTTAAGCGGGTGAACCTTCTCCACCTTCACTGAAATGACGTTTTCCTGATTTTGCAGTTGCCCTTCGATAATCAAAAACGGCTGATGCACCACGGTGATGTGATATTCCTCAAATACCGGCGGCGTGATGATGGCGTTGGCGATTCCCGTTTCATCTTCGATGCTGAGAAACACAAAACCTTTCGCAGTGCCGGGACGCTGGCGACAAATCACGGCTCCGGCGATGCGCACGCGCCGCCCATTCGGCACGCTGCGCAGCTCCACGGCGGTTAAAACGCCGAGCCGTTTCATTTTTTGGCGATGATAGCCCATGGGGTGCGGGCCGACTGTCATGCCAGTCCCTCTAAAATCGGCCACTAACCTTTCTTCCGGAGTCATGGCTTGCAAAGGCGATTGCACCATCGCTGTTGAAGGTTGGTTCGCTTCTGCAAAAGGTCCCGAAAAACTTCCCGCGCGTTCCAGCAAAGGCCCCGGGTTTTTGGCCAAGCGTTCGATCTGCCATAAAGCATCGCGGCGGTGAACCTTGTTTTGTCCTTCGATAAAATTCAAAGCGCCAATCTGGGCCAGCGCGGTCAATTCCATTTTGCGCAGCCAGGGGACGCGCAGCTTCAAATCCTCAATCGAACTAAACGGGCGAACCGCGCGCTCCCGTACAATTTGCCGGCCCACTTCTTCGCGTAGCCCACGCGCATAACGCAAACCCAGACGCAGCCGAAAATCCTTCTCGCCCAGTTTTTCCAAAGTACACAGCCAATCCGAGCGGGTGATATCGATCGGCCCGAATTTCAATCCATGCCGATGCGCATCCTGTACCAAAGTGGCCGGTTGATAAAAACCCATCGGCTGGTTATTCAGCATGGCCGCGGTAAATGCCGGCAGGTAATGGCATTTCAAGAATGCGCTGGAAAAAGCGATCAGCGCAAAACTGGCCGCATGCGATTCCGGAAATCCATACAACGCAAAGGAAGTAATGGATTGAATGATGGTGTCCTGCGTCGGACCGGTTATTCCTTTGCGGTCCATCCCGACGCGCAGTTTTAGTTCCACATCCTTCATGCGTTTCTCCGAACGCTTGAAGCCGAAGGCTCGGCGCAATTCTTCCGCCTCGCCACCGGTAAACCCCGCGGCAATCATGGCCATGCGCAGCAGTTGTTCCTGAAAAAGGGGCACGCCCAGGGTGCGTTCCAACACTGGCTGCAATGAGGGATGCAGGCAGGTGGGCGCTTCCCGCCCCTGCCGGCGCTTCAAATACGGATTCACCATTTTGCCGACGATCGGCCCGGGCCGGATAATTGCAACCTGCACCACAATGTCGTAAAACTCTTTGGGCAACAGGCGCGGCAAACAAGCCATCTGCGCGCGACTTTCAATCTGAAACATCCCTACGGTGTCCGCTTTTTGCAAAGTTTTATAAACAGTTTTATCGTCCATGGGCAATTTGCCTAAATCAATGTCTTCGCCGTAATCGTCATGAATGATTTTCAGGGAATCTTCGAGCACCGCCATCATGCCGAGTCCCAGCAGATCGATTTTCACGATGCCCATATCCGCGCAGTCTTCTTTATCCCACTGCACCACCACGCGGCCGGGCATGGTGGCCGGTTCGAGCGGGACGATCGAATCGAGTTGCCCCTGGCAAACGACCATGCCGCCGGAATGTTGCCCGAGGTGTCGCGGCAAATCCTGAAACTTGACGCAAAGTTCCAGGAATTTGCGGATTTGCGGATGCTGCAGGTCGAGCCCGGCATCGCGAAAATGGTTGATCAGTGTGTCGTTTTCGTCTTTGTATTCCCAGGCGCTGACGAGGGCGGTCAGGCGATTCAAGGTTTCGGCATCGAAAGACAGAGCTTTGCCGATTTCGCGCGCCGCGGATTTCCCGCGATAGGTGATGACGTTTGCGGTCATCGCCGCGCCTAATTTTCCATATCGCTCATACACATATTGGATCGCTTTTTCGCGTTGATCCCCGCTGGGCAGATCAAGATCGATATCCGGCCACTCGCCGCGCTCCTCGGAAAGAAACCTTTCGAAAAGCAAATTCATGCTAACCGCGTCCACCGCGGTGATGCCTAGCGCATAGCACACGGCGCTGTTCGCGGCGGAGCCGCGACCTTGCACCAGAATGCCGCGTTCATTACAGAAACGAACAATGTCCCAAACGATCAGAAAATATCCTTCGAGGTTCAGTTTCTCGATCAGGGCTAGTTCGCGTTCGATCTGCCGCGTAGCTTTTTCATTTTCGGTGCCATAACGCCGGCGCATGCCCTCCAGCGTGCGTTCACGCAGAAAATGCGCCTGCGATTTTCCATCGGGAACCGGATAGTTGGGGAATTTGTAACCTAGGCCACTCAAATCGAATTGCAGCCGGGTGGAAAGAATTTGGGTGTTGACGATTGCTTCCGGAATATCCGCAAACAACCTGGCCATTTCATCCGGCGATTTCAAATGACGCTCGGAATTACGAGTCAGCAGGCGTCCGGCAGTAGCCAGCGTGCGATGGTTGCGGATGCAGGTGAATACGTCCAACACTTCGCGCTGTTCGGGAGTGGTGTGCGAGACGCCATTGGTCGCGAGCAGCGGCAATCGCAGGCAGCGCGCGATTTCGATGGCCGCTTGGTTGCGTAATTCTTCGGCGCGCGACAAATGGCGCTGCAATTCCACATACACATTTTCACGGCCGAAAACTTCACAGAGATCTCGAACATACTTTCGGCCGTTTTCGATTCCCCCGTGCGCGAGTGCGTACGCCAGCGGCCCTTCTTCGCCTCCGGTGAGGCACACCAGGCCTTGACGATATTCGCCAACCTCATCGGCCGAAACATGCCCTTCGTTTTTCTTAGCGCGTAATTTCATGCGCGTAATTAAACGGCAAAGATTCTGGTAACCCGAGCGTGATTCGACGAGCAGCGGATAGCGCCAGCCCTCCGATGAAGTGACTTCCGCACCGAGATGGGCTTGTACCGAAATTTTGTCAGCAGCGAGATAAAAACGAGGAGCGCCGTATACGCCGTCGCGATCCAGCAGTGCCATCGCATTCATTCCCTGGTTGTGGCCAACCGCCGCTAGGTCTTCGGGCAACGCTGCGCCTTCCAGAAAGCTGAACGCCGAACGCGCATGAAGTTCGGTGTACATCAGTCGTACATCCCGCGCACGAACCAGCTTTGCGCGGTCACATCGAAATAAATGCAATACGTTCCGCTTGGCGCTGCTGTTTGCTGCTGTGGATTTGAGTCCAGCGCAGAAAAACTGTTGCGCGTGTGAATGATTCTGGCGCTGGGCGAATTCACCCACACTTCAATATCCCATTCGTCTTGCAGCCAGAAATCTTCGCGCCACCAATCGCCGGAAGTGCGCCATGGGCCGGAAGCAGCGATGACGCTGCCGTAAACTCCACGAAAAAAAACCCGGCTGGGGACGCCATCGTGCAATTCGATGGTGGCCGGCAGGCGCGGCCGAAACATACGAAAACCCACCGACGATCGTCGCGATGGCGGTTCATTTGCGGCTGGTTTGGCGATTGCCAGCTCGGTGCCGTTTTTGGATTTTCGTCGGGGAGGCTCCTCGTTGGCTGGTGGTCTGAACCGGGACATGCGGAATTCCCCAGGTCGATGCGTATCGACAAGTTCGGGCGAGCCGACATTGGCGCTGCCCACCAGCTTGGCCAAGCGCGCGACGGTCAGCTCCAATTTTTCCGGGTCCGGGCTGCTGGGTACGAATAAGCCGCTTTGTGCGGCGCGCCGTCGCGAAGGCTCGGCGACCAGAATAATTTTTACGATTGAGCCCGGCGGCGGATCGGACTGCAACTGCAAACGCAGCAGCTTCAGCAACATCTTGGAATCGCGCATGGCGACCGGCAAAGTCAAACCTTTTCGGTAAATTTTCTGATTGTCGTCTGGCGGCGAATTTCTTTTTATAATTTCGGCATCTTTCTCGAATAAATCACCTAGATCAAATCGCAAATGAATCGCCGTCGCGGCCTGTGCACGCGCTTGCAGCCGCGCGCACAATTGATCGAGCAAACGCCCCAGCAAAAACGAAACTGGCTCGAGTTCTTCTTCGGCGGTATCGAGTTCAAGCTCCTCGCGAAAACTCAAACTGGGTTCGGCCAATACCAGCGAGCGGACTGATGCTCCGCGCGCCAGCTCATGCAGACGAACTCCTTCCTGCCCCAAACGTTCGGAAAGCTCGAGTAAAGGAAGCGCGGCCAAATCCCCACAGGTTTTAATTCCCCAGCGATCCAGCGTCGCGAGCGATTCCTCCGAGGGGAAGAGTACGTGAACCGGCAGAACCCCGATGCGCCGCGATTCTTCGCCGTCTGGAATTACCGTGACGCCCGTAAAACCCCGCGCAGCGTGAATCGCGACTTCGATATTCGCAGCCGCCGCCACATTGGTGGCGAGACCGAGGCTCAGGGCCCGCCGCGATAAATCTCCGGCAATCTCTTCATCCGATCCAAATAAAGAATTCAGCCCGGCCAGATCCAAAACGATCGTATCCGCGGCCGTATTTTCCATGCGCGGCGAAACCGACCAGCCCAGATCGAGCAGCGCGGCATGCGCGGCGGCCTCCTTGGATTGCGATCGATTGCGGATTTCGACGCCAAGGAATTGCGCCACCTGTGATTTGGCCATGCCCATCTGGATTCCCGCGCGCCAGGCGGAATCGTTGGCGTCGATCACCCTTACCAGCGGCGGTGTGCCATCCACCAGCGCCAGCGCGCCGGCGCGCAGCTGCGGCTCAGTGCGCAGCACGGCTTGCACCATGAATTGCGGAACGTAAATCGAAGCGAAGGCCATCGTTTGATATTTTGCCAGCCAAAATGATTTCCGAGATCGATCGTCTGGGCAGAGGCGTCAACACTCCTGGTGGCCGAAACAGTTTTGAAATGTCATTTCGATTTATTTTCAGCGCTGGCAATTCCCAGCGAATCCCAATTTGTTTTGGTTTTGAAAATTGCGCCCGCTTCCCTGCCGGCGTTCCGGCTCACCTTCAGTGGCAAAACTTTGTGGTGCGCCAAGGATTCCACCGCTGGAGGCTGCATGCGCGACCGCAAAACTTCAGCGCGCGCTTCCAGGCCCTCGAGCAGCCACGCCGGCGAATGGCGTTCATCTCCAACATAAGAATTCGCGCGTGTATTCGCGCCTGAAGAAGAATCCGCAGCGCGCCCAGGCTTCCGCCAATGCACCGCATGTCCTTGCAGCTGCAAAACCAGCGAAGCGCAAGTCTTCGCGTTCGATTCCCGCGACAGCAGCAGCAGAATAGTCGGCGTGTCTTCCACCGCGCGGCGGAACCGGAACCAGGAATCGAGCGGCACGTGGCGAACCAGTTTGGGAGAAATGTCGCTGACATCTACCGCGATAAAACCGAAGCCGCCGCTTTGCAGCAGCAAATCCGTGGCGCGCAGGGTCTGCTCGATGGAATGGCAGCGCACCCAGAGCAGTTTTTTCAGGTCCACGCCGGCCGCCGCCGCGGAACACGGATCAAACGTGTCGGAGCCATCGATCAGCGCGCAGGCTTCGTCGTGCCCGGTTCGGGCGCCGAGCGCTGAAAAAAGAAAACTGGTGCCACCCGAGCAGGCCGGACCAAAAATTTCGGTCAGCGCTCCGCGCGGCAAGCCGCCAGTCAGCGCATCGATTTCCGGGATTCCGGTGGCCACTGTGGGAAAAACGTTGCGGTCGCGATAGGTGAATGGAGCCGAGACGCGCCCCGCCAGGGCTTGCTCAACCTGCGAACGCAGCGCGGAGATTTTGGCGGCCATGGGTTAAGGCGGAACAAAAGCGATATAAATATGTTCGCTTTTTGTTCGCCTTAACGATTTTCCCCGAACCATTGACGATTGTCAATCGCCGATGGACGAGCAGTAATGGTTGTAGAAATTGTCCCCAAACCAAAATACCCGCCATCCGATTTGCCTCACGCGAATCTAAATCTGTATGCCAGCTCGAAGACGTATCGGCCGTTTCATCGCGATAATCCAATCTGTTCTTTTTCTTACGCACGTCTTCATTTATGAGACATGGACCTTTTCGTCAGCAGCAAGCGCATCCCATGGGTCACTCGTTCTCAAGCTCGTTCTTGGCTTATTGTCTGTGAGCTTCGTGTCCGCTTCCCTACTGGCTTACCGCTACACCACCGCACCCGTGCGAATTTTCTATCGGGGCGCCGCGGTCTGGGCCGGGATCTTATCGTTTCTTTTTCTCGCCGCAATTTCTTCCTGGACGATTTTCGGAATCGCGCGGGTTACCGGCCTGAACCTGAACTTCCACCGCATGGTGGAAGTATTGTTCGGCGCCGCGGTTGCCGTCGGACTCTACGCCGTATTCAACGCCAGCTGGACGCGCGTCACCCGAACCACGGTGCGCCTGGCGAACTTGCCGGAATCGTGGCGCGGCCGCAAAGCTGCGCTGATCAGCGACGTGCACCTGGGTCATGTGCGCAACCGCAGTTTCCTGCGGCGTATGGTTACCAAAATTCTAAGAGAAGCGCCCGACGCGATTTTTATCGCCGGCGATTTGTACGACGGCACGGCCATCGACGCGCGCCGCGCTGCCGAGCCGCTGAATAAGCTCTCCGCCCCGCACGGCGTTTACTTCGTCGCGGGGAATCACGAACAATTCGGCGATGACCGCAAATATCTTGGCGCGATCGAAGCCGCCGGGGTGCGCGTGCTCAGCAACGAAAAAGTGGAAGTCGACGGCTTGCAGATCATGGGCGTGTCCTACCGCAGCGCAGTGCGCAACCGCGAATTCGCTTCAGCTCTACAAGGCATGCGCCTGGATCGCAATCGCGCCAGCATTCTGCTGGTCCACGCGCCCGATCATCCGGACGTCGCGGAAGCGGCGGGCGTTTCGCTGCAACTCTCCGGCCACACCCACTTGGGCCAATTCATACCCTGGAGCTGGATGGCCCGGCGCGTCTATCGCCAGTTCGTCTACGGCCTGAGCCAGATTGGCAAGATGCAAGTTTTCACTTCGAGCGGAGCAGGCACCTGGGGCCCGCCGCTGCGGCTGGGATCAAATCCTGAAATCGTCGTGCTACAGTTCGAATAATTCGCCTGTTCGTTTTCTTTCAACAAGTTTTCCAGCCGGGTGAGCTGGTCGATTCGCCATTGGTACGATTTGGTGGCGTCGACCGGAATGTTTGTCCCCGCTTCAGCTTCGTGGTCGGAAAGTTTGGATGGATCAGCGAGTCCGCGAAGTGCTGCGTCTCCACGCAGCCCTCTGCGATTTCCTCGCAACAAGTACGCTTCCCCCAAAGAACGCTGCGCCAAGCCAACGACCTCGATTTTCTTCTACATCCTTTTGATAACGAAAGAAATTCTATGGAACGCTACGAAACGGGTTGGTAAAGTCCGCCTGAGGACGGTTAGCGCCAGAAGCCTCCTGACCTACAGATATTGGGAGACCCAAATGGAAATCGAGTCGGAACAACGCACCATCGTCATTCACCGGCCGGATCCGGCCGTCTTGCGGCGGGCCGCCATTGTTGAGGCAGGCTTCGCGAAGGCCCCGGCCAAAAGAAGAATAATCTTCCCACGATGGAAAATGCGTTTCAGACCCTGGCTGGTCTCGCTGCTGCTCAGCGCTCCGCTGTTTAGCGCAGCAGCGACCTTCGCCCAGTACAATCCCCTGCCCAATCCAATTGAAGTGCAGGAAATCGCCGCCCCGGCGCAAGGAGCGGTGCGAGCGAGCCAGAACAATTCGATAATTTTGTCGCAAAGTCCCTACCTCGGCGGCGTTCCTTCCGGGAAACTGAGCGCAACACCGATCACGCTTTCGCTGCAGGATGCCGTCACCCGTGGACTCCGGCAAAATCTCGGAGGTTTTTTGGCTTCTGATTCGGTGACCGACGCGCGCGGACAGAAATGGCAAGCCCTGAGCGCGTTGCTTCCGAATGTAGTCACCGATACCGGATTTGGCACGCATCAAATCGACTTAAAAACCCAAATCGGCCTGAACATAACCGGAGTTCCCAAGATTATTGGTCCCTTCGGCTATTTCGATTCGCGGGCGTATCTCAAGCAGACCGTTTTTGATTGGGGCTCCATCGAAGGGGATCGCTCGGCCCAGGCGCAGCTGAAGTCGGTCCAGTATGGTTACAAAAACGCGCGCGAGTTAGTGGTGACGGTGATTGTTTCCAATCGTTTGTCCGGGATTACTACCAGACCATTCATGTCTCTGGGGATCACAGTAAAATTCCGTTCTACTTTCACGGAGATCATTGCATCCGCCACGAACCCGGTGTTCTCGATGGAGTCACGGCATTCAAACGGGACCTGGAAGAACTCACGCAACACAGAAGCATAGACGAGATCAAGTTTGTGTTGGGACAGGGAGACTTCGTTTTTATAGCTGCCAAAGGCTCGCACGTGAGCGCCCCTTGTCTCTACATCGACCTATACCGAGTTGAAGGCGGGAAGATCGCCGAACGCTGGGGATTTCCCGAAGAACTTCCTCCTCACGAGGAATGGAAGAACGACAATGGCATACTCTAATCCCGATCCGGCTTCTTGGTTTCCGTGCGATGGTTTGCGGCTTGGTACGCTCGCCACTGCTTCCTGTCAACCCTCAACAACGCTCATCATGTGCTGAGAGACAGGACATCGCTCTTTGAACCTGCCGGGCACTCAGCTCGGGTGAAGCAAGTGAGAGAACATCCGACATCCTATAGCGCCCGCGAATCAGGTATCAATTACGGCCGCCGCCTTCGGTGAGCGCGGTTGGAGTATGACGGCATCTGCCCGACCGCGATCAGAGAACAACAAAATTCATCGGAGGACGGTATGAATCGATTCGAAAGTAAAGTTGCCATCGTCACGGGGGCTGGATCAGGCATTGGTGCCGCCACGGCGCGCCGCTTTCTACAAGAAGGTGCATTCGTGGTCGTTAACGGACGGCGTGAACACAAATTGCACGAAACCATCGCGGGCTTTGATACAGCAAAGTCACTCGTCCACCCTGGAGATGTCTCGGATGAAGCGTACGTGAAGCGCCTGGTGGAAGACACGGTCGCCCGGTTTGAAAAGCTGGATATATTGGTCAACAACGCGGGGATGGCGATCTTTGGCCCCTTCTCGAGGACCACCACCGAGGACTGGCGGAAGGTGATGGGGACTGACCTCGACAGCGTGTACTTTGCGTCCCGCGAGGCATTGCCTCATCTCTTGAAAACGAAGGGTTCCATCGTGAATCTCTCCTCCGCGTCGGGTCTTGGTGGAGACTGGGGAATGAGTTCTTATAATGCGGCAAAGGGCGCCATCACGAACTTCACGCGCGCCTTGGCGCTCGAGTACGGCTCGCGCGGCGTGCGGGTCAACGCCGTGGCACCGAGCCTCACCTCCAGTGAGGCCACGGCCGATCTCGAGAAAAGTCGAGCAGTGATGGCGGCCTTTGTTGACCGCCTCCCAATCGGCAGGGCCGCTACACCAGATGACATTGCGGGAGTGATTGCGTTCCTTGCGAGTAAGGACGCTGTATTTATCAATGGAGTGATCCTGCCGGTCGACGGCGGACTCCATGCGTCCAATGGGCAACCAAACTTCCTCTCGCTTTTAGGACAAGGGTGAAATCCGGACAGGACACCTAGCACTGCAGAGCCTTGCTTCCGGCGCTGGCAGCAAAGTTCACGTTAGACATTCCTGCTTTCACTTCCCCCCGAACTCCGGTGTGCGGCCTCCGTTGCGATATGACGAAGAGTCCCAATGAACCAACCCGGAGTGCCCAGTGTATTTTCAAGTCGCTATGAACAACGATCCTTTCTACTTACGAGGATTTTCGCGTTGGGATGTGATGGTGACGTCCACGTGAGTGCCTTTTTTAAGTTTCACGTTCTCGCCGTGTTCGTCGGTCAGTGTATTTTCAATACGAGATCCCGATAGTTCTTGTCGGCAGCGCTCACCGAAACCTGCGTTTTCTCGGGTTGTGACGCGCGCTCCGCTGGAATAATCTTGCGGACGGTGCCGGCCATGCTTGTACTCGGCTCTTCTCGAATTCGAGCGATGTCTAAGTCGAGTTCGGCAAGCTTCGCAGACCGGCTCATGCGCGGCTGATCCATCTCTTTCTCCCCGCTCACGCGCGTCGGACTGCGAGCTTGCTTCTTGCTTTTCTTTTGTCCCACGCACCAATGATGAGTTCAAGAACGATGCTTTACAGTCTCATTTCGCACAGTTACAACATCCGAAGCGATTCGGCAAGTGTGTGCCGAACTGCACAGATTTCCTTTCCAGCCTCTACTACGCTGTTTGCCGAGGGTGTTGCACGAGGATTCAGACGTGCCAGTGCCTGACCGTTCCGGCCTTGATCGCACCAGGAGCCACAAATTTCCTGCCTTTTAACGGTGCGGGCTGTTTTCGCTCGACGAAGAAATACCGACATCTGTGTCGTGGGGCGCGGACGACAAACCGGCCCGAGCGGTCAACCCCAAGGCTTGCATTCATACCAATGGAGGCATCACTCATGAGAGTTGTTGGATTCATCAGCACAACCACACTGTTCCTGCTTCTCGGTACCGCTCTTCCTGGGTTCGCACAAGGGGAGCACCACGAAGAACCCGCCAAACCAGCCCAGCACGAAGAACAAGCCAAGCCTGCGCAGCACGAGGAGCAGGCCAAATCGGCACAGCACGAAGAACAGACCAAGCCCGCAAAACAACAGGCGGAAGCGGAACCTGCAAGTCACGCGCCACAGGCCAAGCCGGCAGAGCACGCCCAGGAAGCAAAGCCTGCGCAGCATGAAGCTCAGCCAAAGCCTGCGAAACAGGAAAACGGGGCCAAATCCGCAAAACAGGAACCGCAAGCGAAGCCTGCGCAACACGAGGCTCAACCAAAGCCAGCGAAGCAAGAAAGTGAGGCCAAGCCGGCTAAACAGGAACAGCAGGCCAGAAATCAGCAAGAACAACAGCAGAAAACAAATCAGCAGCGCGCGCAAAACAACAAGCAGCAAATGCAAGCCAGGCAGGTCAAGCAGGAATCACAGACCAAGCAGGCGAATCAGGTGAAGTCGGAACAACACAATAACAACGGCCAGCAGCACGCTCAGCGCACCCCGGACGAAGAACAACGCCAGCGCGCAGAACCGGCGCTCCGTCTCAGCGCCAGAGGCAACGGTCGCATACCTGACGAGCGGTTCCATTCCAATTTTGGACGCGGGCACGAATTCCGCATCGGCAGTCCGGAATTGGTGGGCGGATACTCCCGCTTCCAGTACGGCGGCTACTCATTCGGATTCATTCAGCCGTGGCCGGTTGGCTGGTATTACACCGACGACGTCTTCGTTGACTACATCGACGGCGAATATTTTCTGTTCAATCCTTACTATCCGGGAGCTCGCGTCGGTATCAACGTAATAATCTAGCCAGATCTCCGATCTATTTCAGGGGGCGCCTGAGATGCACTCTGTCCAGGTCGCCCCACTGGCAAGTCCGAGCCAGCCAACGCTTCGCGAGACATCTGGCCAGTCAATTGATTGGGAGGGCTTTATATGTCAGACAGTGCCAGCCAGTCTATTCCGGCAGCCTTCCCCTCTCCCACGTCCGTTGGGACTTCGTCGTGGAAAGCAGAATACGAAAAAACCGTGCGGGAATCCGACCAGGAAAAACTTCTCTGGTGCATTCATTCAACTGAGGCTGCTCTTTTCCATCGTTGGCAAGAATTAGGCAACGATTCAAGCGCCCGGGAAGAACTCGCGGCGATGAACGCGGCCGCGGCCGATTTGTTGGCTATCGAACTTCACAGACTCGGATGGCCAACCCTCAAACCTTAGCCACCCAGGTTCAAGCATTTATCCACCAGGGTTAGCCTATCAACGCGCTGATCGGAATTAAGCGCCCGACTTGGCTGTACGGTTCGGCGCGAGAGCATCGAGATGCGAAAGCCATCCTTCGCTGAACCCTGCTCGCCGCAGCCCGCTCAAGATGTAGGAACAGCGCTGCATCAGCTTCCACAGAAAATGGGTTCGATAATTTTCAATCATCATAACGATCGGTCCCTGATTTAGTGCAAAGTGCCAGCGTGTAACCCAACCGTAAGGCTTCCCACCTTTGTGCGGATACGTGGGGTTAAACGTTGCCCGAAAGCTGTAGGGATTTCCTTCGGTCAAACGCAAATCGTTGAGATGTCGGATAGTAGGTAGGACGATCTCCGGCGCGAATGGCAGTGACGCCACAACTGCCCAAGGTGCGATCGTGCCGTCGTCGGGCCCAAACGGCACGCCCCGTGCTGCATAATCGAAAAATTTTCGCTGGATGCCGGCGACGCGGGCGCTTGCCGGCCCAGGACCGTCGCTCGCGGTGATTCCCCAGCAGTGTTCGTTGTAATGCGCGAAGCACCGGGGATTTCGGATTGCATATTGTTGCTGTATGAGCGTCGCTCGGCGGCTGTTTTCAAAATAGTCGATGCCTTTCTCCCGCATGAACTCGTCTTGGATCCCACGCAAGTCCAACCACAGATGAGAGTATTGGTGGATGAAGAGCGGTCCTCCATACAAAAATTCGATGCCGTAAATCTTCTTCCACCTGTATGTGGAACACCACGCCGGATAACTTTCGCTGGCCAGAGGATGCGTCGGCGAACCAAGTCCGAACACGTACATCAGCAAAGCCTCGCTATAGCCCTGCCAGCGACTTTTTAAGAATCCAGTTTCTGGTTTCCAACCCTGACTGATCGTGAGACCCCGATCCTGAGCCCACTGCCAGTCCGCGCGACGGTAGAGCGCATCCGCAAGATCGCGAACTTCGCGCTCGTCCGGCGTGTCGCGATCGAAGTAGGCACCAGCTGTGAGCATGCCGGCAAGAAGGAAAGCAGAGTCAATGGTAGACAGCTCGGATTTCCAGGCGCGCCGGCCGGTCTGCATGTCTAAGAAATGGTAATAGAATCCCTGATACCCGGTCGCGTCCGCTTCGGTTCCTTGGGGACTGTCCGAGAAAAATCTAAGCGTCGCAAGGGTTCGTTTAATCGCATCTTCACGAGTAAGACAACCGCGCTCGACACCTATGGGGTAACACGCTAGCGCGAGGCCCGTGGCCGTGATGCTGGCAGGCCATCCCTTTTTATTCTTATCGCGGATCAGTCCGTTCTCGAGGCTTGATTCTTCGAGGAAGTAGGGGAACGACTCTTGCTGAATCTGATCCAGCATTGAGTCATGGGATGGTCTCTGATAACGGATCGTGGGCTTCAGCGGCACGTTGAGCCTGCTTTCAAGATAACAGGATTGCGAGGCTGGCGATCGCCCGAGGTAGGTGCTTGAAGTGCCGATTTACATTCCATCGTTCGGTATCTGCCCAGCCAAAAGTTCTCTGCACCCATTTCTACCAGCGAATGGTACACAACTTTCATTGTCGAGTGTTTTCACTTCGACCGGTATTGCTACCGATGACCTCGGCCCATCCGTCGCATGGCGCGTCGGAGCGCCACTCTTCCATGAAACAACCTTGATTTCGCAGCGGCTACCGAAATCCCCATCATTCCCGCCGCTTCCCTTGTCGACATTTCCTGTAGATGTTGCATCTCAATAGCAGTTCGGATAGTCGGACGTAAAGCGCGGATCTCGGATACAAGAATATTCTCGATCTCGCGTTGGGCATAACTCTGTTCCGGATTCGCCGCATGGTCCGTAACGTCCCACTCGAGTTCGTCCGCTCCGAGTTCCCCGGGAATTCCCATGTCGGTTAAGCGCGAGCTGCATCTCTTCCGAAGAATCATCAGTGCTGAGTTGATTGCGATGCGGGTGAGCCAGGTGGAAAAAGCAGACCTGCCATCAAACTCATTGATGTGCAGAAAGGCCTTCAGAAAGGAGTCCTGAAGTGCATCTTCCGCGTCTTCGCGATTTCGGGTGATGCGATATGTATTTCGCAATAACCGCCTCTGGTGCGGTTGGCATAATGCGTCGAAGGCTCCTGAATGTCCGCTTCGTGCCTGCGCTAGCAAGCCGGGTTGATCGCAATTTTGCAACATGCAGGTTAGCTCCACTCATCGTGCCGAGAAACGTCTTCTTCATCGACATCAATCGACGTGCACTCACCCTAACAAGCAGCTTCGGTCGTAACTGTATAAAAGGACACAGTGCGGACCGTGAATTCGCCTTACCGAAACGCCGAGGTTGGACGAGGAAGTGTCTAACAACAAGACTCCAACACCGTGGATTGCACGGACGGCACGAAGACGAACTGTGCCATTTTGCACAGCTTGGCGGGAGCTCTGCTGGTACCTTCGGCTGTGAGTCTCGACGGTGCGGGTGCATCGGGCGTGTTCCAGATGCGCGCTGGTTAGCGAGTGCGGCCAAACTCTCTCTCCCTGCTCCCGGAACGAATTCTCAAGGAATTCGAACCGTGACGTCGAAAAAACAGATGGCGTTTCCTTTCCCGCCAATTCGAAATATCGCGGCAACGCGAGTTCCGCAGAATCCTTGAGGACGGATGGCAAACGCTTCGGCCGACCAAAAAAACTGGAAGCCTAAGTTTAACCCTTGGCTGATCGCCGGTACCGTCGCGCTTGCCGCCTTTATGGAGGTCCTTGATACCTCGGTTGCGAACGTCGCGCTGCCTCACATTGCCGGCAATCTGGGCGTCAGTACAGACGAAGGAACCTGGGTTCTTACCAGTTACCTGGTGTCGAACGCCATCGTCCTTCCCATGGGCGCTTGGGCGTCCAGTGTCATGGGGCGCAAGCGTTTTTTCCTGTCGTGCATCGCGCTCTTCACCGTTGCCAGCTTTCTATGCGGCATTTCACCGTCGCTGTCGATATTGCTGATGAGCCGCATCGTTCAGGGAGCTGGGGGAGGCGGCCTGCAGCCCATGGCCCAAGCGATCATGGCGGATTCGTTCGATGAAAAGAAGCGGGGCCAAGCCTTCGCCCTGTATGGCCTGGTAGCGGTATTAGCGCCATCCATCGGCCCAACCCTGGGAGGCTGGATCACCGACAACTACTCTTGGCGCTGGATTTTCTACATCAATATTCCGGTTGGAATTGTTGCTTTCATTCTCGTGATGCACCTAGTAGAAGACCCACCCTGGATGAAGGCCGATCGTACCAATCTCGGAAAACTTGACTATATCGGTCTCGGCCTGCTCACCGTAGCCATGGGCGGCATGCAAATCATGCTGGACAAGGGCGAAGAGAATAATTGGCTAGCCTCCAACTTTATTCGCGTATTTACCGGTCTTTTCGTTTTCGGCATGATCGGGCTTATCTGGCGGGAGTGGTATGCCAAGAATCCGCTCATCAACGTTCGCTTGTTCAAGTTTAAGAATTTTGCGATTTGCACGCTGCTCATGTTGATGGTCGGCGGAATTCTCAATGCCGCCACCGTCCTGCAGCCTCAGTTTTCCCAGCAGCTTCTCGGATATACCGCAACGGTGGCGGGCGAAGCCCTCACCGGCGGCGGAATTGCACTTCTGATTCTCATGCCTCTGGCCGGGCTCGCGCTGGGAAAGTTTCCTGCCCGTAATCTGATTGCCGGCGGCTTTGTGGGTTTCGCCATTGCTTTTTATTACTCCTCGACCCACATCACGCTGGGAATCAGTTTCGGATTTTCCACTTGGCTGCGCATCCTTCAAATGGCTCCGATTCCGTTCTGCTTCATCGCGATTACCACCGCTGCCTACGTCGGACTGCCCAAGGAGGCTACCGACCAGGTTTCGGGCATCATCAACTTCGCGCGGAATGTGGGAGGGAGCGTATTTATTTCCGTTACCGGAGCGATTGTCACCAACCGTTCGCTGTTCCATCAGGCGCGCCTTGCCGACAACATGCAGATGGGGAATCCGGTCTTCGCGAATCGGCTGAACGCTCTCACGAATGCATACAGCGGCGTCAGCGGAGGTCAGGGCGCAGCGGCAATGGCTCAAGGACAGATTTACAGGCAACTGAATGCACAGGCTTCCGCGATGGGATATCAGGACATCTACCGAATGCTTTGCTGGGTGGCGGCCGTAATGATCATCGTTTCTTTCGTGCTCAGCAAAAACGATCCGAACGAGAAAGCGCCGGCAGCAGGTTGAGCCCACTCAGCCGTCCTTAATATATGGAGACAAGACGTGAAACGATCCCTAACGCCAACGACCGAGACGATGGGTCCATTTGCTGGCGTCATGGCGCAAACACGCCCAAGTCCGAATCGGGGAACTGCAGCATGAACCCCCGGCCATTCCGCGTCCGGCTGATTCCCTTTGTCATCCTTGCGACGGGCATCGCTTTGCTCTCCGTCGGCACCTTCGCCCAACAAGGCTCGTCCGAGCCCTCTTCGCTTCCCAGGGCCCAGCAGGTGACTCCTTCCGGCAGGGCGCCCAGTGGCGGCGACGTACAGGCGGCGCAATCCTCTGATGGGAACGGAGGGAGTTCCAGCGTCAACACAGTGAACAGCACCATCCAAGTCACGGGTCCCTATCAAGGCAGTATTCCCGACCCGCATGCACCGCACGGTCCGCTGACCCTGAATATCGCAGACGCGATTGGTCGCGGACTTCGTTTCAACCTTGGCGGCGTCAGCGCGAATTCCTCCGTGAAGCAATTGCGCGGAGAGCGATTGGCGGCGCTCAGTGAGCTGCTTCCGAATATTTATGCGACGTTGAGTGAGACCGGAGCGAAAATCGATCTCGAGAGTCAAGGTCTTAGCTCCGGCACATTTGGAAGTGTGGCGCTCCCCACGACCGTCGGCCCCTTTCATTACTACAGCGCACTGGCCAATGTCACCGAGAACGTCAGCATCACCGGGCTGCACAATTTACGCCAAGCGCAAGCGTCTGCCGATGCGGCACAGCTGAGCGCCGAGGACGCGCGGGAACTGATCACCTTAGCGGTCAGCGGAACCTACCTGCGAATCCTCGCCACCAAGGCGAACGTCGCATCGCAGGAAGCCCAGGTGAAGCAGGCGCAAGTGACCTTCCGGCAGTCCGAGAACCGCTACCTCGCAGGAACGAAACCGGTGATCGACCGGAACCGCAGCTTCGTGGAATATCACACCCAGGAACAGAGACTTACTTCCCTACGCGGCGATTTGTTGAAACAGACCATGCAACTCGACCGGTTGATCGGTCTGCCTGTCAGCCAAGTGCTCACGTTGAGCGAAGACTTGCCCGCGCACGTTGCCGAGGCGCTCTCTGTCGAGGACGCGGTCAAGCTCGCGCTTGCGGACCGAGCCGATCTCAAGGCTGCTCGGCTGCAATGGAAGGCGGCCAGCGAAGCGCACAGAGCCTCCAAAGCGGAATACCTGCCGGCCTTGGGCGTCACTGGAGACTACGGACTCGAGGGCGTAAACCCGAACAAAGGAGTCACGGTTTTTCAGGCTTCCGGCACCATCACCATCCCGATTTTTCAGAGCGGCCGCGTGAAAGCCGACGTGGAACAGGCCGATGCCGCGCTAGAGCAGCGACGAGCCGAGTACGCGGATGAACAGGGCGTCGTCGAACTGGATGTGCGTCAAGCCTACGTGGACTTCCAAGTGGCAACCGAGCAAATCGCGGTGGCGCAGGAAAATCGCAGAGTCGCGGCCGAAACTCTCACCGAGTCGCTCGACAGGTTCTCCGCCGGAGTTGCGGATTCGGTGGAGGTCGTGCAGTCGCAGGAAATCGTCGCATCGGCCGAGCGGGATTACGTCAGCAGCCTGTTCTCTCTAAATCTTTCCCGAGTCAGCCTTGCCCGGGCGACTGGACAAGCCGAAAAGTTCATTCCAAACATGCTGAAAGGAAATTGACCATGCCAACGGAAGAATTGAAAGCTCAAGAAACGCCTGGGCCCGCCCAGCAGAAGGGTGACAAAGCGGTTCAGGAGAAGCCGGGCGACCAGGAAAAAAAACCGGAAGACGCCAAACCTGCAGATGGGAAAGCGGAAGGCGGCGACGCGAACAAGAAGGGCGACTCGGGCGAGAAGGACGACGACGCCAAAAAAAAGAAGCCCTTGGACCCAGCTACAAAACGGCGCCGGATCATCATCGGAGTTATCGTCGGGGTCGTTGTGCTTGCGGCCGGGATCGCATGGTGGCTTTATTCCCGCACCTACGAATCGACCGACGATGCGCAAATCGATGGGCACCTTAATTCCATAGCCTCGCGCGTGGGAGGAACGGTAAGGGGCGTCTATGTCGAGAACGATCAGCCCGTGAAGGCCGGTCAACCGCTGGTTGATCTCGATCCGCGCGATTACGAGGTGCAAGTCGCCCAGGCCCAGGCCAGCTACGAACAGGCCGTCGCACTCGAGGCGGCCGAAGGTCCCAATGTGCCCATCACGGTGACATCCAACCGCAGCACGGTTGATGTCGATGATCAGGGCGTTACCAACGGAGACGCTGCGGTGGCCAGCGCCCAACATGACTACGACAGTAACAACGCGAAGCTCGATCAAGCCGTGGCGAATAACCAGAAAAGCCAGTCCGACCTGGTGCGCTATAAGCAGTTGGTCGATAAGGGAGAAATTTCACTGTCGGACTACGATCAATACGTTGCCAACGCCGGTTCCGAGGCAGCGGCGGTCGAGGCCAGCCGATACGCGGCCGCGTCTTCTGCGAAGATTGTCGACGAGCGCAGAGCGCAGTTGCGTCAGCAACAGAGCCGGCTTGCCGAGGACAAGGTCAATTCACCACGTCAGGTCGCAATTCGCCAGGCCAACGTCGAGTCGCGGCGAGCCAGCGCGGACTCCGCGAAAGCGCAGCTCGATGCGGCCCTTCTGAATTTAAGTTACTGCCATATCGTTGCTCCGGTCGACGGGATCGCGAGCCAGCGCAGCGCGGAAATAGGTTCGCGCATTTCGCAGGGCCAGCAGCTTATCGTCCTCGTTCAAACGGCCGGTGTGTGGACCACGGCGAACTTCAAGGAAACACAACTTCGCAAGATGCATGTCGGCCAGCGCGTAAACATCAAGGTGGATTCGCTGGACGAGTCTTTTGAAGGTGAGATCGAGAATATGCCCGCTGCGACCGGGGATCGATCCAGCCTTTTTCCACCCGAAAACGCGACCGGCAACTTCGTCAAGATCGTTCAACGACTGCCCGTGAGAATACGATTCAATCCGAATCAGCGGGACCTCGATAAGTTGCGCCCCGGTATGTCTGTTGAACCCAAAGTTCATCTCGATTGAGGACCGCGCGAGATTTCATTCTTAAGGTTGCACTCCGATGGCGATGCCGCGTGTTAGTGTCGGCCTCGCGCATGCGCAAACAGGTTTGCGTTACAGCAGAGCTTAGTGTTCCGTTCAGCACAGATTCACTCTTCCTCAGTCGACGATACTTGCGTCCGCAGTTGAAGAGTTCGCGCACAGAAGACCCACCGAGTTCGGACTCGACCACGGCCGATTTACTGGCTGCATAGGAGACCACAATGAAGATTCTAGTCACAGGCGGCATTGGTCGCGTTGGTTCGGAAGTTGTAAAGGAGCTACAGAAACGCGACGCGGATATTCGTCTTCTGGTGCGAAAGGAGGAGGCGCCTATGCCGGCGGGTGTTGAGACCGCCATCGGCGATCTGATCGATCCGGTCTCCATCGAGAAGGCAATGGACGGAGTGGATAAGCTTTATCTGCTGAACGCAGTCCTTCCAGATGAACTGACTCAGGGACTGATCGCCTACGATCTGGCGAAGAAATTAAAGCTACACCATGTCGTTTATCACTCCGTCTTCCGCGTCGAGCACTTCAAGGATGTTCCCCACTTCGCCTCCAAGTTCGCGATAGAAAGTGCCCTGCGCGAGTTCGATGTCCCGTTCACGATTATCCGGCCCAACTATTTCATTCAGAACGACGCAACCTTGAAAGACGCGCTTACGAAGACGGAAATCTACCCCATGCCTCTTGGCCAGGTAGGCATCTCCGCAGTGGACATCCGGGATATTGCCGAGGCCGCCGCGATTGCGCTTACCTCCGACGGACACTTCGGCAAAACCTACAACCTAAACGGTCCGGAAGTGCTAAGCGGTCCCAAGATCGCCTCGATTTGGAGCGGGCTGTTGGGCAAGCAGATTCGCTATCTCGGGGACAACATGGATGCTTTTGAGGAGCAGATGCGCAAAACGGCTCCTTCTTGGTCAGCCTTCGATATCCGCATGATGTTTGAAGGCTATCTCGAGCGCGGTTTCGTTGCGGAAGACGGAGACCTCGAGACGTTGACGAAGTTGCTGGGTCACGCTCCTCGGCGGTATGAAGATTTCGCCAGAGAGACCTTCTTGAAGTGGCAAGAAATGCCGAAGGCAGCCTAAGAGCGAAACGTTTCTGACCCGCGGAGCAACTTCAAATCGTAGAGGAGAAATTCATGTCTGATGCAAAGAACCCCTACACCATGAAGGGGCAGTTCGAGGCGAAGGCATAGACCGAACCGCCTGATAACCGCCAGCTAAATACCATCTTGGGGGTATCGGACTCGTTCTATGAACAGTGCTAGGTTTGGTCGGAGCGACGAATATGCCGAAAAGAGTTCTGGTTGCTGACGATAATCCGATGATTCGCAAGTTGCTCTGCCGGATGCTTGAAGCGCAGGCGCGCTATGAGGTCTGCGCGGAGGCTGCCAACGGAGCAGAGGCAATCGAACTGGCAAAGAAAGAGCTTCCGGACCTAATCATCATGGATGCGTCGATGCCCACCTTAAACGGAATAACAGCGGCTCTTGAATTAAAGAAATTGTTCCCACACGTCCCCATTATCCTCTTCACTCAACACGCCGACGTAGTCCGCCAGTTGAGCGAGTTGCGCGTAGATCGCGTGGTTTCCAAAGATGATTCCGCAGGGCTAATGCGCTATGTCTATACTCTGGCACCGGTCTAACAGATTGATTGGCTGAATTACTACAAAGCCGGGTAACGGCGTTTATCAGGCAATATTCGAGTTTCGGGGTTTTGGTCGCTTCCCGTCGCTGAACGAAGTTACGAATTTGTTGCCCTCGTTTCGAGTCATACGCACGGTCTTCCCCGGTCTCTTCGAGGCAACGATGTCGTCAAGGTATTTGGAAATTTCGTCCTTGATCTTCTTGCGCCCGTCGGTAACTCTCTGTTCGAGTTGAACTACGGCAGATTTCGGTACCGGCCGACCGGAATAGCGCTCGTATTCAGTCGAATTGCCTGATAACAAGGCGTGCCGCTGACGTTGCGCGTTCAAGGCGTCGGGGCCTGCGGGTATCCATTGCCCGGCGCAGGCGATGTAGTAGTTGCCCTCCGGATGTTTCTCCTCTCTGCCTGCAAGGTCACGACATCCGGCTTGATGGTGTGGTTGGCGTAATGTGCCGCTCGGCAGTAGCGCCAAGAGCTGTCCTTTAAGCGAACATATTTATAGATGGTGTATTTGGGCTGTGCCACGTGCAAATCCTCCGAAACCTATTACTGAGTCGCGGAGATTTCTTAGGATTTGCTTTTAGGAAGGAGCCTAAACCCTTGAAACTAAAAGGTTGGCTGGGAGGCCTGGACTCGAACCAGGATAAGCAGATCCAGAATCTGCTGTACTGCCAATTGTACGACCTCCCAACACGGTAAACTGAGGGTCAGCTGAGGCTTATGCTCTACCTACGCCGCGCCAGCGCATACAGACTCTTATAACTCTACCGGCGCAGTCGTAAATTATAAGGCCAGAGCCGCGTTGGTTTCCAGCTTTATCCGCGCATTTCACCGCTGGAGGGACGCTATCAATTTTCCCGGCACACGCTTACTATGTGCGTGTCCAACCGTCAGCGAACCAGACGTCAGGAATCGAAGGAGGCCAAATGAAGCGAAATGTGTTGTTGATTGTGGCGCTCCTGACCGGCCTTACCATGCTCGCCTTCAATTCCACCAAGCTGAAATTCAGCTGGATGAACCCGCACTACACCGGCACACTGCAATTCAAAAACATCATGGTTTTGGCGATCAACGGCCGCGCCAGCATTCGCGCTGAATTCGAGGACCAGCTGTGCGCCGGGCTGGCTCACCCCGGAGTTCAGGCTATTCCCAGCTATTCCCTGCTGCCGCGCCCGGACGCCACGCCCATTGACATGAACCAACTCCGCGACGTGGTCCAAGGGCAGAATATCGACGCGATCGTCGTTTCGCGGCTGGTGAAATATCAAAAAACCGTCACGGTAATTCCCGGCGAAGCCTACTCGCCGTATCCTTACTATGGAACGTTTTATGGTTACTACGCCGAGGTCTACCCGGTGGTCTATGCGCCGGACTATCTGCAAGTGGACAAAGTCGCCCAAGTCGAAACGAATTTCTATTCCACGGCCACGCCCGACGGAGAACTGATCTGGACCGGCACCAGCGACACGGTCAACCCGCGAACGCCAACCAAGGGCGTGGATGCCTTGGTGAAAGTCCTGATCGAAGAGCTGCAAAACCAAAAAATCATTCAGTAAGCGTCCGGGAGCCACTGCGGCTATAATTGAAGTGCGGGTTTGTTTAGTGATCCGACAGTGATCCAACGAGGAGTGCGATGTTTCCAGAAGAAATGGTTCGACCTTTTCGAGAAGAATTGACCAATATTGGATTTCGCGAATTGCGCACGCCGGCCCAGGTAGACGCGGTACTGAAAAACGAAAAAGGCACCGTGCTGGTCGTGGTGAATTCCGTCTGCGGATGCGCGGCGGGCAAGGCGCGTCCGGCACTTGCCGCGGCTCTGCGCCAGGGTCCCAAGCCCGAATTGCTGACCACCGTGTTTGCCGGTCAGGATCCCGACGCAACCGCGCAGGCTCGCAGTTATTTTACCGGCTACGCGCCGTCGTCTCCGTCCATCGCGCTGCTGCGCGACGGCAAAATGCAATTCATGATGGAGCGCCACCAGATCGAATCGCGCGACGCACGGGCTATCGCTGAAGATCTGACCCGCGCGTTCCAGCAGTTCTGCGCGCCGGCCACCACCGCAAAACTCTCCGGGTAATTCGAGTCGCGACGCCGTTTACGGATCTTTTACCGATTTTTTACGGGTCTTTCACCGATCTGGCGCCTGTTTTTCGCGTCGGGCATTGCGAAAGCGCAATCCCCGCGCTGACGTACAGCTTGGCTCGACACATCTGCGGCAATTCGCTACAATTTCGCGCATGAGAATATCCGCCCGCAATCACTTGATCGGCAAAATCACCGAACTTCAGGTTGGAGACATCATGGCCCACGTAGTAATCGAGGTGGGCACCCACATGGTCGAAAGCGTCATCACCCGCCGCAGCGTCGAAGAAATGGACCTCAAGGTCGGCGACACCGTCGCCGCCGTCATCAAGTCCACCGAAGTCATGCTGCAAAAAGCTTAGATTCATCGGCTCGCACCACTTCCGCCCAATCCCATTCGCTCGCGAAAAGTTAGATCTCAAATCTTCGCCACGTGTTGCTGCAACATCTTTCCGGCAATTTTGCGGCCGACCGCTGGTGCGATCATGCGCACTTCGTCCATAACTTCGTCGAACTGATCCGGGTAGAGGCTCTGCGCCCCGTCGCTCAGCGCGCGCTCTGGATTTTCGTGCACTTCGATCAGCAAGCCGTCGGCGCCGGCCGCGACCGCGGCGCGGGCCATCGCTGCGACTTTATCGCGGCGTCCCGTGCCGTGCGACGGGTCGGCCATCACTGGCAGATGCGAAAGCTGCTTGATCACCGGGATGGCGGCGATATCCATCGTGTTGCGCATATAAGTGTCGAAGGTGCGGATGCCGCGCTCGCAGAGAATCACGTTGTAGTTGCCTCCGGACATGATGTATTCCGCGCTGAGCAAAAGTTCCTCAATCGTCGCGGACATTCCGCGTTTCAGCAAAATGGGCTTTTGAATTTCGCCCAGCGCCCGCAGCAGGTAGTAATTCTGCATGTTGCGCGCGCCCACTTGCAGCACATCCACGTAGCGCACCATCAGCTCAATCTGCGACGGGTCCATCACTTCGCTCACCACCAGCAGTCCATGGTTATCAGCTGCGGCGCGCATCATTTTCAACCCCGCTTCGCCGAGCCCCTGAAACGAGTACGGTGACGAGCGCGGCTTAAACGCGCCTCCACGGAGTAGTTTCGCGCCGGCCGCCGCTACGCGCCCGGCCACTTCCTCGATCTGTGGCGCGGATTCCACCGCGCAGGGTCCGGCACCGACAACCACTTGCGTGCCGCCGATGGTCACGCCCTTGCCCAGCTCGATGATCGAGCCTTCGGGACGCATGGTGCGCGAAGCCAGCTTGAATGGATTCGCGATGGGAATAATTTCATCCACGCCCGGCGCGGCTCGTAGCGCTTCCACTTCGCTGCGGCGGCCGTCGCTCTTGCCCACCACCCCAATCACGGTGCGCTCCTCCCCTTCGCTGAGATGAGGCTGAAAGCCGCACTCCCGGATGCGTTCCACTACGTGTTCGATTTGACCCTTCGTCGCATTTGCTGCCATTTTGATAAGCATTAGGCGCCCCCCGCCGTATGAGTTTCTTTTTTCACCGCGTTATTTGCCGCTGTTTCCGCTGATTTGTAAGAACCCAGAATGCGCAAGTCGACCGCGAAATCTTCCAGCTGCTCCAGGGCCGCGATGGTTGCCGCGCCGCCGGCCGCACCCTGCAGGTCGAGATAAAAACGGTACTCCCACGGCTTCCCTCGCATCGGCCGGCTCTCAATCTTCATCAGATTCAGGTTGCGTCGCGCAAACGGCGCGAGCGCTTGTTGCAAAGCTCCGGCTGTGTGTGGAAGTTGAAAGACCAGCGAAATCTTGTCAGCGTCGGAGGGTATTTCGTTGGACGCCGACAGCAAAAAGAAACGGGTGTAATTCTCGCGATCGTCTTCCAGGTGGTCCTGCAGGATCGCCCCGCCATATAATTCCGCGGCATGCGCGCTGGCGATCGCCGCGCGACGCGTGTCCCCTGCGCGCATGATTTCGCGCACGCTCCCCGCGGTGTCTTCCGTGACGATTCGTTTCAATCGCGGATTAGCGATAAAAAATTGCTCGCACTGCGCGAGGCCCACCGGATGCGACTCTACCGAGGTGAGCCCAGCGAGATTTGCTGATGGCAGAGCAATCAGATTGTGCACAATCGGAATCACCACTTCCCCGATGATGTGCAGACCGCTTTCCACCAGCAGATCGAACGAACGGTGCACCGATCCAGCCAGGCTGTTCTCCATCGGCGCCAACACATAATCCGCAGAGCCATCCTGAATGGCGGAAAAAGTCGCGTCGAACGATCCGCGCGGCACCAGAACGATTTCGGGCCCCAGCAGCTTCAGCGCAGCTTCTTCGCTGAACGCTCCTCGTTCGCCCTGAAACGCAATGCGCGCCCCCGGTTTCACCCTCATGCCGACACCGCCTTGCGCGGCTTCGGCTGCGCGCTCTTCCGCCCGACGGCTGTCGCCGCAATCTCCGCGCCGCCCAATCCGTGCTGGACCTGAATGCGGATCGATTCGTCGAGGATCCGCTGGTAAATCGTCTCCACCGCGGCCGTATCGAGCGGGCCAGGATTGAGCTGGGTCATGCGCTCAAGGATTTCGCGCTCGCGCGCCGGGACGCGCAGCGCCTGGCCGCTCTCGCCCTTCAGCCGCCCCACCTCCAGCGCAAAACCCGCGCGCACGTTCAGCAAGTGCAGCAGCGTGGTATCGATGGCGTCGATTTTGGCCCGCCAATCCCCGATTTTCATGGCGCTCATTTGTTCCTCCGGTGCCGCTAACCGCCCAAAAACAAAAATGGCCGCGTACTCTTTCGAGTTCGCGGCCGGCTTAAGAAGACTTTTGCGGTTTTTAGCTATGCTTTGATGCTTTTCCCGCGCACGTCTCGCCGGCCCGCTTTCCCCAATAGAGGAAGCGGTAAGTAAAAGCGAAACGGTAATAAAAATTCTGGCTCACGGGTCTAATGTTCCCGGGCACCGATTACCTGCCCGAAAACTCACTATACGAAACTCGCAGGCGGGCGTCAAGTGCTACGTCAAACCGGCTTAATAACTCTGGCTTATAGTTTCGTAAAGACTTACAAATTTGACTTATAGTGCTCCAGACGGCTTACTACCTAGGAGAGACTCGAAATGCAAAGTGACGCCATCAAGAAGGGTGTATCGCGCGCTCCGGCCCGCGCCATGCTGAAGGCCACCGGCCTGACCGACGCCGATCTGGCGCGCCCGCTGGTCGCCGTCGCCAACACCTGGACCGAAGTGACGCCCTGCAATTTTCATCTGCGAAAACTAGCCGAACATGTCAAGGCCGGCATTCGCGCCGCCGGCGGCACGCCCATCGAGTTCGACACCATCACCATATCCGACGGCATCACCATGGGCACCGAAGGCATGAAAGCCTCGCTGATTTCGCGCGAAGTGATCGCCGATTCCATCGAACTTTTTGTCCGCGCGCACGCCTTCGACGCCGTGGTCGCGATTTGCGGATGCGATAAAACCATTCCTGGCACGGTTATGGCCCTGGCGCGGCTGAACATCCCTTCCCTGTCCCTCTATGGCGGCTCGATTCAGGCCGGCACCTTCGAAGGCCGGGCGGTCACGATTCAAGACGTGTTCGAAGCCGTCGGCGCCTGCGCCGCCGGAAAAATGACCGAGAAGCAATTGGGCGAACTGGAAGATCGTGCCTGTCCCGGAGCCGGCGCCTGCGGCGGCCAATACACCGCCAACACCATGGCCACCGCGATTACTTTCCTGGGAATTTCGCCGATGGGCGCAAATGAAGTTCCGGCGACCGACCCGAGCAAAGAAAAAACCGCCTACGATTGCGGCAAGCGCGTCATGCAGCTGCTGCAAGACGATATTCGCCCCAGCCAGATCATCACCCGCGAATCGCTGCACAACGCGATCGCCTCGGTGGCCGCGACCGGCGGCTCGACCAATGCAGTTTTGCATTTGCTGGCGATTGCCAGTGACGCGGGGGTAGCGCTCGACCTGAAAGATTTCGACGAAATTTCCGCCAAGACTCCGATCCTTGCTGATTTGAAGCCCGGCGGCCGTTTTACCGCCCCCGACATGTATCGCGCCGGGGGCATGCGCGTGCTCGGCCAGCGTCTGCAGCAGGCTGGCCTACTGAAAGATGGCATCACCGCTTCGGGACGGAAACTCTTCGCTGAAATCAGCGACGTCGCGGAAACCGCTGGTCAGGAGGTGATGCGCCCGCTGGCTTCGCCCATGAAACCCCATGGCGGTCTGGCCATCCTCCACGGCTCAATCGCGCCAGAAGGCTGCGTCGTAAAACTTTCCGGCCACGAACGCGTTTTGCACACCGGTCCCGCGCGCGTGTTCGATTCCGAAGAAACCTGCTTCGCCGCGGTACAAAAACGCGAAATCAAATCCGGCGATGTCGTCGTGATTCGCTACGAAGGCCCCAAGGGCGGGCCTGGAATGCGCGAAATGCTCGCGGTGACTGGCGCGCTAGTCGGCCAAGGCTTGGATTCCTCAATCGCGTTGATCACCGATGGCCGTTTCAGCGGCGCGACCCATGGCTTAATGGTCGGCCATGTAGCGCCCGAAGCCGCCAATGGCGGACCCATCGCGCTGCTCCGTGACGGCGACATCATCACACTCGACGTAAAAGCACGGCGGCTCGACGTGCAAGGCGACATCGAAAGCCGGCGCGCGCAATGGAAACCGCCGGCGCCGCATTACAAAACCGGCGTGATGGCCAAATACGCGAAGCTGGTGTCCTCGGCCTCGCAAGGCGCGGTTACCAGCGCCGTTTAGAAATTCGCAGCAAGAAAATCGCGGTTCGCATCGCGACTACAAGGGAGAAACAAGATGGCGAAAATGTTCTGGGCTAGCGACACGAATCCCCGCGCACTGGAAGGCAAGCGCGTAGCGGTTCTCGGCTATGGCAGTCAGGGCCGCGCGCACGCGCTCAATTTGCGCGACAGCAAAATTAATACCGTCGTCGGCCTGCGCCGTGGCGGTCCTTCCTGGAAGCAAGCCGAGCAAGACGGCTGGGCGCTGGTCGGCCCTTCCGAGGCCACGGAAGGCGCGGACGTAATCGTGATGCTCGCCCCGGACATGGCGCAGCCCGCGCTCTACATCAACGAAGTGGTCCCGAACCTGAAAGACGGCGCCATGATTCTTTTTTCGCACGGATTCAACATTCACTACGGGCAGATCACGCCGTCGAAGACCGTCGACGTGACCATGATCGCGCCCAAGGGCCCCGGCGCCTTGGTGCGCCGTACCTATGAAGATGGCCGCGGCGTTCCCTGCCTGCTGGCTATTCATCAAGATGCTTCGGGCCACGCCTTCGATCGTACGCTCGCCTACGCGCACGCGATCGGCGGAACGCGCGCCGGCGTGATTCAAACCACGTTCAAGGAAGAAACCGAGACCGATCTTTTCGGCGAGCAAGCCGTGCTCTGCGGCGGCGCGCGCGAATTGATTCAAGCTGGATGGGAAACGCTGGTCAACGCCGGCTACCAGCCCGAAGCCGCGTACTTCGAATGTCTGCACGAACTGAAACTCATCGTCGACCTGATTTACGAAGGCGGAATCGCCAAGATGCACCAATTCATCAGCGAAACCGCGAAATATGGAGACATCACCCGCGGCTCGCGCGTGATTGATGCCCACGTACGCGAAAGCATGAAGAAAATTCTGGAAGAAATTCAATCCGGCGCATTCGCCAAGGAATGGATTCTCGAAAATCAGGCTGGCCGCCCGCAATATTCCAAGCTGCTCGACAAGGATCGCAATCACCCCATCGAGAAAGTCGGCGAGGAATTGCGCGCGCAGATGTCCTGGCTGAAGCCGGAAGCCACCGCCGCCCGAGGTGCGAAATGAAAGGCGCTCAATTTCTGGTCAAGGCCCTCGAGCGCGAGGGCGTCGAGGTGATTTTCGGCTATCCCGGCGGCGCGATTATGCCGGTCTACGACGCGCTGATCGATTCGAAGATCCGCCACATTCTGGTGCGCCACGAACAGGCCGCGGCGCTTGCCGCCGACGGTTACGCGCGCGCGTCGGGAAAAGTCGGCGTGTGCATGGCCACTTCCGGTCCCGGTGCGACCAATCTCGTCACCGGAATCGCCAACGCCTACATGGATTCCGTGCCAGTCGTCGCGATCACCGGACAAGTCGCGACGAATTTGATGGGCACCGACGCGTTTCAGGAAGTCGACATCTTCGGGATCACGCTGCCGGTCGTAAAGCACAGCTTTTTGGTGCGCACCGCCGCTGAGCTGCCGGAAATTGTGCACGAAGCCTTTCGCATCGCGCGCTCGGGTCGCCCGGGCCCTGTCCTCATCGATCTGCCTAAGGACATCGCGAACACCGTCGCCGGTTACGAATTCGACGCCAACGGAAAGGGCGAAGTCACTGCTGCGCCTAGCAACGAATCGATTGCGTACGCGCTCGAACTGCTACGCAAGAGCGAACGCCCGGTTGCCTATGTAGGCGGCGGCGTGGGCATGGCCAACGCGCTGGCCGAACTGAAAACTTTCATCGAAACCACCAGCATTCCGTTTGTCGCCACGTTGAAAGGCCTCGGCTCGATTTCCACCAAGCACGAACTCGCATTGGGCATGATGGGCATGCACGGCATGAAAGCCGCGAATCACGCCGTGCAGGAAAGTGATTTGCTGATTTGCATCGGCGCGCGCTTTGACGATCGCGCCACCGGCCGCCTGAACGGTTTTGCGCCGCACGCCAAAGTAATCCATTTGGATGTCGATGCTGCGGAAATCGGAAAATTGCGGCACGCCGAAGCTCCAGTCGCGGGCAATCTGCGCGACAGCCTGAAGGCGCTCGCCTGCCAACTCAATATCGAACCGTGGCGCCGAAAGTGTCTCGCCATGAAAGAAGCCACCCAATGGGATTACGACGCGCCCGGATCACAGGTCTACGCGCCGGATTTTCTGCGGCGCCTGTCTGAACGCGCCGGAGAAAATTGCATCGTGGCCTGCGACGTGGGCCAGCACCAGATGTGGGTCGCGCAGCATTTTCATTTCACCAATCCGGCGCAGCACCTGACCAGCGGCGGACTTGGCACCATGGGCTTCGGTTTGCCGGCCGCGATTGGCGCGCAATTCGCATTCCCAGATGCCACCGTGATCAATGTTTCGGGTGACGGCTCGATCATGATGAACCTGCAGGAATTCGCCACGCTGCGGCGCTACGAATTGCCGGTGAAAGTCGTGCTGTTCGATAATTCCGCCCTCGGCATGGTCCGCCAGTGGCAGGAATTGTTTCACGACCGCCGCTATAGCGAAGTTGATCTCTCCGACAATCCCGATTTCGCGCTGGTCGCGCAATCCATGGGCTTGACCTCCTTCCGCGTGGATCGCCGCCAGGATGTGGATGGCGCAATCGATCAGCTGCTCGCCGCGCGCGGTCCGGTTCTGGCGCATGTGATCATTCATCAGGAAGCGAACGTCTGGCCCATCGTCGGGCCGGGCAAATCGAATTCGGAAATGATGGACGAGGTCACGCTGTGAACACCTTGAAACTGCGTATGCGCGTGAGACATTCCGAAGGCGCGCTGGTGCGCGTGCTGAGCGTAACGCGTCGCCGGCGCTTCGATTTACTGCACGTTTCCGCCGACGCCACCCCGGATGGCGCGTTCCTTGAAGTGCAGATGACCGTACAGGCGGAACGCGCCGGACATACGTTGCTCTCGCAGCTGGCCAAGCTCGAAGACGTTTCCGAAGTGGAAATCCTCGAACCTGCCGAAACCGAACGCGACGCCCAGGTCGCCAGCCTCGGAGCCTGACGAATTTCGCGCGTTTGCATTAGACTAGACGCGTGCCTTTCCTGAAAATTCCAATTCCGTTCTCTCGCGTAGCCGTTATCGGCACCGGCTTGATCGGCGGATCGTTCGCGCTGGCCCTTCGAAAACATTTCCCCGAGATCACAATAATCGGTTTCGACCGGCCTGAAGCGGCTCAGCGGGCGCTGGCCCGCGGCGCAGTGCAGGAGATCGCGAGCGATGTGACCAGCACCGTGCGCGACGCGGATCTGGTTTATATCGCGCTGCCCATCGCCGGAATTCTGGAAGTCCTTCCCACGATTGCTGTTGTGGCCAAACCCGAAGCGCTCGTTACCGACGCTGGAGGCACCAAGGCGGTAGTTAGCCGCGAAGCTACGAAGCATTTCAGCAGCGGTGCGCGCTTTCTCGGCGGGCATCCCATCGCCGGAAAAGAAATTTCCGGGGTCGAGAACGCCGACGAGAACTTATTTTGGGGCTCGCGATATGCATTGATCGGAAACGAGAGCGATGCCGACCCGCGCATCACCGCCTTCGCCGCTATTCTCACCGCCATCGGGGCCACGCCCGTTTGGTGCGACGCGGAAACGCACGATTGGGCCGTGGGCGTCGCGTCGCATTTACCGCAATTGCTGGCGGTCGCGCTGGCCAGCGTAGTTCGTGACGAAACCGACGAAACCGGTTTGCCGCTCGCGCTTGCGGGTCCGGGGCTTCGCGACATGTTGCGCCTGGCCGGCAGCCCCTACGGTCTGTGGCGCGACATTGCCCACACCAATTCCGGAAACATTTCCCGCGCGCTCGACCGTCTGACCCAGGCGGTGGAACACCTGCGCACGAATCTGACCTCGAAAGAATTAGAAAAGGAATTTTCCGCGGCCAACGAGGTCTACCGAAGTTTGCCGAAACGAGAGTGAGCGCCAAGGCCCAGGTTTACGGTTGCCGGTTCTCCACCGCCACCAACCGCTTGTCGCGAACCTGAAATTCCTTCCCCCGCCACAGAACCTGCCGGGGGAAAAAACTCGTCACCCAAACCACGAAAGCAAAAGCGTCGCGCAGCAGAAGCAGTTCCATCTTGTTCCGCAGATTGGCGTCTTTCATTCCGGCCACACCGATCTTCCAGGCCGAAATGCGGCGCAAAATAATGTACGCGGCCAACACCCCGACCGCCCAGCCGATCGACGGAGCGCAAATCGCCGCCAGGATCGCCAGCGGCAGGCCTTGGGTAAAAATCAAACCCAAATGTCCAGCGGGACGCGAAAATCGAATGCTCAGATTCCAACGCAGCTGATGGTGGAACGCATCCCGCATGGTCTGACGCGGATACACAATCGCGACGGGATGCGGAATTAACGCAACCCGATGACCTTTCGTCGCGATGCGATTGCCCAGCTCGTAATCGTCTGAAAAATAATCCACCATGGATTCAAAGCCGCCGATTTCGGCTAACACCGTTTTCCGCACCGCCATGGTCGCGCCCAACATGAAATTCACTTCGCTGAAGAGCCACGCGCTCAACACGCCCGCGGCAAAATCCGTGCTGTTCCCGATGGCCTCCAGATCCGCAGCGAGCGAATTATCCGTCAGCCCGCGATACAGGCACGTGACCCCTCCCACTCTTGCATCCTGAAACGGCGCCACGACCTCGCGCAGATAATCGACATCCACGCGCACATCGCTGTCGCTCACGATCAGGGTTTCGTGTTTCGCTTCGCGCGCCATGCGGCAAAGCTTGTTGACCTTGTCGCTAACCCCGAGTGGCTCGGATCCGATCAGCAGGCGAATCGCACGATCCGGAAAATCCTGAATAATCTTGTGGATGACGGTTACCGCGGGATCAGCTTCATCGCTGACGCAAAATAAGATTTCGTATTCCGGATAATCCTGCGCGCAGAAACTCGCGTAATTCTCATAGGTTTCGCGGTCGAGGCCGTAAATCGGTTTAACAATGCTTACCGGAGGAGTAAAGGAAGGCGACTCGGGCAGATCACCACGCCGTCCAAAGAACCGTCCTGCAGCGAAAATCGAAACGAGGTAATAAGCGAGTGGCCCAAAACCCAGTGCAAACAACGCATAGCGAACCGCTCCGACGGCCATCGAACCGCTAGCCTCGGGTCCAGGGCACCGCATCCGCCGCTGCAAAATTCATCAAACCCGCTCCGTTGTGCTTGGCGGAGTGGTTCCCACGACCAAAACTCCGGCACAGATTATCAAGATTCCGATCCAGCGCGTCGGGCTCACAAACTCACTCAGAAAATAGTGTCCGAGCAAAGCCACGATGGCGTAGGACAACGAGGAAGCAGGCTGAACGAAGCTGAAGTCCGCCCAGGAAAGCACCAGGGTGTACGCGGCAAAGAAAGTAGCCAGGAGAATAATGCCGATCCATACCGTCTCGGAACTGAACGCCTGCAGGAAAAAATGAAACAGGTCAGCGGGACTTTTCAGGCCGGCCGTCTCCAGGCGCCGCATCCCTTTTCCCAGGAATGCGTCGCCCAGCGGCCCGAACGTAACCATAACCAGCAACAGAACGAAGGTCTTGAGGTGCAGGCCTTCGGACGATTTCATGCGCCTTGCGATTCGCCTGCCTGTGGCATCGGCGGGACTTGGACCATCGCCTTTTTCTGTACGCCCTTTTTCGCAACTTTAATGCGATCGTGGCGCAGTTTCATGAACGAAACCGCCTCATGGTACAGGCGCTTGCGTTCGTGCGCATCCCACAGCGCGTCGCGCACGATTCTCCAGGCCACGCGCGGCCGGAAGTAATAATCGTCGTAGAAGCGATTCACGGAATCGACCATGTATTCGCGCGACAGTCCGGGATATTGCAAATGCGGAAGCTGGTGGCCCAGATCGTCGGTAATAGCTTCGCCCGCCAGGAACCCTTCCTTCATGCCCTGGTCGTACAGCGCGGTTCCGGGGTAAGCGTGAGCCATGGAAACCTGAATCGTCTCGCAATCGAGTTCCCGCGCGTATTCCATGGTCTTCTCGATGGTTTCTTTGGTCTCGCCGGGCAATCCGATAATGAAGTCGCCGTGCACCCGGATGCCGACTTTTTTGCAATTCTGAACAAAGGTGCGGCCCATCTCGACCGTCGCGCCCTTCTTGATGTTCTTCAGAATTTGCGGGTCGCCGGATTCGAAGCCCACGATCAGCAAACGCGCGCCGCCATCGGCCATGGCTTTCAAAGTTTCGTAATCGCCGTGCACCCGCGCGGTACACGACCACTGAAACCCTACTGGCTTGAATTCCTTGCACAACGCGATGACTCGATCCTTGCGGATGTTGAACGTGTCGTCATCGAAGAAAAACTCTTTGGCCTGCGGAAACATTTTATGCGCCTGCTTGAATTCACGCGCCACATTTTCCACCGAACGCACGCGCCAGGCGTGGCCCGAAAGAGTTTGCGGCCACAGGCAGAACGTGCAGAGCGCCGGGCAGCCGCGCGCGGTGTAGAACGAAACGTAAGGATTCAGCAGGAACGGCACATTGTAATTTTCGATGGTCAGGTTCTTTTGGTAGACGTCGGTGGCATACGGCAAGGCATCCAGCTCCGCCGTTTGCAGCATCGCGCGCGGTGGGTTGTGCACCACCTTCCCGTCCTGAATGTAGCTGCAGCTCAAGATTTCGGCGAGCGGCTTGCCCTGCGCGTATTCCACTACCGAGTGATCGAACTCGCCGCGCACCACGAAATCAATGTCCGGGCTGGCCAGCAGACTTTCCGCCGGCTTGATCTGCACCTGGGGTCCGACGAAAGCGATTTTGATGCCGGGCTTCTTTTCTTTCATCGCCCGGGCCATTTTCAAGTCGCTGTAGAATCCGACCGTGGAGGTGAACAGCACCACGAACTCATAATCTTGCGCAATTTGAACTACTTCCGCGGGGCTGCGGTGCTCCGGGGGAGCATCGAGCAGGCGGCTGCCTTCCAGCATTCCGGCAGGGTAAGTCAGCCAGACGGGGTACCAATAGGATTCGATCTCGCGGGTTGCGGGCCAACGAGATCCGGCTCCGCCGTCGAACTTCTCAAAGCTCGGCGGATTCAAGAACAAAGTCTTCATTACTGATGCCATTTAACGATTCCCCCTCAGAACTTCCAAGAATTGCGTTGTGGAAACACACACTTACCAAGCATCCATTTTACTCCAGTTCGCTATTCGGCCCAAGCCATGCTTTTGGGCCTCCGGTTGCTACTGGAACACCTTCGCGAGCTGCCCGGTGGCCTGCAACAACGTCAATTGGCCTTGTTGACGCGCGAAATCGGCGTCGAGAAAGGCCACCCATTTGTCGTTCTCGTCCAGCCGCGCGTTTTCGATGTCGCGCAGGTTCGCCCTTCCCTCATCGAATTTCGCTTGCAGCAATTGCAGCGATTCCTGGGACAGCTTTAGGTCCAGCCGGGCCACTTCCCGGGTCGCATCCAGTTCACGTACGTTGCGCTGCTTCTGCAGCAAGTCGAGCCGTACTTGCTGGCGCTTGTTTCCCAACGCCAACTCCGAAGCGCTTAGCTCGCTTTTTGCCAGCGCCACCGTCGCCCGCGTTTTCGAAGAAAAGATCGGAATGGTCAGCTGAATTCCGACGCTGCCGTTGTTCCGCTCGAACTTTTTGTAAAAATCGAGATAGTTGTTGGACTTGCTCAGCACCGAAAACTGACCCAGCACGCTAAGCGTCGGGAAATATCCCAATTTCGCCCCGTGTAAAATGTGTTGCCGCGCCAGCCGGTCGTTTTCCGCTTCCTGAATGTCGCGGTCGCTATGCATGCCCCAATCCAATATCTGCGCTTCCTGCAAATCGGTCTCGAAGCCCGGGTCTTCCGGCTGCACCTCGATCGCTTCGCCATCAGGCAGCCCGGTAATATTACGCAACTGCTGCGTTAGCGCTTCATCGCGCCCTTCGAGCTTGATAATCCTCTCTTGGATGCGCGCCGCGGTCAGTTGGCTTCGCGTCACTTCGATGGAAAGTTCCTGATTGGCCTGCACCCGTTCCTGGGTGACGCTTAAAATCTTTTCCGAGCTGGCTTGTTCCCCGCGCAGCAGCTCCAGCGAGTGGCGCACCTTGGCCAGTTCCAAATAGGCCGAAGCAGTTCGCACGATCACGTCGTCCCGCGTGCGATCCACTTCCAGTTTCATGGTTTTGGCGTGCTCTTCCGCGGCCTGCTGCTGTGCCTTCAACGCCGGATTGAAAATGGCCTGATCGTAATTCATTTGAAATACGGCCGGAGGCGATCCGCCCAGTGACGGAAAACCCGAAGTGTAAGCAGCGCCCGAACCGGTATAGATGTTCGGCAGGAACGCGGCACGGTCCAGCGACGTTTGATTCAGCGCCACGGTGTATTGCACCCGAGCCAGCACCAGATCGCGGCTGTTCTGCAAGGCCAGAGTCACCGCGTGACGCATGGTCAACTTGCCATTGTCCACTGGCTGAGCCGGAGCAACCTGGGCGCGGACCGAACCAACAGCGCCCAGCAGGACCAGCGCCGAAGCCAAAAACGGCACGACCTTCCGGATTTTTTTCGTTTTAGCCTTACTCATAACGCAGCGATTCCGTGGGATGCAGTTTCGCCGCACGGTTGGCCGGCAAATAACCGAACAGCAATCCCGTCGAGCAGGATACCAAAAACGCCAGCACCACCGAGACCGCCGAGATCGGAATGTGTATTCCCGCCGCCGCCGGGATCAGCCGCAGCACGATATTCAGAATTATAGGCACGGCCACTCCGATGGCGATTCCGGCCAGCGCCCCGGTGCCGCTGATCAATAGCGCTTCGGTCAAAAACTGATACAGGATCGCGTTACGCGGCGCGCCAATCGCCTTACGAATGCCGATCTCGCGGGTGCGCTCGGTCACCGTCACCAGCATGATGTTCATGATCCCGATGCCGCTGATGGTCAGCGCGATCATGGCCACCACGATCAGCAGCACCGTCAGCGCCAGCGAAATTTTCTTCGACGCATCCAGCAGCGAACTCAAATTCTGAATCTGATATTCGGCGCTCGGGCGATGCCGGCTTTTCAAAAGCTCCGTAACTTGGGTGGTCAATCCCGGTACGTCTTCCGCCCGCGTGGCCTGCACGTAGAACGTCCGCAAATAATCTTCGCCCGTGTAGTATTGAATCAGCCCAATCGGCACAATCAGGGAATTCTCCGAAATTTCCGTCAGCCCAAACGTCGCCGTTCTTTCCCGGAACACGCCGATCACCGTGAAGCGCAGATCGCCCACCTGCATTTCTTTCCCAATCGGGCTCTCGTTCGGAAACGCCAGCTTCGCCAGATTTTCAGTCAGCAGGCAGACTTTGCTGCGGGTGATCATGTCGTCCTGGTCGAAATAGCGCCCTTGCAGCACCAGCAGCCTGCGAATTTCCTGAAATCCTTCCGTTACTCCGACCAGCTTCACCGGCTTGGTCACGCCGTTCACCACCACGGTCATATCCAAATCGTGAGTTCCGGCCGCCACCGCCACGTTCGGCAGTTGCTCTCTGGCCGCCTGCATGTCCGCCATGGTGATCTGGTCCGCCAGGGCCGCGTGCTGGTTCTCGCTGGTGTGAACTAGCTCGCCGTAAATCAAATTCGAACCAACACCTTCGATCAGGCTCGTAATGTAGATCCGCCCGGCCAGTGCCACCGTCACCACCAGCACGATGCAGGCGCTGCCGATAATCACGCCCAGCATGGTCAGCATGGCGCGCACTTTGTTGGCGCGCAGCGCTTGCAGCGCCAGACTCCACGTCTCGCCCCACAGCAGGGGTGTATTTTTCGGGATTCCCAGCAGCGTGCTCACGGAGGAATTGGATGCGGGGCCCTGCGGTGGAGATACCGGAGGATTTTTTACCGGCATAATCGTCCGCTCAATGCGCGCCCTTCTCCAGATTTTCCAGGCGCGACTTGGCTTCCTTGTTGCCCGGATCCAATTGCAGAGCCGCGCGATACTGTTCGCCGGCCTCGGACCGTTTTCCCTGCGCTTCGTACAAACGGCCCAGCCATTCGCGCGCTGAGGCGTGCGCCGGCCAATCGCTGCGGTCCGGCGTGCTGGCCAGGTAGGCTTTCAGATTCTTTTCAGCCTCGGCGAGATTGTTGTTCGCCAGCACCAGCGCTACTCCGCGAACGTACGCCAGCCGCGGATCGGTCGGGCTCACTTGCGCGGCGGCCTGAATCGCGCTCTGCATTTCGGCCGGTTTGTTCTGTTTCTGAAAGAAAGCGATGACTTCAAAATACGGATCGATCTTGGTCGGTTTGGCGGCCAGCACGTCCCGGTATTCCTTCTCGGCCAGATCCATTTTCTTGGAATTTTCGATGTCGTAGAGCGCGCGCGCCAGATGGCCCTCGACCGGATCGACGGCCGCAATCGCATCCACTTGCTTCGCCGCTTCGTCCTTGTTCCCGCCGACCACCCACGGAGCCTGAATCAAATATTCTTCCAGATCTCGCCGCGCCGCCAAGTTCGAAGGATTCAGCTGCACCGCCATTTCAAATTCCTTTTTCACTTTTCGCGCGTCGGAAAAGCTGCGATCGCGATCCGCTTTCCCGCCATAAATCCGCCCCAGCCATTGGTGATACACCGAATTCTTGGCGTCCAGCGCCACTGATTTCTCGCCGGCGGTCACCGCGTTGTCGTAGTCGCGAATTTCGTAATAGCTGCGGCCCAGCCAGTAATACGCTTCCGCGCTGTTGGAATTTTGGCTGATTGCCGCTTGCAGCGTGCCAATCGCACCCGAGTAGTTGCCGGAATTAAACTGGCGCTGCGCCGTTTGGATCTGTGCTGTGGCATCAGGAGCCGGTTGCGCCGCAGCCCGCGCGAGCGTCGCTGCGGCAGAGCTTCCGCCCATAACCGGCACGGCGATCAGGCTGGCCGTCATCCAAACTCCAGTTCGCATTCTTGCCAGCGCTGCCACCCGGACCCTCATTTGGCCTCCGATGTTCGTACGATCATCCCGTCTTGCAGTACGCTTTCCGTTCGAATCACTACTTGGTCGTCAGCGGCGAGACCAGACAACAGCTCATATTTTTCCGCACTTGCGATTCCGATGGTGATGTTCTTGCGCGAAACGATCCCATCTTTTACTAGGTACGCAAAATGCTGGCCGTTTTCCAGATTCACCGCGCCTCGCGGGATTACCAGCACCCCATGCAATTCGTGTACTAGGATGCGCACCGCCACGTTGATGTTGGGCAGCAGCTCCAACTTATCGTTGTCGATTGAGCAAATCACTTCACCCACGCTGCGCGAGCCCCGCGGCACCACCTGCTTCGGCACTTGCTCGATTTTTCCGGTCCACACCCGGCCCGGCATCGCGTCCCAAGTCACCTGCACCACTTGATTCGCCGCCAACGCTCCCAAGTCTGGCTCGTCAACGAACGCTCGAACCCGCACTTGTCGCAGATCGGCCATTTCCGCCAAAATATCGCCGACCTTCACGAAGTCGTTCTTGCGCACCGGCAGCGAATACAGCGTTCCGTCCGTGGCCGCAACCACCGTCGCGGAATTTACTTTTTGTTCCAACGCGGTCACTTGATCCTGCGCTTGTTTGACGCGCAGCCCGGCACTTTCCACCGTCACCGTGCTGCGTTGTCCCAGTGCCGCTTTTTTCTGTTGCAGCGTCTGTAAATTCGCCCGTGCGGTAGCCAGCGCGGCGGCATTCTGCGCGACCTCATCCTGCGTGGCTGCTTGCTTGGCTAGTAACCCCTGCAGAGCCTGCTGGCTCCGTTCCAGATTCGCCACCTGTGTCTGCGCATTGGCCAAATCACCCTGGAGTTGCGCTACTTCGTCGGGGGGCCCGCCGGTACGTCCATTCTGCAGGTCTGTTTTCGCGGCGAGCAGGTTCGCGCGCGCTTGCGAAAGCTGTGCGCGAATATCCGCGTCATCGAGCACCAGGATGACTTGCCCGCGATGCACCGCCTGTCCTTCGGTCGCTTTCACCTCCGTGACAAACGTCGCAAACTCGGCGCGGGCCGTCATCGGCGCCACCGGCTCAACTTTTCCATTGCTGGTAATGGCGGAGGTCAGGTCTTCGCGGGTGACGGCGGCCACCTGCACCCGTGGCCCGTGGCCGCGACCCGTCAACAGCAGGGCCAGCACGATCACCAGGGCAATCGCAATAATCGCGATAATCCATTTTCTTTTGCTGTTTTCTGCCATGTAAGCCGCGGTTGTGTGCTGGCTGGCTTCTCCCGAATTCGCAAAATTGTAGCAGACCCTTTGAAAACTTGGCTACGCAATCGCCGCTCCCCGCCAGAATCCCGCTCTGTATCAGATGCTCTGGCCGCGTATCCGGAAGCCATCCGACGGATCACGCTGCATCAAAAGTTACCGCTACCATTCCCTCATTTGCGCGTCTAACAGCGCATCGCGTTTCTTCGTTGCGGGAGAGCGCGTCGCCGGGTGCGATGCTAGAATCTCTACGTCCATGAGCGCCGATTCCCTCATCCACGTCCACGACCTCAGCAAGCATTTTCGGAGTTTCAAGCGGCGCGAGGGCCTGTGGGGCTCGGTCCAGAACCTGTTCGTCCGCGAATACCGCACGGTGGCCGCCGTCGACCGCATCAGCTTTGCAATAGAACGAGGCGAAATGGTGGGCTACATCGGTCCCAACGGCGCCGGAAAATCCACCAGCATCAAGATGCTCACTGGCATTCTGGTCCCGACCAGCGGCGAGATTCGCGTCAACGGCTTCGTGCCCTTCCGCGAGCGCCGCCGCTACGTTAAAACCATCGGCGCGGTTTTTGGTCAGCGTACCCAGCTGTGGTGGGACATCGCCGTCATCGAATCGTTCAAGCTGTTGCGGCGCATCTACGAGGTCTCCCAACGCGATTTCGATGCCCGCATGGAACACTTCGATTCCATCCTGAACATTCGCGATTACCTGCACACTCCGGTGCGCAAGCTTTCGCTTGGTGAACGCATGCGCTGCGACATCGCCGCCGCGCTGCTGCACAATCCTCCGCTGCTTTTTCTCGACGAGCCGACCATCGGTCTCGACGTAGTCGCCAAGGATCAGATCCGCCATTTTCTGCGCGCCATTAATCGCGAATTTCACACCACGGTTCTGCTCACCACCCACGACCTCGACGACATCGAGGAGCTTTGCCGCCGCATCATGATCATCGACCGCGGAAAAGTTCTCTACGACGGCCAACTGGCGCAGCTCAAAGAACAACTGTTGCGGACCAAGTACATTAAATTCGCGCTGAAAGATCGCGCTCAGGCGGCTGGCCTCGTGGCTTTTTCCCGCAACGGCTGCGAAGTTGAGCAGCTCGACGACATCACTCATCGCATTCGCTTCGACCGCATCAAGGTCTCCACCTCGGACCTGGTGCGCCAGATTCTGGACTCCGTCGAAGTTCGCGATCTGCTCATCGAAGACGAGCCCATCGAAGAGATCATCAAGCGCATCTACGCCGGTGAAGCCCAAATCGAGATCCCGGTATGAGCAGCGTGTACGACTCGCTCGTACCTTACGCCGAATTTTCCCGCGTCGGCTTCGTCAACATGCTGGCCTTCCGGCTGCGCTATTTCACCGGAATCATCACTTATTTTCTGAACGTCACCGTCTATTACTTCGTGTGGAGCGCTGTCTACAGCTCCGGACAATCCTTCGCCGGGTACAACCTGTCGCAGATGCTCACCTACGTCAGCGTCGGCTGGATTATCCGCTCCTTCTACTGGAACACCATCGATCAGGAAATGGCTTACGAAGTGATCGAAGGCAAGATTGCCATGGACCTGATCAAGCCGGTCTCGATGCAGTGGATGTGGATTTCGCGCGCCATGGGCGAATCCGCTTTCCGCCTGGGACTGCTGACCGTCCCAGTCGCGATCGTGGTGGCGCTGGTGTTTCCGGTGCAAGGCCCCTCGTCGCGCGAGAACTTCGCGTTGTTTCTGGTCAGCGTGCTCGGCAGTTTTTTCTTGATGGGCGCAATCAACTTCATGATCGGCACCTGCGCCATCCCGCTGCAATCCATCCTGGCGCTGATTCGCGCCAAGTTCTGGCTGATCGAACTGCTTTCCGGTTTGCTGATTCCGATGAGTTTTTTCCCGCAGCCCATTCAGCGCGTGCTGGCCTGGCTGCCCTTCGAGCACATTGCCTACACCCCGCTGCAGATTTATCTCGGCAAGCTGGACCACGCCACCGCCCTGCGCACGCTCGGTATTCAATGGTTCTGGGTGGTCGGGCTCCTGGTGCTGGCGCATCTGTGGTGGAGTCGCGCATCCGAAAAAATAACGATTCACGGCGGCTAAGAAACCGAAAATGCCCTCGAACGAACAAATGACCCGGTTTGCTGGCCGCGACGGTGGGCCACCCGCCGAAGAAAACGTTGGCCTGGCCAGAATCCTGGCCGGCGCGAAACGCCACGCGCTGCTTTTCGCCGACTACTTCGCCCAATACGCCAAAGTCCGCGTCAGCTACCGCGGCGATTTTTTCGTCAGCCTCGCTACCAGCTTCGCCGCCACAATTTTCGCCCTGGGATTCGTCATCGTACTGTTCAAAAAAGTCCCGCAAATTGGCGGCTGGCGCTTCGAGGAGGTTTTGTTCCTCTACGGTTTCTCACTGATTCCCTACGGATTCTTCAACATCATCAGCTTGAACCTCTACGAATTTGGGAACAATTACATCATCGAAGGCAAATTCGACCGCGTCCTGCTTCGCCCCGTATCTTCACTCTTTCAGGTCTTGTTTGAAACCTTCCGCATCGAATCCGTTCAGGAAATCGCCACCGGCACATTCTGTATGGTCTATGCTTCGCACCAACTGGGCATTCCGTGGACGCCTGCGCGGTTCGCGATGCTGTTCTTCTTCGGCGCCTGCGCTAGCATCATTTACGTTTCGGTTTTCCTGATGCTCACCACCGTTTCATTCTGGTTTGAAGATCGTATCGGCGTCCACCCCCCGGTCTGGAACATGATGGCCTTCGGCCGCTACCCGCTGACGATCTATAGCCCCGTCGTGCAATTTTTCTTGTGCTGGATCATCCCCTTCGGCCTCGCCTCGTTTTATCCCAGCGTCCGCCTGCTGGGCCGAACCGTCTCGCCGGCTTACGCGCCCATGGTTCCGGTGGTTGCCGCCGTATTTCTCACTGTCGCCATTTCGCTGTGGAACCTCGGCACTCGCCACTATTCTTCCACCGGCTCGTAACTCGATCCACTTCGTGCGCCACCTCTTCGGCGCTTCCCCGAAACAATTCCTCCGCCTTCTGCGTACCAATGGATATAAGTGACCACTATATTCATGCGCCGTCTCTTCTATCTCTTTCTCGCGCTACTGTCCCTGCTTCCGGTTGCGGCCGCGATCATCGGCGCACAACTCAGTTCGGTGATCCTTCACCCCGGCAATCACAATCCGGATCGTCGCCAGCAAACCGCCGAGATGCTCCAGCGAACTGGAGCCACCAAAGAAGACCTGGAAGTGACCGCGCAAGACGGCACGATTCTGCGCGGCTGGAAAATCCGACCGAAAAATCCCAACGGCGATTGGGTCCTGCTCTATCACGGCATTTCCGACAATCGCACCGGCAACCTGGGTCACGCGGAATTTTTGCTCACCAACGGTTACGGCGTGGTCATGATGGATTCCCGCGCCCACGGCCAGAGCGGTGGCGCGATGGCCACGTACGGCTGGAAAGAGCGCGATGACACGCGCCAAATCGTCGACGCCTTGTGCGCGAACGGCAGCGTCCATCATCTATATGCACTGGGTGTTTCGATGGGCGCTGCGATCGCGCTCCAGTCCGCCGCGGTCGAGCCGCGCATCGACGCCGTCGTCGCCGAGGATCCCTTCGAAAGTCTCCGCGAAGTCACCTACGATTATGCCGGGCTCGAATTCAGCCCACTCCTGGGCCAGACGCTGTTCCGTCCCGCATCGATCGCCGCAATGCGCGGCGTTAAAAAAGATGGCGGCTTCGATCCCAACGACGTGTCACCCGAAAAAGCCGTGGCCGCCCGCGCCTTTGCTGTGCTGCTGATCTGCGGCACGGCCGACCACCGCATTCCCTGCCGCCACGCCGAAGCGATCTACCAGGCCGCGATCGGTCCGAAGGAATTGTGGATTGTGCCGGGCGCCGAACACGCCTCCGCCCTCGGCCATGCCCCGCAGAAATACGAAAAGCGAGTCATCGAGTTTTTCGGGAAATATCCGGAAGGAAAACCGCAGGAAACCAAAAACGAAACTAAACCACCCGCATAACGAAAATCACGCGATCGTCGTCATGCGTCCCGCCCTGCGAAAACAGATCCACTTCCTTCAGCACTGATTTCACGATGTCGTGCGCCGGCTGCGTCCGCTCGCTCGCTACCAGATCCACCAACCGCTTCGATCCAAATTCTTCTTCCGCGGCATTGTCCGCTTCGGTGATTCCGTCGGTACACGCCACCACCACGTCGCCAGGATAAAGTTTCACATGCCCGCGTTCATATTTCATACCGGCGAACAAACCAACGACGATCCCGCCTTCGGTCAGATATTCGATGTCGCCGTTGGCGCGAATCACCCCGGGCTGCACGTGTCCCGCGTTCACGTAATGCAGCGTCCGGTTCGGCTGGTCCAGCAAGCCCACGAACATCGTCATGAATTTCTGCCCGCGCGTATCCGCCAGCATCATGTCGTTCAGCGATTCCACCAGACGCTCCAGCGAATGGAGATGGGCGAGCAACGCATGCAGCGTGGCCTGCAGGTTGGCCATGACCATGGCCGACCCCACGCCCTTGCCTTCCACATCCGCGACTACCATTAATATGGTGTCCGGCGCGAGCGGGATAAAATCGTAATAATCGCCGCCGACTTCGAGCGACGGCCGGTGCGACACCGCAATATCAAAACCCGCGAGCTGCGGCGGCCGCTCCGGCAGCAGACCCAGTTGGATGCTGCGGGCCAGCGCCAGATCGCGTTCCATGCGCTGCTTGTGCAGGAGGTCGCGATGCAACTGCGCGTTTTCCAGCGCCAGCGCCACGTGATCGGAAATCGCGCGCAACAGATTTTCGTCCGCGTTCGTGAACGGTCCGCTGTTTTTGTTCAGGAGCTGCAACACGCCGATCGTCTCATCGGCCTTGCTCAAAATCGGCAGGCACAGCAATGATTTGGTCTTAAATCCCAGACGCAAATCTACTTCCGATTCAAATCGAGGATCAGCGTAGGCGTCGGGCAGATTCACCGCCTCGCCATGTTCCGCCACCCAGCCCGCAATCCCTTTGCTGATCGGTAGACGAATTTCATGCTGTTCCAGCCCGAGCCCGACCAGCGACCAAATTTCCTTTCGCTCGTGATCCACCAGAAAAACCGTGCCGCGCTCCGCGCCGGTGTGCCGCGTGGTCAATTGCAGAATAATGTTAAGAAGCTCGGCTAGATCCAGCGTGGAATTCAACCGCTTGGTGGCTTCCACAATGGTGGAAAGTTCGATGACCGCGTGCCGCCGCTCGCTGCTTTCTAGCGCCACTTCCGCATATCGCCGGAACAAGTCCATCCAGCCCCGCGTTTTCGCGTCCAGCTTGCCTTTGGGCTGCGTTTCCAAAACTCCCACCGGGTTCGAACCGCGCCCCAGGACCCAGGTGGTTCCATCGCCATTCGCGTTGGGATTTTTGCCGTGCAGGATACGCTCGACCCGGCTCGCATCCGCCGGTGCCAGCTTCCCGCTTTCCTGCCACACCACCGGCGTGCCATTCACCACTCGCCACAACCGCGCGCCTTCGAATCTTCCTGGTGCAGCTAGAACACAGACCATCTGCGCCGCCAGCTCGCCCGGATCGGTTTCCGGGTTCAGTGTGGCCACCACTTGCTCGAGTGTTTCGAGCGGCAGCCCTTCTTGCGCGGGTGTGGAAGGCGTTCGCGGCGCGGCCTTCCGGGTCATGAGAGGTTGCCCTTGTACTCGATGCACAGAATCGTAATGTCGTCGGACTGCGCCGCGCCCTCGGTAAAGACGCGCATGCCTTCGCGAATCGCGTCACCCAACTGGTGTACGTTTTCGCCGCTGAAATTTTCGATGATCACCCGCAGCCGCGCTTCTTCGAACAGCTCGTTCATATTGTTGCTGGCTTCGGAAACTCCGTCCGTGTAGATGACCAGAAAATCTCCGGGATCGAGTTGCACGCGCGCGCTTTGATATTCCGCCTCGGCGAACATGCCCACCGGAAAATTCGCGGAGCCGAGTCCTTCCAGGCCTCCGGTCTTCCGTTTCAGCATCGGCGGCACGTGTCCCGCGTTCACATATTCGAACCGTCCCATCTTGTCCAGAATGCCGTAGAACACCGTGGCGTAGCGGTCTTCGCCGCTGCGCTCGCAAAGATACTGGTTCACCCGCGAAAAAACGCCGGGCAGCGAAATATCCATCGCCGCGGTGGTAAAAAAGACGCCTTGCAGCAAAGTGGCCAGCAAAGCCGCGGAAATTCCTTTGCCCGAAACGTCTCCGACGAAAAATCCATGACGCCCGCCGCCCAGCGCAATCACGTCAAAACAATCGCCGCCGACGGAATGGCAGGACAAAGTCGATCCCGCCACCGCAACGTCCGGCAAATTCGGCAGAGCCTTCGGCAGCAAGTGTTTTTGAATCTGGCTGGCTATTTCAATTTCGTGGTCCAGCCGCTGCTTCGCGCGCGACGACGCAAACAGCCGCGCATTCTCCACCACCGTCGCCGCTTCGCGCGCCAGCGTCCGCAAAACCTCGCGATCCAAATCAGAGAACGCGCTCGACGGCACATGACTGTCGAGGTACAAAACACCGAGCAGTTCGCCCTGCCGCGTGGAAATCGTCGCGTCCAAAGTTTCAATCACCGGCAACTTGTCCACCGGAATAGCGATGATGGTATGCAGCTCCAGCCGCGCCACGCTTTCCTGCTGGCTCATGCCGCCATCTTCTCCGGTATCACTCACGATCAATTCGCGCCGGGTCTGCGCCACGCGCTTCACCACCGATTGCGAAACCTGCAGTTGATCCGGACGTAAAGTCCCGCGCTGCGCGTCGCGCGCTACAATCATTTGTAGTTCCTGGCCTTCATTGGCCAGCAGCAACACGCCGCGCTCAGTGCGCGTCACCTGAATCGCCGCGTCCACCACCGCGGTCAGCACGTCTTCCAGCGACAAGCCGGTGCCCAGCGTCCGCGCCACTTCCAGCAACACGCCCAGGTGATACAGCTCGCGCGAACCGGAACTGGCCGGCGCCGGCGCTTCCACGCGTTCCACCAGTTCTTCGATGGTCGCGCCTTCGCCCAAAAATAAAAGCTTGTACGAATCCGCCATGCCGAAATCCACTTGATCTTTCGGTTTCAGCTCATGGCGCAGAGTTTTTTGTCCATTAACGTAAGTCCCGTGGCGGCTGCCCATGTCTTCCAGCACCATGGCGCCGTTCACCGCCAGAATCTGCGCCTGCTGGCGGCTGATGCGGCTATCGCGCAGGGTCAGTTCGTTGCCGGCCTGGCGGCCGATGCGGTACGGAGTGGTGCCGATCGCCACCTCGCGGCGGACGCCGTTCGGTTCGATCACGACAAGTCTTGGTGCGCGTGGCATCGTTGTTGGATTCTTGGAGGTCGAAGCGCTACTGCGCAAACTCCGTCCAGGCGCAAGTTTGCTGGCACCGCACATGGTAGGGAAAGTCGGGTCCGAAGTAAATAGGGGCCACGCGAACTGTGCCTACGTTCCCTAAGCTACGTGCCAAGCATGTTTGTTGCCCCGCGTGTTTCGTGCGTGTAGAATTCCCGTGTTCTGTGATGCCTGAACTTCAACCACTAACGTCCGCCATTTATTCTTACCAACCGTCTAACTGCAAATAAATTTTGAGGGAGGCACGATGAAAAGAACGGTCTCAGCTTTGGTGCTCATGTTCGCGCTGGCTTTGCCGGTGCCGGCCTCCTCCACGAAAGAATGTGACCGCGTCGAAAACGCGGGCCGGGTCACCCACGAAATCATGGACATCCCCGATGACATTCCCCAGAGCGTCATCGATAAGGCCGACTGCGTCGTGGTGCTGCCCTCGGTGGTCAAGGCTGCTTTTGTTTTCGGCGCCAGCTACGGGCGCGGCGTGATGACCTGCCGCGGCGGTGCGGATTTTCGCGGGCCTTGGGGCGCTCCAACCATGATGGCGCTGGAAGGCGGCAGCTTCGGTTTCCAGATCGGCGTGCAGGCCACCGATTTCGTGTTGCTACTGATGAACGAACGCGCGGCCAGCGGAATTCTGGTCAGCAAGGTGAAACTGGGCGGCGACGCTTCCGCTGCCGCGGGACCCGTGGGGCGCAGTGCCTCCGCCGAAACCGATGCGACCATTCGCGCGGAGATTCTTTCCTACTCGCGCGCGCGTGGATTATTCGCTGGAGTCTCGCTGACCGGCTCGACCTTGCGCGCCGATAATAGCGCGAACCGCAGCCTCTACCACAAAGATATCAGCGCGCAAGACATCGTCCTGAACGGCAAAATCGCGCCGTCACCGTGCGCCAAGCAATTACTGGAAACCCTGGCCAAACATTCCCCGAAACACACCTAAATAAAGAGGCAATCGGGAGTCGTCATGCGCATGCTTTCGTTGAAATTTCTGGCGCTGGCGCTCGTCCTTGCCTTTGGCTCTAAAATCGCCAGTGCCCAATCCCAAAATCCTCCGCCCGCCTCCGCGCCGAGTTCGGCCCACGCCACGGCCTACCAATTCGACGTGGACGCCACCCAAGAATGGATGGATACCAAAGTCGACTTGCGCCAGGGCGAAAAATTACGTTTGACCGCCACCGGAACCATCACCTATCCCGCCGACAAAAAACATCCCGACGGCCGCACCTTCGGACCCGAAGGCCTGCCGCGCGCCTTCGACGATTTGATCCACCAATACGCGGTCACCGATTCCGGCCACGGCACGCTCATCGGTCGCCTGGGCTCCGATGACGGCGCGCAAGCTTTCGCTGTAGGCAAAACCTTGGAGTATGAAGCTCCCGTCGGCGGCCGCCTGTTCCTCGGAATCAATCAGAGCCTGAAAGACGCGGCCGAAGCCACCGGGAATTTTCAGGTGAAGATGGAAATCATTGGCCCGGGACTTTCCACCGCGACCGCCATCGCCGCCGGCGGCCCTCCCGAAACTCCGGTGCCGTTGATCACTCCGGCGCTGCTCAGCAAAATCCCGCGCCGCATTTCCGACAAGCAGGGCAATGCCGGAGACATGGTCAACGTATTCATCATCGGCAGCCAGCCGCAACTGGAAAAAGTTTTCAGCATCGCCGGCTGGGTTCACGTGGATAGCTCGGTCGAAAATTCGGTGATGAACGCGGTAATGGATTCGTTCGAGAAAAAAGATTATCTGACCATGCCGATGAGCACTTTATATCTCTTCGACCGTCCGCAGGATTATGGCTTCGCCCACGCCGAGCCTGTGCGCGTAGCGATGTCCCGCAATCATCTGCGCGCCTGGAAATCACCATACCTGGTCGACGGCCGGATTCTCTGGTGCATCGCCGCCACCCACGACATCGGCTTCGAGCGCGACCAGCGCAACAACGGCCTGACCCACAAAATCGATCCGTCGATCGATGGCGAACGCGAATATGTCAATGACACGCTGTCCGAGACGGGCTTGGTCGTCCAGCGTTCGCACGTCACTCCCAGCGATCCGCTGCTCACCGCCAAAACCGCCACCGGCGGCGAATTTCATTCCGACGGACGCATCCTCGTTCTGGTTTTGAACAACCACACGCCCAGCACCACTGAATAGTCAAACTCCCCCGCGAAGCGAAGCCGCCGAATCGAGTATCTATAATTGTGGGATGGTCCGGAACAACAGAAGTTATTACGCGGATTTTGATGCGCGCGATTCCACGCCCCAGGCATCACTCAGGCGCCGGATGGTCTCGCGCAGGCGCACTGCCAGCTCCACCACCGTTTGCAGACGTTGAATGTCCGCAGGCGCCAGCTTCCCCCCGTGCGACAACACGAGTTCCGCGTTCCCCAGTATCCCGGTCAACGGATTGTTGATGTCGTGCCGGAAAATCTCGGCGACCTCGTCGGACATCGCCGCACCAGGCGAATCCGCCGGCGTTCCCGGCTGGCCCGCAGTGCGCAAATGCCGTAACGCGAGATGCGCCGCCAGCGACGCGTAATCCCCTTGTCGCCCGACAAATTCCACTTGTCCGGAAGTTACCGTTCTGGCGACTTCGTTCTGACGCTCGAATGGCGCGATCAGCACCACCGGAGCGCTTTCATTCAATTGGCGTAGGAACTCGAGCAATGGCGCCCCTCCGACGATTTCGTCGTCGAGCACGATCACCCGGGGGCGAGCCTGCGCCAGGTCCTCTACAAAATCGATAAGGTTTTCGGCAATGAAAATCTGCCCGGGCCCGTTTTCCAGCTCGATCTGCCGGCAGATCCTCTCGGCCAGTTCACGATTAGCGGTACCGCACAAGACTCTGGATTTAACCGCCGGCATAGATTCCTTGATGACCATTGGCATGGCGATTATGTTCGGTTCGCCACCGAACGGCGTTTCGGCGGGCGCGCTCCCACCAGTTGCCCCTGCCCCTGCTCTTGCTCGATCGCTTCAAGCCGGCGATTGAGCGCCAATTTCAATTCCTCCACCAGAAACGGTTTCGCCAGATACGTCATCTTGCTGCTCTGCAAAAATTTCATCGTGCGCGGCGCCAGCGTATCTCCGGTAATGAACGTCAGCCGGTCCCGCGCCGCACTGCCGGAATGCACCAACGCGTCGTAGAATGCCGGGCCGTCCAATCGCGGCATGCGCAAATCGCAAATCACCAGGTCGTACTGCACCCGCGACAATCGGGTCAGGCCTTCCTGGCTATCTAGCACTGCATCCACCTGATGACCTTCTTCGCGCAGCACATCCACAATCAACTGCGCCACCGTGGGCTCGTCCTCCACTACCAGAACTTTGCTTTTGGGCGCGACGCCCTGCAGTCTCGGCTCCCGCTCCGCCGGCGAATTGTTTTTTGCCGGAATCGCGATCACCGGCAATTCCACCACGAAACGCGCGCCGCCTCCCGCCAGATTTTCCACGCTGACTTCCCCGTCGTGCTCTTGGACGATCCCATACACGATTGAAAGTCCCAGCCCGGTTCCCAAACCCGACGGCTTGGTGGTAAAAAACGGATCGAAAATTCGCGACAAAATTTCGCGAGGGATTCTCGGCCCGTCGTCGCTCACTTCGGCCGCGATTCGGTATCCTTCCGCCCGCCGCGTCCGCACCCGCAGCACCCCTTTTCCGCGGTCCTGCAACAACGCTTGCTCGGCATTGATCAGCAAATTCAAAACGACCTGCTGCAACTGATAAGGGTCCGCCATCGTCTCCGGCAGCTCGGGTTCCAGGTCACGCTCGATCAAAATATCTTCGACTTTCATCTCGTAGCTGCGCAGCGCCAAAGTGCGTTCCACAATGGCGTTCAGGTCTACCCGCGTCCGCTCCGGTTCGTTCTCCCGCGCGAAATACAGCAGGTTTTTTACGATTCTGCGGGCTCGCTCCGCCTCATGGAATACCTTGCCCGCCTCCGAAAATTGCGCGGGGTTCAATCCGTGGCTCAGCAGCAACTGCACGTAGCCCATGATTGACGTCAGCGGATTGTTCAGCTCATGCGCGATGCCCGAAACCAGCTGACCCACCGCTGCCATTTTTTCGGTCTGCAGCAGCTTCGACTGAATCTGCCGCTCGCCGGTGACGTCGTAGTACATTTCCAGCCAGCCCACCCGCGCACCTTCCCGGTCAATCACCGGTCGCGCGAACCGTTCCAGCACCCGCCGCACCGGCCGCAACATTTCCAGTTCGTCGTGCGCCGGCTGCTCATCGCCGGCCGCGAATCGCTTCCAGCGCTGCCCAAATCCCTCCGGCGACTGACACCGAGGAGCAATCAGTTGTTCCAGTTCAAACATGGCTTCCAGCTTTTCCAGCCGGCCGTGTTCCACTGCGAAGTACTGCCCGAAGCGCGCATTTGAATATCGCAAGCGTCCCGCGCGACTGATCAACAACGCTCCCGCCTCCACGGAATCCAGGACCGTCAGCAGTTCGGCCTCGACTTGCTTGCATTCAGTCTCCGGGCTGGGGGCGAGCGGAACGATCACGCTGGTTTCCGTGCATGACGCGGACCACCCTCCAAAAAGAATAAGCCGCGCAACTTCAAGGACATAGCGTTACCGCCAACTGTGGGCAGGGGAAACCTTCCCAGTTCGAACCCGGGACATCCCTTCCTAGGAATTAATCAAGTGGTGGTTGGGCGCAACATGGCGTGGTGTTGCGTATTTCGTGGAACGTCAGTTGGGTTGAGCTTCGCTCTTGTATTGCTTCAGTTTGCGGTACAGCGTGGTCTTGCCGATACCCAGAATTCGCGCGGCGGCCAACTTATCGTCCCCAGCCTCGCGCAAGGCGCGCAAAATCGCCCGCCTCTCGAGTTCTTCCAGCGGCAGCAGTTCCTCATTTTGCGGCAGTTGCTCGTTCGTTCGGTACTGCAGGCTGGTGGGCAAATCGCCGGCATGCAAAATTGGTCCCGAACCCAGCGCGATCGCCCGTTCGATCGCATTTTCCAGCTCGCGCACATTGCCCGGCCAGTCGTAGGACATCAACCGGGCCATCCCATCCTCGGAAATCGTGCGCATCTTCCCACTCGGGTCACTGAATTTTCCCAAAAACGAATTGACCAGCGGCTGAATATCCGTCTTGCGCTCGCGCAGCGGCGGAATTTTGATCTGCACTACATTCAGCCGGAAAAACAAATCCTGTCGGAAGGTTCCCTGCCGCACTGCGGCTTCCAGATCCCGGTTGGTCGCGGCAATGATCCGCGCCTGCAGCGGCACCCGCTCCGTCGAGCCCACTGGCCGCACTTCTTTTTGCCCGCCAAAACCCGGACGCGTGCGCAGCGTTTCCCGCAAGATCCGGTTTTCCTGATCCACATCGATCATCCGGATCATCCGATCGATTTTGCTGCGCAACTCCGGAATGTGAAACGGCTTGGTAATGTAATCCGCCGCGCCCAGCCGCGTGGCCTCCACCGCGCTTTCGATCGTCCCGTATTGCGTCAGCACCAGTACTGCCGTCTGCGGAAAATCCCGCCGCACCCGTTTCAGCAACTCCAGCCCACCCATCTGCGGGACCCGCAGGTCCGTAATCAAAATTTCCACCGGCCACTGGTCCAAAATTTCAAGCGCTTGCTCGGTGGTCGAAGCCGTCCGGGTCCGCAACCCGGAGTCGGTAATCACGTCGCAGCACAAATTTCGCGTGGAGTCTTCATCGTCGACAATCAGAATTGTCGGCGCCGTAGGTCGTTCCGCCGCCATCGCTGTCCTCAGCTCCGTCCTCGACGATGTCCCCATAAAATTTTCGAATCCTCCTGGCCAGCTTTAGGGGGCGCTTGCACAACTCGGACCAAATAGGAACCAATCGCTGTCCCGAATCGCCCTAAAACGCTGGCTTGTTGCAAAACGCGACGCGCAATGCAGCGGAGTCTAATGCCGAAATGGAATTGCTAACAAGCTGGCAATACTACGCAGACTGCTAAGCCAAGATGTCAGTAGGAAGTGCAACTTCGGGAACCGCGCTTTCTCAAATCGGGAGGCGTGCGGGGATGCGCTCAAAATATTCGGCGCTCGGGACGAGACTAGTGTCCGCTCGGAGCAGGCTCTTCGTTATTCTTTCGCGCCGCAGCGCTTAAGACTCGCCCGAACTCCAGCAGATAAAGCCCTTCGCTGGCCGATCCCGCGAAGATTCTTTGCGACTCTTCAGCAGCCAGAGCTGGAAATTCAACCTCGCCCGCGGTCTCCGCTCCATTGGCTGTGCTCTTATTCCGCACCCGCGCCCACGAAAGCCCTTCGTCGCGTGACGCGTACAAGCCGCTCGACTCCATCGACGCTAGCCACAAACCCGGCAGCAGCAACAACTCCTGCGCCCGCGCTCCCGGAAGTCCGGCCTGCTCCCTGCCCCAACTCCACCCCGCGTCCCGCGAAATGTAAACTCCCGTTTGCGCCGCAACCAGTAACGTAGATTCCCCGGACCATTCCAATTTCAATGCCCCGCCCGATTCCAGCGGCAGATCGTGCCAGCTCCACGATCGGCCTGCATCATCAGAGAACACCATGCCACGCGAGGAAACCAGTCGAATGACTCGTCCATCCGCCGACGCGCGCACCGACTGCACCGGCAACTCGCCTGGCCCAAATCGCAAAGCGTTCCACGTTCGTCCCTGATCTCGCGATTCGAACAATCCCTGGTCGGTCGCCGTGAGCCACGCCGTCCCGCTGGTGAAAACGTCATTCACTACCGGCCGACCGTGCCCTGCTTCTGGCGCGATATCTTCGCGCGCAGTTTGAGAGCCGTCCTGCAAAAACATTCCAGCGCGCATCCAACGCTGCTTGGCGTCGTCGTATCGTGCTAGTCCACCCGCCGTCAGCGCCGCCCACCAACCATCTGCCGCCGAATAGATCGACCGAACACTCGCGCCCCCAAGGCCCTCATCCATCGTCGTCCAAGTCGCGCCGCCATCCTCACTCACCACCACCGCTTCCGGTGCGTTGGACAAAACCGCCGCCACTCGCCGCGCATCTCGCGAGTCCACCGCGACCGCCAGCACGCGGCGATGAAAAAAACCTTCGTTCGCGGCACGGAAATGGAGCCCGCCGTCGTCGCTCACCACCACACCCTGCCGCTCCGTGCCGATGACCAGCCGCGATGCGCCCGACGACTCGCGATTCGGCGCAAGCAGCAGCGCATTCACGATCCAGTCCGCCGGCGAAATCCGCGCCCACGATTTTCCCGCATCCGCCGACTTCCACAATCCTTCGGTCGTTCCAGCGTACAGCACCGCCGGCTCTGCCGGATCCTGCCGAATCGCCAGGGTCCGCCGCGACGAATACGGAATACCTTCGATCTTTTCCCACTGCCCACCGGAAGAATCGCTGCGATAAATTCCGGAACAAGCGCTGGCGAAAACCCGCTGCGGGTTCGTTTCGTCCAGGGCCAGACTCAGCACGTCGGAATCATCAATCATTCCGTCGTGGATCGCCGCCCAATGCTTTCCGCCATCGATCGTTTTCCATGGCAGATGAAACGTCCCGGCATAAATAATATCGGCATCGCCGGGGTCAATCGCCAGCGAATCAAAATTTCGTAGTTCGGTGTCGCCCGCGGGAGTTATCCGGTTCCAGCTCGCGCCGCCGTCGCGCGAAATAAACACGCCGTCCAGCGCTCCCGCCACCAGTTCGTCTGGATTCGCATGCGCCTGCGCCAGCGCCCGGACCGCGTGGCCGTGAAGCCCAGATTCTCGCCACGTCATCCCGCCATCGTCGCTGATGAAAACTCCGCCCCCCTCGCTGGCCGTTTCGCGCGTCCAGGTCGACGCGTAAATACGCGCGCGTTTTTGTGGATCAACAATTCGAGGATCAACGATGAGGTTGGTGACTACCGCGTTCGAATTCGCCCCGGCCAGCCCCAGCAGTTTCCAGGTCGCCCCAGCGTCGACCGAACCGAAAATGTGTCCGTCCGTAGTACCCAAGTAGAGGATGTCGGAATGGTGCGGATCGAGTGCGAGCGCCCGAACATCGCCGCCCGTCAACCCAGCCGAACGCCACACCTGCGCCGACGCGGCAGAAGTGGCAAAAAACGCGAGCACTCCGAGCACACCAATAAAAATGTTTTTAGCCAGTGAGAAGCGAGTGTTCATACGTTTGCGTCGTCTCAAACTTCGTCGAGGTGACCCGGGGCGTTCACCATCCCAAGCGAAGTTTCTTCTGTCGTCCCGATGAGCCGCTTTGAGTCAGCTAAAACTCCGCTAACTCGAGGCGGAGCAGCGCACCGTCCTTGCGTCTCTCCAACGAACTACTGCACTTAATAGGATGCGCCGTCTGGCACAAAGATGATGTCGAGCCGCCGATTCTCGTCTCCCGCGCCCTCGATGCCCGCGGCAATCCTTACCTCAACGCGAGAAGCGTCCACGCCCTTCTCATCGCCCAGATATTTCTTTCCGGCATCGCCGCGCCGTGTCGCCAAATCATCCGCCCGCGGTTCCTTTGGATCGGCGTAACCCACCAGCACTACTTTCGACTTCGGATCGCTCTGCAAACGCACCGCCAGGTCATCCAGGTTGCGCTTGCACACGTTGTCGGCGCGCGCGCTGCTCAAAGTGAAATTGCACGCGCTAACTTTGCTGGCCTGCGGCGCCGGAGGCGGTGCCTGCACCGTCACGTTCGCCGAACAATCGCAGGCCGCGTGCGTCACCGTCTCCGCCCTGCCGGTCACCACGTAATTGCCAGGTTGCAGCCCGGAAGTATCCAGTTGCACCGTGGAGCCATCGCCCACGATCTGCCCGCCGTTGGTTTGCCACGCATACGTCAGCGCCGATCCTGAAGGATCATTCACGCTGGCGCTAATCGTCGCGCGTTCGCCCGCCAGCACCGTCGCGGGATTCGCCGTGCAGCTCATCGTCGGCGCCGCCGGCTTCGGCCGCACCGTTACGTTCGCCGAGCAACTCGAATTGGTCCCCGCGCCGTTGTCGACTCGCGCCGTCAGCACATAGCCGCCCGGCCCGGCTCCCGAGGAGTCCCAGCGCACAAACTGTCCGACGCCGCTGATTTTTCCGCCCGTGGCGGTCCACACGTAAGTCAACGGCCGTCCGTTCAGATCTGTGGCCGTCGCCGTAGCGACCACTGCTTCATTCGATCCTTGAAGCACCGAACCTTTATCCACCGCGCATGAAGACGTAATGCTATCCGGCGGCAAAGCCTTCTCCGGCCAAATCGCCGTGCCCACTTTAATCACGAAACCATTGCGGTCCCGGTGCCCGGTCAGGTCCAGCGAATAGCGATATCCCAAATCCAGTGCCGCCCATTTCAAGGCGTAGATTCGAATCCCGGTGATGCTGTCTACTGGATCGCGCGGCCCGGCCGTCGTGTTCTTGATCCCGCTGCCCACGAAAATCGTGCTGGTGTATTCGGTGATGATCTGGAACCGCTTGTCCGGAAAAATCAGCATGCCGGCGCCGATCTGCATCTGGTCTGCCAGATTCAACACCGCCGGCCCAATCACTCCGTCGATCGTCGCGTTGTTGAAGGTCGAATCGCGCGTAAAACGATACGCCCAGTTCGCCGTCGCCGTGATGCTGTGATGAAAAATCGTCTTACTCGCTTCCACGCCGATGCCGTAATTGAATTTTCCGGATTGGGCTTGATCCGTGAGCAGGTGACTGAAACCTGACACCGTCGGAATGTAGAAATCGTTGCGAATCGAAAGGCTCAGCGGCTTTCCGCGGTGCTCGGACAGCAATGCAATTTTGAACCCCAAATCAACTTCGCCGACTCCTGATCCGTTGTGCGACGCAAACGGAATATCCTCCACGTACCCTGGCCGAAAGCCGCTCGACGGAATCACCGAGTTATAAATCGTGTTCTGGTATTGAGGATTGAGCGCGTTAGCGGAGGAAAGGCTCAACTGGCTCGGGGCGCCCACGTGAATGTGGTCCTGCGCGTCAATGTTGAAGAACACCGAAAACCAGCGAGTCACGCCGTAGCCCATCGACGGGACCAACTGCAGCGACGTAATTTCTCCCGGCATCCGCGAAAATTTGTTCAGCCCGACTGCCACACTAAATGCATCCTTCGGCAGCGTATCGCCAGTCTCTAAAGTGAATAGCCCCGGATTTCCGTCCAGCGCGGGCATGGGCGTAAACCGCGGTGAGTCGCTCGACGGGGCATTTGTGCCAGCCACGGCTGCTAACGCGGCATTCACGGGTGCCCGGGCCAGAGCCGGCGTCGTCGCGGCATCTGTGGCCGGCGTCGCGTCCGTGGCCGCTGCCGGAGTGGTAGGCGTCGCCGCCGCTGCATCCGTAGCCGCCGGATCCGCAGTTGCCGTCGTCGTCGCGGTCTTGGCCGCATCAGCGCTCGCCGCCGCAGGTTTCTTGTCGTCAGCTTTCGTCGTGTCCGCACCGTTCGCCGCACCCGCCGTCAACGCCGCAGTGAAAAATAGAATGGCGGCACATCGTAGAAATCTCATTATTCCTCCACCCCTACTGCCCCACTCGTTTGGTTATGTGCGTCGAAGCTTGGCCTGCCGGGTATTCTCGAACAATCGGGTATAACCCTGAGCACTCATTCCCGCCCAGGATCCAATGTAATCGGGGGCAACTGCCTGAATCCGACGAAGTCGGGCGGATTATAATTCAGCCCCGCCCTTTCCCGCACGATTTTTTCCTGATCTTCGCCGGGCGGCGGCCCTGAAACCGGTGCTCCAATTCGGACAACCGCTCGACGGTTTCGGCATCGCGCTGCCAGTCCGCTTCTGCTATATTGGAAACAACGGTACTCGCTTTCGTGCTCCAGCCGAAAGCGCCAATTTACTTGGAGGATGTTATGAACCGCTGGAGAGTTTTTCTTTGCACTGCTGTCGTTACCGTTGTCTTCGTCTCCCCCACCCTAGCCCAGAATCAGGATTCCGCGCCGATAGCCTCCGCCACGCCCGCGTACACCGTCGCCGCCGGAACCCGAATTATGGTCGCGCTGGTTACGCCCATCTCCACCAAAGTGGACAAGACCGGAAAACGCATCCGCGTCCGCACTCTGCAACCGATCGCTTCCGAAGACGGCTCGCTGCTTCCCGCCGGAGCTGAAATTCGCGGACACCTCGATAAAGTCCAGTCCGCCGGAAAAACCGGCCGGGCCCACCTCTGGATCACTTTCGACGACATCCACACCCGCGCCGGCTGGGTTCCGCTCGTCGCCGGCGTAATCGACGCCCCGGGCGTTCACTCCATCCACGTCCTCTTCGACCGCGAAGGCGAAATCGAAGCACCCACCAGCAACCATCAACAGGAAGCCCTGGCGATGGCCATGGCCGCTCTCGCTGGCGCGGAACCTGGAATCGTCAATAACAACAAGCAAGACGCCGCTAAAGGTGCCGCAACCGGAGCGGCCGAAGCCTTCATGGCCACCTCGGGAATTGGCCAGGATCTGACGCTCCCCGAAAACATGAAACTCGAAATCGTGCTGCAGCGCCCGTTGTATTTCGGCAAAGCCTAAGCGAGAATTTCCGCAGGAGGAATATTCCGTGCCCAACCGCTCTCACGGACTCGTGTCCGTCGCTCTTGTCGCCGCAGCCATCGCCGTTTTTGCGTTTTCCGCCGCGGCCCAGGATGTTCCCGCTCAACTTCAGCCGCCTGCGAATGAGCAACTCCTCCTGCGCGTCCAGGCCAAAGGCGATCAGGTTTACACTTGCAAGACCGACGGCGCCACCCCAGCCTGGACGCTGAAAGCTCCTGACGCGCAGCTTTTCGATAAAGACGGCAAGCCCTTCGGCAAGCATTTCGCCGGCCCGTCCTGGGAAGCTAACGACGGCAGCCGCGTCACCGGCAAAGCCGTCGCCAACGTGCCGTCTCCCGACGCCGATTCCATAGCCTGGCTTCTCCTCAACATCGTGGGCCACGAAGGAAACGGTGTGCTGTCCAAAGCCACGACCGTTCAGCGCATCAATACCAAGGGCGGCAAAGCGCCCGCGACCGGCTGCGACGCGTCGCACGCCGGCCAGGAACTTCGCATACCCTATTCCGCCGTTTACGTTTTCTACGCACCGAAATAAACCAGCATCTTCGGCGAAGGGTCCTGCAAAATCGCCGCGCGCTCTAGCTGCACTGGCTTGGATTTCCTTTCCACTGCTGATAGATTCAATCTTAGATGGCCACTGAACCTTCCAAACTCCAGCGCATCCTGATCGTCGAAGACGAAGACAACGCCCGCAAAGGTTATGAGGCGCTGCTGCGCAAATGGAATTGGGAAATTCTCGGCGTGGGCAGCGGCGAAGAAGCCCTCGCCAAATTTCAGGAATACCAGCCCGACCTGATTCTCGCCGACGTCGAGCTTCCCGGCATGAACGGCCTCGACCTGCTCGCCCAACTCGGCGAAGAAATCGCGCGTATCCCGGTCATCATCATCACCGGCCGCGGCAGCGATGAACGCGTCATCCAGGCCATCGAAGCCGGCGCCTACTGGTACATCGAAAAACCGCTGAAACCGCCGGTACTGCGCGCGCTCATCGAACGCGCCCTCGGCCACGCCCGCGATCAGCAAACCGTCGTCGCGCTACGCCGCGACCTGCGCACCGCCGGCAAGGTCGGCGTCCTCGTCGGCACCTCCGGCCCGATGCAGGACGTGATGCGCCAGGTGGAAATTGCCGCGCCCTCCACCGCTTCGGTTTTGATCACCGGCGAAACCGGCTCCGGCAAGGAAATGGTCGCGCGTTCGATTCACATGCTCTCGCCGCGCGTGGATAATCCCTTTGTCGCCATCAACTGTTCCGCGATCCCCGAATCGCTGATGGAAAGCGAAATCTTCGGCCACGAAAAAGGCGCGTTCACCGGCGCCGCGGAACGCCGCATCGGCTGTTTCGAACTCGCCGACGGCGGCACCCTGCTCCTCGACGAAATCGGCGAAATGCCCGCACCCACTCAGGCGAAACTTCTGCGCGTCCTCGAAGACCACAAAGTCCGCCGCCTCGGCAGCAAAGTCGAAACCGCGGTCGACGTGCGCGTCGTTGCCGCCACCAACAAAAATCCCGAGCAAGCTGTCGCCGACGGCCATCTCCGCCAGGATTTATATTTCCGGCTCAATGTTTTTAACATTCACCTTCCGCCGCTGCGCGATCACAAAGCCGATCTGCCGCTGCTGGTCGATCACTTGCTCGCCAGTATTTCCGAAAAATACGGAAAGAAAGTCACCAGCGTCGGCACCGACGTTATGGATTTGTTCAAATCCTACCCGTGGCCCGGAAATGTGCGCGAGCTGCGTAACGTTCTGGAACGCGCCTCCATCGCCTCCGACCGCGGCACCATCGCCCGCCAGCACCTTCCCGCGGAATTCGGCAAAGCTACGGCCATGACCACTTCCGGTCTTTCCGGCCTGCGTTTTCCGGTCGGCACCACGGTCGACGCCGCCGAACGCGAACTCATTCTGCAGACGCTCGCCGCCACCGGCCAGAACAAAACGCGCGCGTCGGACCTGTTGGGCATCAGCCTCAAGACACTTCACAATAAATTGAAGGAATACGAGGCGGGGCGAAGCGATGCGTCTCAGCCTGAAAACTAAATTTACCCTGGCGACTTCCCTGCTGGTCTTGGCAGTGGTCACCGTGGTTTCGGGTTTGTACCTCGCGCGCCTCACCCGCCAGACGCTGCGCCAGGCCGACGATCGCGCGCATTTCGTCGCCGACCAGATTTTCCTCGCGTGCAAGAATTCGCTCACCGACGCCGCCGCACGCGGCGACGCCCCCGCCTCCAATAGTCCCAAGGATCTGCGGGCCTACGTGCAGCGCGCACTCGACAACAGCAACACCCTCAACTCGGTAATGGAATCAGCTATCGGCTACTCGCCGACCATTTATGAAATCACTATCAGCGATCGCGACGGCATCGTGCTGGTTTCCAGCGACGCCGCCCTGCGCGGCGAAAAAATCGCGCAACGCCCGCCGGTCGACGCCATCGTGCGCGGTGGATTCTTCGAGCAAATCCGCACGCTCACCGGTCCGCCCCAAGTCTACGAAGACTCGTTGCCTTTCGAGCTGAGTTCCGAACCCTTCGGCGACATCCGCATCGGTCTTTCGTCTTCGCTCATTCGCAACGAAATCTCTCCCGGCCTGCGTTCCGCCGGCTATTACGCGCTGGGCTCCGTTTTGCTTTCCACGCTTTTGGCCTTCGTAGTCAGCCGCGCCTCGCTCGCGCCCATCGATCGTATTTCCGCCCAACTCGACCGCATCTCCGCCGGAGAATTCGACCTCGAACCGGTGGTCCAGCGCGGCGACGAACTCGGCGCGGTCAGCACCAAAATCATCGGCATCGGAAAACAGTTACGCGACGTGCGCGAAATTTTCAGCACCCTGCGCGAAAATCTCGATCAGGTCATGAGCGGCCTCGAAGACGGCTTGCTCCTTTTCAATCCCGCCGGCCGCGCCGTGCTGGTCAGTCCGTCCGTCGAGAAATTTCTCGGCGACCGCCCCCAGGATCTGCGCGGCCGCCGCATGAGCGAAATTTTCCCCAAAGGCCATCCCATCCGCGAAGCCCTCGGCATCGAAGGCGATCAAGTCGATTCGATTGAGAACGCCGAAATCACACTCGAAGGCTTGCAGGGCACCCAACGCATCGGCGTCAGCGCCCAGGTGATCCGCGAGCATGGCACGCCCATGGGCGCGCTCATTACTCTGCGCGACGTCGAATCGCTCGAACGCATCGGCAGCCAGCTTCAGGTCTCCGAACGCCTCGCCGCTCTCGGCCGCGTCACCGCCGGCGTCGCTCACGAAGTGAAAAATCCCCTGAACTCCATGCGCCTCTGGCTCGAAGTGCTGAAAGCCAACATGCCCATCGACCCCGAACCGCAGCAAGCCGTGAAAATGCTCGACAGCGAAATCGACCGCCTCGACCGCGCCGTGAAGACTTTCCTGAATTTCACCAAGCCGCTGGAAATGCGCCTCGAAGAAACCGATCTGCGCGCACTGCTCGAAGAAATCGCGGACGCCGCGCGTCCCTCGATCACCCGCGCCGGCGTTGATCTCCGCCTCGAATTGCCGTCGAGTTTTCCGAGTGTCCTGGTCGACCAGCAGATCATCCATCAAGCCGTGCTCAATCTGCTGGTGAACGCCAGCGAATTTACCAAAGCCGGAGGACGCATCGTCCTCGGCCTGCGCCGCAATGGAGAATTCGCGGTGATCGCCGTTTCCGATACCGGTGCCGGAATTCCGCTCGAAGATCAGAAGAAAATCTTTCAGCTCTTTTTCACCACCCGCCCGGGGGGTACCGGTATTGGTCTCGCCAACACCTTTCGATTTGTACAGTTGCACAACGGTCGTATAGAATTCGATTCAGAAGTCGGACGGGGCACCACTTTTCGTTTGGAGTTGCCGCTCGCGCGCTCCCTAGAAGCGCCAGCGGGGAAAATACGTGATTTCGGTCAGCCGTTTGCCGAACAAAAAGGGTAACCCAGCCCTGCTATGACCAATCGATTTCCCATTGTGCTCTGTCTATGCGGCCTCGCACTCGCTACCAGCGGGTGTCTCATGAAGAATAATCCGAAGGCGACGGCACCCGTCGCCGCTGCGCCCGCGCCCTCTCTCGCTGATTCCAAACCTTTGACCACCATTGCTCCGGATACCACCGCCACGCCGCCGCTCGAGAATGTTCCGGCGCCGCCCACTCCGGTCGCCACCACCACTCCGCCGCTTCCGGTCGCTCCGGTCCGCACCAAGCCCGCGCCCCCGGCTCACAAACCGGCCACCGAGACCGCTTCCGAAAATGCTGCGGAAACTGCGGCGTCCCGGCCGGCGGCGCCGCAAATCTCGCCGCAGATTTCTCCCGGCGATCAGGTCACCTTTCAGCGCAAGACCGAAGACGACATCAACACTACTCAGCGCAATCTCAATCAAACCGTGGGCAAGCAGCTCAGCGCGGCACAACTTGATCTGGTCGAGAAAATCAAAAGTTTTGTCGGCCAGTCAAACGAGGCCAGCAAGACCGGCGACTGGGCGCGCGCCCAAAATCTTTCGCAGAAAGCCCGCTTACTTTCCGCCGAGCTGGTCGAATCTCTGTAGTCCACTACCGCGATTCTCCGCTCAACTCAGACGCTCCACGCGAGTGCTATTCAATTCCTGCTATCATTAATTTGTGCAAAGTTTCGATGTAGTGTTGGTCGGCGGCGGACTGATCGGCAGTTCCATCGCCTTCGAGTTGGCCTCGCAAAATCTTCAGGTCGCGCTGCTCGATGCCCGGCAACCGGGCCGCGAAGCGTCCTGGGCCGCGGCCGGCATGCTCTCCCCCGGCCCCGACTCCCCGCAAGCGTCGCCCCTCGTGCCGCTCGCCAGGGAAAGTTTCCGCCTCTATCCCGATTTTGTTCGCGCCATCGAAAACGAATCCGGAATTTCGGTTGCGTTCGCGTCGCCCGGCGCGCTCGAAATATTCGCCGGAGCCGATGCCGCCGAACGCCGCGACGAACTAATCGCTAAGTGCAAAAATTTGGGCCTTTCCGCGGAACTGCTCTCGATCGATTCGGCGATATCCATGGAACCCGCACTGAATCCGAACTCCTCCGCCGTGGCGTGGTTGCCCGACGAAGCCACCGTCGATCCGCGCCAGCTCATCATCGGCACCCTCTCCGGTGCAAAAAAACGCGGCGTCGAAATTTTCCCGGGTCATGCGGTCTCGGCTCTGCTCGGCAGCACGAGTGGATGCACCGGTGTTCTGGCCGCCGACCAAAAAATCTTCGCCAAACATGTAGTGATCGCAGCGGGAAGTTTTTGCGCCGGAATCGATGAGAACTCGTCCGGCTCTCCGTTCGGTATATCGCGTTACGCGCCCACGCACCCGGTACGCGGCCAAATGCTCGCTCTGCGCTCCCCGAAAGTGACCCTCCAGAAAGTTTTGCGGTCCCATCACGGCTATATCGTTCCGCGCGCCGATGGCCGCATCATCGCCGGCAGCACGCTCGAAAATGTTGGATTCGTTAAGGAAACTACCCAGGAAGGGCGACGCCAAATTTTCGACGCCGCCGTTGCACTCGCGCCGGCTCTAGCCGGAGCCGAAATCGTCGAAACCTGGGCCGGTCTCCGGCCTGGCACGCCCGATCAACTGCCGATCATTGGACCGACGGATATTCCTGGTCTGTTGATCGCCACCGGGCACTACCGGAACGGAATCCTGCTCGCGCCGGTGACTGCAAAATTAATTTGTGACTGGATCCTGGAAGGAAAAACAAATTTCAACGCGGAGACATTCTCGCCGCTACGATTCGCAGCGACCACGTCGAAGTCAAAACTAAGCCGAAGCATTCCCGCCGCTTCGTAGAATTCTTTTAACAAATTTAGAACGGATTCGCGCTGCGCACCGGTTCCCGGTTAGGCGGCCCAGCCAGCGCCGACGCTTGCCCCGGCCCGGTGAATTGCACCTTGTCCGCATCCAGCACGATCGAACGGGAAATCACCGCCTCCACCGTCGACCCGCGCGGCAATTCCGCTTCAGGTCCGCGCGTGAGCAACACCGCCGCCAGCCCCACCGCCGCGCCCACTCCTGCGCCGATCCCCACTCCCTTCGCGCTTTGCGTGGCCAGCCCGCCGATGCCCGCGCCCGCTCCCGCGGTCTTCGCAATCGTGCCGATGTCGCTGCCCTTGTTCGACGCGCCAACAATCTTTCCTTCGTTGTCGGTGGTTTCACCGCCGCCGGTCCCGGCATTCCCCGGAATCGCGTTCAGATTCACCATGTACGCGTTCGGCAAAATTAAAGTCGTCAGCTTCATCATCAATTCGCCGCGCCCCTTCACCCGCCCCGGCCGTTTGGACTCGGTAATTTCGCCGCTGACATACGATCCCGCCGGAATCACCACTTTGCCGTCGATCATCACCGGGAACACAGTTTCGAAATAGACCGGATCGCCCGGACGCGCGCTGCGCGTGGAAACCGCATTGTGCAGCACCATCGGAATGTGCGTACCGCCCGGCACCGTAATTTTCGCGGACGCCGCCGCGGGTTTTACTGCTGCTGATTCGCTACCCGGCGCCGCAGTTCCGTTGTCACTTGCCGGCACCACGTCAGGCGAAGTGGCGGGTGAAGTGTTCGCTGTCCCGCTATCGTTTTTGTTTGCAGCAGCCGCGTCGCCAGCTGGCCGGGCCGCGTTCGGATCGGGAGCCGCAGCCGGGGCTGAATTCTCGGCCGGAGCCGCCGGTTTTTGGGTCTGCGGCTGAGGCTGAGGCTGCACCGGTGGCGCGGGCGTCATCGGACCTTCTTGCGCCGCAGCCGGGCCAACCCCTACCAAGCTGACTATCATCAACGCCGGCGCGGCAAGCCATATCCAACACCCGCCGCCGCATACGCGCACGCCTTGAATCATAAAATACCTCATCGCTTGCAATCTAAAGGATGCGACCCCGAATAAACAAGATGTATCAGCAACTCCGCAACCACCCGGCACCTCACCGTCTATCGCCCTTCACGCCGCGACCAACCCCCAGGCGATGATAAAGAGAAGACGTTACCTGCTAGTGTACGACTACGGCACCCGCGCTCCGCGAGGCCATCTTAGAACGCTATAATTTATGCTTGGGACCTCTCTCCATCGCGCAGCTCCACGTCCCCTCCTCCCTTCGCCGGAAGACTCTGCTCATTATCTCCGTCGCCATGATCGGCCTCGTCGGCGGCCTGTATTTTCTCTCGCGCGCGCTGCTAATGCGCAGCTTCACCAAGCTCGAAGCCAATTTCGCCAGCGAAAATATTCAGCGCGCTTCTAGCGCCCTGACCAACGAAATCGACACTCTCGACCGCACCACCAGTGAATACGGCTCCTGGGACCAAACCTACGCCTTTGTGCACGGCCATAACCCTACCTATACAGCTTCAGAATTTCCATCGACCACTTTTCTTCAGCTAAAAATCAATTTCGTCGCCATCTTTGACCAGCATGGCACGCTGCTCTTCTCCAAAGGATTCGATCCCGAACGTGGCGGCGAAACCTTCCTACCCGTCGGCCTAAAGGACCACCTCAAGCCCGGTTCCAAACTCGTCGACCTCTCCTCGCCGGACAGCCACATCTCGGGCCTGCTGATGTTGCCCGATGGCCCGTCGCTGGTGGACGCGCGTCCCATTCTCATGAGCGACAGCCGCGGCCCGGTCGCCGGCACCATGGTCATGGGCCGCCTGCTCGATACCAACGAACTCGCGCGCCTCGGCTCGGTGACCCACCTGGGCCTGATCGGCCAGCGTGTCGACCAGCCTTCCCTCAGTCCGGATTTTCAAAAAGCCAATCAGGAAATTTCCACGGGCAACACTGTTTCGATTCAGTCGGTGGGCGATAACTCCCTGGCGGCGTACCAACGCATCGACGATATTTACGGAAAACCCGCGCTACTCATTCAAGTCCTGCTGCCCCGCACGATTTACGAGCAAGGCCGCAATAGCCAGCTGCAATTCTTGCTCTTGCTACTCGCCGCAGCCTTGGTTTTCGGCGCGGTCACCCTGTATCTGCTCGAGCGCTTCGTCATTTCCCGCATCGCCAATTTGACCGAAAGCATCACCCAGATCGGCGCCAGCGGAAATCTCTCCGCCCGGCTCCAGGTTTCCGGCCACGACGAACTCGCCTTCCTCGGCACCGCCATCAACGGCATGCTGGAAGACCTGGAAAAATCTCAGATTGACCGCCACGAGGGCCGCACCCGACTCAGCGTCATGATGGAAAAAATGCCGGCCGTCCTCTGGACCACCGACAAAGACCTGCGTTTTACTTCCGGCATGGGCGCCGGCCTGGAAAAACTCGGCGCGCATTCCACCCAGATGACCGGTAAAAGCCTCTTCGAATATTTCCAGACCAACGATCCGGAATTTACTCCGATCGCCGCTCACCGCAAGGCTTTGGCCGGCGAATCCGTCACCTACGAACTCGAATGGCAGAAGCTGGTCTTCGAAACGCACGTCCAACCTTTTCACGGCAGCGAAGGCGAGTTGCTCGGCGTTATTGGTGTCGCCCTCGACATCACCGACCGCAAACATCTAGCCGACCAACTCCGCCAATCCGCGAAATTGCAAGCTGTCGGCGAGCTAGCCGGCGGCGTCGCCCACGATTTCAATAACCTGCTGATGGTGGTCAAGGGCCACGCCGAAATGTTGACCGACCGGCTGGCGAAAATTCCCGCGGATCTTTCAGCTCCCGCCCGCCAGAACGTCGAACAGATTCAGCAAGCCGCCGAACGCGCCACCGGCCTCACCCGCCAGTTGCTCGCCTTCAGCCGCATGCAGGTCCTGCAGCCCCGCGTCATCGATCTCAACGACGCCGTGGCCGGCATGATTCAAATGGTTTCCCGCGTCATCGGCGAAAATATCGAACTCGCGTTCCTGCCCGGCGCCAAACTCGGCCGGGTGAAAGCCGACCCCAGCCAGATCGAGCAAGTCATCCTGAACCTCGTCGTCAACGCCCGCGACGCCATGCCCGAAGGCGGCCGCCTCACCATCGAAACCTTGAATGTCGATCTCGATCGCAACTACGTCCAGCAGCACGCCGTAGTCGAACCCGGCCCCTACGTGATGCTTACCGTCAGCGATACCGGCTCCGGCATTGATCCCGAAACCCAGGCCCGCATCTTCGAACCATTCTTCACCACCAAAACGCAGGGGCGCGGAACCGGGCTGGGACTCGCGACGGTGTACGGTGTTGTAAAGCAAAGCGGCGGCTACATCTGGGTCTACAGCGAAGTGGGCCAGGGCACGACCTTCAAAGTCTATTTGCCTCAGGTGCCCAGCGAAGTGGAAAAATCCGCACCCGAAAAAATCGTCGCCGGACCAGCCCCCGGCACCGAAACAATTTTATTCGTGGAAGACGAAGAAAGCGTGCGCGAACTGGTCAGCGAATACCTGCGCGGCCGCGGTTACACCATTTTAGAAGCGCCGGACGGCGTCCAAGCGCTCGAGCTCGCCGAAAAACACGCGGGCAAAATCCAGTTGCTGATTACCGACGTGGTCATGCCCCGCATCAGCGGCCGCGAACTCGCCACCCGCCTGACCACCGCCCGCGCCGGCCTGAAAGTTCTCTATATCTCGGGCTACACCGACGACAGCATTTTCCGCCACGGCGTGCTCGAAGGCGGCATGTCCTTCCTGCAAAAGCCCTTCAACCTGAAAGCCATCGCCCAGAAAGTCCGCGAAGTTCTCGACGGCGTTCCGGAACACGCCAGCTCCAGCTTGCACTCCGAGAATTACTAACCGCAGGACGCACCAGTGGTGCGGCGCACACTCCAGGCAGGAAAAACTCTACAAAATAATGACCGTCTGACCCGTCAGGTCAAATCGCTTGCGGCAGCGCATGTTCCGGCAAGCCACCAGGTCGTCCATCCGCACCATATATGAACGCGCCTTGGCAAATTTCGCGCGATCGTCGGCGTCGCCTCCCGGTGGCATCGCGTTCTTCTTCGATCGCATCATCCACCGCACCGGAAAAGTTCCTTCTTCCCGGCAGTGCGGGCACACCAGCGTCATCTGTTTCGTTTCGGGCTTTTCGTCGTAGAACCGCTTCTCATCCATCATGGTCTTTAGTCCGCCCGAAGTTCTTATCGAGGTCTCTGCTCAATCTCGTTCATCGTAACGAAGCGCATGCCCGCATCTTTCCACCGCGGCAGCCAATATTCCAAAGCGGCCACTACATGCAGCCGGTTTCCTTGCTGCACGCGGTGATCACCATCGTGCAGCAAAACCATATCCCCACCCCGAGCGCGGCGCAAGCGCTCAATTACCGGTTCCGCGGCTTCGGTTTTCCAATCGCGCGCCGCAATGCTCCACATCGCCACGCCGGCGTTGCCGCGCCGCGCCACCACGCCGTTCAGCAGAGGGTTGCGATATCCGTACGGCGGCCGCATCCATCGCGCCGTTACGCCCGCCGCAGACGAAATCGCTTCGTCGCAACGATCCAATTCATCCGCGATCCCCGCAGAAGTAAGCCAGATTAGCGATGGATGTGTTTCGGTGTGGTTTCCAATCTCGTGCCCGCGCTCGACGATCTCCCGCGCCAGCGCCGGAAAAACGCGCACCTGCCGCCCAATCACGAAAAACGTCGCCTTCACGCCGTACTTCGCCAGCAATTCCAGCAACTGCGGCGTAGCCGAAGGATTTGGCCCATCGTCAAAGGTCAACGCCATCGACCCGCGATCGCCAGTGTGTCGAACGGTTCGCCCGAACAATTGCGATGACGGAGCCGTCGCGCCCCACGCCGATATTCCCGCGATGGCACACGCCCCGCCCGCCACGAACCAAACTGGATTGACCATCATCCTTTAAGATTTTCCCGTACACCGCAATCGCTTGCTGGCAAAACGCGTGTACTTCACGCTGACTTTACAAATCCAAGAGCCACGATTGCATTCCCTCGCGTTTCCAGAATCAATTGCGGCAAAGGCTTCGGCGGCGGTCCCGCCAGCACCCGGCCATCCTGCGCCGAAAAAACTCCTCCGTGGCACGGGCAGTTGAAAACATTCTCCTGCGGCTGAAAAAAAGTTGGGCATCCATGATGCGTGCACAGCCGGCTGAACGCGATATATCGATCCTCCGCCGGTCGCAGCAAAAAACATGGCCGGTCGTTCTGCGGATACGCAAACACCTTCGAACCGCCCACCGGAATTTCGTCGATCTGACCGATGGTCGTTACCGGGTACGCCTGATCTCGGCCACGAAAGAACGCAATCACCGCGGCCGCTGCCGCGACGACGGCACCAATCCCTAAATATTTAGCGAAGCCCCGGCGGCTCACCGGCGGCGCTGAACTTTCCGTAAGATTTTCCGTGGTATGTGGTTCGTGCTGGCTCATATCTAAAAATTGCGCCGCCCGCCTAAGAAGCCAAATGCCCCAACTGCAGCCGCGTCTGCAGCAAACGCAAAATCGTATCGCGCGCGATCATACCCACGATTCTGCCCTCCGAAATCACCGGCATCTGGTTGATGTCTTCACTCTGCATCCGCTGCAGCACGCCCAGCGCCGGTTCCTCCGGCGATGCCGCATGAATCCGCTCGAACGGCATCATCACCGGCTGAATCGAGGTATTGGCCCACTCTTCGCGCGGCACGCTGCGCGCCGAATGCAACGTGACCAGGCCCACCGGTTTTCCCGCGCCGGTCACGATGTGAAACCGCCGCCCGGTGCGCATCACCTCATGCACATAATCATCGATCGAAATGTTGCGCTCCACCGTCGGCACATCCCGGCTCATGATGTCCGCCGCCCTCACGCCGGTCAGCGTGTTGCGCAATTCCACCTGCACGTAACTCTCGCGCGCCGCGCTCAGCAAAAACCAGCCGATGAACGCGGTCCAAACTCCGCCCACCCAGTTCCCGTTGAACGCTTGCCACACGCCGAAGAAGATCAGCAGGTAGGCGAAAAATCTTCCCGCGCCCGAAGCGATCTTTGTCGCCCGGTCGAAATTTCCGGTAATGCCCCAGGCGATCCCCCGCAAAATCCGTCCGCCATCCAGCGGAAATCCGGGCACCAGATTGAACAGCGCCAGCATCAGGTTGATTTCCCACAGCCAGTTGCACGCCGCGAAAACCAACTGATGATTCGGCACCGCGCGCGCCACCAGAAAAAAGCATCCCGCCAGAAATAAACTGGAAAGCGGACCGGCGATGGCGATGTTGAATTCCTGCTTCGCGCTGGAGGGATCCCGCGTGATCCGCGCCAGACCGCCGAAAACAAAAAGCGTGATGGACTCCACCGAAATCTTGTACAGCTTGGCCACCACGCTGTGGCTCAGTTCGTGAAAAATCACCGAAGCAAAAAACAGAATGCTGGTGATGATCCCCAGGGCCCAGTGCTGCTGCTGCGACCAATTCGGATGCATTACCGCGAACTGCTTGCCCAGGGTAATCGTAATCAGCAGGAAAATAATCAGCCAGCTGGGGTGCACATAAATCGGAATCCCCAACACGCGCCCCAACCGGAATCCGCTGGGCGCCGTCCCCGCCTGCCCCAGCCTCACCCGCGGATCACCCTGGTTCGGCCCCGGCCCACCAGCCGAATTCCGTCCCGCATCGCTCACCGGCGAACTCCCGCGCCCCTCTTGTGCCCCAGCTTCGTCGTCTTTCTGCCCCCAAGCCATCGCTGAACCTCAATCGGTCCGTAACCGACCAGCCACAAAGGTGCCGCAAGCCCATCCGACACGTCTCCGTGTCCTCCCGCGTTTCTCTGCGTCCTCTGTGTTAAGTCTTTCCGAATTCTATCAGTTCTATCCACCTTTCGCGCGAAACCGAGACTTCCTTAGCCGCATCCTAATCGCGACAATCTGCGTGGAGATTTCCACACCGTCCAAAACGCCCCACGCCGTTTTTCAATCCGCCCGGAATCAGCTGTCGCTTCCACCATCATCGCCACTCGTAAGTCGCTGAAAATAATGGCCCGGTTTTAGCCAGCTCGGCTGCCTATCGATCCCCAAAGTCTGGCCATCCTCCTGCATTCGCTAAGTACGCGGTGCAGCAAGCCAACGATAAACCCCGCGAGCATTGATCGATAGAAGGAGAAAGGGCCATGGAAAGCACTCTCGGATTCGCCGGACTTGCCGGAGCAATTTTCGTTTCGTTCGCAGTCGCCCTGGGCCTCGAGTGGGCCAGTCTGGTTTTGCTCATGAAAATGATGCCCGCTCGCGCCACTCACCAGTCGCTGGCGGAAAGAGTCTCATCCGTTTCCGACGCCCGGACGCACAGCGGCCTGCACCGGAAAGCGGCCTGAGCCGGCAGCTCGAATGGCTGGGCGATTTTCTGCCGCGCCCTAGGATTTACGTTGCACCGGTGGTCACTGTTCCAAAAGTCGACCAACGGGAAGGAGAATCGCCATGCTGTTCTTGCGCTTTCTGCTCTTCGTCATCAGTTTCGGCTTTGTCGGCATCGCCATCGCCATCGTGCTCTACGACGTCTACCTCGCCTTCGAACTCGACCGCCTCCTGCGCCGCACCAACGATTCCCCGCCGAGGTCATCACCAACAACGTCGCCCGCATCGTCCGACGCCGAAGTTCAAGCCAGCGCCGTCCCTCCGCCCCAAACTCCAGGCGCCACCTACCTGCGCCGGCGCACCGGCCCGCGGCGCGCCATCCGCTGGGCCGCGGCTGCGAAATTACTCGCCATCGCCGCCGCCCTCAGCCTCTTCGGCAAAAGCATTCTCGTCGTGCCCGACGGCCACGCCGCCGTGCTCGTCAGCCAAATCTCCGGCGTCCGCCCCGGCACCCTCTACGCCGGAACGCACCTCGTCACTCCGCTCGTCGAACGCGCCGAACTCTACGACATCCGTGACCAAGTTTTCTCCACCGCCGCCACCGACAACACCCGCGACAAAACCAGGGAAGTCCTCACGGTCGAAGCCCGGGAAGGCCTCTCGGTCGGCGTCGCCGTCACCGTGCGCTACCGCCTCGACCCGCGCCATCTCGATTACATCCAGGCCAATCTGCCGCAGCCCATCGACGACCAGATCGTCGCGCCCGTCGTTACCAGCGTGTTCCGCGAACTTGGCCCCAACTACGTCGTCCGCGACGTCTTCTCCACCAAGCGCGAAGAATTTCGCGCGCAGGCCACCCAGCTCATCACCGCGCGCCTGGCCCAGGATCAAATCGTCGTCAAAGAAGTCCTGCTCCGTAAAATCCAGCTCCCCGAAGAATATTCTGCCGGCCTCCAGGGCCTGCTCCTCAAAGAACAGGAAGACGATCGCGTGACCGTCGACCAGAGCATCGAGCAGAAAAAAGTGAAGATTGCCGAATCCCAAGCCGAAGCCCTGAAAGTCCGTCAGATCAAGCACTCCGAAGCCGACGCCCGCACCCGTGTGCTCATGGCTCAGGCCGAATCCGATTCCATGCAGTACACGCTTCCGCTGAAACAAAAACAAATCGAACAATCCAAACTCGAAGCTGAAGCCCGCAAGCAAACCACCATCCTCGATGCCGACGCCGCCGCCCAGGCGCGCCTGAAAACCGCCGACGCTGAAGCTCAGGCCAAAGTGATCGACAGCAAAGCCGAACAGCAGCGCCGCGTCTTTCTCGCCGCAGCTCAAAACGAAGAAACCGTAAAGGGGGCGGAAGCTGCGGCCCAAGCCAAAGTCATCGACGGCAAAGCCGAAAAAGAACGCCAGGCGCTGCTCGCCGATGCTGACGCCAACCAGATCCGCGTCACCTCCCAGGCCGACGCCGAAAAATTGCAGCTCGAAGCCGCCGCGCTCAAAACCAATCCCCTGCTGGTCCAGCTCACCGTCGCCCAACGCCTCAGCGACCGCGTCCAAATCATGATGGTCCCCAACGACGGCAAATTTTTCTTCACCAACGACGTAATGAAATCCGCCCAGGCCATCACCAATATGCCCGGCGCCGCGAACGGCAAATGATAATCGCTAATCAAGGATCCGAGCGCGACGCTCTTCGTCAGGGCCCGGCTTCAGCCGTGCCCAAAACCAACGCAGCTCGCGCGGCTTTAGCCACTGAGGGCCGCTGTTTTTTAGGGGGTCGGAGCTTTAGCTCCGACCCTCGCCGCCCGACTCAAACTGGGGCTTTAGCCCCTGAGGAAACGCATTGAAAAACTCGCACCATCGAAATTCCCGGACAAACATTTCTCGCGGCCTGCCCCGCGAAAAATCGTTTGCCTCCGGGAGTAACGCCGGCAAAAACCCTTGCGGGTGGCTCCGGCTGGCTCCAAACGCAATGCTTCGTTACCCCGCAGTCTCCGGTTCGATTCGTAGACGCCGGGCGCACCGCCGCAGCGAAGCATCCGCCACGTGCCAGCCCCAGCCACCCAGCCGGCCGCCGCAAACAGGTATGCTAAGATGACGAATCGCGAACGCTTTCCACAATTCGCGCACTCGAACACTGATGCAGTCCCGCCCCAGCCTCCATCTCGCCGCTCGAATCGCTTTTCTCGCTTTTCTTTTTCTTCCGCGGACCGCTCACGCCCAGGCCGCAGCTGCCTTTCCTCAGTCATGGAATGACGCTGTGACCCAACTTGCCGACCAAGTCGCCGCCGCAGTAAGCGCCTCTACTCCCGTCACGCTCGACGTAAAAAATATTTCTGGGCTCGACCCTTCCGATGCCAACCGGATCGTCGCCGCTTTCCAAGGCGAATTGCGGAGCCACAGTCTTGGTCTCGCTTCCGCTGGCTCACTCGCCGGGCGAACCACCGTCCCGTTGCGCCTCACCCTCTCTGAATCCGCCGACGCCTACCTCTGGGCGATCCAAATTTTCAACAACGCTCGCGATCCCATTTCCTTTTCGACCGGCCTCGTCTCGGTATCCAAAGAAAATACCGTCGCGAACGGAATCAACCAGCCGTTCTTGTCCCTCGATGAACGCTTGGTCTGGAAGCAGCCTGACAAATTTCTCGATTTCGCAATCGTAAGAGACGCAACGGTGGGCGACGCTGCGCTCGCGATCCTCGAAACCAAGCGCTTGGCCGACTATAAATTGTCCGGCGCGGACTGGCTGCTCTCCCACGAAAGCCCGATTCCCCAGACCGGGTTTCCTTCGCGAGACCCTGGCGGCCGCATCGACCTGAAAGAACATTCCATCGCTGTCGCGGAAATCCGCTGCACCGGCGATCCCGATCTCAGCGCGAAAATAAGCTGCACCAAATTAAATCCGCCCCCGCTGGCCATCGCTCACACGGACGTCTCCGGTTTTGCCGGCACCGTTGGCGCAATCCTCCCTGGAACGTGCGGCAGCGCGACGCCAGCTCTAATCAGCGGGATTGGTGATTGGACCCAGTCCGATTCAATTCAGGGCTACCTTCTCAACGCCACCACATCCGGACCGCCCGAGAGTCGATCTGGAAACGCGATCGAATTTGACGGCCCCGTGCTGTCGGTGCAAGCAGATCCCGAAACCAGCACCGCGCGTGCCGTGGTCCACAATCTCAAAACTGGAAACTACGAGGCTTACATTGTTACGGCGACTTGCAGTCATTAGCCTCGGCCTCGCTGTGCTCTTCGCGGCGATCCCCGCCCGAACCTCGCGCCCTCCGCGTTACGGCGGAACTCTGCGCGTCGAACTGGGCGCCATCGTCGCCTCGCTCGACCCCGCGACCGCTTCGGATGGAACATCCCAAGCATCGGCAGCGAAAACTCAAATCGATGCGCTGATTTACGCGAATCAAAATCTCGACGGCACCTCTACCGGCACTCCTGGCACCGGACCCTTCGCTCTTTCCTCCTGGCTACCGGGCAAATCCGCCACTCTGAAAGCAAACGACAAATTCCCCCAGGGCCGCCCGTTCGTCGACGCGATCGAAATCACGTTGGGCCGTGCCTTTCGCGACCGCCTGCTCGATCTCGAATTGAACAAAACCGATCTCACCGAAATTCCTCCGCAGGATGCGCGCCACGCCGCCGAACGCGGCGTCCGCCTCAGCCAATCGCCGCCTGACGAATTGCTGGCTCTCGTCTTCTCCGAAAATCGCGCCATCTCGGCCACCGAAACACACCCGCGCCAAGCGCTCTCCCTCTCCATCGATCGCGCCGCGATCGTCACCTTCCTTCTGCAGAAAACCGGCGAACCCACCGGCGCCCTGCTGCCGCAATGGTCCAGCGGCACCTCCTTCTTGTTCTCGACGTCCGCCGATCTCCCGCGCGCCAAGGAACTTCTCGCGCAAATCGCGCCTGCCCCCAAGTTCGTGTTGGGATATGATTCCGCTGACCCGCTGGAACAAAGTGTCGCGGAGCGAATTGCTGTGAACGCCAAAGAAGCCGGCCTGATGGTTACCGCCGTGGGCGCGCCGCCCTCGCCATCAACCACAAAAACTGATTCCACTCCCGACGCCCGCTTGATGCGTGTCCCGCTGCGCGCGTCCCAACCCGCGGTCGCGCTGAACCGTTTACTTCGTGACCTCAATTCCTATGCGCCCGGCATCGCCACCAGCGCCGCGCTTTCCGAATCCGCTTCGCCGCAAATAATCTACAATCGCGAGCGCGAAATCCTGGACGCCTTTCGCATCGTCCCGCTGGTCTGGATTCCTCAGGTTTACGGTCTCAGCCCTCGCGTGCGAAACTGGACTCCGCCGGGCCCGGGACAAACCTGGCCGCTGGCGGATGTTTGGCTCGATAGCCCGGAGACCAATACCACGAGCCCTCATATAAAGGATCCCGAGTGACGTTTCGTTCCAAGCTGTTTTTGAATTTCATGATCGCGCTGCTCCTCGCGGTCGGCCTGGTCGCCGCCGGAGTCACCATCGTCACCCGCCGCGTGTTCGATCAGCTCAACGGCCAGCACACCGATGCCATGGTCCAGCAGTTTCAGCGCGAATTCGAGCGCCGCGGCCAGGACGTCGCCCACCGCATCAAAGCCATCGCCGAAGAAGAAGCCACCACCCGCATGGCCGTCGACCTCAGCCGCCCCAATGCCGACGTTTCCGTTTACGTCCACGACGCCCGCGGCGTTTCCAGCTCGCATCAACTTAATTTTCTCGATTTCGTCGGCAACGACGGCTCCATCATCTCGTCCGAGGAATATCCCGCCCGCTTCGGTTACAAACTCTCCTGGGTCACCCAACCCGATGATTGGGCCGCCCGCGGCGCTTTCTTAATGAAGGTTGAAACCGATCAGGGCCCGGCGCTGGGCTTGATGGCCGTCTCCACCGTTCGCGTCGGCGACCGCGACCTCTACGTCGTCGGCGGCGAGCGTCTCGGCAAGGAATTTCTTAGCTCGCTCGTTTTGCCCGCCGATATGCGCGCCCTGCTCTATCTGAATCTCGCCTCCGAGTTTCAGGAACCCAACCTCATCGACATTAACGGCCCCGCGCCCGACGCCGACCGTTTCCAGCCATTGGTCGAAAAAATCGAAGCCGATCCGGTCGAGCAAACCGAAAAAATCAGCTGGGGTTTCGATCCCTCGAATGCCGAGGTTTTCAAAGCGCTGCCGCAGGTCGGCCGCCAAAAAGAATTGCTCGGCGTCTTGTTCGTAGGCAGCTCGCAGCGCACCGTCGTCTCGCTCGAACGTCGCATCCGCTGGCTGGCGCTGGGCGTCGCCGCCGTCGGCGTCCTGCTCGGCCTGTTACTCAGCTGGTGGGGCGCCGCGCGCGTCACCCGCCCGGTGCAGAAACTCGTCGCCGCCGCGCGCGAAGTCTCCCATGGAAATTGGGGCAGCCGGGTCGAGGTTCATGGCCACGACGAAATCGCCCAACTCTCCAAATCCTTTAACCAGATGACCGGCCAGCTCGTCGAGCAGCGCGAAAAACTGGTGCAGGTCGAACGCGTCGCCGCCTGGCGCGAACTCGCCCGCCGCCTCGCGCATGAACTCAAAAATCCGCTGTTCCCGCTGCAAACCACCGTCGAAAATCTGCAGCGCGCCCGCGAGCAGAATTCGCCGCAATTCGACGAAGTTTTCCGGGAATCCACCGGCATCATGCTCGGCGAAATCGATAACCTGAAAGCCATCGTCAGCCGCTTCAGTGATTTCGCGAAAATGCCTCAGCCCGAACTCGCGCCCGTGAATCTCAACGACATCGCGCGCAACGTCGTAAAACTTTTTGAAGCTCAATTCGGCGCCGTCGGCCGTCCGCCGATCACTCCCGAATTGCATCTCCAGGAAAATCTTCCGATCATTCAGGCTGACGCCACGCTGCTGCATCGCGCCATCGAAAATCTGATCCTCAACGCGATGGACGCCATGCCCGCAGGCGGCGTGCTCATGCTGCGCACCCAGACCATCGAGCACGGCGTCTCGCTCGAAGTTTCCGACACCGGCTCAGGTCTGACTCCCGAGGAATCCGAACGCATTTTCACTCCCTATTACACCTCCAAGCAGCACGGCTCCGGCCTCGGCCTCGCCATCGTGCAGGCCATCGTCGCCGATCATGGCGGCCGCATCTCGGTTGAAAGCGAATCGGGCGTGGGCACGAGTTTCCACCTCGACTTGCCTTCCAGCCCGCCGCACAAGCCGCAAGTATTTCCCATGGTCTTCGAGAAGAAAGAAGTCGAGGCGTAATTTCCGTGACCGCCAAAGCGAATATCTTGGTCATCGATGACGATGCCAATACGCTCGCTTCGCTCGCCCGCGCCTTTCGTCTCGCCGGTCACGACGCCACCGTCTGCGACAGTGCCGTACGCGCCCTCGAACTGGCCAAAGCCGACCGCTTCGACCTGATTCTTTCCGACGTGGTCATGCCCGGGCGCGACGGCATCGCCCTGCTCGAAGATTTCAAAGCCGCCGGGATTAATTCCACCATCGTGATGATGTCCGGCCAGGCCTCCATCGAAATGGCAGTGAAAGCCACCCGACTCGGCGCCAGCGATTTCCTGGAGAAGCCGATCTCCACCGATAAATTGCTGCTGACCGTCGAAAACGTCCTGCGCCTGAAACATCTCGAAGAGGAAAATCGCGACTTGAAAAAACGCCTGGGCCGCCATCACATCGTCTGGGCCAGTCCCGCGATGAAAGAAGTCATGGCCCAGGTGGAGCAAGTCGCCGCCAGCGAAACCCGCGTCTGCATTCGCGGCGAAACCGGAACCGGCAAAGAGCTGGTCGCCCGCACCCTGCACGAAAAAAGTCCGCGCCGCGCCGGTCCCTTCATTTCGCTGAATTGCGCGGCGGTTCCCTCCGAACTGATGGAAACCGAGCTCTTCGGGCACGAAAAAGGCTCGTTCACCGGAGCCGCTTCCCGCCACACTGGAAAATTTGAACAGGCCCACCACGGCACGCTCTTTCTCGACGAAATCGGCGATATGCCGATGACCATGCAGGCCAAATTATTGCGCGTGCTGGAAGAAGGCGAAATCGAGCGGGTCGGCGGCGATAAACCCTTCACCGTGGACGTTCGCGTGGTTGTTGCTACCCATCGCAATCTCGAAGAACAGGTTCGGCAAGGAACCTTCCGCGAAGATCTCTATCATCGCGTCTTCGTTTTTCCCCTCGCGCTACCTCCGCTGCGCGAACGCCGTGAAGATATTCGCGTGCTCGCTGAGCACTTCATCAAGCAGCTCGACGAACAGAATCACTGGAAGTCGCGCACCCTTTCTTCCGAAGCGGTCGCCGAACTCGAGCGCTACCCGTGGCCCGGCAATGTCCGCGAGCTGCGCAACGTCATCGAACGCGTGCTGCTTTTCGAAAATAAAGACGAAATTCAGCCGGCCACCATCCAGCGCGCTCTTCCGCAATCCACCGTTTCTGCCAGCGCTGCCAGCAACCCGCAACTCGCCGGCGCCCTCGTCCGCGGCATCCTGTCCCAACGCGTCGAAGCCTTCGAACGCGAAACGCTACTTGCAGTCCTGAAACAAAATCACCACCACATGACCAACACCGCCAAAGCCCTCGGCCTCGAACGCAGCCACCTCTACAAAAAATGCCAGCAACTCGGCATCGACCTCCGCGCCATCCGCCAATCCGAATAGCTAAGGATTTCCGAATCGCGAACAGGATCAAAGCATCTCCGGGCTCCCTACAACCACTTCCACAGCGCCTACCGCGAACGCGGTGCCGGATACTTCAAAGCCTTAGCGCCAACCCCCTCGGTCACCTGCACCACAGTGTCCGCCGGAACATCCTTCATCTCCTGCACATATCCGCTCGGCCAGCGCACAATCAAAGTGTCGACCTTCTCATGCGCCCCTAAACCAAAAAAAACCCGTGGATCCTGCGCCGAGCAATAACTCATCCCGCCCTTCACCTGATCGTAGCTCGAAAAATCGCCGGCCCGCACCCGAATCGCCGCGCCAATGCCATCGCGGTTCGACGTCACCCCAATCAGCTTCACCGCCAGCCAGTGATTCCCTTTGGCGTCCGGCGAACTCCCGCCTTCGTTGCGGAAAAGCTGTGCGTCTTCCCCATTATTGCTGACCAGAAAATCCTGCCAACCGTCGTTGTCGTAATCGCCCACCGCGAGCCCCCGCCCCACATGCTTCGCCCGAAAATCTTTCCCCTCCGTGCGTGTCACGTCCACAAACCGCGCCTCGCCCATGTTCCGGTACAGCGTCTTTTCCTCTTCATACGTTACTTCCGGATGATGCAGCGGAATGTCGTCGAGAATATGCCCGTTGATCACCAGCAAATCGCGCCAGCCATCGTTATCAAAATCGAAAAATCGCGCCCCAAAAGAACTGTTCAGAATATTGGTCTGTCCCACTCCGGACGCGATCGTGAAATCCGTGAAAGTTCCGTCGCCGTTATTGCGGTACATCCGGTTCAACTCGAAATCCAGGTGGCTGACAAAAAGGTACAGCAGCCCGTTGTTCATCACGTCTGCCGCATCCGCGCTCATTCCCGCTTCGGCGCGCCCGTCTTCGCTGAAACCAACATTCGCTTTGCGCGTCGCATCGCGAAAGGTCCCGTCACCATTGTTCAGGTACAAAAAATTCCGCTGCGTATCGTTGGCGATGAAAATATCCGGCCAGCCATCGCCATCCAGATCGGCCAGCACCACTGCCAGGCTCTTCCCGTCGGTATTGGTCAGCCCTGCTTTTTCCGTTACATCCGTGAATGTGCCGTCGCCATTGTTGTGGTACAGCTTCGCTGCGCTGCCCTTGAATTTATCCGGATGGCAATAATCGCGATGCCCGGGTGGTTCCTCGCCGCATGCCTCGGGATGATCTTCGTCGTACTGCACGTAATTAGTGACCAGCAGGTCTAACTTTCCGTCGTGATCGTAATCGAACCATCCGGCCGCCGTGGCCCAAGCGCCATCGTCGCCCACTCCCGCCTTGGCGGTCACGTCCGTAAACGTGCCATCCCGGTTGTTGTGCAGCAGAACCGAATGGCGGTACCCCGTCATATAGATGTCCGGAAATCCGTCGTTGTCATAGTCCGCAACCGCCGCCCCGAAGAAGAAGGTGCCATCGGTGTGAATTTTGCTCTCCGCTGTCACGTCGGTGAACGTTCCGTCGCGATTATTGCGGTACAGCGCCGGCTGCGGAGCCGAATCGGGATGAAAAAACGGCGTGAGACCGCTATTCACGAAGAATGCGTCGAGGTAACCATCATTGTTGTAATCGATCCAGGCCACGCCCGGCCCCATCGTTTCTAAATACAGTTTTTGGGGTGACGCTGCGCGCTCATGGTGAAAATGTATGCCCGCTTCGCTGGTCACGTCGCGGAATTGCACGTGATAAGGATTAATCACGTCGCTCCGGCGTCGCAGCGTAATCCCATCTTCATCTTTGTGGGCCTGCGTTGGCGATTCCGGCGCGCTGTCGCTTCCCGCCTGCGCCGGTCCCGCACTCGACTGCGTACTCCCCGGCCCGCGCATATCCTGCAACACCACCGCAAAGGTGTGCCGAAGTAGCCCCGCCGACGTGTCTGCCGTTCCGACCGTCAGCACAGCAGCAACGAGAATTAACAACCGATATCGGCGCGTGAGAGAGTTGCGGCGTTCCATTTCGACACGAATGTTAACAAAATCTCCTGGTGGCCGCTTCCGCCGCTTCTTCAGCTTCGTGTAACGCATTTCCGTTCACGATTTTTTCCGCTCCGCCGATTTCAGCTTTAGGAATATTTAATTTCAGCTCTGTGGAAATCTTTTTTCTCGTTCGAGTTTCGTATTGACCCGTCAGCAACGAAGTTATAACGTGCTTTCATTCAATTGCATGGGGTGGGCCTAGCCCAAATGAATTTTTCGGTTTTACAAAAAACCGGGTGTGATTTTTCTATTCGTTTTGGTTCAGCTCAGGTCGCGGAAAATTCCTCCGCCTGCCCAAACGAACGCTCTAGACTCATTTGGAAGCGTTTCGCGCTGTTTCTGTTGCTCGCCATCCCTGCTCTGTTGTCCATTATTCCCACCGCGCGAGCCGGAAATCGTTCTTCAGCTTCCGTGCCGTCCCCCGCCGCCGGACCCCAAAAAGTCATCATCGATACCGACCCCGGCACCGATGACGCCATCGCCATCATGCTCGCGCTCACTTCTCCCGAACTTGACGTACGCGCCCTTACCGTCGTCCCCGGTAACGTGGAAGCGAAACAAGGTCTGGAGAATGCGCTCAAGCTGGCTTCGCTCGCCAATCGCTGCGATATCGCCATCGCCGGCGGCGCGCAGCACCCGCTGTTTCAAAAACTCATCACTGCCCAGTTCTGGCATGGCGCCAACGGTTTCGCCAACGTCGACCTCCCGCCCACAAAATGTAAAACCGACCCGCGTTTCGCCCCGGATCTGATCATTCAGATGATCCACGACCATCCCCACCAGATCACTCTGCTGCCCCTCGGCCCGCTCACCAATATCGCCCTCGCCTTGCTCAAGGATCCTTCCATCGTCCCCCTGGTCAAGGAAGTCATCATCATGGGCGGCTCAATTTCTGGCGGCAACGTCAACGCCGCCGCCGAAGCCAACATCTTCAACGACCCGGAAGCCGCGCAGATTGTTTTTCAGGCTGGCTGGCCGCTGACCATGGTCGGCCTCGATGTCGGCGACAAAACTCTCTACGGCCACGCGCAGCTCGACCAACTTTCCAAGACCCACGGCCCGCTCAACGATTTCGCCGTACAGGTTTTGACCTTCCTGCTTGGCCTCGAAGCCAAATATGGAAGCGGCGGCGGTACGCCAATGTACGACCCGCTGGCCATTGGTGAAGCCATCGACTCGTCGATTCTCACCAAGACCGCGATGCATGTGGATGTCGAAACACGCGGCGACTACACCCGCGGCGAAACCGTAGCCAATCGCCGCGGCGGCATCGAACGCAATGTCTTGCACGGCGATCATTACGAAATCGAAGGCCTCGATCCGGTGAAAGCCAATGCCAACGTCGCCACTGCCGTCGACGCCGAAAAGTTTTTTCAGCTCTTGAACTCGCGGCTAAAAGGAAAATAGTTCCATCGATTTTGATTTCGCTTTGCGCGGAAACCACCGGTTTCTGCAGGGGGGAGTGAACCATGAGGAGTAAATTTCTTTTCGCGGTGCTAGCGTGTCTGTGCCTTCTGATTTTTTCTCCAGCGTCGCACGCCCAGGCCAACGGCAGCTTTTCCGGAACCGTCCTCGATAAATCCGGAGCAAATGTCGTCGGGGCTAAAATTACCGCCACCTCCCAAGGCACCGGCCTCTCGCGTGACGGCATCTCCGACGACGCCGGCCATTACTTGATCCCGCTGCTGCCGGTCGGCCTCTACACCTTGCACGTCGAATTCACCGGCTTTCAACCGACCGACACCAAGGACCTGCGGCTGCAGGTTGACGAAGCGCGCGAAGTTGATTTCACTCTGGCGCCCTCCTCGGTGACCTCCACCGTCGAAGTTTCCGCGGCCGAAGTCGCCGTGGAAACCACCAACGCTTCGCTGGGCCAGGTCATCACCGCCCAGCAGGTGACCCAACTTCCCCTGAACGGCCGCGATTTCGTGCAATTGGCCACCCTGACCCCCGGCACCACCGCGGAAACCAATACCAGCAGCTTTTTCAACGGCGCTGCCAGCAGCGAAGTTTCGGCCCGCGGCTCCTTCTCCCTGTCGGTCGGCGGCTCGCGCCCCAATAGCACCGACTGGCTGCTCGACGGCATGGACAACAACGAGTTGACCGCCGGCGGTATCGCCATTCTCTCGTCCATCGATTCCATTCAGGAATTCAAGGTGCTGACCTACGACTATTCGGCGGAATATGGCTATCGCGCGGGACCTACCGTGCTGGTCACGACCAAAGCCGGCAGCAACGAATTCCACGGCTCGCTGTTCGAATTCTTCCGCAATACTTCACTCGACGCCAAAAGCTACTTCGCCATCTTGCCGGAAAAATTTAACCTTAACCAGTTCGGCGGCTCCCTCGGCGGTCCGATTCGCAAGAACAAAACCTTCTTCTTTCTCGACGGCGAACAGAAGTATCAACGCAAGGGCATCACTTTTACCGGTCTGGTTCCCTCCGTCGCGAATCGCACCGGCGACTTTTCGTCGGATGCGCTGGGGAACCCGCTGCCGGTTCCGGTGAATGGTCAGCCCGTTCCCGCCGGCGCGATCGTCAACCCCAACGTTTCCAGCACCACCTTCTTCCAGTGCAGTCCGAGCGGCGTCCCGCTGCCGGCGCTCGCGAATGGCAGCCAGCCCCTCGGGACGGCCTGCAATAAAATTCCTTCCAACTTGATCAATCCCATTTCCGCGCAAATGATCAATCTGTACCCCCTCCCGAATACCGTAAATCAGGGCAGTTTCTTTAACTTCGTCAACGAGCCCGTCCGCGAGCTTGACGAAACGAAGTTTGATATCCGCCTCGATAACAGTTTCTCCGCCACCGACAACTTTTATGCTCGCTTCAGCTACGACCAGGCCAACTCCGTGGTCCCCGGCGGAGGCGGCCCCGGCTCCTTCGCCGAAGCGAACGCCTTCGGCAGCAACCAGATCATCATCAACCATGGCCGCAACGTCACCTTGTCCGAAACCCACGTTTTTTCGCCCAACACCGTGAACCAGATCAGCGGCGGTTATAACCGCATTTTCGATTACATCAGCTCGCAGGGAACCGGAACCTGTACCGCCGCCATAATCGGTATTCCCGGCGCCAACCTGGATTGCAACGCCGCGAACGTCTGCGCCCCTCAAGGCATCAGTTGCGGCCTCACTTCCACTCAGTTCGACGGCGGATTTTGGGCCTTGGGCGATCGCGGCTTTGCGCCCTTCATCGGCGGCACCAACGTTTTTGCCCTCAACGATTCACTCGACATGATCCGCGGCAAGCACGACATCAAAGTCGGCTTGGGCATTCGCGCCAATCAAATGAACACTAGAACCGAGGGTTTCCAGGACGGTTACTGGGTCGTGACCGGACTGTGGACCGGCAACCCGGAATCGGACTTTCTGCTCGGTCTGCCCAGCCTCGCCATCCATGACCAGACCTTCGACGGCAGCACCATCGGCCGCCGCTGGAAAACTTTCCGCCCCTTCGTGCAGGACGATTGGCGCGTCACCCCCAACCTCACCGTCAATCTCGGGCTCGCTTGGAACTTGACTTCGCCCATTTCGGAAGTCGCCAATCGCCAGGCCGACTTCAATCCGGCCAACGGTACGTTTCTAATCGCCGGCAATACCCCCTTCGGCCCCAACGACGGAAAATGGGTCGGCATCAATTACGATAAGGGTGCGCTCGAACCCCGCATCGGCGTCGCCTGGAAACCCCGTGGCAGCGACCGCATGGTCGTCCGCGCCGGATACGCTATCGTCCATGACGGGTCATGGAGTCAGGGCGCGCAGGGCTTGTGGCAGAACCCGCCTTATTACGCTGAGTCGGATCGTTTCGCCTTTGGCGGCAACTGCACTTTCGCGACGGCTGCTTGCGCAGGTATCCCGGGCAACACGCCGTCCGCAATTAGCTTGTCTGATGGTTTTCAAATCTTCACCGGACCACCCAATCCGGCCGACTTTACCGGAACGATTCAGGCTCAAAACCTGAACTTCAAGCTCGGCATGGTTCAGCAGTACAACGCCACCGTCGAACGCGAGGTCCCGGGCCAGATCTTGATTACCGCCGCCTACGTTGGCTCGCACGGCACCCACATTCTAATCGACGGCAATAACCTGAACGTATCCACTCCCGACGCTTGCGGCGGCGTGGTCCCCGGCTACACCTTGGGTTGCGGTGCCAACGGTGCGGCTCTCCCCATCCCGTATCCCGCGTTTGAATTTTCGACGATTTCGAATATTTCGGATCAGGGCCGCTACAGCTACAACAGTTTTCAGGTTAAGGCCGAAACCAAGAGTTCCCGGCACGGCCTCTACGCTTTGATCGCCTACACCTATGCGCATACCTATGACAACGGCCTTTCGGACGGCCTGGGCAGCAGCATCGGTGCCACTTACTACCCGCTGCCGAACTGGAACCGTCTCGATTGGGCTCTGTCTCAGATCAACCTGAACAACGACTTCACTGCCAGCGTCATTTACGATCTGCCGTTCGGCCGAGGGAAGCACTTTGGCAGTGAGTGGAACGGAGCCCTCAACACGCTTCTCGGGAACTGGCAGGCGACCACCATCGTCAAAATCACGTCCGGATTTCCCGTGTTTGTGGTTAATAGCGACAACGGGTCGGGGGTAAATTTCGAGAACAACGGGAATACCCTGAACCGCCCGGATATCGTTGGTAACCCGAATAAGGGTGGCGCGGTCGCCGCCAATCCTATGTGCGTCGCGCCGGCTAGCGTGCATAACTCTGCGGCTTGGTTCAATCCCTGCGCTTTTGCTCCCGCCGCAGCGGGAGAACTCGGTGACGCATCGCGCACGCCACTTTCGGGACCGGATTTTGTAAACACTGACTTCTCGCTCATCAAACAGTTCAGGCTGCCCTGGGAGAACATGGGCCTGAGCTTCCGGGCGGAATTCTTCAACCTGTTCAACCACCCGCAATTCGCTCTGCCGGTTCAAGCCATCGGGTACGCGGATATCAATGCAGCGAATTTCGGTTCGATCAGCTCCACCGTCAACAACCCGCGTCTTGTGCAATTTGCGCTCAAATTCACCTTCTAACCTGTGTTTTTTACAGGTTGGCCCGAACCTGAAGCAGAGCGGCTCACCGATTCTTCGGCGAGCCGCTCCGCCTCCAACACCGGCCGCCGTCGTTTCCTTCAAGCCCTCGGCGGAACACTTGCCGCGGAATTCTTAGCTTCTTCGCGTGTCACGCGCGCAGAACCAGCTCCCCAGGCCCCAACCATGAAAGCCCATCAAATCCAATCCCCTGGTAACGTACGCTGGCCTAAGCCCATCGGCAGCCCCGTGCTCGATAGCCTGCGTCCGGTCATCGAACATTCCCGCGACGTGAAAACGAATCTTCCCAAGCTCATCGAAGTCGCCCAGTGGATGGCCTACGAAGAACTTCCG
>Ga0209222_1000003_pt1 | contig 111951 bp, 95 predicted proteins | sample BlaSpr_A8_Ref_O3_FD_187991 | JGI IMG/M metagenome (GOLD analysis project Ga0209222, IMG submission 187991) | Forest soil microbial communities from Thunder Bay, Ontario, Canada - Black Spruce, Ontario site 2_A8_Ref_O3 (SPAdes) (version 2) | ecosystem: Environmental > Terrestrial > Soil > Boreal...
CTGTGCTAGTATCGTGGGCTTATGAAAACTGGAATTATTGGCTTGCCGCAAGTAGGGAAGACGAGTTTATTCCGCATCCTCACCGGTGCGAAGGTCGAAGGCCGCAGCGCGCCGAATCAGGCGCACATCGGCATCGCCAGAGTGCCGGACCCGCGCGTGCTGGCGCTGGCCGAAATTTTCAAGCCCAAGAAAAACACTTTCGCCACCATCGAATACGTCGATGTCGGCGGGCTGCAAAAGGACCGCGAAAAAAATTCCGCGTCGCTCGTCCCGCTGCGCGAAGCCGACGCCCTGGCCCACGTCGTCCGCCTCTTCGAAAATCCTGCCGTCCCCCACGAAGGCGGCTCGCTCGACGCCATGCGCGACATCGAAAGCGTGGAAATCGAATTGCTGCTCTACGACCTGGAACAAGCCTCGAAACGCATCGAGCGCCTTGAAAAAGATCTGAAGAAAAAGAAAGAAACCGGCCTCGAAACCGAATTGGCCCTGATGACCCGCTGTCGCAAAGCCCTCGAAGCCGAGCAGCCCCTGCGCGAACTCGAATTCAAGCCCGAAGAAATGAAGATGCTCACCGCTTTCGAATTTCTGACCCGCAAGCCCATGCTCTACGTCCTGAATCTCGGCGACGACGAAGCCGCCGACATCGATCGCGTCATCGAAAAACATCACCTCGAAAAACTCAGCAGCAAACCCGAAACGGCGGTCGTCCCCTTCTGCGGAAAAATCGAAGCCGAGCTCGCCGAGCTCCCCGAATCCGAAGCGAAAGAAATGATGGACGCCTACGGCCTGAAAGAATCCGGCCGCGACCGCCTGATCCAGGGCACCTATAAACTGCTCGGACTGATTTCGTTCCTCACCGCCGGCGAACCCGAATGTCGCGCCTGGACCATCGAGCGCGGCATGAACGCGCAAGAAGCCGCCGGGGCCATTCACAGCGATATCGAGCGCGGCTTCATCAAAGCCGAAGTGGTGAACTGGGAAAATCTGGTCAAAGCCGGCAGTTTCGCCGCCGCCAAAGAAAAAGCCCAGCTGAAACTCGAAGGCAAAGAGTACATCGTCCAAGATGGCGACGTAATTTTGTTCCGGCACTCGAGTTAGAGGAAAGGCTTCTCGCAGCGCGGCGACGTATACTCTCCGCACGATCCATGCTCTCCACCGACACAACTCGAATTGCCGTCGGCGCGCTGCTCGGCGTCACCGCCGCCGGAGCCAACGTCCTCGGCGGCTCGCTCGTCACCCACCGCGAATGGTCGCGGCGCTATCTGCATTATTTCATCGCCCTCGGCGCCGGCTTCATGCTGGCCACCGCACTGCTCGAAATGATTCCCGAATCGCTGAAGCTTCGCGCCGATTCCGCCGCGGGTTTTAACTCCGGCACCGACGCGGTTTTCCTTCTGGTCCTCGCCGGCTACTTCCTCGTGCATTTCTTCGAGCACACCCTCGCCCCGCATTTTCACTTCGGCGAGGAAACCCATCAGCACGAGATCTCGCACGCCCACGCCAGCTCCGCCGCGCTACTCGGACTCGGCATCCACACCTTCTTCGACGGAGTAGCCATTGCCTCCGGCCTGCTCGTTTCCACCTGGCTCGGCGGCATAATTTTCATCGCCATCTTCCTGCATAAATTGCCGGAGGGTTTCACCGTCGCCTCGCTGATGCTGGCCAGCGGCCGCAGCCGGAAGGCCGCGTTCGTTTCGGCCTGCATCCTGGGCGCGACCACCCTGTTAGGCATGATCTTCATGTTTCTGGTCCGCGGCACCTTGACCTACGCCCTCCCCATCGCCGCCGGCGTCACCCTTTACGTCGCGGCATCCGACCTGATCCCGGAGACCAACAAAGAGCACGGCGTCGGCATGGCCCTGCTGGTTTTCGTCGGAGTGGCCGTCATGCTCGGCCTCAAACTAGCATTTCACCTGTAACCTGCTCATAAGAAGAAACATACGAAACTCCAGGATTCCCGCTGCAACCTGCCCCAACGGGCAACTTTTACCCCATCCCTGTGTTACATCTTCAGGGACGGAGCCCCGTATATGGAACATTCTGGTGCCTTGCAACTTTATGGCAACGCGAGTGTTAGCTATACTATCGACGCTATGGTAAGGACCGACGTCGAGCTGATGTTGCAGGTGAAGGCCGGGGACGATGAGTCCTTCAACCTCCTCCTGCAAAAATATCGCACGCCGCTGGTCAATTTTCTGTTTCGCATGGTCAAGGAAAAAGCCACGGCCGAAGACTTGGCGCAGGAAGTTTTTTTGCGGGTATATCGAGCCCGCAAGCAGTATTCTCCCAGCGCGAAATTTACTACCTGGATGTTTCGCATCGCCACGAACCTGGCGTTGAATTCGGTTCGAGACAATCGTCACCGCCAGACGGACGTCTCCATCGACGTTCCGCTGGAAGAAGACGAAAAGCCCGTGCAGCTCCCGACCCGCGAAATGCGGATCGACGAGCATATGATCGAACGCGACCGCTCCGAATTTATCCGGCGCACGATTCAAGCGCTGCCGGAAAAACAGCGTGTCGCGGTGCTGCTGCATAAGTACGAGGAAATGGATTACGCGGAAATCGCTAAAATTTTGGATTGTTCGGAAAGCGCGTTGAAGTCGCTCCTGTTTCGCGCCTACGAAACCCTGCGCGTGCAACTGGCCCCGTTGGTAGGGCAACGCTCCGGGGAAGGGCGGCAATAATCATGACCACCACGAAGAAATGTGAAGACGTCTCGAAGCAGCTGATCGCTTACCTCGACCGGCGCGCGAATTCCGCGGACCGCAACGAGGTCGAAGCGCATCTCGCCACCTGCGGCGCTTGCCACGAGCGCGCTGAAGAATTCCGTCAGATGTTTGGCGTACTCGATGCGCTGCCGACCGTCGAGCCTTCGCTCGGTTTCGATGCCCGGCTGCACGCGCGCATCGCCGAAGAGCCCCGTTCGCGCTGGTTTGGCTGGATGATTCCGCACCCGCGCCTGGCCTTTGCCTTGGCTCTGTTGCTGGCGCTCAGCGTTTGGACCGGCGACTTGCCGCGCGCCACCAGCAATGGCGAAGCGGCCACTGCCGCCACCGAACAGCAGGATTTCGAAGCGATCAAGGATCTGGGCGTACTCGAAAATTACGACGTGCTCAGCAAGTTCGACGCGCTGTCGGAGGTTCCCGCCGAACCTTCGCCTGCCGATCAGCAGGCGAAGCCGGTGAATGATCAGAACCCCGATCAGCCGCCCGCTACCCAAGAATAAAGTCGCGCGAGGTCCCTGCTCGCAAGGTCGCGACATCCTGGAATCTGGTGAAATGAAAATGCGGTACCGCAGAATATTTTCGGCGCTCGCTTTCGCGCTCCTGCTGGGGTTTGCCGCGCAGCCTGCCCGCGCGCAACACCGCAATGGCGCGCCGCCCCCACCGCCGCGTTACGGCAACGGCCCGCGTGCACAGCAGTATCGAGCGCGCCAGCAGGCCCGCGCCAACGCCGCAGGGAATCACAACCCGTATCAAGCCGGACGTCCGGCGAATGGCGCGCATCCGCCCAGCACGTATCAGCCTGCTCCGCACACCAACACTGCGCAGAATCAGGGCGCCGCTGGTGCGGCAGGGAATTCGCGTCCGGCGCAAACTCCCAACGAAAATGCGGCACATCCGCCGGCCACCACCACCGGAAATAGCGTGCAGAACGCTTCCCATCCGAACTCCGCCAAACTTCCCGGACAGTGGTCGCAGAAACTCGGCCAGATGTCCCCACAGCAGCAGGATCGCTTCCTGCAGAACAACGAACGGTTCAAAAGCATGCCGCCCGAAAAGCAGCAGCAGATCCGCCAGAACCTGGAAAACTACAACCGGCTCTCGCCCACCGAACGCAACGCCATGAAAGATCGCGCGGAGACCTGGAAGCACATGTCTCCGGAGCAGCAGCAGTATGTCCAGCACACCCTGCTTCCGAAGTGGCAGCAGATGTCGCCCGACCGCAAGCAGGCCGTCACCGATCGTCTGCATACCCTGCAGGGCATGACTCCCGAAGACCGCCAAAAATCCCTGAACGACCCGCAGTTCATGCGCGGCCTGAATCCCGACGAGCAGTCCGTCCTCCGCGGCCTCGATCAAGTCCGCAATCCTTCCAATCCGTAATTTCCCACCCACGGTTTTCTTGCTTTTTGCAATCGGCCTCGCCGAAGCAAGAGGGAATTTTGTTTTTCCGCCCCGCCATGTTGACTCTTACAAAACATTTTTTGGATTTGTCGCAACCTTGAGACTAGCGGTATGAGATGTTGCGCGCGTCGCCGCTACTAATGGTGGTGTCAGGGGCGAATACCACAACGGAACTTCTCCGCGCGCCAAACTTCCACAAGTATTCTTCGTTTTGCAAACAATTGTTCTTGACATGTTTCCGAAGCCATCTACAATCGGGGCACAAAGTGGGAAGAAGTGGCGCACAGTGGTAAAAAGTAGGAAGGAAATCAGCTTCACCGCAACGGGCGCGGGGTGGTTGTCATGCGGCAAAGCAGTCGGCGAACCCAGCAGTAAGGCCAATCATTAACCTTAATTTATGCGGTAGCAGGGCAGGGGCGAACCAGCGAGTGATGGTGCAAATGCACACGCCGGGCAGGCCGTTCGAGGCAATCGATGCTGCGGGGCAACTATCTAGCGACCGTCGACGAAAAGGGAAGAGTCAAAATTCCCGCGGATTTTCTCGCCGAGTTGCGCAAGGGCGGCACGAAATTCTACGTGACCAGCTCGGTCGGGACCCACGCCCGCGTCTATCCCATGAAAGCCTGGGAAGAAATCGAAAAGAAACTCGCCAAGGTTTCATCGCACAACGCCACCAAACAAAAATTTCTGGCCCGAGCCAACTATTACGGCCAGGTAGTGGAAGCCGACGCCCAGGGACGCATCTTGATTCCGCCCGTCCTACGCGAATCTGCGGAAATGAAGGGCGAGGTCGATGTGCAGGGCCAGCTGACGTACCTGGAAATTTGGAATCACACCCGCTTCGTCGAGCAACTGAATCGTAATCCGATGAGTGCGGACGACGACAAGAATTTGGACGCGATGGGCATCTAGGTTTTGACCGTGCTGCATAAGCCGGTTTTAGTTGCAGAGATTTTGGAGTGGTTGGACGTAAAGCCGGACGGGACGTATGCAGATATGACCGTCGGCACGGGTGGCCATACGCTGGAAATCGCCAAGCGGCTGACCACCGGAAAAGTTTTAGGAATTGATCGCGACCCGCAGGCACTCGCAATCGCGCGGGAGCGGCTTCAGCCGCACGAGCGGCAGGTGGTCTTGGTGCAGGCAGAATTCTCGGATCTCGGCGAAGTGGCGGCGGCGAATCATTTTCCAGGATTCGACGGGATCGTGGCCGATCTGGGAATTTCGAGTCTCGAACTCGACACGGCGGAACGCGGGTTTTCTTTTCGCTGGGCCGGTCCTCTGGACATGAGGATGAGCCCCGACAACCCGCTGACCGCGGACGAAATTGTGAATCAATGGCCGGAAAAAGAGCTGGCCAATCTCCTCTACGAAAAAGCTGAGGAGCGCGATTCACGCAGGATCGCCAGGATGATCGTGAGGGCGCGGCCGATACGCGACACCGAACATCTGGCAACAGTTGTGGCAGGGGGACGAAAAGCAAGGGGAAGGCAGAGACTGCATCCCGCGACAAAAACGTTTCTGGCGCTGCGGATAGCGGTGAATCGAGAAGAGGAGGCACTCGGGCAGTTTCTTTCGCGTTCCCCTGTCACATTAAATCCTGGAGGACGGTTGATCGTCCTTAGTTATCACTCCCTGGAAGATCGGGTGGTGAAGCACGAGTTTCAGCGTCTGGCCCGCGAAAGCGAATTCCAGATCCTGACCAAAAAAATCATTCAGCCCGGCGAAGCGGAAATCCAAGACAATCCGCGCGCCCGGAGCGCAAAAATGCGCGTGCTCCAAAAAATGGCGACGGCCGAAAGCGCGCCGCCCCAGGCATAACATGACCGAATATTTCACGATTAAACGTATCGATAATTCGCGGCTGGTTCGCCCCATGGAAGCGGCGCGCCTGAAGGATTTTTGGCAGCGCGTGGCCGCCACCGGCGCCATCGCCTGCTGCCTGCTGGTCTACGCCTGGCAGCATTTCGAATGTATCCAGCTGCGCTATCAGGTTCAGGCGCTCGAAGGCTCGCGCGTAAAATCCGCGCAATTGAATCGCGAACTGAATGAGCAGTATGACGAATTGCACAATCCGGCCCGCATCGCGCGCTATGCCGCGCAAATCGGTTTGACCGTGTCCACGCCGGGCCAGGTGACTCCGTCCGATGGCCAGAACGACGCAGTTTTGGCGCAGGCCCACGCAGTCATGCAGCCGCGGCCGTAATTTTTTGCGGCATGTTCCACGCCGCTTCTAAATTAGCGACATCCGATTGAATTTTTGTGGGTTGGAGCTTCAGCTCCGACCAATAAATTTCGCCTCGCACCGGGCTCTAGCCCCTGAGGCCAAAGTTTCAAAGTTTCTAGTGAGTTAGGGCGGATTCCATGGAGCAGCGCAACCCGCGTCTCCGCTGGTTGATCGTCTGGGTCGTGGCGGCGATTTGGATGGGGGCGGTGCTGGCCCGCCTGGGTTACCTCCAGCTCTTCTGCTATAGCGATTACTTCGCCAAAGCCCAGCATCAACAACAGCGTACATACGAAATCAGTCCGATGCGCGGAGACATCTTCGACCGCAAAGGACGGCAGCTGGCCATCAGCATTCCGATGGACTCCGTCTTCGCCGATCCGGCCGAAATCAAAGAGCCCGATATGGTCGCGCGCCTGCTTTCCCGCGTGCTCGACGTTCCCGCGGAAGACCTCGAAGCGAAAATTCGCGACTCGGCGAAACCCGTCCGCCTCGCCAAAAAACTTTCCGCCGATATGGTCGAACGTATCGACGAGATGAACTTGAAAGGCGTCTTCTTCCAGAAAGAAAACCGCCGGGTCTACCCCCAGCACGAATTCCTCTCGCACGTCCTCGGCTGGGTCGATGTCGACGAAAAAGGCATGGGCGGCATCGAGCAGGAACTGGACAAGCAGATTCGCGGCCGGCCCGGCCGGGTCATGGTTATGGCCGATGGCAAGCGCCAGTTTTACGATCGCAACGAAGCCTCCGCCGATCCCGGGGCCAGCGTCGTGCTCACGATCGACGAAACCATCCAGTACATCGCCGAAAAAGAACTGACCGCCGTCATCGCCGAATCGCACGCCCACAGCGGCACCGTGGTGATTCAGGATCCCTCGAATGGCGCGCTGCTGGCCGTCGCTAATTGGCCCACTTTCGATCCCAACGATCCCGGGAAATTTTCCGCGGAGAAACGGCAAGACCTGGCCGTCGCCGCCGCCTATGAACCCGGCTCGACCTTCAAGACCGTCACCTTGACCGGCGCGATCGAAAATGGTTTGACCAATCCCGGCGAAATGATCGATTGCCAGGAGGGCTCCATCGTCGTCGCTGGCCGCTTAATTCACGACCACAAACCTTTCGGCATCCTGAGCGTTCGCGACGTGCTGGCGAATTCGAGCGACGTCGGCACCATCAAGCTGGCCCTGCGCCTCGGCGATTCCCGGTTTTACGACGTCATCCGCGATTTTGGCATTGGCGAGCCCACCGGCATCGAGCTGCCCGGTGAAAATCGCGGCAAGATTCGCACCGTGGATAACTGGACGGCCAGCTCCATCGGTTCGGTCGCTATCGGCCAGGAAGTCAGCGTCACCCCGGTGCAAATTATTTCGGCGATTTCCGCCATCGCCAATGGCGGCACGCTCTATCGCTCGCATGTGGTTCAGGAAATTCGCGGCAGCAGTGGCGCCGACCTGCCGCTTCCCAAGCGGCCCGAACCCACCGAAGTCACCGACCCCAAGACGGCGGCCACCATTCGCGAAATGATGGAAAACGTAGTTCAGCGGGGCACCGGAACACCCGCGCGGCTGAATGGTTACACGGCGGCTGGCAAATCGGGAACGGCTCAGAAAATCGACACCAACACCGGACGTTATTCGCCGACCCAATACATCGCTTCCTTCGTAGGTTTCGCGCCGGTCAATGAACCGGCGGTAACCATTCTGGTCGTCCTCGATTCTCCCGTCGGCCAGCATCTCGGCGGAAATCTCGGCGGCCCGGTCTTCAAACGCATCGCCGAGCAGGTGCTGGCCTATCTCGACGTGCCGCACGATGTTCCGGTGGAGTCCGATTCCGAATTCGCCAAGAAAAATAAAAGCTCAGCCGAGCCGGACGACTCCGTGGTGCAGAACGACCTCCGCGTCGCGGATCGCAAGACCCAGCAGGAACAGGCGACTTTCCAAAATGTAGTGTCGAAGAGCAGCGCCAGCCGCGCAAATACCGGCACCACAGATGCGCCGACCACGGTGATCAGCGAGGAAGATTCGGTGGACGTGCCGGATCTTACCGGTAAAACCGTCCGCGGCGTCACCGAGTCTTGCTCGCGCCTAGGCTTGATTCCGGAGCTGATTGGCAGCGGCGTTGCAGTAGAACAAACGCCGGATCCCGGCACGCGCGTCCAGCGCGGCAGCAGCATCACCGTCCGCTTCGGACGCGCCGCCGCCGTTGTCTCCCCCGCGGCCACTCCGCTGGCGGTGCAAAGGAATGTGAATTGAAAACTGAGGTGGAAGGCGGGCCTAAATTGCAATCAGCGACCAAACGAAAGAAAACACAGGTGCAAATAGAAATGGATTTGGCTGCGGTCATTGCCGGAATCGAGTTCGTTAATCTCACGGGTCGCCCGAACGCGCGCATCACCGCCGTCGCCTGCGACAGCCGGAAAGTTCTCGCCGATACTCTTTTCTTCGCGCTGCCCGGAGCCAAAACCAACGGCAATGAATTTGTGGCGGACGCACTCGCGCGCAGAGCCGTAGCGATTGCCAGCGCCCAGCCGGCTCCCGCCGATCTTCCCCGGGAAATTACCTGGATCGAATTGCCGCCCGGGACCGACCGCAAAGCCCTGGCCGTCGCCGCCGCCAATTTCTACGGCCGTCCGGCCGACGCGCTGAAACTTATCGGCGTCACCGGCACCAACGGCAAAACCACCATCACTTATATTATCGATTCGATTCTGCGTGCGGCCGGCTATACCACCGGCCGCATCGGCACCACTGGCTACGATACGCCGCAAGGCTTTCGCGTCGCCACCAACACCACTCCCGAATCGATCGACCTGCAACAGATGTTTGCCGAAGTACGCGATGCCGGCGGCACCCACGCCGTGCTCGAAGTCAGCTCCCACTCGCTGGTCATGGACCGCACCTGGGGCTGCCACTTCGATGTCGCGATTTTTACCAACCTGACCCGCGACCATCTCAATTTCCACAAGACCTTCGAAGAATATTTCGCCGCCAAGAAAGTGTTGTTCGCCGGCACCGGCGCCGGCGCGCCCGGCACCGCGGTCTTGAACATCGACGATCCCTATGGCGCTCGACTCGACGCGCTCGCGAAACGCACGCTGACTTACGGAATTTCATCCCCAGCGGATCTGACCGCGAAGAAATTCGCGCTCAGCTTTCACGGCCTGGAATTTACCGCCCAAACTCCCGCGGGCCCGGTCGCAGTGCGGTCTTCGCTGGTCGGCCGCATCAACGTCTATAACATTCTCGCCGCCATCGGTGCCGCCCTCGCCCTCGAAATTCCCGTCGCGAAAATTGAAGAGGGCATTCGCCACCTCGAACTCGTTCCCGGCCGTTTTCAGCGCATCGACGAAGGCCAGCCGTTCCTGGTCGTCGTCGATTACGCCCACGCCGACGACGCCATGCGCAACCTAATCTCCACCGCGCGCGAACTCAATCCTTCCGGCCGCATCATCACCGTTTTCGGCGCTGGCGGCGAACGGGATCGCTCCACGCGCCCGCCCATGGGCGAAGCGGCCGGCTCGCTCAGCGATCTGGTCATTCTGACCAGTGATAATCCCCGCAGCGAAGATCCGCTGCGCATCATCAACGACGTTGTCGTCGGCCTGCAAAAAGTAAACGCCAACTATGTCATCGAGCCGGATCGTGACCTCGCCGTAGCGATGGCCATCGACGAAGCCAAGCCCGGCGACATCGTGCTCCTCGCCGGAAAGGGACATGAGACTTATCAAATTCTTCGCGACCGCACCTATGAATTCGACGATCGCGAAAAGGCGCGCGCCATCCTCCGCCGCCGGGGCTACGTAAAGAAAAAAGTTTCGTGATCGAGGAAAGGTAAGAACCAGCACCTATAGAGGCCGGCTTTAGCCGGGCAGCCTTTTGCACGAAGCCGTGACGCAGACGCGGTAGCCAAGAAATTTGATCGTCGGCAACGCAGTTCGGTATCGAGATTGCATTTACGGAATTGAGCCGTACGGGAACAAACGCACAGCAGCCGAGCACTCGTGAATTTGCACCAACGAGGATCAAACGCTGAGCCAATCGGAGACGCAATGCGGTGGACCGCCAGCCAAATCGCTGCAACCCTGGGTGTCGCGGCCCCCGCTGGCCTTCCGCCCGGAACCGAACTGGTCGGCGTTTCCATCGACTCTCGCACCGTCGCGCCCGGCGAACTGTTTGTGGCCATACACGGTCCGCGTCACGATGGACACGATCATCTGGCCGGGGCTTTTGAACGTGGAGCGCTGGCCGCTATCGTGGCCCGCGAAAAAGTTGCAAACCTGTCGCCCGAAATTCAGCGTCGCGCTTTCGCGGTCGACGATACGCTCGCCGCGCTCCACCGGCTGGCGGCGCGCGCCTGCGAAATTTGGCGCGCGCGAAAGCCGGGCCGCCGCATTGGCGCCGTGGCTGGTTCGGTGGGTAAAACGACCACCAAGGAAATCCTTGCGGCGCTTGTGGGCGCGCGGTTGCGCGTTTTGAAGACCCAGGGAAATTTGAACAACGAATACGGATTGCCACTGACCCTGCTGCAACTGGAAGACGACCACGAAGCGATCGTGCTCGAAATGGGTATGTCCCATCGCGGCGAGCTCGCGCGTCTGGCCCAGATCGCGCGCCCGGACGTCGGCGTCATCACCCGCATCGCCGTCGAGCATCTCGAATTTTTTTCATCGATCGACGAAATCGCACTCGCCGAGCGCGAGCTCATCGAAAATTTGCCGTGGCCCCAGGCCACGGCGGTCCTGAACGCCGATGACCTGCGCGTCGCGCAGTTTCAAGAAGTCGCGCACGGCCCAATTCTCTGGTTTGGGACGGAATCGACATCGAAGCCAAGCGGAGCGACCAAAGGAACCAACGGCCAGCGCCAGGAATTTCGCGCCGAAAATATCGAAGAGCGAGGGATCGACGGCTCCGCGTTCGCTTTCGTCTCGCCCTCCGGTCGCGCGCGACTCGAATTACCGCTGATCGGCCGCCACAACGTGATGAACGCCGTCGCCGCCCTCGCCGCCGCCAGCACCTGGGGCATCGGCGCCGCCGACGCCCAAAAAGTTTTCCCGGCGCTCACGCCCGCCGACAAGCGCGGCGAAGTCGTCCGCTTCGCGGCCGGTTTCACCGTGATCAACGACACCTACAATTCGAGCCCCACCGCGCTCAGCGCGCTGGCCGACCTGCTCGCCGCCACTCCCGGCTACCGCCGCAAAATTCTCGCTGCCGGAGAAATGCGCGAACTGGGCCCGTCCTCTCCGGAACTCCACCGCGAGTGCGGCGCCTCTGTCGCCCAGCTGAAAAAAATCGACTGGATCTTGGGTGTCACCGGTGACGCCGCGGAATTCGTCAACGCCGCAACCAAAGCGGGCCACGCGCCAGCTCAAGCCAGATTTTTTGCCGATTCCGAAGAAGCCGGAAAATTCTTTGCCGAATTCATTCAGCCCGGCGACCTGCTGCTGCTCAAAGGCTCCCGCGGCGTGAAAATGGAAAAAATCCTGGAAGCCATCGACGCCACCCACGTGCGCGCAAACACTACCAACACGAATCCACCCACCACGCTCCAGGCCGACGGCTCCCGCTGATGCTCTACTATCTCTTCTACTTTCTGCTGCGGCCGCACTTCAGCCCGCTCAACGTCTTCCGCTACATCACCGTGCGCACCGCCGTCGCCAGCATTTCCGCGCTCCTGCTTTCACTCCTCATGGGTCCCTGGGTCATCGAGCGGCTGCGCTCGCTGCAAGTGAAACAATACATCCGCGAAGAGGGCCCCACAGCGCACCAGAAAAAAGCCGGCACGCCGACCATGGGCGGCGTGCTGATTGTCGCCTCGATCGTCATTCCCACTTTGCTCTGGGCCGACCTGCGCAACGCCTACGTCCTGCTCGCCATCGGGGCCACCGTCGCCTTCGGTACGATCGGTTTCGTCGACGATTACAACAAAGTCGTGCGCAAACGAAATATGGGCCTCACCCCGCGCGCCAAATTCGGCTATCAAGTGCTCACCTGTTTCGTCGTCGGCATCGTGCTGCTCAGTCTGCAGGAACATGGCGCGTACTCCACGCAGCTCAGCGTTCCGTTTTTCAAACGCCTGCATCCGAACCTGGTCCTCACTTCGCTCTATGGCCATCAATATCTCTGGCCGCTCGCGTTTATCCCGCTACTGGTGTTTTTGGTTTTGGTCATCGTGGGCTGTTCCAACGCCGTCAATCTCACCGACGGCCTCGACGGCCTGGCCATCGGCTGCGTCCTGGTTTCTTCCACCGCGCTCACCGTGCTCACTTATCTTTCCAGCAACGCGCGCTTCGCCGATTATCTCGACATCGCCAAAATTCCCGACGCCGGCGAACTCGTGATCTTCTGCGGCTCGCTGGTCGGCGCTTCGCTCGGTTTTCTCTGGTACAACGCACATCCCGCCGAAATGTTTATGGGCGACGTCGGCTCGCTGGCTCTGGGCGGCGCCCTCGGCACCGTTGCGGTCATCATCAAACAGGAAATTCTGCTGCTCTCGATCGGCGGCGTGTTCGTTTTGGAAGCGCTCTCGGTCATCATCCAGGTCGGTTCATTCAAGTTGACCGGCAAGCGCGTGTTCCGCATGGCTCCGCTGCACCACCATTTTGAATTGATGGGTTGGAGCGAATCGAAAATCATTGTGCGTTTCTGGATCATCGCGCTGGTGTTCGCGCTGTTTTCGCTCACCACGCTAAAATTGCGCTAAGGCGCCGCGAAATTCGGCCAGTGAGGAAGAAGTGAGGACGAAGTGAGGCCAGGTTTCGATCTCGACGGGAAGCGCGTGCTGGTAGTCGGGCTCGCGCGCACCGGACTGGTATCCGCGCTGTTCAGCGCGGCCTATGGAGCGAAAGTGACGGCGACCGACGAACGGCCAATTCCCGAAGTTGCGGAAGCCGCCGAAAAACTCCGCGTGGCCGGAGTGAAACTCGAACTCGGCGGTTTCGTTCCCCAAACTTTTCTCGAGCAGGATTTGATCGTGGTCAGCCCGGGCGTCCCGGCGAAAATCGAGCCGCTGGAAAACGCCCGCGCCAAAGGCATCCCGGTGTGGAGCGAAATCGAGCTGGCCTGGCGCTTTCTGCGCGGCAAACTCGTGGCCATCACCGGCTCGAACGGCAAAACCACCACCACCTCGCTGGTCGCGCACATTTTGAAGACCTCGAACGTCCCCACATTGATCGGCGGCAATATCGGCACGCCGCTGCTGGCCCTGGTCGAAACCTCGGTCGACACCAGCGTAACCGTCGCCGAAATCAGCAGCTTTCAACTCGAAACCATCGATTCCTTTCGCCCGGAAATTGGCGTGCTCCTGAATCTCACGCCCGATCATCTCGACCGCCACATAACCTTCGAGGAATACGCCGGCGCCAAAATGCGTATGTTTGAAAATCAACTCGAAAAGGACATCGCGCTGCTCAACGCCGACGATCCGGAAGTCACCAAGCGCATGCCGGCCAAGCCCAAAATTTTTTGGTTCAGCCGCCAAAAACGAGTCGCCACCGGCGCGTTCCTCCGCGACGACCAGATTATTTTCCGCCACGAAGGCTCGGAAGTGGAGCTCGCCCGCCTCGCGGACATCCAACTTCGCGGCCAACACAATGTCGAAAATGTTTTGGCCTCCTGTGCCGCAGCCTACCTCGCCGGCGCCGTCCCGGCCGCCATCGCCGCCGGTGTGAAAAGTTTTCGCGGCGTCGAACATCGCCTCGAATTCGTCGCCGAACTTTCCGGCGTGCAGTATTACAACGATTCCAAAGCGACCAACGTCGACGCCGCGGTCAAAGCCGTCGAAGCTTTTCCCGGACCGCTGGTGGTCATTCTCGGCGGCCGCGATAAAGGCGGCCCCTACGCTCCGCTCCGCGAGCTGCTGCACGAACGCGCGCGCCTCGCGTTGCTTATCGGCGAATCGGCCGAAAAAATCGCCGCTGATCTCGGCGATGCCGTCCCCTTCGAAAATGCCGGAACCCTGCAGCAGGCTCTGCACATCGCTGCGCGACACGTTCAAGCCGGCGACACGGTTCTACTCGCACCGGCCTGTTCCAGCTTCGATCAATTCGAAAATTACGAACACCGCGGCCGCGTTTTCAAAGAGCTGGTCACGCAAATGCAAAGCGCCACCGCGACGGAAAAAGGATAAAAATGCCGCGCAGCCTCAAACCCGACAAGCAACTCCTGATCGTCACCCTGACCCTGTGTTTCATCGGCGCGGTCATGGTCTTCAGCGCCTCGGCCATGACCGCCCAGGATAAATTCGGCGCCGGCTACATTTTCCTGCTCCGCCAGTTCGTCTACATCGTCCTCGGCATCGCCGGCATGTTTGCCATGATGAACACCGACTACCGCAGGCTGCGCCAGCCGCGCATCGTTTTCACCGGACTCGCCATAACTTTCATCTGTCTGGTCGGGGTTTATTTTCTGGATCGCTCCCACGCCACCCATCGCTGGTTCCGCCTGGGCCCCTTCAGCTTTCAGCCTTCGGAAATGGCCAAACTCGCGCTGATCATTTTTCTCGCTTGGTTCCTCGAATCGCGCCGCGCGCCCGGTAAACTTGGCATCAACGATTTCTGGGGCACGATCGCGCCCGCTCTCGGCACCGTTCTGGCCATGGCCGCCCTGGTCGTCAGAGAACCGGATATGGGCACCGCCTTCATGATCGTAGTCATCGGCATGGTCATGCTCTACGTCGCCGGCCTGTCCTACAAATATATAGGCGGCGCCGTGCTGGCCGCGATTCCAACAATATATCTACTCATCGTGCGGGTGCCGTACCGGCTCGCGCGCTTCGAAGCCTTTCTCCATCCTGATCGCGACCCGCAGGGCGCCGGCTTTCAGCTGCTCCAATCGCTCATCGCCGTCGGCTCCGGCGGCATGACCGGCGTCGGCCTGATGGAAAGCCGCCAGAAGCTTTTCTTCTTGCCCGAAGCGCACACCGACTTCATCTACGCCATCATCAGCGAAGAATTTGGCTTCATCGGCGCGGTCATCGTGCTCACGCTTTTCGCGGTCTACGGCTGGCGCGGCTTTGTCGCCGCCATGAAAGCTCCGGACGAATTCGGTAAATATCTGGCCATGGGCATCACCACCATGATCGTCGGCCAGGCCCTGATCAATCTCAGCGTGGTCATCGGGCTGCTCCCGACTAAAGGGATTCCTCTGCCGTTTATCAGCTATGGCGGCTCGAGTTTGTTCGGCGCGCTGGTGGCTACCGGCGTGCTCTTGAATATCAGCCAGCACGCGGACGAGGCGTGAGCCCAGCATCAAGCGGTACCGGCAAATGCCTACTGATCGCCGGCGGCGGCACCGGCGGCCACGTTTTTCCGGCGCTGGCTGTCGCTCAGGAATGGCTCCAGCGCGAGCCGCAAGGAGTGCGCAGCGTCCTGATCGTCGGAACCGAACGCGGAATGGAAGCGAAGTTGGTCCCGCAGGCTGGGCTCCCGCTCGAAACCATTCGCGTGGCCGGATTGAAAGGCATGGGCGGGACCAAATTACTAAAAAACGCCGCGCTGCTGCCCGCCAGCCTGTGGGACTCGGAAAAAATTATGCAACGACATCAATTCAGCGCCGCGTTCGGAGTCGGTGGCTACGCCGCCGGTCCCATGATTCTGGTCGCGCGGCTGCACGGCCTGCCCTCGGTAATTTTTGAACCAAACGTCGAGCCCGGCTTCACCAATCGCGTCCTCGCCGGGATTTCCACTCGCGTGGCCTGCGGCTTTGAAGCCACTGCCCAACGCTTCGGCGCAAAGGCGACCACTACCGGCATTCCGGTGCGCCGGGAATTTTTCTCCGCGCCGCGCCACGAGCATGGCGAACCCTTCTGTATCCTTATTACCGGCGGCAGCCGCGGCGCGCTGCCCATCAATCGCGCCGTGATCGACTCGCTCGATCTTCTATTGCCTCGAAAAAACCAGCTTTTCATCGTGCACCAGACTGGTGAACGCGACTATAATGCTGTGCGCGTGGCGTACGCGCGCCGCGAATTTCGTGCGGAGGTAGTGCCCTTCATCGAGAATATGGCGGAGCGCTTTGCCCAGGCCGACCTCATCGTCTGCCGCTCGGGCGCGATCACGGTCGCCGAAGTTGCCGCTGCCGGACGTGCCGCCATCTTTATCCCCTTCGGCGCCGCCACCGACGCGCACCAGACCCGCAACGCCGAAGCCATGCAGCAGGCCGGAGCCGCCCGCTTGCTGCCGCAAACCGAACTGACGCCTCAGCGCCTGACTCAGGAAATTTTTTCGCTGCTCGATCAGCCCGCGCGCATCACCCAGATGGAAGACGCGGCGCGCACCCTGGCTCGTCCGCATGCGGTCGAAGATCTCGTCAACCTGATCGAAAGTCTGGTGCGCCCGTGATGGTCACCTTCCGCAATTTTCAGCGCATTCATCTGGTCGGCATCGGTGGCAGCGGCATGAGCGGCATCGCCGAAGTCCTGCTGACCAGCGGTTACGCTGTTTCCGGCTCGGACCAGAAACTTTCTCCGGTCACCGAACGCCTGCGCAAAATGGGCGCGGCGGTTTTCGAAGGCCACGAACCCGCCCACGTTTCCGGCGCGCACGTGGTGGTGATTTCTTCCGCCGTTAAACCCGACAATGTCGAACTGCTCGAAGCTCATCGCCTGAAGATTCCGGTCATCCCGCGCGCCGAAATGCTGGCCGAGCTGATGCGCCTGAAGTACGGCATCGCCGTGGCTGGGGCGCACGGCAAAACCACCACCACCTCCATGGTCGCATCCGTCCTCGACGCCGCCGGGCTCGATCCCACTTTTGTCGTCGGCGGGCGCGTCAATCATCTCGGCTCGCATGCCGGCGTCGGCAAAAGCGAATACATGGTGGTCGAAGCCGATGAAAGCGATCGTTCGTTTCTGCTGCTCGCGCCGGTCGTTGCCGTGGTCACCACCATCGACCGCGAGCATCTCGACCAGTATAAATCGCTCGACGAAATTCAGGATGTCTTCCTGCAATTCGTGAATCGGGTTCCGTTTTACGGCGCGGTCGTGCTCTGTCTCGACGAGCCCAACGTTCAAGCCATTCTCCCGCGCGTGAAGCGTCCGGTCATCACCTATGGCACCTCCAACCAGGCCGACCTGGTCATCGCCGACGTAAAACTCGACGGCCTCGCCAGCGAATTTCGTCTGAAATATCACGGCGAAGATCTCGGCCTGTTCCGGCTGCCTTCGCCCCCGGGAATTCACAATGTGCGCAACGCCGCCGCCGCTGCCGCCGTCGCGCTCTCGCTGAATGTTCCGGCCGACTTGATCCGCGCCGGACTCGCCAAATTTTCCGGTGTGGGCCGCCGCTTTGAAATCAAAGGCGTCTTCAATGGCGTCACCCTCATCGACGATTACGGCCATCATCCCGCCGAAATTCGCGCCACGCTCGAAGCCGCGCGCGGCTGCAATTACGATCGCCTGCTGGTGCTGTTCCAGCCGCACCGCTACACCCGCACTCAGCATCTCTGGGAAGATTTTCGGCGCTCGTTCAATCAGGCCGACGTTTTAGTAATCTCTGAAATTTACGCAGCGGGTGAACAGCCCATCGACGGCGTCACCGGAGAAAAACTGGCCGAAGCCATCAGCAGCGCCGGGCACAAGAACGTCGTCTTCAAAAGCACCATGCAGGCCGGGATGGATTACATCCTGCGCGAAGCCAAGGCCGGCGACGCCGTGCTGGCCATCGGTGCCGGCAGCATTGGCCGCGTGCTCGATCAACTAGCCATGCTGCTCGAATCGAAAATTTCGGCAACCTAGAAAGGTTTTAGAGTTACCGAGGCAAACAAAAGTTTCATGCGCATCAGCGACCAACCGATCGCCGCCAAGCTCGCCGCACTCGGCGTCGAACTGTCTCCTGGTGTGGCCATGACCGAAAAAACTTCACTCGGCATCGGTGGCACCACCGACCTGCTGGTCCTGCGCAAATTCCAAACCATTCCTGAAATCATGCGCCTGCTCGCCGCCGACGGCATCCCGCACCGCTTTCTCGGCGGCGGCTCGAACGTCCTGATCGACGACGGCGAACTTTCCTGGGTCGCGTTGCATCTGCCCACTTCCAAACCCGGCATGAGCGTCGAAGGCAATACCGCCACAGTTGACGCGGCCGCCGACCTCGGCGGAATGGTCACCTTCTGCGCCAAGAACGATCTTGGCGGCATGGAAGGCCTGATCGGCGTTCCGGGCAGCGTCGGCGGCGCGCTGCGCATGAATGCCGGAGCCTACGGCACCCAAATCGGCCCCTTCGTCAAGGAAGTTCAGCTGTACCGCGCGGCCACCGGCCAGATCGAATTTCTGCGCGGCGATGACATTCGCTTCGATTATCGGCATACTTCCTTTGCGCCCGACGACTTAATGTTGCGCGTCAAACTCGAACTGCCGTCGATTCCGTTCAAGGAAATTCTCGCCGGCATCAAAATCTGTAACGAGAAGCGCCGCTCCAGCCAGCCGCTGAACCAGAAAAGCGCCGGCTGCATTTTCAAGAATCCGCCAGGGCGCTCGACCGGGCGTATGATCGACGAGCTGCACCTGAAAGGTCATCACGTGGGCGACGCCACGGTCAGCGACCGCCACGCGAATTTTTTCGTCAACGCCGGCTCCGCCAGCTGCGCGGACATGCTGGCCCTGATTGACGATGTGCGCGAGAAAGTCCACGCCGCGCACGGCATCGAGCTCGAAACTGAGGTCATCATTTGGAAAAACTGAGGACCATGGACGCCGAAGCGTATCCCCAGGAAATCCTGGCTGACGAAGAGCCGAAGTATCTCCGCCGCCAGAAGCCGCTCGAAATCAAGCGGCGCAAATTCGGAAAGAAAGCCTGGAAAGGCTACGCCCGCGTCAGCCTCTGGGCCGGAATCGGCCTCACCGCGGCCGCTCTTTCTTATATGGTCGGCCATTTTCTGCTTTCCGCGCCGGCCATGGCCCTGATTCATCCCGACCAAGTCCAAATTTCCGAAACTCACTACGTCACCGCCAACAGCGTGCGCGAAATTTTCCGTGCCGACCGCGACCACAGCGTGCTGCGCATCCCGCTCGATGCGCGCCGCCGCCAGATCGAAGCGCTGCCCTGGGTCGAACAAGCCGTGGTCCGCCGCGCGCTGCCTAATACCATCGAAGTCGACATCACCGAACGCACGCCTATCGCCTTCCTTCGCGCCGGCAATCAGATGGAACTCATCGACGCGCATGGCGTAATTCTTCCGCGCCCGCTGAAAGGCAATTTTCATTTTCCAGTCGTCACCGGCATGGACGCCTCGATGCCGCTCGAAGACCGCGAAGAGCGCATGAAACTTTTCTCCAGCTTCACCATCGGCGCGGAAAAAGCGCGGGCCGGCTCCATGGAAAAGGTCAGCGAGGTCGACTTGACCGAAGCGAAAGACCTGCGCGCCACCATTTCCGACCTGCAAAGCGGCAGCGCCCTCAACGGCACCACGGACAATCAGTGGGCCGCGCAGTCCGACGCGCCCATCGTGGTGCATTTTGGCGACAGCGATTTTGAGAACAAATTTTTCACGGTGCTCAATGACATCGGTGAATGGCGCGCCAAAGCTGGCCGCGTCGAATCTGTCGATCTGCGCTTCAACGGCGAAGCGGTGGTAAATCCGGATCGCACGCTGGTGGCGCAGGCCCGGGACGAAGCACCCAGCCCGGCCGCCGCGAAGCCGGCGGCGCACAGTGCCGCGCCGAAAAAATCGGCCAGGCATTCGCGCTAGCACTGTAGCGCATCTTGCGAATTGGAATTGGCGAATCGGAAGTAGCAGCGAAACAGAAAGGGAACCAAGGAGTGGCAGATTTGACGAAGAAAGAACGGCATATTGTAGCGCTCGACATCGGCAGCGCCAAAACCTGCGCGCTGGTCGGCGAGCTCGACGAACTCGGCGGCGTGCGCTTCGCTGCGCTCGGCGCGGCCGAATCGAAAGGCTGGCGCAAAGGCCAGATCGTGAATCTCGACCTCGCGGTCAGTTCGATTCGCCGCGCCGTCGAAGAAGCCGAAGCCATCGTTGGCGTGCCCATCGAATCCGCCCTGGTCGGCGTGGCCGGCGTCCACGTCCGCGGCGTCAATAGCCGCGGCGGCATCACTGTCGGCGCTCGCCCGCGTGACATTCAGCGTGACGATGTTCGTCGCGCTATCGAAACCGCCCGCGGCGTGCAGCTTCCCGAAGATCGCGAAGTCCTCCACGTTCTGCCCCAGGAATTTTTTCTCGACGCGCAGGACAATATCCGCGACGCGATTGGCATGGTCGGCCAGCGCCTCGAAGCCAACGTGCACATCGTCACTGCCTCCGGCACCGCCACTCAAAATATTGTCACCGCCGTGAATCGTGCCGGCGTCCGCGTCGACGACACCGTCCTCGAGCCGCTCGCTTCCGCCGAAGCTTGCCTCACCCAGGACGAACGCGAACTCGGCGCCTGCCTCCTCGACATTGGCGGCGGCACCACCGAACTGATCGCCTTTACCGGAGGAGTCGTGCGCCACACCGCCGCCATCCCCGTCGGCGGCGACCATTTCACCAACGACCTCGCCGTCGGCCTCCGCACTCCGATCGACGAAGCCGAAAAAGTTAAACGCCAACATGCCTGCGCCATGCGCACGATGCTGAAAGAAGACGCCGCCATCGAAATCGCCAGCGTCGGCGACCGTCCGCCGCGCACGGTGTTCTCCCGCATGCTCGCCGATATCGTCGAGCCTCGCGCTCACGAACTCCTCATGCTCGTCCGCGACGAGCTTCGCCGTGGCGGCGTCGAATCCGCGATTCCCGCCGGACTGGTTTTCACCGGCGGCGGCGCGCATCTCACCGGCCTCTGCGAACTGGCCGAAAACATTTTCAATCTTCCGGTGCGTGTGGCCGTCCCGCGCGGCATTACCGGAATGAGCGACGAAGTTTCCCAGCCCGAATATGCCACGGCCGTCGGACTTGTGCTGTACGGTGCGCGCACCCGGCGCACCGGCGGTGCACGCCCAAACGGTTGGGTAGGTAAATTGAAAAGCATGTTTGCGGGCGCAACTTAATCGCCGGCGGGGCGCCGGTGAAATAGATGCACTCATAACCTGATGGCGCATTACCAATGGCGAAGTCGAACAAAATCTTGTATCCAGAAGCTGCAAGGGGAGGCGCTATGGCGCACAAAGAATCGAGCATGCGCGTTTCGTTCGCGGAAGAGGTGTCGAACGGCGCGAAAATAAAAGTAATCGGCGTGGGTGGCGGCGGTTCCAACGCCGTCAACCGCATGATCCGCGCCAAAGTCGAAGGCGTCGAATTCATCGCCGCCAATACCGATTTGCAGGCCCTGAAACTTTCGCAGGCGCCGGTCAAATTGCAGCTCGGCAGCAAGTTAACCAAAGGCCTCGGCGCCGGTGCGAATCCCGAAGTCGGCCGCAAAGCCGCCCTCGAAGACACTGAAAAAATTCTCGAAGCCCTCGACGGCGCGGACATGGTCTTCGTCACCGCCGGCCTCGGTGGCGGCACCGGCAGCGGAGCCGCTCCCGTCGTCGCCAATCTCGCCAGCGAACTCGGCGCGCTCACCGTCGCCGTCGCCACCAAGCCTTTCGCCTTCGAAGGCAAGCGCCGCATGGAGCAGGCCGAGCACGCGCTCGCCGAACTTATCGGCTGCGTCGACACCGTCATCGTCATCCCCAACGAACGCCTGATGGATTGCGTCGAGCACGGCACCAGCTTCTTCGAAGCCTTCCGCATCGCCGACGATATTCTGCGCCAGGCCGTGCAGGGCATTTCGGACATCATCACCATTCCCGGCATCATCAATCGCGACTTCGCCGACGTAAAAACCATCATGTCCGGCCAGGGTTACGCGGTCATGGGCACTGCCGTCGCTTCCGGCTCCAACCGCGCCATCGACGCCGCCAATCGCGCCATCAATAGCCCGCTGCTCGAAGACAATTGCATCAACGGCGCGCAGGGCATCCTGATCAATATCACCGGCTCCTCCAGCCTCAGCCTGCAGGAAGTTCACGAAGCCTCTTCGATCATCCAGAAAGCCGCCCACGAAAATGCCAACATCATTTTCGGCGCGGTCATGGACGATTCGATGAAGGAATCCGTGAAAATCACGGTCATCGCCGCTGGCTTCCGCGATGTCGCCGGCCGAAAACCGGCCCAGCGGCCTTCGTACCTGCCCAAGACCTGGAAAGCCGCTCGCGATCCCGAGCCGCAGCAGGAACCCATCATCAATCAGCAGGTAACTCCGCAACCGGCTGCGCAGCGCCCGCCCAACGTCGTCCAGCAAGTCGCGCGCAACGTCAGCGAAGTGGTCCAGCAAGTCACCCGCAACGTCACCGAAAAAAATAACGAAGTCCCGGCCGACGATCTCGACGTGCCGACCTTCCTGCGCCGCCAGGCCCAAAAAGCCTAATATTAAGGTTGTCCTGAAGGGCGGGATTTAATCCCGCCCTTCTGTGCTTTCCGCCCTCAAGATCGCTTTCATAAGAAGGAGGCCCGTGATGCTTCGGCGCTTCGCTCCCTGCCTGCTGGCCGTAATTCTCGCGCAGCTTATTTTTTTCGCGCCAAGCTCATTCGCCCAACGAATCGTCGACCTCACCGCCTCCGACGGCACCAAACTGAAAGCCAGTTATTTTGCCGCCAAGCCCGGCCCTGGCGTCCTGCTGCTCCACCAATGCAATCGCCAGCGCAAAGTCTGGGATGATCTGGCCCAGCAACTCTCCGCAGCGGGAATTAACGTTCTTACTTTGGATTATCGCGGCTTCGGCGAAAGCGCCGGCGACCGCTTCGACAAACTCCCTCCGGATAAAGCCGCGCAAGTCATGGACGAAGGATTTCCCGGCGACATCGACGCGGCTTTTCAGTACCTGATTTCACAGCCCGGCGTCACCCACGACGTTATCGGCATCGGCGGCGCGAGCTGCGGCGTCAACAATTCGATTCAAGCGGCCCGCCGCCATCCCGAAGTGAAATCTCTGGTGCTGCTCTCCGGCGGCACGGATCTCCGCGGCCGCCAGTTCCTGCGCCAGCCCAAGGCCCTTCCAGTTTTTTTTGCCGTCGCCGATAACGACGAGTTCCAACCCACCGTACAAGTCGTCGAGTGGCTCTACTCCGTCGCCGCAAATCCCGGAAAACAATTTGCGCACTATCAGACCGGCGGCCACGGCGCCGACATGTTCAAAGTCCATCCCGAACTGGAAAAAGCGATCGTCGACTGGTACGTGACCACCCTGATCAAAACTCCCGGACGCGCGCCAGTCTCGAAAGACGCGCCAGCCACCACGCCGGAAGCACGCACCCTCGATCTGATCGATCAGCCCGGCGGCCCGGCCAAAGTCAGCAAGATGCTCGACGAGGCCCGCCAGCACGATCCCCACGCCAATCTGTTTCCCGAAGCGATCGCGAATCTTCTGGGATACGAGCATCTCCAATCCGGCGACACCGCCGGCGCCGTCGAAATTCTAAAACTCAACGTCACCGCCTATCCCAATTCGCCCAACGCCTACGACAGCCTTTCCGACGCCTACCTCGCCGCCAACCAAAAAGACTTGGCCCGCCAAAGCGTCCAGCGCGCCCTCGATCTCCTCCCGTCCGACACCACCGACACCCAGGACTTTCGCGCCCAACTCAAAGCCGCCGACGAAGCCAAACTCAAACAGCTCAGCGACGCCCCAAAATAAATCCCGAGGCTTCTCAGGGGTCGGAGCTTTAGCTCCGACAATAAATTCCTGGTTTCCAGCGGGCTTCAGCCCCTGAGGACTACGCTTGGCAGTTTTCTCCGCACCCGGTGCAGCCGTACCCAGCAAATACCTTCCGTCGAATTTACTTTTGCGCGGTCTTTTCGCGCAAGCCTTCGTCGCCCGCACCACCATTCGTCCAACCCCGCGACCAGCCCGCCTTTGAATTTCTTGCCTGCACAGCTATTCTTTCCGGGCAATGCACTCGAGCGCACGAGACACCCCGCATCTCCTCACCAGAGCCGCCGTCGCCTGGAACGCCGCCATCCTCCTGATTACTTTAGGGGCGCTCTTACCGCGCCTGCCCGTGCTCGGCGTCGTCGGCACCCTACTCGAATCTTTCTTCTCCCTGCACCTCGTCCTTGCCGCCACCGCCGGCGTCCTCCTCGCCCTGCTGGCTCGCCGTGAAGGCGGCACCCGCGCTGCTACCTTCGCCATGACGTGCGCGATTCTCGCGACGCTAGGCTCGCTCATCCCGCTCATCGCGCTAACGCATACCGCCTCGCACCACGGCACCCACGTATCCTGGTTCGATCACCTCCACGTCACCGCGCGTTTCAAAGCCGCGCCCCCCGACCAAACAATTGTGTACGCTACCGTCGACGGCAAAAATCTCTACGCGGATGTGTATCTTCCCGCGCCATCGCCCGCCACAAAATCCGCGCCAGTCCTGGTCATGCACGGCGGCGGCTACATCGGCGGACACCGCAGCATGATGCGCAACTGGAACCGCTGGTTCACCGCGCGCGGCTACGCCGTTTTTGACATCGACTACCGTCTCGCCCCGCCTCCCACCTGGAATCAAGCCGCACCGGACGCCGCCTGCGCCATGGTCTGGATCGCCGCCAACGCCGATAAATTCCAAGTCGACCCGCAGCGCATGTTGGTAGCGGGCCAGTCCGCCGGGGGCGGTCTCGCACTCCAATTAGCTTACGGGCTCGGCGACGGCACCGAGCAATCGAGCTGCGGCGGCACGCCGCCGCAACCGAAAGCCGTCTTCGCGCTCTACGGCCCCGACGATTTCATTCTGGGTTGGAACCTGAACACCAAGCTGGGTCCGGCCGATGGCCGGAACTTTTCGCGCCGGTATACCGGAGGCTCGCCCGAAGAAGTTCCCGAGCGTTACCGCGCCATTTCCGCGGTCTTCCACGTGCGCCCTGGCCTGCCGCCCATGCTGATCGCGGCCGGCGAAGCCGATCATCTCGTCCCGTTCGCGGCGCACCTAAACCTGGTCGATCAGCTCAATCGCGACGGCGTTCCGAATGTATTCCTCGCACTCCCTTACAATGACCACGCCTACGACGTGGTCTGGGGCAGCCTCGGCGGCCAGATTACTCGCCGCGTCCTCGAAGATTTCCTGCAAAAATATTTACCAGCCGCCGAACCCCGCTAACCACCGGCAAATTTTCGAATCGAAGGCTCGCGGGATAGACTTGCATCGTGCCCGGCGCAATCGAAATACGTTCCGCCATACTGCGCACAATGATCGAGCACGCCCGCCGCGAGCCGCGCCTCGAATGTTGCGGCCTGCTCGCCGGCCGCGGATATCAGATCACCCACGCCTACCCAGCGGAGAATGTAGCGGCCAACCCAGCGACGAGCTATGAAGTGTCCACCAAAGAAATCGTCAACCTGACGCGGCAAATTCGCGAGAACGGGCTGGAACTTCTGGGAATCTACCACTCGCATCCCAATGAAAACGAAGAACCGTCCGAAACCGACATCGCCGCTGTGGGCTATCCCGATGTAGCGTACTTCATAATTTCCCACATCTCGGACGAGCATCCGCAAGTCCGCGCATTTTCCATTCGCGATGGCCAGATTTCAGAATTGAATCTGCATGCCCCATAATCAAAAACCGCAGCCGCCCCCCGGTACCCTCAAAACCACCGCCGTAATGTCATCTTGGTCCCGCCCCTCTCCCGAAAAAGCGCGCACCTCCGCAAATAGAAAATCCAGCGCCTCATCCGCCGACTTACCCAGGCAGGCGTTCCAGATTTCACCCAGTTTCCCCCAACTCAAATCTTCATCCTGATGATTCCGCATCTCGTGCAGCCCGTCGGTCGCGAACAGCACCGTATCTCCGGGCAACAACGTCACCTGGTGATTTTGATACGCCGCTTCCGCAAACATGCCCGACGGAAACCCGCCTTCGCCCAGAAATCGGCAACCCGACTCCGACACCAGCAACGGCAACGGCACTCCCGCATTGGAAAACGTCATTCACCTGAAACCGGATCGAACAACGCGTACAACGTCGAACTGTAACGCCCCGGCACCGGACGTACCCGCAGCCGTTTATTCAACAGCGCCAGCACCGTCGCCGGATCTTCGCCGGTTTTGTTGATTCCGCGAATCGTGCCCATCACCAGCGCCGCATACAAAGCCGCGGTCACGCCTTTACCCACCACGTCCCCGACGTACAATCCCACCAGCCCATTCGGCAACTGGAAGAAATCCGCGAAGTCTCCCCCGACTTCCACCAGCGGTTGATAGCGATAGGCCACTTCAAACGCAGCTCCGTGTAGCGTCCCTCCGGGCAGCAGGGAATCCTGAATTAGCCGCGCCTCATCCTTAATCGCTTCGTAGCTGTGCAGGGGTGAAACGGCTTCGGTAACCGCAATTCCGGACATGGGCGCGCATCCTCTCTTGCCGGAATGAACTTGCATACGCGGTTCCAAATAGAGAGTTTTGTTTTTCAGGCAGTCACAAGCAGCAAAGCGGTTACGGAAGGATCGAACCAAAAATTACTACAGCCGCCACAAAAATGTTCCGGAAGGGAACGCGCCGTTTCACTTCTGCATCGGCCCCGCCAGTCGCGTCTCACGACTTCGCGCTGTGCGCGTGCCCGGCGGCGACCGCTTCAGCTTCTTCAAGACGGTGCGCGTACAGCGGGAACTTCGCCGCCACCGCCGCCACTTCCGCGCGCACGCGCTTTTCGATCGCCGTGTCGCCCAGATGAGTCAGAACTTCCGCGATCCATCCCGCGATCTTTTCCATCTGCGGTTCGCGCATCCCGCGCGTCGTTACCGCTGGGCTCCCAATCCGAATTCCGCCCGCCTTCATCGGCGGCAGGGGATCGAACGGAATCGCGTTCTTGTTTACGGTCATGCCCGCGCGTTCCAGCGCCAACTCCGCATCGCGGCCGGTAATTCCGCGCGAATGCATATCCACCAGCATCAAGTGATTGTCCGTCCCGCCCGTGACGATGCGAAATCCCAGTTTGGTTAAACCCGCAGCCAGCGCGCTGGCATTCGCCACCACCTGTTTCTGGTAATCGCGGAATTCCGGCTCCGCCGCTTCCTTCAAGCAAACCGCTTTTGCCGCGATAATGTGCTCGAGCGGGCCGCCTTGAATCCCCGGAAACGTAATCCGATCTAGATGCTTCGCAAATTTTTCGCGGCACAGCACCAAACCGCCGCGCGGCCCGCGCAGCGTCTTGTGCGTGGTAGTCGAAACGAAATCCGCGTGCGGCACCGGGCTCGGATGCACGCCCGCCGCCACCAGTCCCGCGATGTGCGCCATGTCCACAAAAAACAGCGCGTTCACCGCCTGCGCGGCCTTCGCGATCCGCGGGAAATCGATCACCCGCGAATACGCGCTCGCCCCCGCCACGATCATCTTCGGCTGATGTTCCTGCGCCAGCCGGTCGATTTCGTCGTAATCGATCCGTTCCGTTTCCTTGGTCACGCCGTACGCCACAAATTTGTACATCTTCCCCGAAAAATTCAACGGGTGCCCGTGCGTCAAATGCCCGCCATGCGCCAGATTCATCCCCAGCACCGTCGCGCCCGGTTCCAGCACGCTCATGTACACCGAAACATTGGCCTGGGTCCCCGAATGCGTCTGCACGTTCGCATGTTCCGCGCCAAAAAGTTTCTTGGCCCGCTCGATCGCCAAAGTTTCCACCCGGTCTACGTTCTCGCACCCGCCGTAATAGCGCTTGCCCGGATATCCTTCCGCGTATTTATTAGTGAAGACCGATCCCGCCGCTTCCATCACCGCCTCGGAAACGAAATTCTCCGACGCAATCAATTCCAGCCCGGTCGCCTGTCGCCGCACTTCGTCGCGCAGCGCTTCGGCGACTTCCGGATCGACCTGGTCCAGCGAGCGGTTCATTTTCTGCGAAGCGTCATCAGCCATTTTTTTCACCTGGTCGGAATGTATGGATTAGCGCGAATCACTACCAAACTCACGCCCGCCGCAACTTTGCGCATCAGCGCGTGTTCAAAATCAATGAGAGTTTATCGGAGCGTTGGGAGGTTTGCAATCCGCGGCCCCGCCGCATAACGTCACGCAGTGCCGCGTCGGCGCGCTCCGCATCATCCTGGAAGGAGATCATCCATGCGCGTCGCCAAACCTTTCATACGTTCGGGAATCTTAGCTGCCGCTTTTCTCGCGCCGGTGTTGCTCACCGGCTGCGCCAGCCACGCCACCGTCCGCGTTTATGATCCTTACTACAACGATTACCACGTCTGGAATTCTTACGAAGTGGGCTACTACCGCCAGTGGATTGCCGAAACCCATCGCCCCTACCGCGAATTCCGCGAGCTGCCTCCGCGCGACCAGCGCGAATACTGGGCCTGGCGCCACGGCCACGCGGGTCCTCCGCCGCGCTGACCTGGATTTCGTGGCACTCTGGAATCGCTCGCGCCAAAAACAAAAACCGCCGGAGAAAAATCTCCGGCGGTTCCTGATCTCGTGGGAATAAATTTACTGCTTGTTTGAACCGGTGACGCTGGAGACCACTGGAACATGATGCTGGCTCAGCAGCGTATGCGGGCCGCCCCAGATGAACTCCAGCGCGACGTTCAACCCCGCCTGCACCAACAGGTTGTAATTACCGTTGCGGAATCCATCCATGGGCTCGTAACGCGAGGGATACCAGAGCAGCGCGGCCGCTTCGGTTCCGGCGTACGGCGCGGCCAGCGCTGCGAATGAAAACACTCGGTGGCCGTCGTCGCCTCGGCGTGCAGTAACGGTGGAGATCAACGCGTGCCCCAAACGGGGACCGAACCCAGAACATTCACAGCGGTAGTAGAGCGTGTCTTCCCGGAATACTTCCGCCAGCCCATAGCGGGTGGTCTGGGTCACCAGGTTAATTCCAAAATTGCTCGCCACGCGCGGGCCGTACCCGCCTATGCCTCCGCCCCATTCCTTAGGCGTCCCGTAGGCCTGCTGCACTCCACCGGCTATGACCGCGCCAATCAAGGGATAGGGCCCAACCGTATCGAACGCGTAGTTGCGTAGTTTTTCTTTTTCCGTCGGACGCCGGTAAAGTTGGCCCGGTTGCGTCCTCGCCACGTGCGGCGACATGATGCTAGGCTCGCTGGATTGCGCGGGAGGGGTCGTCTGCTGTTGGGATGACGACGAATTCTGGCCCGTGCCCGCTCCAGCTCCAGACTGCGCTCCCGCTGGCAGCGCAAACGCTCCCGCCACCAAACAAGCCATCACTGCAGTTACCGCACTGCGAATCTTCATCGAAATATAGCTCCTTAGAGTTTGCTACCGCCCGCCAGGACCAAGCAGCAGCCAGATAGCCTACACTGCTTTAGCGCGTCGCACACCAGGAAATCGACCCCGCCGAAGCGTTTCATTCTGAATCGTGCGAATTCGTTCGATGAGTAATCGGAAACGCAGGATGTATTGATTTTAGAGAAATATTCCCGTCATTCGTGCGCCGGAAGCGAAATGCCGGGCGGTTCTACTCGTAGCGCAGCGCCGTCATCGGATCCTGCTGCATCGCCCGTCGCGCCGGTGCGTAACACGCCCACAATCCAATGCCGCCGAGCAGCACCGTCGCCGTGACAAATGTCAGCGCGTCCGTGGGGCTCACCCCCACCAGGATCGAGGCCATCGACCGCGTCAAGACCCACGCCAGCGCGACTCCCGCCGCCACGCCGCCAATGACCAGCACTAATCCTTGCCGCAACACCAGCCGCAGAATCGCCCCGCGATCCGCGCCGAGCGCCATGCGAATCCCAATTTCATGCGTGCGCTGGCTGGCCGCAAACGAAACCACGCCGTACACGCCCACCACCGCCAGCGTCAATCCAAGAAGCCCCATAACCGCGGCCAGAATCGCGCCCACCCGGAAAACAAAATATCCATTCGGCCCGGCCATCGATTGCTGCATCGTTTCCAAATTCGAAATCGGCATATTCGGATCGAGCGTGCGGATCTCCGCCTCCACCGCGGTGATCAGCGTCTCCGGCGGCACCGAAGTGCGCAGCTGTAAATTCCGGTAATGCGTGAAATCCTGCAGCTCCGGCACATAGAAATACCGCTCGTGATCCCATCCGAGGAAAACATATTTTCCGTCGCCGGTCAGGCCCACCACTTCGATCCACGGCCCGTTCGCGCTCTTCAAACTGAAGCGTTTCCCCATTGCAACTTCGTTGGGCCACAATTCTTTCGCCATGGCTTGGTTCACCACCGCGACCAGTGGCGCCTTTTCGTCGTCGCTTTCCCGGAAGCCCCGCCCGCGCAGCAGCGGAATACGCAGCGTATCGAAATAATTGGCGTCCACTCGGTTGTAAATGATCACGGGCGGCTGCTGCCCCGGCTGCAGCGGATGTCCTTCCAGGTAAATCGAGGCTCCCGAATTGTTGTCGCCCATCGGCACGCTGTACGCCACGGTGACTTTTTGCACGCCCGGCAACGAGCCCAACCGCGCCGCTAAATCCTTATAAAAAGTTTTGGTGCGGGTCTCGTCGTATCCTATTTCCTTCGGATCCAGGCTGACGTTCAGCAGATGGTCCGGCTCGAATCCCAAATCCGCCCGCTGCGCGCTGGCCAGGCTCCGCACAAACAATCCAGCGACGATCAACAGCACCAGCGACCCGCACACCTGCGCCACCACCAGTGCGCTGCGCAGCCAGTGCCGCCCAGCGCCCGCCGTGTCGCTGCGTCCCGCTCCATGCAGCACGCCGTTTACATCCGCGCGTCCCGCGCGCAGCGCCGGCCACACGCCCACCAGCGTTCCGGTGACCAAGGCCGCCGCTAGCGCGTAACCAAACACCCGCCAATCGAAACTGAAATCGAGAATGATTGGAAACTTCGAATCCGGCAGCAATCGGATCAAACCGCCGCTGGCCCATTGCCCAATCAGCAAGCCGGCGGCGGCGCCGAGGACTGCGAGCAGCAGGCTTTCCGTCAGCATTTGCCGGATCAATCGCGTCCGGCTGGCGCCCATCGCCGCGCGAATCGCCATCTCCCGCTGCCGCATGGTCGCGCGCACCAAGAGCAGATTCGCCACGTTCATGCCCGCCAGCAGCAACACCAAGCCCGCCAGCACCAAAAATATTGCCGCAATCAGTGGCACTACATTCTTCGCGTAGGGCTGCGGCCGTGCCAGCCGTTCCGGAATCACCCGGTACGTTACGCCTTTGTCCGTCGCCGGATACGTTTCCGCCAGCCGCGCCGCCACCACGTCCATCGAACTTTGCGCCTGCCGCAGGCTCACTCCCGGCTTGAGCCGGCCCAGCACTACCAGCCTACGCATGCTCCGGTCGTCCCGCGGTAGGTCCTCGGCGGATATCATGTTCAGCGGAACGTAACCGTCCAGATCGAGCGCGAAAGCGGTGCCGTGAAACTCCTTGGGGGCTACGCCGATGATCGTGGCTTCGCGTCCGTCAATCAGCGCCTGCCTGCCGACCACGCCGGGATCGCCCCCAAAGGTCTTCTGCCAGTACGAATAACCCAGCACCACGTACGCATCGTTCCCGCCCGCCGCGCCTTCCGTCGGAAGGAACAACCGTCCTAACGCTGGCTGCAATCCAAATCCCGAAAAATAATTTCCGCTGACATATGCATACAAGAATTGATTCGCTTTTCCGTCGACGCTCAATCCAGCCAGGTCCACCCGCGAGGCGATCACATCCGAAAAAACGTCCGCCTGCTTCTGCAGGTCGGTGAACTGCGGGTACGACAAAGTGAAAACTCCCAGCGGATCGCCGTCGATTCTCGCCGCCACCGTCATGACCTGTTCCGGCGACTTCACCGGTAACGGCCGCAGCACCAGCCCATTCACGATTCCGAAAATCGCCGTATTCGCGCCAATCCCCAGCGCCAAGGTCAGCACCACGATCGCCGTCAACATCGGTGACTTCGCCAGCATCCGGAACGCGTATCGAACATCCTGGCCAAGCGTGCCCATGAACCCTCCGCCGCGGATGAACTTGCACGTCGCGGCCCCTCACCGTTCCGTGCTCATCTATATGTCGCCACTACACTTAAACCAGCTGCTGCGCAGCTCGCCGCGCTCGTTTCGCGCGATTTCGCAACCCACCGTGCGGAACCGAACACCCCCAGCCGAGGGAAGAGAATCTAGTCCGCGCTACTTGCTATGTCCCGCGCAGTGCATCACTCCTAAATATTCCCGCCAGGGCCCCACCGCCTCCCGATACTGGTGCGCCAGCACCCGCGTCACCTGATGCAAATGGCTCAAATCATGGGCCGCCCAAGTGGCCAGCAATTCCCCCAGCGTGACCACGCCCAGCGCCGGATGCCGTCCCCGCCGCGCCAGATCTTCCGGACGCAACTGCATCGCGCGCAACTCGCCCAGACCCTCCGCCCGCAGCCGTGCTAGTTCATCCAGCAATTCGCTCAGCGCCTTCCCCTCGCTCTCCTGCACGTGTCCCCAGCGATCGAACGGCTCAAACTCCCGGCTCTCGCCGAACTCCAGAATCATCCGCGCGCGCGGCATCCAGTCCGTGCGCTCGCCGTGAATCAAGTGGCCCAGCACTTCGCGCGCGCTCCAGGTCTTATCTCCCTCGTTACGCGCGATCCAAATCTCCGGCAACCCGCGCAGCAAAGCGTCGAGGGTCCCCGGCATCCGCTCCAGCACCGCCACCGTCTCTTCCAATTTGTGTTCCACCTCGCCCTCCTAAACGCTGCGTGCCACCCTGCTAATTATTGCAATTGTATCGGTCAGGCCGAGGTTTACGTAGCGGCCACCTTCGGGTGCGCCATTTGCCGTCCATGCGCGTACTCACCGAGAAGGGAATTCTAATTTCGGCCTACTCGCCAATTCCCAAAGAAATCGTGGATCGCTGCGGAAGCGGCAGAGCAGGTTTTTTTCTTAGTGGAAGTAAATACTGCGCGGCTGGATAAAATTCGCTAACTCTTCGACGCCGGGAAACTGCGCGCCGACGTCGGCACCGTCTTGCAGCTGGACCAGGCCAAAACCGCGCACGAGATGCTGGCCGGCTCGCCCCATCCTCGCGGCAAAATCATCCTAAACGTTTCCGGCTAGATCAACCAACCAAGTTGGATCGTACGACGCGCGGCGTCGTATTTCGCCGGCGAGCCACGCGTCGCCCAATCTCAACCCAAATCGCAAGCCGCCGGCCATCGCCGCTAAAACGTAATCCGCAGCGCCAGCTGAATAATTCTGGGATCCGAGTCGGTGGTCGTGGAGTTCGACGTTCCGGTCGTGAGGATCTGCCCAAACGTCCCGCTGTTCGGGTTGGTATCCGGATTCGCGAATTCCGCGTGATTGAAAATATTGAAAGCTTCCACCCGGAATTCGGCGGCGACCCGTTCGGTGATCGAGGTGGTCTTGGCCAGAGCCAGGTCGAAATTCGTGCGCCCCGGTCCGCGGAAGAAATTTCGGGGAAGCCCGTACAACGCTACATTCGCCGGCGCCGTGGCGTAATCGGCCTCGTTATTATCGAACCCTGCCGGATTGAAGTAGAAATTTCCCGGATTCGCCGGGTCGTTGTGTTTCGGATTCAGAAACTCCACCTTGGTAAATCCGGGCGCGAACAGCGCGTTCGCCAGATACGGATCGCCCGCTCCGGACGGTCCTGGATTGGTCGGATCAAACCGGTCCGGGAATCTCGCCGGAATATCCAGGGGGAATCCGGTCCTCCAGCTGAAAATCGGATACAAGCTCCAGCCCTTGGTCAAACGTTTAGGACCCGATTCCCAGGTCTTGTCGAACGGCAAATCCCAGCCGCCGCTCAAAACGATGCGGTGTTTGATATCGGAGTCGGAAACCGCGCGCAATTGCTGGATGTTATAGGCCGGAACCTGGTCGTTGCGATTTTGGAAGCCCGAAGAAGTGTCGATGCTCTTGCCGTAGGTGTAGGCGAACGTGAAATATTGGCTCCCCCATTTGTTGGCGCCGACCTGCTTGGTGAGCGACGCTTCCAGGCTGTTGTAATTCGCGAAGCCGACGTTCTGAAATTCCGGCAGGGTGGCGTAGGGGCACTCGCCCAGATCGCCGGCGCAAAACGCCGCGATTTCCGGATTGGGCTGCGGCGTCAGATTCAAAACGCGAGTGTCGGTTCCCAGCACAAAGGGATTCACATCGACCAGCGCGGTCAGGCCCTTGGAGCTGTTACCCACATAGTTGACTTCGGCGATCAGGGTCTTGGCCAGCTCATGCTGGATGCTCAGGTTGTATTGGTAGATATAGGGCGTGTGCAGGTGCGGGTTTACCAGAAACACTTCGCCGCCGGCATTGATCGGCAGCACGCCGGCATTCACGAAATCCAGATTGGCCGGTGGCGGAGTGGAAGGAAATGGATTCACCGCTTGGGCCGAACCGAACGGGTCGGCGAAATAGGGCACGTCTCCCACCTGGCCGGGATTTACCGGATTGAAAAAAAGGCCCGCCGCCCCGAAGAAGGGCGGCTGACCGTTAAATTGCAAATTGTCTTCGCCCTTCAGGATGTCGTAGAAGATGCCGCCGCCTCCGCGGATGCTGGTCTTGCCGTTGCCCCAGGGATCCCAGGCGAACCCGAAACGCGGTCCGAAATTCTTTTTGTCCGGGAAATTGACGCCGCGTGGCGCGCCTTGATCGCCGGGAAACACCATGCCCAGCGGCGCATTGGGGAATACGGTCGATTGCAGCCCGGGGATGACCGAGAAGCTTCTTCCGTCCGTATCGAGTTTCGGCGTGCTGTATTCGTAACGCAGCCCGATGGTCAGCGTCAGATTCTTGCGCACCCGCCATTCATCCTGCAGAAATCCGTACACCGCTTTGCTGCGGATGTTTGACGCCGCATTCGCGTTCTGAAAGTAACTGTTCGCGATTCCCAGGAGGAAATCGGCAAAGCTGTTGTCCGTGCCCACGCCTCCGGAGCCGCTGCTGAAATCAAATTCGCCATTGCCCACAAAATCGAACTGCGTATTGTTCTGGTAGGCGGAAATCCCGGCGCCGAATTTCCAGGTATTGTGCCCCTTGACCCAGGTCACCGTGTCGGAAATCGAATAGGTGTTGTTCGCTTCCTTGGTCGGCCCCTGCTCGCTGAAGCCCAGCGCCAGGCCGTTATCGAACAGGATGTTCGGCGGCCCGGTGGGCAGATCGGGAGTAATCATGATTCCCAGTTGGCTAGCCGTGGGCAAGGTCCGGCCCACATCGTCGTTATCAAAAAAATTCCGTTGCGCGGTGAACCGCAGCTCATTCAGAAATGTGGGAGAGAACACCCGCGTGTAGGTGATGTTTCCAAAATAATTGTTGTTCTTGGTCAGGTTGGGGAACCCCGCCACCGTGGCGAACTGAAACGGATTGGTCAGGCCTTCGCGGGATCCGCCCAGCGTCACTGCGATCTTGTCCTTGGACGTAACGTTCACGTCGAGCTTGCCGGTCAGTTCGTTGGCGTTGTCCTTGTGCGGTGAGGTGGTGGTGACCAGACCGCTGGTCGACGTCGGTATCAGCCCCAGGCCGATGTACTGCGCGGCAACCGCGTTAATCTTGGTCGGATCGATGATCGCCTGGGCCGCGTTTCCATTTGGACTCGCGAAGAACGGGTTCTGCTGCAGGAATGCCGCGACGCCCGGGTCCGGGCAGGTCGGATTGACATTACAAGTGATCGAGCTCCCGTCGTTCTGCGGGACGGATGCCCCGAACGGAATCGCCTGAGAAAAATCTCCCTTCAACTCGGCGGGCGTATATGTCGTGGTCTGTACTTCCGACTGCGTCTGCGAAAGCAGCTGGCCCTGGTAGCCGACGAAAAAGAACACTTTGTCTCTTTTGATTGGCCCGCCGAAGGTGCCGCCATATTGATTCCGGGCCAGGTCGTCCCGCGGCACGCCGAATTCTTTGTTGAAGAACGAATTCGCGTTGAAGATCGCGTTGCGGGCGAAATCAAATCCGCTGCCGTGAAATTCGTTGGTGCCCGATTTCGTCACCACGCTGATCACGCCGGCGGCGTTGCGTCCATACTCCGCCGTGTAGTTGCTGGTCAGGATCCTGAATTCGGCGATCGTGTCCGGGTTCGGATCCAGGACCACGCCGTTGGTCAGCAAGTTATTGTTGTTGCCGCCGTCCAGCAGGTAGGTAATCGAATCCGGCCGTCCGCCGGCGATGCTGTAGTTTCCCGCGCCCGCGAAATCCGGATCGCCCTCGGTGACGCCCGGCTGCAACAGCGCCAAATCCAGCACGTCGCGTCCATTCAACGGCAGGTTGATCAGCTCGCGGCTGGTCACCGATTGCCCGAGCGTCGGATTTTCCGTCTCCACTCCGCTGACCTGCGCCTCCACCGTCACCGTCTGGTTCGACGTGCCCACGGTCAGCGTGATGTCAAACCGCAGCGACTGGTTGATCAGCAGCTTTTCCGCCTGCGTCACCACTTTGTTGAAGCCGGCGTGCTCGACCGCGACGCGGTAGTTTCCAATCGGCAGGTCGAGTACTTCGAAGTATCCGTCCTTGCCGGTCACCGTCGATTGCGCGATCTTGGTGGCCACATTGGTGACCGTCACATTCGCGGCCGGCACGATTCCGCCTTGCTGGTCGTACACGGTTCCGATCACCCGGCCAGTCGCGTCTTGTGCGGCGAGGGAAGTGTTGAAAATGAAAACCGAACCCAGGAAAAAAACCGAAAGGAAAAACCCCCGAAGCAGGCCCAAGAATCCCCCTAGTTGCCACCCGAATTGACGTCCACCCCTGATGTGGCCGGAATATACACCAAATTCCACGCCATCCAACACTCCGCCCGCAATTTTGATTTAATAGCCGGTAGCAGAAAATTTTATGCGCGCCGCGAACGCCGCCCTCCGTCTCCCATTCCGCATACGCGTATCTGGGATTCAATAGCGCAATTCGCTGACTGGGCTGCATTTCAGCGTTAGGCGCCGCCAGGCGGGCGCTGTGATCACTCCTAGCACATTCATGGCCACCCGAAACTTCCAAGCTACTTAGCTCAGGTGTGCTGTCTTCACTCCCGATGATTAGTTTTGGTCTTTTGGGCCGCCGGAATCCGCAAATCGTCGTCGATTAGAAATTAGAAGAAGATCGGCGAAAGTCAGGCGCTGGGACGAACGGGGCCAGGCTGGCGGGGAAATGGTCCGGCCCAGTCGAGCCGCGCCCGGGGCGACTCTCAGGGTAAAAAAACAGCTCTTAAAATGACGATTAGAAATCATGGCGGGCCTGCTTTTTCAGGGGGTTTAGGTTGGTTTCTAAACGCAAGAGTGACGATTAGATACGTGGTTTGGCGGGTGGAAGATGCGCGGCGATTGGACGGCGCGGCGAAAGGGAAATACCGTTGAATTTGCGGATTAGAATTCATCGTCGGCCTTTGTTTTCAGAGGTTTACATTGATTTCTAATTGCTGGTAGCGGATTAGAAATGGCACTTCGGCGGGTGGGGGATTTGCGAGTGTTGGGAGGCGCGGAGTGGGCGTTTGCAGATCGCGCGTGGTCGATCCCGATCCGCATCGTCCACTTCCCCGTGCGGCCGTTGGCGCGCCAGCACAAAATAACGATGCATGATAACAGATTGATGTAGGTGACGCAAAGGTACACACCGCGCAATGGGACCGCGGGTGGACGTGCAGACGCCCGGATGCGATGGCGGCATTCATCCTTTGGATCGACCTTGGTTGACTTAGCTGCGACACTCCCATAACCTTTCATGCTTCTCGTTCCAAATCTACGTACGAAAAGAGCCTAGACTGCATGGCGGATCAGAAATTACCTACGCGGGCGGAAGATTTCTCGGAGTGGTACAACCAGCTGGTGACGCGGGCGGAACTGGCGGATTATGCGCCGGTGCGCGGGTGCATGATTGTGCGGCCGTACGGCTGGGCGTTGTGGGAGAACATCACCGCGCAGCTGGACCGGCGTTTCAAGGCTACGGGGCACGTCAACGCGGCGTTTCCGATGCTGATTCCGCGCAGTTTTATCGATAAGGAAAAATCGCACGTGGCCGGATTTTCGCCGGAGCTGGCGGTGGTGACGCATGGGGGTGGCGAAGAGCTGGAAGAGCCGCTGGTGATCCGGCCGACGTCCGAAACGATTATCGGCTGGGCCTATTCGAAATGGATTCAGTCGTACCGCGACTTGCCGGTGCTGATCAACCAGTGGAACAGCGTGGTGCGTTGGGAGCTGCGCACCAAACTTTTTCTGCGCACCTTGGAATTTTTTTGGCAGGAAGGGCACACCGCGCACGCGACGCAGGAAGAAGCGGAAGCCGAAACACGGCAGATGCTGGACATCTACACCGATTTCGCGATGAAGGAAGCGGCGGTGCCGGTGATCCCCGGCAAAAAATCGGACGCCGAGCGATTCGCGGGGGCGGACCGAACGTACTCGATCGAAGCGATGATGGGCGACGGCAAAGCGCTGCAGGCTGGGACGTCGCATAATTTGGGGCAGAATTTCGCCAAGGCTTTCGAAATTAAATATCTGGACAAGACCGGCGTGCAGGAATTCTGCTGGACCACATCGTGGGGGCTTTCGACCCGTTTCGTCGGCGCGATCATCATGGTGCACGGTGACGATCAGGGTTTGATTTTTCCGCCGCGGCTGGCGCCCTTCCAGCTTGTGATCGTGCCGATTTATAAAACGGACGAAGAAAAAGCCAGCGTGATGGAGTGCGCGCGGCGCTTGCGCGCGGAGCTAGTCGACGCCGACATTCGGGTGAAGCTCGACGAGCGCGAAGGCTCCAGCCCGGGATTCAAGTTTAACGACTGGGAAATGCGCGGCGTTCCGCTGCGGATGGAATTGGGCCCTAAGGATGTAGCGAAGAATTCGGTGGTGCTGGCGCGACGCGACCGTCCGGGGAAAGAAGGGAAGACGTTCGTCGACCAGCACGGGATCGCGGGAGCGGTGAGCGCGTTGCTGGTTGAGATTCAGCAGGCGCTGTTCGATCGCGCGCTGGCGTTTCGCAAGGCCAATACGCACGAGCCAGCGGATTATGCTGAATTCAAGCAGGCGGTGGAAAAGGGCTTCGCCTTTTCTTGGTGGTGCGGCAATGCCGACTGCGAAGCCAATATAAAGGAAGAGACCAAAGCGACCATGCGCTGTATTCCGCTGGAACAGCCTGGGGGCAGCGGAAAGTGCATCCATTGTGGACAGCCGGCGACCGAGAAGGCCATTTTCGCAAAAGCTTATTAGGCCAAGGATACGGTTGGCTTCAGGCGCTAAAGCCCCTTGATTGGGCGGCGGATACGGCGAGGCTGGAGCCCCGCCCTTCTGAATCGATTATTCACGGCCGTTCACCGCGCCTCGATCGACACCCTGTGTTTGCCGCGACGCGCAGCGGGAGAAATCTGCGTTCCAAGTCCTTTATTTCCCGCACTGTGCGTGTGGTGTGTAACCTGCAAATCACTTGTCCATGCGGCCCATTTACTCATTCAGGACACACGGCTTAACGCATACTTTCGGCTCCGCACCGAAGTGCTACGATTATGCAGTCCCTAGCAGGATTTCCTGGAGTCACTATTTTGAAGGCGCGGTACAGTCGCGACAGGCAACGAGGCAGTTCTCGAATCAGCTCGATCATGATGCTGCTGGTCCTGGGCGCGATGGGCTTCGCTGCGTTCAAGATTGTGCCGGCTTACTTCGCCGACTACCAACTGAACGACGCCATGGGCACCGAGGCGCGGTTCGCGCAGGTCAATCGCAAGAATGCGAACGATGTGCAGGACGACATTTGGAAGAAAGTGCAGGAGCTGGGCATCCCCGCGAAGAAGTCAGACATTCAAGTCGTCACCGACCAGGGGCTGGTGACGATCTCCGTGAGCTACACCGTTCCGGTGGATCTGATGGTCACGCAGCACGACCTGGTCTTCCACGATCGCGCCGACAACAAAGCAATCTAGAACCGCGTCAATTGCCAGTACAATCCAGCACAGTAAAATTGCGGGCGAGAGTCGTAGGCGACACTTTGCGGCGCTGCGCCCATCATAAACGTGTGACACTTTGTACCGTCTAAGTTGATCGAGCGACAGCGATAGCGATAGCGAAACGAAATGGAGTGGAGAACTTCTTGCGGATTCGCATTACCCCGGGCTTTTGGACGTCACGCGTTGGGCTAGCTATCCTCGGAAGCGTTCTGCTTCTGTTTATTATCTGCACGTCCGTCTTCGCGTATTACTACGTCAAGTTTGGCAAGCTGATCGACGAGCGGCTGAGTGGCACTATTTACCAGAACACTTCGCGGGTCTTCAGCGCGCCGAGCCATATTTATACCGGCGAAAAGCTGACGGCCGCCGAGCTGAGTACTTATTTGTTGCATGCCGGCTACCAGGAAGGAGAAGTGGAGGGCGCCCCGGGCGAATTCAAAGTAAAAGGTTCGAGCGTCGAGATTCGCCCGTCGAAGGATTCGTATTTTCACGGCGGGAATGCGTTGAATGTGAGTTTCTCCGGCGGGGCGGTGACCAAGATTACGCAGATTAGCGACAACCAGCCGCGGGACTTCGCGGATCTGGAGCCGGAAGTCATCACCAATTTGTTCGATAGCTCGCGCGAGAAACGGCGCATCGTGCGTTTCGAAGACCTGCCTAAAAATATGGTGAACGCGGTGCTCGCCGCGGAGGATAAGCGTTTCTTCGAGCATGGCGGTTTGGATATCGTGCGCGTGTTCGGTGCGGCGCTGGCCGATATGCGCCGGGGGCAGAAGGCGCAGGGCGCCAGTACGATTGATATGCAGGTGGCGCGGAGTTTCTTTTTTACGACGAAGCGCGAATGGCGCCGCAAAGTGAAAGAAGTGCTGATGGCGGTGGAAATCAACGAGCGCTATTCGAAGCAGCAGATTTTTGAGCTGTACGCGAACGAAGTCTACCTGGGGAATCGCGGCAGTTTTTCGATTCGCGGATTCGGCGAAGCGGCCGAAGCGTATTTTGGCAAGGACGTGCGCGAGCTGAGTGTGGGTGAGTGCGCGTTTTTGGGCGGAATTATCCGCGCGCCGAATCGTTATGCTTCGGCGGAGCGGCATCCGGAGCGCGCGGAAGAATCGCGAGACCGGGTGCTGGCGCAGATGGTCGAGGACAGCTACATCACGCAGGAGCAGGCCGACGACGCCAAGAAACAGAAACTGAAGTTTCTGAACGGCGGGGCGAGCAGCAGCTCCGCGCCGTATTTTGTGGACATGGTCAAGGATCACCTGCTCGAACATTTTTCGGAGCAGGATCTGGAAACGCAGAGCTTCCGCATTTACACCACGCTCGATCCGCAACTGCAGCGCGCCGCGACCGCCGCGGTACAAACCGGCGGAGAACAAGTCGACAAGCTGCTGGCCAAGAAATACGCGGCGTGGAAAAAAGCCAAGCCGGGAGAGCCGCCGCCGCACGTTCAGATCGCGTTGGTGGCGATGGATCCGCTGACCGGAGAAATTCGCGCACTGATTGGCGGGCGTAATTACGGCGAGAGCCAGCTGAATCATGCGCTGGCGCGACGCCAGCCGGGTTCGGTGTTCAAGCCATTCGTCTACGCCGCGGCGTTCGACGATGTAGTGCAGGGTGTGCAGCCGGTGGTTACGCCGGTGACGACCGTGGACGACGTGCCCACCACTTTCGATTTCGACGGCAAAGAATACACGCCGGACAATTACGGCGAGGAATTTTACGGCACGGTGACGGTGCGCGATGCGCTGATCCATTCGCTGAACGTCGCCACGGTAAAAGTGGCGGAGCTGATCGGCTATCGCCGGGTGGTGACGGTCGCGCGGCAGATGGGCCTAGGAAATAATATTCAAGCGACGCCGGCGGTCGCGTTGGGCGCGTATGAGATGACGCCGATCGAGGTCGCGGCCGGTTATACCGCGTTTGCCAACAAAGGCAATCGCGCCGAGCCGCTGTATTTGCGCAGCGTGATCGCGGCCGACGGCACGCTGGAAGAAACCACCGCCCCGCGCAACCGGGTGGTGCTCGACCCGCGGGTGGCGTACCTGACGACCAGCATCATGAAGGACGTGATCAATCGCGGCACCGGCGTCACGGTGCGCTCGATGGGATTTACGCCGATCGCGGCGGGAAAAACCGGGACGTCGCGCGATGGCTGGTTCGCCGGCTTCACGTCGAATCTGCTCTGCGTGGTGTGGGTTGGGTTTGACGACAACCGCGACCTGGGCCTTTCGGGGAGCGCTTCGGCCGCGCCGATCTGGGCCGAATTCATGAAGCGCGCGGTGACCTTGCCGGAATATAAAAATCCGGTGGACTTCGATCCGCCCGATGGGGTCCTACAGGAAACGATCGATCCGCAAAGCGGCCAACTGGCCTCCTCAGCCTGTCCGCAATCTGTTCAGGAATATTTCATTGCCGGCAGCGAGCCGACGCAGGTCTGCGACCTGCACGGGCCACACGCCGCCACCGCGCAGGGCGGCTGGCTCTCGCATCTTTTCGGCAAGGGCGGAAATCCACCGCCTCCGCCGGGCAACGGCGCGATTCAGCCGAATCCAGCGACAAACGCGACCACCACGCCCCCTCCCGGCGCCCAACCGGCGGACCCTAACGCCGACGCCGAAGCCAAAAAGAAAAAGGGGCTTCTTGACAAGGTTTTTGGTATCTTTGGGTCAAGCAAGAAGCCTGCGGACACCCCGAAGCCACAACCGCAACCGTAGGCGAAGCGCGGATAGGAGCAAGGCAATGAGTCAAATGACTCTTTTTGCCGTATCGCTGGCCCTCCTGTTGACCAGCGTCAGTAGTAGTGCACAGCAACCCCTCACTCCAATTTCGGAGCACGTCAATCGCACCGCTGTAAATTCGGCAAGCCCGAATCAGGCGCAAGCGACCGTGGGCCATCCGATGACGCCGCGCGAAGTGCTGGAGATGCACGGCGACATCCTGATGGCGCGCAAGGAATATCCCGGCGCGGCCACGGTGTACCTGCAGATTCTGGAGGCCGAGCCGAAGAACGCCGAGGTCTTGAACAAAGTCGGCGTGGCTTACCAGCAGATCGGCGATCTCGACCGCTCGGGCCGCTTCTACAAACGCTCGATGAAGGCGGACAAAAATTTCGCCAGCGCCGTGAATAACTACGGCACGGTGGAATACGAGAAGAAGCACTACGGCAAATCGATCAGCCTGTACAAGAAGGCCATCGTGCTGCGCCCGGAGTTGCCCACGCTGTACAGCAACCTGGGCTATGCCTATTTCTGCAACAAGGAATATCCCGAAGCGCTGACTTCGTTTGAGAAGGCGCTGACGCTTGATCCGACGGTGTTTGACCGCAAGGCCAACGGCGGCACAGTGGTGCAGCAGCGCTCGACGCCCGATCCCGGCTTGTTTTATTTCTTCGTGGCCAAATCGTTCGCGCAGAAGGGCGACGCCGAACACACCGCGCACTATTTGAAACTTGCGCGCGATGATGGCTATGCCGGGTTGCTGACCGCGCAGACCGATCCGGGCTTCGCCAAGGTGATCAAGGATCCGGGTGTGCAGGAAGTGCTGCATGTGTCGCCGGCGTACGCCAGCAATTCCAAGAAGACGGTACAAAACTAGAATTCAACGTTCTTCCCGTCGGATTTCCGGCTAGCGCTCCGGGATGGCGTTAGTGCGGGAGAATCCACAACAAATCGCCGTTTTTTTGTGTACTTGCTATAATGCTGCGCAGGATGGCCCTTCGTTCATCGCGGTTTATTTTTTACTGTTTGGCTATGGCGGTTTTTTCTCTTTTCTTCCTCGCTCCATCGAATTCCGGGCAAACCACACCGTCTGCTAATTCTCCAGGCGCTGCTTCGAGCGTGGTGGAGATTCCCATCGACGGCGAGATTGAGCCGATCCTCGCGGACTATGTGGTGCATGGCATAGAGCGGGCCGCGACGGATCATGCCAGCCTGATTCTGATCACGATCGATACCCCCGGCGGTTTGGACAGTTCGATGCGCGCGATCATTCAGGCCATTTTGCGCTCGACGGTGCCAGTCGTCGTTTATGTGTACCCCACCGGATCGCGCGCCGCGTCTGCCGGGTTTTACATTTTGCTTTCCGCGGATATCGCCGCGATGTCTCCGGGAACCGAAACCGGCGCCGCTTCGCCCATCATGGAAATTGGCGGGCAGGTGGTGCAGATTGACGATACCTTGCGCAAGAAAATCGTCAATGATGCGACCGCTTACCTGCGCAGCTACAGCAGCAAGCGCGGACGTAATGTCGATCTGGCGATGACTGCCGTGACGGATGCGAAAGCGTTTAGCGACAAAGAAGCGCTGGATGGCAAGCTGATCGATATCGTCACCGCGTCGAAAGAAGATTTGCTGGCGCAGCTGAATGGCCGGACCATCACGCGTTTCGATGGCACGAGCACGAGTTTGGCGCTGGCGCATCCAGTGGTGAGCCGCTTCGAAATGAGCGGGCGCGAAAAATTTCTGGCGCGCATCGTGCAGCCGGACGTGTTCTTCATTCTGCTGATCCTGGGCGTGCTCGGGCTGTACGTGGAGTTCACGCATCCGGGCGCGTTCGCGCCGGGTGTTATTGGCGGGATCGCGATGGTACTGGCGTTGTACGCGATGCACCTGTTGCCGATCAATTTTGCGGGCGTGCTGCTGATCGCTTTAGCCATGGCCCTATTCATTCTGGAAGCGAAATTTCCGACGCACGGCGTACTCGGAGTAGGTGGAGTGGTCTCGATGGTCCTTGGCGCGCTGTTTTTGATTCGCTCACCGCTAACCGGCATGGGCGTGAGCCTCTGGACCGCGCTGGCGGTGGTGATTCCGTTCGGGATTATCGTGATTATCTTGATGCGTCTGGTGTTGCGCTCCCGGACCTGGAAAGTTTCGACCGGCAAAGAAGAATTGATCGGAGAAGTGGGCGAAGTGCGCGAAACGCTGGGTTCGAGCCAGAATCCGGACAACATGGGTTCGGTTTTCGTGCACGGAGAATTGTGGCGCGCGGCGGCGCGGCCGGGCGAAACTATTCCGGAAGGCGCGCGGGTACGGGTGAAAAAAGTAAAGGGCTTGACGCTCGAGGTGGAACCGCTCGAGTCTCGATCTTAAATATTTCCGAGTTGTTCGCGGTCGTGGTCGGAGGCAGGCGAAATGGATTTTTTCACAATACTTTTGGGCGTGGCGGTTCTGATCTTTCTGTTCTGGCTGGTGAATTCCGTTTACGTGATTAAAGAGTGGGAACGCGGCGTGGTGCTGCGGCTGGGGCGCATGTTGCCCGAAGCCAAGGGCGCGGGGCTGCAGCTGGTATTTTTCCCCATCGACAAGCTCACGCGAATTTCGCTGCGGATTGAAACGCTGGATGTACCGCCGCAAGACGTCATCACGCGTGACAACGTATCGGTAAAGGTAAACGCGGTGTGCTATTTCCGCGTAGTCGACGCCAATCTGGCGCTTTCCCAGGTGCAAAATTACCTGTACGCGACGTCGCAGCTGGCGCAGACCACGCTGCGCAGTTTGGTCGGGCAGTTTGAATTGGACGCCATTTTGAGCGAGCGCGAAAAGGTTAACTCCAAGCTACAACTAATCCTTGACCAGGATACCGAACCTTGGGGTATCAAGGTAACTAAGGTTGAGGTCAAACAGGTCGACATTCCGGAGAATATGCAGCGCGCGATTGCCCGCCAGGCGGAAGCCGAGCGCGAGCGCCGAGCGAAGATTATTCATGCCGAGGGTGAATTTGAAGCTTCGGCCAAGCTGGCGGAAGCCGCCGGAGTTCTGGAAAAAGAACCCGCGGCCATTCAGCTTCGTTATTTGCAGACCTTGACCGAAATTGGCGTGGAGAAAAACACGACGATCGTATTTCCGCTGCCGATTGATCTGATTTCGCAGTGGGTCAAGCAGCTCGGAGGGAAGTAGAGGCGCATGGCAGGGAACGGAAAACGCGGCGGGGGCGACCGGGTACTGGAAAGCCGGCATCTGGTCGGACTCTTTCTGGGAGTGGTTTTGCTGTGCGGCGTTTTCTTTACGCTGGGCTACGTGATGGGCCGCACGCAATTCAGCGGCTCGGTGCACGCGGATCCGGTGCCGAAATATTCGCCTACGGCGACAACACCGGCAAAACCATCTGGCAAAGAAGCCCCAGTATCTTCGGGCGCGGCGAAGCCCGAGACGAAAGATCCGGGGGGGTGCTGGGTAGACGATTGCGGAACCAAGACTGCTGACCGTCCCGAAGTGCAACCGGTGGCCAAGCCGGCCGCGCCGGTTTCTTCAAAATCAGGCAAGACGTCAACTCCCGCGCCGCCAGTCAGCGCCAAACCCGCGGTGGCCAAAGAGCCGGCTCGTTTCCAGGCACCAGCGTTGAACAAGAATTCGATCGTGCTGCAAGTGGCGGCCACCAAGCAGCAGCGCGACGCGTTGGACATGGCCGACATTCTGCAAAAGAAAAGATTTCCTTCATTTGTGGCCAATTCTCCCGCCGACGCTTTTTATCACGTGCAGGTGGGACCCTACGCCGATATGGCTTCGGCGGAATCCGCCAAGCGCGCCCTCGAACAATTGGGTTTCAAGTCTATAATTAAGCATTAAATGAATTTGCCTCGTTACGCGCGAGTGCTGCTCGCCATCGGTAGCGGTGCCGCCCTGGGCCTGGCGTTTCCCAATTACAATTTCTATTTGCTCGGGTGGGTAGCGCTGGGCCTGCTGGTTTTGGCTTCGGCTGGCGCGCCGCTGAAGGAAGCTCCGCTATACGGATTTCTGCACGGGCAGGTTTTTTATCCGGTGTGCTTGCCGTGGGTGGATACCGTGATGCGGCAGTACGGGAATATCGATCCGTGGATTGCCGCGGCGTTTGTGGGATTTATTGGTTTGGTGGGCGGCTTGATCTGCACCATGTTTTCGACGGGCGTGGCGCTGGCTTCGCGTCGGAGCAAATTGCTGGCTTGCGCGATTGCGCCGTTTCTGTGGACTGCGTTGGAATATTTCCGGACAAACATTCCGATTATTGGGTCGTCGTGGGACCTTTCGGGCTATCCGGCCGCGCACAGTCTGGCGCTGCTGCAAATCACCAGCGTTACCGGAATTTATGGGTTGTGTTTTCTGATTGCGGCCTACGGATCGTTGGTGGCGTATGCGGTTTTGGAACGTTCGCGGCGCGGGTGGATGATTGCTGCGGGCGTTACGCTCTTGCTGGTAGTGGTGGCGGCCGGCGGGACATATTTGATTCCGGCGGCGACGCCGCATTACGTGGCGCATCTGGTGCAGACCAATTTTCCGCAGTCGGAGAGTTATCCGGCGGACTGGCTGACCGTGCACGCTGGGGAACTGGATCAGCTGGAAAAAATCAGCGTCGATGCCGCAAAGCAGGAGCCTGGAATCATCATCTGGCCAGAGGTTCCCGCGCCTTTCAGCCTGCAGGAACCCCTATTCGCCGCGCGCGCGTCGCAGATCGCTCGCGATGCCAACAATTATTTTCTGGTGGGCGTCCTTGACTGGAAACGAGCGGGAGGGAAATTCCTCGCCTTCAACACCGCTGTGCTACTTGATCCCACGGGCCAGCGCATATATTCCTACGACAAAATCCATTTGCTCCCATTTGGGGAATACGTTCCGCTGCGCGGCTGGCTCACTTTCGCCAAACGCCTCACCGCGGATATTTCGGATTTCACTCCAGGTTCTAGCTACAGCATCGCGGAGATGCCGCAGGGAAAGTTTGGCGCGTTCATTTGCTACGAGGCGATTTTTCCGTCGGAGGTGCGGCGGTTTACCGCCAGCGGAGCGCAGCTATTGATTACGATTTCTAATGATGGATGGTTCGGGCGATCGTCCGCGCCGGAGCAGCATATGTTCATGGCCCGGGTGCGGGCGGTGGAGAACCGGCGCTGGCTGCTGCGCGATACGAACAATGGTTACACCGAATCGATCGATCCTTATGGCAGAACGGCGGCGCAACTGGCTATCGATATGCGCGGGCAGCTAACTGCGCCTTACGATTTTCGCAGCGATTTGACGCCGTATGCGAGGTTTGGCGATTGGTTTTCGTGGTTGTGCATCGTGGTGACGGTGGCCCTGCTTGGTTTTGCCTTGGTTAGACGTACCCGCTAAACCCGCCGATAAATTTTCGAACGAACCTAAACGTGAATGGATTCTTGGCGCTTCAGCGTGGGCAAGGCCTTGATCGATTTTCCGGCTTTTTCCTGGGCGCGGCGCAATTCGTACAGGCTTTGCAGGTTGAGCCAAAACTGCGCGCTGGTCCCGAAGAAATGGCCGAGGCGCAGCGCGGTGTCTCCGGTGACGCTGCGGGTACCGTTCAATATCTGGGTGACGCGATTGGTGGGGACGCGCAGCTTGCGCGCGAGTTCAGCCGCGCTCATGTCCAGTGTTTCCAGTTCTTCGGCGAGGTGCTCGCCTGGATGAATAGCTGTCACGGCCATAACTTCCTCCTAACGGTAATCGACAATCTCGACGTTTGAGGGTCCTGGCGCTCGGTCCGCCCACTCGAAACAAATACGCCACTGATCGTTAACCCGTACGCTGAACTGCCCCGCGCGCTCGCCCTGCAGGGACTCAAAGCGATTACCCGGCAATGCCGCCAAATCTCGCAGCGACGTGGCCGCTTGCAAACGGTCGAGTTTCATCCGCGCGGAGCGTTCGAATCCGGAGAACGCCTTGAGGCGTTTTCCGGCAGCGAAGGCGCGAGTCCTCGCATCGCGATAGCTGAGGATCACGGCATGATTCTACGATGGATTATGCGTTACGTCAAGCGTAACGAATGGCCTTACGGTTGAGCGCCGGCTTTGGATTTTGGTGGTTCGCAGTTACAATTCTGGGATGGCTGAGCATATCGAGGATCTGCAGCACCGCTTCACCGAACTGAAGAAACGGGTCGACGTCGTGCGGAGTTTTCTTTGACGTTGAACCGGCCCGCCAGCAGCTAGCCGCGCTCGAAGCAAAAACCAGCGACCCGAATTTTTGGCAGGATCAGGCCAAGGCGCAAGCGACTTTGCAGCAGCGCAAAGTGGTCGAAGACCGCCTGACGGCGGACGACAATCTGGGCCGGCGGGTCAGCGACATCGAGACGTATTTGGGAATGGCCCAGGAAGAAGCGGACGACCCGCAGCGCAATTCGCTGCTGGAGGATGCGGACAAGGAACTGATCGCGACCGACACGTATCTTTCGGAGCTGGAGACGAAAGTATTGATGTCCGGTGAAACGGACCAGCTGAACGCGATCATTACGGTAAAACCGGGCGCGGGCGGCACCGAATCGCAGGACTGGGCGGAGATGCTGCTGCGCATGTATTTGCGCTGGGCGGAGCAAAAGGGTTTTCGGGCGACGATTCTGGATTCGACGCCGGGCGAAGAGGCGGGCATAAAATCCGCGACGGTGCAGATCGAAGGCGAGAACGCCTACGGCATGCTCGCCGGCGAAAGCGGCGTGCACCGGCTGGTGCGCATTTCGCCGTTCGATCAGGCCGCGCGGCGGCACACGTCGTTCGCGTCGGCTTTCGTGATTCCGGAAATTGACGACCGCATCGAAATCAACATCAAGCCGGACGACCTGCGCATCGATACGTTTCGGGCGGGCGGCCACGGCGGGCAGAACGTCAACAAGGTGGAATCGGCGGTGCGCATCACGCATTTGCCCACCAACACCGTGGTGCAATGCCAGAACGAACGCAGCCAGCACAAGAATCGCGAAATCGCGATGAAGGTTCTGCGTTCGCAGCTTTACGAACTGGAACTGGAGAAGCGCCGGGAGGCCCTGAACAAACTGGACGCCTCGAAACCCGAGATCAGCTTCGGCAGCCAGATCCGTTCCTACACTATGCAGCCCTATCAGCTGATAAAGGATCACCGCACCAAGGTCGAGCGGGGCGACGTGCAGAAGGTTCTGGACGGCGATATTGACCCGTTTATCCGCGCCTACCTGCTGTACCGGCGGGACCAGACGAAGGCCAACTAGAGGGAAGTTTAGGGAACGGGCTTTCCCTTAACCTCTGCCGATCGAGCCCGAAACGGGGCGAAACGGCAGCCATTTCGGGGTCTTTTCGCACCGTTCAGCCGCGATTTAAGGCCTTTCGCTGCATAGAATTGACACCCCGTAAACCCGCGTGATAGCCTTTCTTTTTGGATTTGACCAACGAAGGCGCACTTAGGCCCCCTATTTGCCTTTCATCCCGCTGGAGGACACTGTCTTGGCGCATGCTGACGAACGCTTCTTATTTACCTCGGAGTCTGTCACCGAGGGCCATCCCGATAAAATAGCCGACCAAATTTCCGACGCCGTGCTGGACGCGGTCCTGACCGACGACCCCACGGGCCGGGTAGCCTGTGAAACTCTGGTGACCACCGGCTTAGTGGTCGTGGCCGGCGAAATTACCACGACGACTTATGTGGATTTCTCCGACCTCGCGCGCGAGGTGATCCGCGACGTGGGCTACACCCGCGCCAAATACGGATTCGATGCCGAAACCTGCGGCGTCATTTGCACCATTCACAAGCAATCGCCCGACATCGCCATGGGCGTGGACACCGGCGGCGCCGGCGACCAGGGCTTGATGTTTGGCTTTGCCTGCGACGAGACTCCCGAGCTGATGCCTATGCCGATCCAGCTTGCGCACAGCCTGACGCACAAGCTGGCTGAAGTTCGCAAGAAGGGCGTCGTGGATTTCTTCCGTCCCGATGGAAAATCGCAAGTCACCGTGGAATATGTGGATGGCCGCCCAGCGCGCGTGGACAGCGTGGTCATCTCCACCCAGCATAGCGACAAAGTTTCGCTGAAGGATTTGCAGGAAGCCGTGCGCAAGCACGTCATCGATCCGATCATCCCCAAGGCTTTGGTCGACAAGAACACCAAATACCACATCAACCCGACCGGACGCTTTGTCACCGGGGGACCGATGGGTGATGCAGGGTTGACCGGACGCAAAATCATCGTCGACTCCTACGGCGGCTACAGCCGACACGGCGGCGGCGCGTTCTCCGGGAAAGATCCAACGAAGGTGGACCGTTCGGCGTGCTATATGGCGCGGTACATCGCGAAGAACATCGTCGCGGCGGGACTGGCTACGAAGGTGGAAGTGCAGCTGGCGTACGCGATCGGCGTGGCCGAACCAGTGTCGGTTATGGCCGATACTTTCGGCACCGGAACAATTCCGAACTCGCAGATCACCGAACTGATTCGCGCGTTCTTCAAGCTGACGCCGAAGGGCATCATCGAAACGCTCAACCTGCGGAAGCCGATTTATCGCGCTACGGCGGCGTACGGCCATTTCGGGCGTACCGGCGCAGGGTTTACCTGGGAAAAGACGGACAAGGCCGAGGCGATCCGCAAGGAAGCCGGGACGCGCGGCGCAGTGGTCGGAGCACGCAGCTAGTCCAATTACGGCACCTGCAGCGGCAAACTTTCGCCGTTGAGATTTTAGTTTCAGGTTTTTAGTTTTTAGCAATTCAAACTCAGCGAGGTTCAAGTGGAAACAGCGACGAAACTGGCAGGCGACGTAAAAGACATCACGCTAGCCGAAAAGGGCAAGCGCAAGATCGAATGGGCCAATCAGCAGATGCCCGTGTTGCAATTGATTCGCAAACAATTCATTAAGGACCAGCCCTTGAAGGGCATTCGCATGTCGGCGTGCTTGCACGTCACCAGCGAAACGGCGAACCTGGCGATCACTTTGCGTGACGGCGGCGCGGACCTGGTTCTGTGCGGTTCCAACCCATTGTCGACGCAGGACGAAGTAGCGGCCTCGCTGGTGAAGGACTACGGCATCCCGACCTACGCCATCAAGGGCGAAGACAATGCGACCTATTACGCGCACATTGCGGCAGCGATCGATCACAAGCCGCAGATCACGATGGATGACGGCGCGGACCTGGTGACCGAACTGCTGACCAAGCACCCGGAATTGGTGAAAGGGGTCATTGGCGGCACGGAAGAAACCACCACCGGCGTGATTCGTCTGCGCGCCATGGCCAAGGACGGGACATTAAAATACCCAGTCATCGCGGTAAACGACGCGCTGACCAAGCATCTCTTTGACAACCGCTACGGCACGGGCCAGTCGACGATTGACGGCGTGATTCGCGCCACCAACATGCTGATTGCCGGCATGCGCGTGGTGGTGGCGGGTTACGGCTGGTGCGGACGCGGGGTGGCGATGCGCGCCAAGGGTCTGGGCGCGGACGTGATCGTCACCGAAATCAATCCGACACGCGCGCTGGAAGCGATCATGGATGGCTTCCGCGTGATGCCGATGGCCGATGCGGCCAAGCTCGGCGAAATTTTCATCACGGTGACCGGCAACAAGTCGGTGCTGGCGCAGGAACACTTCGAAAAGATGAACGACGGCGCGGTGATCTGCAATTCAGGCCACTTCAACGTCGAGATCGACATCCCGGCGCTGGAAAAATTGTCCAGCACGAAGAAGATTGCGCGTCCTTTCGTCGAGGAATATGCGATGAAAGATGGCCGCAAGATTTATCTGCTGGGCGAAGGCCGCTTGATCAACCTGGCCGCCGCCGAAGGCCACCCCGCGGTGGTGATGGATATGAGCTTTGCGAACCAGGCGCTGGCTTCCGAATATATGGTGAAGAACGCGAAGGACCTGAAGGCTCAGGTTTATTCGGTTCCGGAACCCATCGACCGCCAGATCGCCAAACTCAAGCTGGAATCGATGAACGTGCATGTCGACAAGCTCACTGCCGATCAGGAGCATTACCTGGCGAGCTGGAACGAAGGCACGTAGTCGCAACTGCGGTTTCAATTCTATTGGTGTAAGGGCCGGTCTTAGACCGGCCCTTTTTTTTTGTGGTGGTCGTCGAGAAGGGGCTGCGTCTCACTGCATGCTAAATGCGTGACGCGCGCCGTTGGAATCAGAGTAGAAGCCCGTGACCGCTCCACTCGCGTTGATGCCACGAGGAGTGGTGGCTATATTTGCTTCGGAAAGAGGAAGCTGCGCGGCATTCGGATCGTCGAAAGTCGCGAATGTTCCGTCCGGGTTGCGCAGATATCCGTGTCGCACCAAGTTCTCATCCCGGTATTCTCCTACGACTACTCCGCTGTCGTTGATACCCACTGCCAGGGAGCTGTGTACGGCCGATTGAGGGGGATCGAACACGGTATAGGTCCCGTCAGCGGCGACGATGAGGCTGTGGGTCGTATTGACTCCGTTCACGATGCCGACGTTGATTCCGCCCACGATCACGCCGGCGGAGTTCAGATCGATCAACTCGGTTCCCTGGTTAGAAGCCGTGCCGGCGTTGGGGGCGTCCAAAACTGTGATGGTTCCGTCCGGGGTGCGCAAGAATCCGTGGAAGACGGCGCCCAAATCGGTGAACGTGCCGGCCACCGCTCCGCTCGCATTGATCCGCTGGGGGACTACGATGTAAACCTGGGTCGGATCGCCAGTCGGATCAAAAGTAGTGAGCGTGCCGTCCGGCGCGCGCAGATAACCGTGGGCGCCGTTGGCATCCACGAATCCTCCGGCCACCGTGCCGCTGTCGTTGAGGGATTGCGCTCCCGAGGTGCTGCCCGGAGGATCGAATGCGGTGATGGTGCCGTCCGCGCCGCGAATGAAGCTGTGTTCCAGGCCTTGGGTGTCAAAGAAATACCCGGCAATCTCGCCGGACGCATTGATCCCGACGGCCTCGGTGCCGTTGTTTGGCTGCGAGCCAGCTCCCGGTGCGTCGATCGAAAATTCACCGCCGCCGGATTGTTTTAGAAAACCGTGGAGCGCGTTATTTGAATCGACGAAATTTCCGGTCACGTCGCCGCCGGCGTCGATGGCGATGCCGAACGTGCCCTGAAGACTTCCAGCACCCGCTCCGAGGGCATCAATGGTCGTGAATGCCGGTGTCGGCGGTGGTTGCGCTCCGGACGATCCGCCGCCGCCGCAGCTCGCAACCAACGGGACAAGGAATAACAAGCCGGCGAGGACACCGGAGGACATCGCGGCGCTGCGCTGGGTAATCGCCGGAAATTGTTGGTGCCTGGTGCGAGCGTAGGCCACGATGATTCTCCCCTGGGGGAACCGAGTGGCCAGCATTATACATAGAGTTACTATCATGTACATTGACCGGCTGTCGTTTGCGACGTCCACGCTCGCGTTCTCCAGTTTTAGTTTGGATTAATTACCTGCAGAGGCCGACGGATGGGCTAGGTGCGGTTCCTTTGCTCCTCGTCCCGCCTGAGCATTCCCTTCCGCGAAATTTGATGGTAAAAGAATCCTCCTACTTTACTGGTTGAGGATTAATCCCCATGCGAACTCGTATTGCAATCTTGATGGCCGTGATAGCGACTTTTGGCGCGGTGGTGGCCTACCGCGCGGTTACGGCGGAGGAAGATACTTCCAGCGGCGAACGCCGCTTGGAGCAAGGACAGATTCTGGAACTGAATCGCCGCGCCGACCTGCTTAACACCTACCGCGAATCCGCCCAATTCGAAGATAGCGAAAACCTGGCCCGTGCGCGGGGTTTCTACCTGCAGGAGCAAGCGCGGATGGCCCGGAAAACGAATCCTTCCAGCGCCAACGCGCTTGATCTGCAGGCCGAAGAGCAATTCGCGATTGGGCGCATGTACCGGCAGACGCGCGATTTCAATTACGTGGGCGGCATGAGCTCGACGGACAACATTGAAAATGGAATCGAGAAGAACGTGGCGCGGGAATTATCTGAGGCGGGCTACGGCGCGATGTGGGTGGCTCCGGCCAAAGGCGAACTTCCAGATATTTGGGGCGACCTGAAAGCGGATATCGCGAAGAATCGCAAGAAGACCGTGTGGCTCTCCGGCCTGGTGGCGATTTTTGTGCTGGCGCTGGCATTTCTCACTTTCACGCAGTTGCCGCGCGATGGATCGCCATTGCAGCGCTGGCTGGAACGAATCGCATGTGTCATCGCGGTGGGAGCTTCGATCGCGTGTTTTGCGATCGACGGCCATTCATGGCTGCTATTCCTGCTGGCCGGCATCGGAATCGGGATCGTCGCTTTTCTGGGCCACGTCCTCTACAACCGTCCGGGGGTCAAGCAGTGGTTGACTGGACCGAAGGCGGTGGCCATTCCAGAAAAAGAGCGCGCCGCCGTGGCCAAGGCTAAAAGCGAAGAAGCGATCGCGCGGGCGGCAGCGCAGGCTGAAACTACGGCCAAAAAGGATGAAGCAATTCAAAAAGCCGCGCCGGCGCAAGGTGAAACGGAAGTCCAAAACGATTTGGCGATTCCAAGTGAAGCGGTAGCTTCGAGGGATGCTGCAATCAAGAGCGACGCGGTGATTCCAAGCGAAGCGATCGTTTCGGATAAACCACCAGTCGAGGCGCAAGCTACATTGAAAAGTACTCCGGAGGCCCCATTCTCAATCGCGATCCCTGGTGGAAATCCGAGCACCACTGCAAACGCGGATGTAAAGGAAAGCGAACCCGAATGCGAGGAGGAGCAGGAAGCTTCGCATCCGCACGAAGTTGGGCCGCGCATTGCGTTCATCGGGGCGCACCTGCTGGCCTGGGACTGCACCAGCACGATGAACCGCTTCGCGCTTTCGCTGATCGCGGTCACCGCGTTGCTGGCGGCGATTTGTGGCTGGCGTTACGACTGCGCCACGGCGTTCGCCAATGGCTGCGCGGCGCGAGCCATGGACCAGCAGGTGGCAGCGTTCAAGAATTTCGAGCGCAGCCAGACGACGATTCATTACATCTGGGGCATCGACGCGCGCATGCATGAATCGCGCATGCGCTACAAAGCGGCCGAGCAGCGCGCGGAGCTGGCACGCGAGAAAGTGATGGGCCTGACCGGCGAGCGCGAACAATCGCAAATGGAATGGCAGAGGAGGCTGCTCTCCGAGAACAAAATTGCAGTGGACGAGCTGGATGGCGAGTGGGGTCCGGAAATGGATCCCTATTATCCGCAAAAGGAAGCGGAACTGAGCGGGCGGCAGGCTTCGGAAACCGCCTTCGCCAAATGGGACGCGGAGAACGAACTGCGCCAGTCGTGGCATTTGAAAGCCGCGGAATATTTGCTGACGCTGACCATGTTCGCCATCGCGCTTTATTTGCTAGGGCAATCGATGGGCATGGGCCTGGGGCGCGGCGCATTTATTCTGGTGCTGGGCGGCGCGTTGATCGCGGGCGTCGGCGCGTTTTCCGCTTTGAAAACAGCGGTGCGATATTTGCCGCGCGATGCATCGAAACTGGATGCCGCGGCTGATTCGTACGGCGAAGGACGGCAACTGTATTTGGTGGCGCACGAATCGCAGGATTACGCCGCGGCTGCCGAAAAGTTTGAAGCCGCGCTGAAGATTCGTCCCACGTTTGCGCTGGCGCACTACTACCGCGGCGAAGCGCTGTACAACTCCGCGCGCCTGCACCCCGACGAACAGGATTCGTTGCCTTCGACAAAATCCGGGGCGCTGGCGCAGACCGTGCAGGAAATGGGGCTGAGCCTGGACGACTTCAACAAGGAAGGAGTGACGCCGCCGCAGGAATTGGTGGGGCGCTACGGTTTTTTCACGCTGTTGCAATCATTGGCGCCACCCGATCTGGCGTTGCTGAAGAAAGGCACCGCCGCGCTGCAAGATGGCATCAATTCTTACCCACGTGACCCCTGGTTGGAAGTGAACCTGGCGGTGGCGCTGTTGATTTCCGGGCAAACCGACGAAGCGCGCAAGGCCTACGATAAGGTCTTCGACTTCGGCATCTCATCGGGTTTGGCCATTGCCGCGCTGGGCGATTTGGAAATCGCGCGGCGCTACTGCAATTCTTTTCCGCAGGCCGATTGCGCCACGATCACTTCCGAAATAAATAAACTGAAACCGCGATTCGCGGCCGTGGCTGGGCCCGAGCCGAAGGATGCGCATTGGGAGTCGCGGCATCCTTCGTTGTCCCGGCCGGAAATTTCAGTTTCTCCGGCGATCGTGAATTGGAAAGCGTCGGTGGACGCGACGGACGGCAAAGATGTGTTGCTGGTGGTGTGGTATTGGAAGGATCCGGACTGGGGCGCGTGGCGGGTGATCAGTTCGGTTTCGGATACGGTCGAGACCGCGTCGCTCGACAAAGACGGCGCCGACCGCAAATCGTTGTCGCTTTCTTATCTCGATACCACCGGCGAGCATCGCTGCCTGAGCGGCGGAGATTACCGGGCGGAGTTCTACCTCAACGGGAAAATGGTCGCCGAACAATCTAAATCGCTGCCGCTGGACCACGAATTCAAGGGTGTGGGGCTGCACGATATTAATTTCGAAGCCTGCTATCCCGCGACCTGGTCGGACTGGGCCTACACGCCGACCGATGTGACCGGGCCGGAATTGGTGCGCCGCTCGACCAGTCCGGATCGCCAGCGCGGCATGTACTTGTTCACCTATTTTTATCCGAATGTCGCGGAGCAGGACGCCACGATCCTGCAACAAGCCGTCGCGCGCTCCGGGAAAATTCTGGAAGGGCATGGCTTGGCGGATGATTTGTCGTTCATGCCGCATGATTTGACGTTCGCGCGAATCGCCGAGCCGTGCGGCGCTTATCCGGTGGATGTCCTGACGAAAAACGCGGCGTGGTATCAGGATTCGACGCGCGTCTCCACTGCGAGGGCCTGGATCGCGGACGACGGCATCGTCTATGTGGCGATGAGCGTGAATGGCGCGAAGAACGGAGTGGATACCGACGATTGCCTGCTGCTGACTTCACTTTCCAACATTTACGGACCGGCGGTTGCGCCGGCGCCTGCTCCGGCGGCGGAAAAGGGCGCGAGTAATTCGGCCGTAAGCTCCGACGGCGCCGCGAGTGCGGCGTCCGTTTCGCCGGATCAGCCCAACAATTAATTCTATGTTTCTAATGCAGGGCCGCGTCAGTCTCCTGCAGACGGAGCGGGAGCCGCGGCGTGCGCTTCACGTTTGAAACCGGATTGCAGACGACGGACTAGCACGTAAAGAACGGGGATAAAGATTAGATTCAGAAACGTGGACGCGATCATGCCGCCGAAAACGGTGGTGCCCACGGAGCGGCGGCTGATGCGGCCGGCGCCTTCGGCGACCACCAGGGGCAACACGCCAAGGATAAAAGCGAACGACGTCATCAGAATAGGGCGCAGGCGGATGCAGGCGGATTCGATGGCGGCGTTGACGATGCTGCGGCCTTTTTCGCGGAGCTGCTCGGCGAATTCGACAATCAAGATGGCGTTTTTGCTGGAAAGGCCGATGAGCATGACCAGGCCGATCTGGCAGTAGACGTCGTTATCCTGGCCGCGCAGCGCTTGCGCGCCGATGGCGCCGAGGAGCGCAGTAGGCACGGCGAGCAACACGATGAACGGCAGCGAAAAGCTTTCGTATTGCGCGGCCAGCGTCAGGTACACGACTAGAATACCGAGGCCGAAGAGCACGATGGCCTGGCTGCCCGACTGAATTTCTTCCAGCGACAAGCCGGTCCATTCATAGGCGAAACCTGGCGTCAATGTTTTTGCGGCGAGGGCGTCCATGGTTTTAATCGCTTCACCGGAACTTTTTCCGGGCGCGGCGGAGCCATCGATTTCGGCGTAGCGGAAAAGATTGTAGTGGCTGATGACCTGCGGCGAAGCGTCTTGTTTCAGCACCACCAGATTTTCGAGCGGCACCATCACGCCGGCGCTGGAGCGGACGTAATATTCCTTGATGTCGCGGGCTTCGGAGCGGAACTGCCGATCGGCTTGGACGTAGACGCGGTACGCGCGATTGTTGAATTCGAAATCGTTGACGTACACCGAGCCCATGTAGACCTGCAGCGCGTCGGTGATCTGGTTGAGTGAAACGCCCAGCGCTTTCGCTTTTTCGCGATCGAAAGTCAGCACAAACTGCGGATCGTTGGCGCTGAAGCTGCTGAACAGGCCGGCCAGGTTCGCGTTCTGGTTTCCTTCCTGAATCACTTTCTGAGTGACGTTGGCCAGCGCTTGAATGGAGGTACCGCTTTGATCTTCGAGCACGAATTGGAAGCCGCCGAATTGGCCAAGGCCCTGCACCGCGGGCGGCGCGAAGGGCACGACCTGGGCGCCGTGAATTCCTGACAAGGGGCCGCGCAGGCGGTCGAGCACGGCGTTGCCGGAATGTTCTTCACCTTTGCGCTGATCGAAACCTTTTAGGCCGGTGAAAATCAGCGCGCGATTCGAAGCGCTGCCACCAAAACTGAATCCGGCCACGGAAAATGCGCTGTCTATTTCCGGAACCTGGGCCAGGATGGTTTCCACCTGCGAGCAGATGCCCGTGGTGTATTCCAGCGACGCGCCCGGGGGGGCCTGCACCGCGATGATCAGATAGCCGCCATCTTCGGCTGGGATGAAACCCTTGGGCACGTGTTGGTACACCCAGTAGGTAAGTCCGAGGACGCAGAAAAATAAGAGAACCGCGACATATTCAAAACGAAGAATGAAGCGCAGCAGATTTTCGTAACGGCGAGTAAAGGCCGCCAGCGCGGTGTTGAACGCGGCGAATATCCGGCTGCGGATAATGTGTTCATGTCCCAGGAAAATGGCGGAGAGAGCAGGGGTCAGCGTGAGGGCGTTGAACGCGGAAATGGAAACGGAAAACGCGATCGTGAGGGCGAACTGGCGGAACAGGATTCCGGTGGTGCCGGGAAAGAATGCTACCGGAATGAAGACCGCGACGAGAACCAAGGAAGTCGCGATGACCGCGCCGGCGACTTCGCGCATGGCGATGGACGCGGCGTTGTGCGGTTCCGAAATTCCTTCGGTGATGTGCCGCTGCACGTTTTCGATGACCACGATGGCATCATCGACGACCAAGCCGGTGGCGAGAGTGAGGCCAAAAAGCGTGAGCGTATTGATAGAGAAGCCGAGGATTTTCACGAAGGCCAGCGTGCCAATCAGCGAAACCGGAATGGTGATGGCGGGAATAAAGGTGCTGCGCCAATCCTGCAGGAAAATAAAGATCACCAACACGACCAGGCCGATGGCTTCCAACAAAGTGTACAGAACGTCTTTGATCGATTCGCCCACGACGCTGGTGGTGTCAAAAGCGACGGCGTATTTGATGCCGGGAGGGAAGTGCCTGGAAAGCCGCAACAGCTCGGCTTTCGCAGCTTTGTCGACGGTAAGCGCGTTGGCTCCGGGCAACTGGGTGACGCCGAAGCCGACCGCGTCGTGGCCATTGAAGCGAAGATTGCTGCTGTAATCCTCGGCGCCCAGTTCAGCGCGGCCCACGTCGCGCAAGCGAACCAGGGTGCCGTCCGTGCCAGTTTTTAAAATAATATTTTCAAATTCAGAGGGTTCGACCAGGCGGCCGACGGCGCGCACGCTGATCTGGTAGCTTTGGCCTTTGATCGACGGCGGTTGCCCAACCTGTCCGGCGCTGACCTGCACGTTCTGCTCGGTGAGCGCGCTGAGAATGTCCGTCGCGGTCAAGTTGCGCGCGGCCATGCGCAGGGGGTCCAGCCACAGACGCATGGAATATTTGCGTTCGCCGAAATTCTGCACATCAGCGACGCCGGGGACGCGTTTCAGCGCGTCGCGCACATAAAGGTCCATGTAATTGCTGAGAAACAGGCTGTCGTACTCGCCGTGTTCGGCGTACACGCCCGCGCCGAAGACGAAATTGCTGGAAGACTTACTGACGGTGATGCCGGTGGTCTTCACTTCGTTGGGCATGCGGCCGAGCGCCTGGTTCACGCGATTCTGCACGTCCACCGCGGCGAGGTCGATGTTGCGGCTGATGTCGAAGGTGATGCTGATGCCGCTGGAGCCGTCGTTGCCGCTCGAGGAGGTCATGTACTTCATGCCTTCCACGCCGTTGATGGCCTGCTCGAGTGGAGTGGTGACCGAAGTTTCGACGGCGCGGGCGTTCGCGCCGTTGTAGAACGCGCCGACGCCGACCTGCGGCGGCGCCAAATCAGGAAACTGCGCGACGGGAAGCGTAGGAATAGTGACGGCGCCGGCCAGGATGATCAGCAGCGCGCAAACCGTGGCGAAAATTGGGCGGCGGATGAAAAAATCAACAAACATTTTCTAGGTTGGCCTTTTTACGACGCGAAAGAACAACGGTTGGTCCGCGATCAAGACGGAGTCTTTCCGTTCGCAGCCTGCGGAATTTCGGTCACCGGCGCGCCGTCCACCAGATCCTGGCCGCCTTCGACCACGACGCGGTCGCCGTTCTTCAAGCCGTCCAGCACGGTGTAATCGTTGCCGGTCATTTCGCCCAGGCGCACGACTTTCTGGTGCACGACTTGGGATTTGCCGCTGCCCTCGACCACGAACGCGAAAAATTGCCCGTTGATGCGCTGCACGGCGAGCACCGGGATGACCGGGCCGTCATGCACGCGCCAGATGATGCGGGCGCGCGTGAATTGCGAAGTGCGCAGCGTGTCCGCGCTGTTTTTCACCGTGGCCTTTGCGAGAATCGATTGGGTGCTGTTATCGACCTGCGAAGAAATAAAATCGATCTGGGTTTCGGCGATGATATTTCCCTGAGTGTCCAGCAGCTGAACCTTTTGGCCCATCTTCAGGTCTTGGGCGCGCTCGACCGGAACATTGATATAGACCTCGAGCGGGCCGGGCTGATCGACGGTGGTCAGCATGGTCGTGGTGGTGACGCGGTCGCCGACGCGCACGGGAATATCGCCGACGATTCCGTCGGTGGGAGCCAGCACGCGGTAATAATGGAGTTCGACCTGCTGTTCCTGCACCTGTGATTCGAGGGACTTCAGCTGATGTTGCGCGGTGTCCAGGTTCGTTTTGGCCTGGTCGTAATCCTGCTTGCTGGAAACTCCCGCGTCGTACAATTTTTGCGCGCGTTCCCATTGGATCTCGGCGAGTTTGACGCTCGCTTCCTGCGAGTTGCGCGTGGCTTCCTGGCTGCCAACGGTGGCCTGCTGTTTCAGGGGATCGATTTGCATCAGCGCGGTTCCGGCTTTGACCCGGTCGCCGGATTTCACGAAGATGCCGGTGACCTGCCCCTCGACCTGGGGGTTGAGCATCACGGACTGGCGGGATTTAAGGGTGCCGAGATATTCCGAAGACTCGGGAATCGCGACCGGCGCGATTATCGCGGTTTTAACCGGAATCGCGGGCTGCTGTTCGTTGCCGGCGGCTTGTTTTTGGTCGCAGCCGGACAGGAGTGCGCCGAGGCAGACTACTGACGTCGCCAGCGCAAACGCGCGAACGCGGGTATTTTTCGAAGGTCTCAATGGGCCCATCATGGAAACGGTATTGTATCGCGGCTTCACAGCACCCCGAACACAAACCCACATTAAGATAATCTATAGACGCGCCGAACCGAAGGAGGATAGGCGCGCTCTGCGCTCGACAACATATAAAGTCGTTATCTTTTTCACAATTTTGTAATGGCAAGGTTCGCGCAGGCGGCGTCGATTCGGTCGCTCTGTGATAAAATCCGCGGATGCGCGGCCCGATTTTTCGTTCTCTGACGACCGATACTTTTGCCGGCCTGGAATATCCCGTAACTTCAACAAAACAAAACAAGAATTTCGCAGCGGCCTCGCTGCAACGGACGCCCGGCGCATGATGCAAACCTGGGCGGACTGGGCCCTTAATACCGCGCAGCGCCGCGGCGCTAGCTACGCCGACGTGCGCGTGATGGACATTCGCCAGCGCGATCTGAGCACCAAAAACGGGGAAGTCGGGACCATCCTCGAAGCGGAAACTCTAGGGATCGGGATTCGCGTGGTGGCCAACGGGGCGTGGGGATTCGCTTCGACCGATCGCCTGACGCGCGAGGGCGTCGAGGCCTGCGCCGCAGAGGCGGTCGCGATTGCGAAGGCGTCGTCGCTGGCGAAACGTGAAAACGTGTCGCTGGCCCCGGAAAAAGCTTACGTCGATACCTGGCAAAATCCGTTCCTGAAGGATCCCTTCAAAATTCCGGTCGAGCGCCAGATTGATCTGCTGCTCGCGGCTGACAAAGAAATGCGGGGGGTGAAGGGCGTAACGATCGCGGAAGGCATGATGTCCTTCAAGCGCATCGAGCAGCTTTTTGTTTCCAGCATCGGCTCGCAGATTCATCAGGTGAAGATGCATTCCGGCGCCGGGATTGTGGCCACGACGTTTGCCGAAAGTGAAATTCAGAAGCGTTCGTACCCGAATAGTTTTGGCGGCCAGCATGCGTTGCAGGGTTACGAGCTGGTCGAAGCGCTCGATCTGGTCGGCCACGCGCAGCGCACGGCGGAAGAAGCGGTCGAGCTGCATCACGCGCTGCAATGTCCGGAAGGCACATCGACAATTATTCTGGGCGGCTCGCAGTTGGGCTTGCAGATTCACGAATCGGTGGGGCATCCGATCGAACTCGATCGGGTGCTGGGCCAGGAAGCCAATTTTGCGGGGATGAGTTTTCTGACGACCGAAAAACTTCGCAAACTGAAATATGGTTCGGACATGGTGAACATCGTGGCCGATGCGCGGCTGGAACATGGTTCGGGCCTCGGCACATTTGCTTACGACGACGAAGGCGTTCCGGCGCAATGCATTCCGATTATCACCAACGGGCTGTTCACCGGATATTTGAGCAATCGCGAACTGGCATCGTCGATTGGCGAAACGCGTTCGAACGGAACGATGCGCACCGAAAGCTGGAACCGGCTGCCGATGGTGCGCATGACCAACATCAGCATCAACCCGGGCGAATGGAAATATGACGACCTGATCGCTGACACGGACGACGCGATCCTGATGGAGACGAACCGGTCCTGGTCGATCGACGACCGCCGCTACCAGTTTCAATTCTCCACCGAAATTGGCTGGGAAATTAAAGGCGGGAAAAAAGGCCGGATGATCAAGAATCCGAGCTACAGCGGAATTACCACCGAATTCTGGAACAGTTGCGATGCGATCTGCTCGCGCGAGCACTGGACGCTGTGGGGTACTCCGAATTGCGGCAAAGGCCAGCCGATGCAGACCATGGGGACGGGGCACGGCGCGTCTCCTTCGCGGTTTCGAAATGTGCGGGTGGGAGTGGCCTTCTCGAAATGACCCCGGTGAAAAATAAATCGCAGGTTACACGCAGGACTGCTGCGAATCATCACGAGGCCGGGCGATTCACCGTTGCGGAAATGGAGAATCTGGCTGAGCGTTTGCTGAAACTGAGCGACGCGGACGAAACGGAAGTGGAGATCGACCTCAGCGTCGACGCGTTGACGCGATTTGCGAATAACACCATCCATCAGAATGTTGCCGAGCATACGCTGGGAATTTCGGTGCGGGTGGTGCTCGATGGGCGCACGGCGCGGGCTACCACCAACAAGACGGACGACGATTCGCTGCGGCGGGTGATCGCGGCGGCGAGCCGCCTGGCGCGGAACGAGCCGAAGAGTCCCGATCTGTTGCCCCTGCTCAAGAAGCAGACCTACAAGAAGGTCAATCATTTTGTGAAAGCGACCGCCGAGGCGACTCCTGAAGATCGCGCTCGCGCGGTGGCTCGCATTTGCAAATTCGCCGACAAAGAAAAACAAACAGCGGCTGGAATTTTTGCCACCGGTTACGATCGCTCGCTGCTGGCCAACTCGAAGGGGCTGTTCGCGCGGCACGACCATACCGAGGCGCAATTTTCGATCACGATTCTCGAGCCGAATTCGTCGGGCTGGGCGAAATCCAGTTTCGCGGATATTTCGGATATCGATCCGGACGCGCTGGCTGCGAGCGCCAGTCACAAAGCCGCCACGTCGCGCAATCCCAGGGAATTGAAGCCAGGGCATTACACCGCGATTCTGGAGCCGTCGGCGACGCTGGATTTTGTGGGTTCGCTTTTTTACGATTTTTCGGCGACGGCGGTGCACGACAAACGTTCGTGCTTGAACGACCGCATGGGCCGCAAAGTTTTTGGCGAGAACATCACGCTGTGGGATGACGTGTATCACCCGCTGCAGATCGGGCCGGAGTATGACGGCGAAGGATTGCCGCGGCAGCGCGTGCTGCTGGTCGAACGCGGGGTGCCGCAGAATCTGGTGTATTCCCGGGCGTCGGCGAAGAAAATGAAGACGAAGCCGACGGGCCACGGTTTTACTTTGCCGAACGAGCATGGCGAGGCGCCGATCAATCTGGTTTTCGCGGGCGGGGATAAATCCGTGGCGGAAATGATTGCGTCCACCGAGCGCGGAGTGCTGGTGACGCGGCTTTGGTATATCCGCGAAGTGGATCCCTACGAGAAGACGATTACGGGTATGACCCGCGACGGGTCATTTCTTATCGAGGATGGCAAAATCGCCGGAGGTATTCGCAATTTCCGGTTCAATCAGAGCATTATCGCGGCGTTGTGTAACGTTGAGCTGATGGGGCCGTCGGTGCGCGCGGCGGGCGAAGAGTCTTTCGAGATGGTGGTGCCGGCGATGAAAATCCGCGATTTTCACTTCACCGAAGTTACCAAGTTCTGAGCGTCCTATGCAGACCCTCGTTGTCGCTGCTTTCGTCATCATGTGTGCGATTACAGCGATGGCTCTCTACCTAAGGTCGCACCCGCCTTACGAACCGGGCGAAGCCCTGCGTGGAGTACGCTTTGGAATGAACGTCGGGATCGCGACTTCGGTCAGCATTTTGTTTCTGCTCGCATTGATACTTTTTCATCCGCCAACTGGTCCTGGGCTGCCATGGCCTTTAGTTGCATGCGCGATTGTCGGCAACATTGCGAACTTGATGGGTGTAGTGAATTGCCTGCGGGAGCTTTCGGGAGAGAGTCTTCTCGCGGCGTGCCTGTTGCTGCTGAACCAGCTATTGTGGATGTTATATGCGCTCCGCGTTGTGCTCGCCGACTTCTGACGCCACCCCTTAAGGTTGTTGCGGGGCTGGTCGTACGAAGAATTTCCATTTGTCGGTGCCGGCGGGCACGGCGACGTCGAAAAACCCCACCATCATTTCATCGTAAGTCTGATCGCCCCAGTGAACGGCCGCTTCCGGATCCGGATTGTGCGGATTGTTGCGTGAATTGTCGTACCAGGCGATCGCTTGCAGCTCCGTACCGGCCTTCAACGGCAGTGGTTCCGCGAGCCGATAGCTTAGCTGCCAGTAAAAATCCCAGTTTACGCGCAACAGCGTTTCGGGTTTTTCGCCGGGGCGCAGGATGTTGTACTCGAAACGCTTTCCGCGCAGATGCATGTGCGGTAGAAAGCTGAGCAGCGTCGCGTCGTTCGGCAGCGAGCCGCGTGCTTCCACGCGAAAATCGTCGGCGCCGGGCGGGATGACGAAGTGGTCGTTGGTGAGTTGCAGCGTCAGGACGCGCTGCTGGGGTGATCCCTTGGCGAACACGAGGCCGATACTGGTTTGGTCGCTCGCCGCGCGGCCGTGCGTGGTGTAGTGCATTTGAAAAACGAGATCCGACCCTGCCGGAACAAACTTGGCCATTCCCGCGGGCCATTGATCGGGCAAACTTCCGGGCGCGTAGACCAGCAAAATATCGGCGTCGGTCCAATGGGCGGCGTGGCGTGAATCTTCGTCGGTGAGATCCGCGGCGGTGAAGGGAATTCCCACCGGCGCGCCGCGCAACCATTTCGAATTGGGCGGGCGGATGTAGACAACCGCGTGATGCACATTTTCGCGGCTCGAGGGGCGAACCTCCGACATTTGAATCCATTCATCCTCGGCGAATTTGGTCGGCACAATTTCGTAGGTGTAATCCACGTCGCCTTGCGCGGGCAGCGCGACGGGTTTCGGCATGGTTATGATTTGATCGGGCTGCGGAATATTCCAGCCGGTGGTCCAGGCGCGAGGCAGGGGCGCATCATGCGGGTCGCCTTCGGGAGCATTGGCGTTGGCCCAGGCGACGAGGGTGGAAATTTCTGGGGTGGTGAGCGACGGATCATTCGAAAAGTGGCCGAATTGGGGATCGGCGAACCAGGGCGGCATGATGCGCGCGGAGACTTTGTTCGCAATGATTGGTGCGTAGAGCCGGGTCTGGTCAAAGGTGATGAGCGGCATGGGCGCGATTTCGCCGGGACGATGGCAGGTTTGGCAATGCTGCTGCAGGATCGGCAGAACATCGCGATGAAAAGTCGGCGGCGGCGTAGCGGCGGATTTTTGTTGGGTGCCGGCGATCGAAAAACTGCCCAGGGCGAGCGCGGCCACAATCGCGGTGATGAAAAGCTTGGTCGGCATGCGTAGATTAGTAACGCATTGTGGCGGGTTGGTTGCAAGCCGGGGACGATTTTCGGCGACGCGCGAAAGTTTTACTTGGTGAATTTCAGGCTGGAGATGGCGCGGGAAATTATGTTTTCCTGGATTTGCACCAAGTCGGTATCGGCCAGGGTCATGCCGAAGATGGTGTAGACGTGCGTGTCGCGCGGAACGTAGACCACGACACCGGACCAGTCTTTCTGGTCGACGCTACCGCGGAAGTGGCGCTCGGTGGCGGTAACGCCGGAAATGGTCAATTGTTTCTCGTCGATGGGGCGAAAATTTTCGAGGATGTCGCGCAGGCGATGCTCGGTGGCGTCGATGTCGCTGTTCAGAGATTTGCCGGCGGGTTCCTGACCGATCAGCAAATAGGTGGTCTGATCGTCGGTGCCCATCGCGGTGATTGAGCCGGGCAGCAAGGTGCGCGCGCCTTCGATCACTTTCCAGGCGGGCGGTTTGTACATCTGGAAGCCATAGGTTTCGTTGGTGTAGGTGTTGCCGACGACTTGTTCGCGCATGGGTTCGGGCGCGGCGGGTTTGGGCGGCGCTGGGGGCGGAGGTGCCGGAGCACTCGCGGGTTTCACCGCAGCAACGACCGGCGCAGGAGTTACGGCTGCAACCTCGGCCTTCGCTGGTTTTGCGGGTGGCGCGGTGGACCTTTCTGGAACGGGTTGATCTGACCCGGCCGAAGCTTTCTTCGAGGTGTCGCTGACGATGATCGAAACGACTTGATCTTTCTGCACCACGGCGAAGCCGTAGCTGGTTTTTACTTTAAAAGAATTTTCTTCGAAGCCGACGATCGTCCCGGTGATCTTCGTGCCGTCTTTCAGTTTTATTTCGTCCGCGCGCAACGCTGCCGACGGGATTCCGGCGATCAGCAGAGACAGGCTGGAAGCGAGTACGAGGCGGCGATTCATGTACCGAGTATCACCCCTGGCGGGTGTGAGGGACAAGCAGACGCGCGGTGCAGTTGCCGGATGAGTCAGCAAACGGCGTAGCGCGAAAAGGCGAACTTTAGCGGCGTTTTTTCGCGGGTTTATTTTTCTTTGCTGGCTTGTCGCTGGCAGGCTTAACTGGTTTTGCGTTTTTGGCTAGCGGAGCCAATTCAGCGCGAAGGCGCGCGAATTCGGTTTCGAGTGTGCGGAATTCGAGGGGGGCTTCGCGCAAATTCGCGGCGCGGCCCATGGCTTCCAGGCTGCGCGCGGATTCCACGGAGGCGGACGCGCCAAAAATCGCGAGCGAGCCTTTCAACAGGTGCGCGCCGGCGGCGACTTCGGCAGCATCGTTCTGCGCGATGGCCCGGCCGATTCGGGCGAGCGCCTTGGGCGCGTCGGCGAACAGAATTTCAACCAGCGAGCGCATCAGTCTCTGGTTGCCGCCGGTCGAGCGGTTCAAGTGCTCGATGGCGTTGCCCAAAATGGCCGCGGCGGCGACCACCGGCGGAGGTTGGCTGGAGCCGGCGCTCGCGCTTGCAGCGGTGGATACAGGTTTCGCCGCCGGTCCCGCGGGGGCGGGCGACTTTTTGACGCCCGCCGCTGCGGATTCAACGACTTCGTACAGTTGTTGCATGTGCACCGGCTTGGGCAGCAGCGCGTCCATGCCCGCTGCGCGGAAACGCGCTTCGTCTTCTTCGGTAACGTGGCCGGAAAATCCGATGATGATCTGGTGGCGCGAGGTTCCCGCTTCGCGCTGGCGAATCGCCTGCGTGGCTTCGAGGCCAGTCATGTGGGGCATTTCTTCGTCGATCAGCAGCACGTCGAAATCGTGTTTCTCAAGTTCGGCGACGGCGGCACGGCCGTCGGCGGCACCGATGGCGATGTGCCCACGCCTTTCCAGCAGCTCGACGACGAGTTCGCGATTGATGTCGGCATCGTCGGCGACCAGGATGCGCAGGCGTTTCGTGGGTTTGTGTTTTTCCGGGTGCGTTTCGATGGCGGCTGGTTTTTTGGATTCGGCGACGGTGGCGGCAGCTGCGCCGGATTTTTCGGCGCGCGGCAGCCGGAACCAGAAACGCGAGCCGCCTGGCGCGCGAGTTTCCGCGCCGATCGCGCCGCCCCAACGTTCCACCGTAATTTTGCAGAAATAAAGGCCAAGGCCGGCTTTGCCGGCATTCGATTTGCCTTTGGAGAACAGGGCGAATAATTGCGAGTCCTGCTGATCTTTGGGCAGGCCGGGCCCCTGGTCGTCGACGTACGACATCACGAATCCGCCCTGGTCTTCGACGCCCACCGTGACCGTGGTGCCCTTGGGGCTGTAACGCATGGCGTTTTCGAGTAAGTTGCCGAAAATGCGATCGATACGCGCGGCGTCGCCGGTGACGCGCCAGTTGTCCGATTTCTTCAGATGCGTGCCGAAACGAAGTCCGATGTCGTGATCGCGAAACGGGGTGGAGAAATCGCGGACGGCGCGCTGGGCGCAGTCGGCGAGGTCGGGCGCTTCGCCGGCTTTTTCTTGTTTCGAATTCTGGGCAGCGAGGTCGCTGGAGAACGCCTCGAGGATTCCGCGGATCATCAGTTCCTGGCGCTGCGATTCGCGTTCACCGGTTTTCACGTATTTTTTCAGTTGGGGCGACAAATGCTCGCGGTCGAGCAGATGAAAAACGCTGTTCATGGCGCTGAGCGGCTGGGTCAGGTCGTGGACGATACAGTGCAGCAGGATTTCTTTCTTCTGAATTTCACGGAGCAGCTTTTCGTAGACCAGCAGGGAATCGCGAGCGGTTTGAAAAATCTCCTGCTGCTGGTCGAAAGTCTCGGAAAGGTTGCGCACGACCAGCAGACGACGGCCGTCCAAAAAATAAGCGGAAGCTTCGAGGGGGATTTCGCGGCCGCTCGCTTCGCGTTCGGTCCAGTTGCCGGAATGGGCCGAGCCGGCGGCGGATTTGGAATCCCAAAACTGCTCCGCATCGAAAATAAAATTTTCAAGGAATGGCGAAGCATCACCGATGCGGATTTTGCCGGCATCGGCGGCGAGATCGCCCCAGAGCGCCTGGCACCAGGCCGGCCATGTTCCGATAAGTTGAAACTCACCGTCGCCGAGATATTCGAACAGGGCGAAGCCCTGGTTCGCGAAAAACGATTCGAAGATGTGGGCCGCGGCCGACATTTACTTGCCTTGCGCCGCCTGCGCCAGCCGCAGGTACGCGCCTTCCACGCCGTCGCCGGTCTTGGCGCTGGTGTTGATCGCGTTCCAACCGGCCGCGGCGAGTTTGGACATTTGCGACGAATCAATTTCCCACTGATCGGTAAGATCGAATTTATTCAGGAGCAGCAGCGAGGGGAGCTTTCCGAATTCCTGGACCACGCGTTCATTCAGCGCCAGCGCATCGTCGAGCGTCTGGCGGCGGGTGCCGTCGGCGACCAGCAAATAGCCGGACATGCCGCGGAGGTAAGTCATGCGCATTTTCTGGTAAACGTCTTCGCCGTGAATATCCCACAGAACCAGAGTCACCTCGCCGCCATCGGTCTTGACGATTTTCTTGTCGATTTTTACGCCGATGGTGGTGTGGTAATGCTCGTCAAAAATGGTGGCGACGAAACGGCGGACCAGACTGGTCTTGCCTACCGAGAAAGAGCCCAGCATGCAGATTTTTTTCTGGATCATGGCGCGCGGCTCAGTTTCCGGGAGGAGTAGCGGGCGGGGCGTTAGTCGAGGTGGACGCGGCCGCTGCCGCGGCGTTTGCGGCGGCGCTGCCGGCTGGCGCAAACGAAACTTTGAAGGTGACGCTGCGGTTGAGCTGGCGGCCCTCTTCGGAATCTTCGTTGCGCAGCGGCTGCGTGGTGCCCACTCCGGTGGGGCGCAGCGTTTCGCGCCGGATGCCGTTGCGCAGCAGCAGGCGGCGAATCTGTTCGGCGCGCTGCTGGCTGAGGACGAGATTGGTGCCTTCGATGCCGGTGGTGTCGCTGTGGCCCACCAGCGCGACGTTGACCGACTGATGAAAAGTATCGGCCTGCGATTGCAGCTCGCGCAGGCGGGTTTCGATTTCGGCGATTTTTTGGTCTTGATCGGGTTCCAACTCAGCGCGACCCAGCGGGAACAGGAGAATCACGGACTCCAACGAACTTTTCAGGGTGAACAGTTGCTGCAGATTCGAATTCACCAGGTGCGATTCATCGAGTCCGGTCACGCCGGCGATCAACGGCGTGCGCTCTTCCAGGTTCGTAATCCATTGCTGCGGCGCGGAACCTTCGGCAACGAGTTCGCCGCCCTTGGTCGAGAGCCTCACGGTTGATGGGGGATGCAGGATTTTTTCGGCGCGCTTGGTGACCATGGCGTCGTCCAGCGAATAATACGGAGCGAGCTGCAGATCCGCTTTTTCCGGATCGAGGCCGGCTTGCGAGACCAGCGCCTTGGGATCGGCGGCCAAGGGATCGCGGAATCCTTCCACATGGAGACTACGGCCATGGGTTGCGGTGGAAACGACCACGATGCCCGGCTGCTTGTGCAAATCAGCCAAGAATCGCGACCATTGCCAGGACGCGTAGGAAACGTAGAGAACCCAACCGAGCAGCAGCGCTGCGGCGATACCCGCGGCGATCAGCAGCGCCCGCGGTTTTTTCTTTTCTTCCGGCGCTTCTTTGTAACGGATTTCAAGCAGCTTGGACAGGCGCTCATCAGCGGCGCGGAACGGGCCGGCATCGCCTTTGAAATTCGCGAGGGCCGAACTGAAATAGCGCTGGATGTCTTCGAGGACCTCGTTCATGGCCTGGCGAAAATCGGCTGGCGCGTGACCGCGAACCACGGCGGCGAGAATCGCGTTGGGACTTTCTTCCACCCAGACCTGCAGGTCGCCAATATTCAAACTGGCCAGCGATTCGCTATCTTTGGATTTGAAGGAATCGCGCACGAATTGCTGAATGGCGGAGAGCATGCCGGCGACCAAATCCGGATCCTGCGCCTGGGCGGCGACGGTAGGCGCCACCAGATGGTTCAAAACCAACCCGGTCTCGCGATGAATCAGAAAAACCTGCTCCACGCGATACAGCAGGCTGTGCATCATTACGATTTCGGCGAAGGGCTTGCCGGTGCGCATGGCTTCCACGCGCCACTTCAGGCCGCGGGCAGAAAAACTATTGTCCAGGGCTTCGTTGAAGGATTCAAGCATGCCGCGCAAAGTTTCGGTGATCGATTTGCGAATCGCGGGGCCCATGACCGGGAACAGCGCATCGGCCAGCACATGCGGATCGCGGCGCACCGATTCGCGCAGCGTTTCTTGAATGGTGGGAGCGAGCGCATCGGACAGCGCCTGATCGCCGGTGGCGCGGCGCATCTCGATCGCTTCGGCGACCACCTCGCTAACGTCACAGGTGCGTTTTTCGAGGTTGTCGAGCCGCTCCTCGACCGCCGCCAGGCCTTCGGTTTCCGGGGCGACGATCAGGTGGCGCAATTCTTCGTAGGCGTGGTTGTTGTCCGTCGATTTTTCCTGGGCCAGCGCCATCGGGGCGCGGCGTTGCGCTTGCTCGGCCATAGGGAGGAAGAAAGTGTTACAGCGGGCGCTTTGTTGAAAGCCCGCCCGGTCGAAGCAAAATCGACATCAATTCAACTATTCTTCCGGCAGCTCGAATTTATTCTTCAAGCGCAGGGAGAATTCGTTGAACAGGTCGGCGAGCCCGGCGCGATCGGTCTTTTCGTCGCGCAGCACGTCCACTTCGCGATTCAGCGCGGCGGTGGTGTCGCGGCGCAGCTTATCGATTTCCGCCGAAGTGGCCTTGGAGTATTCGAGCATTTTGCTGCGCAGTTCGCTGTGGCCGTCGGACATCTGCTCTTCGAGCTGCCCCAGTTTTTTCTCGATGACCTTGGCGCCGTCTTTCATTTCGCGCGCGATTTCCTTGTGGCTTTCGCTGCGCTCGGCCTTTTCGGCCTTCACGCGCTGGCTCAGCGAGTCGGCCTCTTCCTTCATGTAGCTGCTGAGCGTATCGAAGCGCTTGGTCATATCTTCCCGCAGGGTCTCGATCGCCTTGGTTACGGTGTCTTCCAGGCGCATGAAGCGCTTCTCGTAATCGCGCATCTGCGAGCCGAATAAAATGTCGCGGATCTTGTCTACATTCGCGCCTTCCGCGTTCTCTTTACCAGCTGTGTTGGGTAATTTTGCGTCCGCCGGGGATGCCATTTTCCTGCCTCTCCTTTGCATGCCCTTAGCGCGAGAGCGAGCAGACCTTCGCGAAGTAGGGCGGGGCATGGGGGCGACACTACTATGAAAGCAGGGCGGGCCGCAATATACACGTGGTTAACAGCGGGTAAACCGAAGTAGTGGAAGTTCTAGGACTCGGAAACGTCTCAAAATGAAGCGGGTACTGGTGGTTTGGATGATTTTGCGCACCCGGATAGCCCAGCGTAGATCGTTACTGGTTGAGATTCTTCGTTACCCTCAGAATGACGACGCCAAGTGCTGGTCTGAGAATATTTTTAGCGGGACCAGTGAAATACGAGGCCGGCGCCGACTAACAAATTGTTTTGGTGGTCATTCGTGGAGTTGGCAAAGGTGGTCAGATAATAATCGAGCTGAACGACGCGCAGCGCGAAACGGGAATTCAGCGGCACGTCGATTCCGCCTCCAACACGCGTGGCAAATTTATAAGCCCCGTCGTCTACTCCCGCCACTCCGCCGCCGGCGTGCGCGGCGCCGAGTAAAACTTGCGCGAACGGCTCGGGCTTGTGTTTCCCTTCGAACCACGGTTGCGAAAATTTGTAACGGGCCCCGGCGAGATACGAAACCAGGGTCAACGAGCTTCCCGCGGTGGGAGCGCCGGTCGCCGTCTGCGCGCTGATGTCCGCGACCAGGGACCAGCGGCCATGAAAATTCCACGAGCCCGATATTCCTCCACCATTGGCGCCGAAGCATCCGCACTGGCCAGGGCCGGCGTTCGCGTGCACCCAGGTGTACGACGCAGCGGCATCGCCTTTGAATGCGTCCTGCGCCATGGCCGCGGTGCAACCCGCGAATAAGAAAATTGTCGCCAACAAGAACGATCGCATTGCAATTCTCCTCAATTCCCGCCGGGCGCCGGTTAATTCGTCGGTACCGAAACCGTGGCGGACACATTGCTGATCACCGCTTGCTCGTAAGAGCCGCCGGTGGAAGCCGTGATGTAGAAATAAGCCACGGGCGGAACGTTTACGGCTCCCGACATCACCTGCACGCCGTCCAGCGTTACGATCATTTGCCCCTGCTCGATCGATACGGTGTAGCTGTGGGTGATCGACATGCCGTCCGCGACCAGCACCGGGATACTGGTGTTTACGCCGAACCACGGTTTTTCGAATAGCGCGGTTTCGCCGCGGCCTACGCCGACATACGGGACCGGCGGGTCGCCGGCATTGTGATACGTGTCGAAGCCGAACACGGTGCCGGGAATGCCTTCTGCTCCCAGGCCCATGCCGGGCGCCCCTTCGCTCGTGGTGGTTGCGCCCAACGAAGGATCGCCAAAAACCACGGTGAAGCCGTCGGCCGGAACGACGCTTGGATTGCTGAGCGTCATCGTAAAGCTGAGCTGGATGTCGCCGGTGGAAATAAGGTTCGGCCAAACCAAGACGCCGATTTGGTTGTTGGTCGCCGCGGTTAATTGGAAACTGCAGCCCGATTCCGCCACGGCATCGCCGAGCGGAGACCAGTTCGAATCGCAAAGATTCGGAATGCCCTGCAGTGGGCCAACGAACAGGCCGGCCGAAACGCTGGTCACGGAAGTGGTGACGCCGTTGCTCACCACCACATACAGAACGGAACCGGAGTCGGTGGCTTGGGCATCAGCCTGGGTGTAGGTCGAACCGGTCGCACCCGGTATAGCCGTAAATGTGGAACTGCCTGGCGCGGCTTCGTACCACTGATAAGTCAGCGGAAGATTGGAAACGGCCGTGACTTGATATGTCGCGGATGCTCCTACATCGACATATTGAGTGGCCGGCTGCTGCGTGATTTGAATTCCGCTGCCGACCGCCAGCGTGGCCGGCTGGGAAACAGCTTGTCCATAAGCATTGGTGACGACGACGTAATACTGATCCTGGTCGTTGCCGACGGTGGTTGCCGAACCTGGAACGGTGTAGCTGGCGGACGTCGCTCCCGATACCGCGACACCCGTCGTTTGTCCCGCTGGAATCACATACCACTGATAGGTGAGCGTCGGAGTTCCGGAAGCCACCACACTAAACGTGGTGGTTCCTCCCGGCGCGACACCAGCGCCGGTTGGCTGAGTGATGATGGTTGGTGAAGCGTTTCCGGTGTTGACGGTCAGCGTGGCCGAGGTGCTGGTCAGCGGAGTGGTCCCACAGGAATCGGTGACGGTCGCGTAGTATTGCGCGCCGTTGTAAGTGGCGTCCACCGGTGGCGTAGAGTAGGTGTCTGCCGTCGCGCCAGGAATTGCAGTTCCGGTCGCGCTGCCTGCAGGAATTTGGAACCACTGATACGTAAACGGGGTCAATCCCTGCGCCGCTACTGAAAATGTAGCGATTTGCGTCGCAAGAATCGTCACGCTCGCCGGGTTCGAGGTGATTTGCGAGCCCACGGCGATGTTGGCCACAGCCGAGGTTACGCTGGCCGCGCCGTTGGTCACGGTCACCGTGTAATTTCCGGCGTTGGAAGTGGCTACCGCTGGAACAGTGTAGGTCGAGCTGGTCGCTCCCGGAATCGGTGTGCCGTTGAAATTCCACTGGTAGCTGGAGGCATAGGAGGCGGTCACGCTCAACACCAGGTTCGATCCGGTGCAAACGTGCTGGCTAACAGGTTGCGTGGTGATCGAAGGGCCGCTGATAGTGCTGGTGGTGGTCACGGAGACCGACGGCTCGTCCACGCTAGTCGCGGTTATGGTGTACGTCCCGGGCGTGGTCGGCGAAGTCCAGACGTTCCCGTTGAAGGTTCCGGCGGACGCGGTCCAGGTCAAATTATTCGTTAGGCCGCCGCTGGCCGTGGCGTTGAACGTCAACGGGCCGGGCGCGGTGGTCTGATTGGCCGGTGTGATCGGAGTAATCGTTACCGGTGTAGGCGTAACCACGCAGGTGGTTGAGACCACCGTTCCTTGCGGGCTGGTCACCGTCAACGTGTAGGTCTTGGCGGAAGTCAAAGCGGGAGTCGGATACGAGCCGCCGCTAGTAGCGGAGGCCGTAATGTCCGAACTTCCCACGCCCATCGAACCGATCATCGCCGTGCCTCCAGAGAATGTCGGAATCAACATCACGGGAGAGTTATACGGAGGAGTGGCGTTGCTGGGCACCAAGCTGCCTGCGACTGGAGGTATGACTTGTACGGTCAGCGTCGCCGGGTTGCTGGTTACGCTGCCGAATGGATTCGATACGGTCACGGTGTAAACCGAACCGTTTTGGGACGCGGTGGTGGGCGCCGACGTATAAGTGCTGGACGTCGCGCCCGGAATGGCCACTCCGTTCACGTACCATTGGTAGGTCAGTGGTCCTGTCCCGGTCGCGGTCACATTAAATGTTGCGGTCTGTCCGGCGGTCACGGTCACGCTGACCGGTTGCGAAATAATCAGTGGAGGCTGTGGTTTAGCGCCTTCGAACCCGCCGTTGCAACCCCACACTCCGCCGAGCAAGGCGAGGAGCAGAGCCACGCTGACGATCGTGCCGAGGGTTCGTGCTTGAAAACGGACCGGCAGACTGTTCCAAAATGGTCCATGTAGGCGTTCCATAACGGGAATCTCCTACTCTGAATATAGCCAGATCAGGAGGTGGTACTAGAACTATGCTGGCGGCCCCGGTCAATCAGCTAATAGCAGCTTCTGGTAGTACTTTTGCGGGTCTGACGGCGGCCCGGGCCATTTCGCTAAGCATCTGTTATTTCGCTTGACGGGAGCGTCGCCTGATACTATTTTAGTCTAGGCCTTGACCTACAGAGCCTTTGCCGGTGAGTGAGGAATTGCTTCGCATGAAAAACACAGCACAACGCGATTTGTTTCCGGGGGCGCTGGAGATGATGGTCCTCCGGACCTTGAAGCGGCAGCCGCTGCACGGGTATGCGCTGGTGCAGCATATCAAGCGCTCGTCGAACGATTTGCTGCAGATTGAAGAGGGATCGCTGTATCCGGCCTTGCAGCGGTTGCTAAAGGAAGAGCTGGTGGAAGCCAAGTGGGGAATTTCGGCGACGAACCGGCGCGTGCGCATCTACAAATTGACGGCGGCTGGGGCGAAGCGGCTGGAACGCGAAGTCTCGAGCTTCGAACGAATGCTGCAGGGAATTACGCAGGTGTTAGCGCCGGAGAAAGCATGAGCTGGCTGAAACAATTGTTTTCGCGTCGCGGCCAATACGACGCGCTCTCCGAAGAAATTCAGGCGCATCTCGACGAGAAGGTCGAGGAACTGGTGGCCGGCGGCATGTCTCGGGCGGATGCGAATCATGCGGCGCGACGGGAGTTTGGGAATCCCGCGTTGACGGAAGAAGACGGGCGCGAGGTGTGGCGTTGGGCGTCGGTCGAAGATTTTTTCGCGGACATCCGCCACGGATGGCGCGCGCTGCTGCACAATCCAGTGTTTACGGTGGTAGGCCTGCTGACGATCGCGATCGGGATCGGCGCGAACGCGGCCGTGTTCACCGTAGTGAACAGCGTGTTGCTGAAGCCGCTCAACTATCCGCACTCCGAACAGCTGGTGTCGCTGCACCAGCTCGCGCCGGGCGCGGCGGGACTCGCGGACTTTGAAAACGGATTGTTGCTCTCGGCCTCGATGTATTTCACCTACGCCGAGCACAACCGGGCGTTTCAGGCGATGGGCGTGTGGGATAGCGGCGTGGCCAACGTCACCGGCCTGGCGGAACCGGAGCAGGTGCGCGGCGTCGGCGTGAGCGACGGCCTGCTGCAAGCGCTGGCCGTTCCTCCAGAAGTGGGGCGATGGTTTACGGCGGAAGATCAGGATCCGCACGGTCCGGAGCGCGTGATTTTGAGCGATGGATACTGGCGCCGCCATTTCGGAGCCGACCGCTCGGTGATCGGCCGGAACTTGATGATCGATGCGCACTCGCGCGAAATCGTCGGGGTGATGCCGCCGGGATTCCGAGTCGGGAATGAAGATTTCGATGTGATCGCGCCGCTGGCGTTCGATCGCTCGAAGCTGATTCTGGCGGGCTTTGGATTGCACGGAATTGCGCGGCTGAAGCCGGGAGTGACGATCGCGCAAGCCAACGCGGACCTGACGCGCATGCTGCCGATCTGGATGGAGTCCTGGTCGAACGGGCCGGGCAGCGATCCGCACTGGTATGACCGCTGGCAGATTACGCCGCTGCTGCGTCCGTTGAAGCAGGAGGTGGTGGGCAACGTCAGCGAGGTGCTGTGGGTGGTGATGGGCACGCTGGGCCTGGTGCTGCTGATCGCCGGCGCGAATGTGACGAACTTGCTGTTGGTGCGAGTGGAAGCGCGGCAGCAGGAGCTGGCGGTTCGCGCGGCGCTGGGCGCCGGGTGGGGACGAATCGTGCGCGGGCTGCTGGTCGAAAGTACGATGCTGGGATTGCTCGGAGGCGCGATCGGGGCGGTGCTGGCGTGGGCCGGCGTGCGTTTTCTGGTGGCGATTGGCCCGGCGAATCTGCCGCGGTTGCAGGAAATTTCGCTGGATTCGCGAACGCTGGTATTCACACTCATTCTTTCCGTGATTTCGGGTTTGCTGTTCGGCCTGATTCCGGCGCTGAAATATGCCGGGCCGAAGATGTCGCTCGAATTGCGGAGTGCGGGACGCAACGCCAGTGTGAGCAAAGAACGCCATCGCGCGCGCAATCTGTTGGTCGTCGGGCAGGTGGCGATGGCGCTGGTGCTGCTGGTCAGCGCCGGCTTGATGATTCGTACGTTCCACGCTTTGCGCACGGTCGAACCGGGCTTTACGGATGCGGCGCATTTGCAGCTAATGCGCATCAACATCCCGGAAACGCTGATCACGCAGCCGGAAATGGTCACGCGCACGCAAAACGCAATCCTCGATAAGCTGGCGGCGATTCCCGGCGTAAAGTCCGCGGCATTCGTCAGCGCCATGCCGATGGAAGGATTCGAATCCGGCTGGGACGGGATTTACGCCGAGGACAAGAACTATGCCGACAGCGAATCCGTGCCGATGCGGTTTTTCAAATATGGATCGCCGGGATTTCTGCAGACGGCGGGAACGCGCATGGTCGCCGGACGCGACATCAGCTGGGACGACATCTACGGGCAGCGCCCGGTGGTGATGATCTCCGAGAACCTGGCGCGCGAGATGTGGGGCGAGCCTGCGGCGGCGATCGGAAAGCGCGTGCGCAAATATGACAGCCAGCCGTGGCATGAAGTCGTCGGAGTGGTGCAGGACGTCCGCGAGAAAGGCGTGCAGGAGCCGGCGCCGGAAGCGGTGTACTGGCCGCCGTATGCGGCGAATATTTTTGGTCCTAGTCCGGTGAGCGCGATACGAACCATGACATTCGAGATTCGCAGCGACCGCGCGGGCACACAGGCGCTCCTCAACGAAGTGCGGCTGGCGGTGTGGTCGGTGAATTCCAATTTGCCCATCGCGTCGGTGCGCACGATGCAGGACGTGTACGAGAAATCGCTGGCGCGGACTTCGTTTACGCTGGTGATGCTCGGAATCGCCGGCGCGATGGCGCTCGCGCTCGGGATTGTCGGAATTTACGGCGTGATTTCGTACACCGTGGCGCAGCGCCAGCGCGAAATTGGAATTCGCCTGGCTCTCGGCGCGCAGCGCGGCGACGTGCTGCAAATGATCCTGAGGCAGGGCGCGCAGATGGCGCTGGTGGGCGTCATGATTGGAGTGGCATGCGCGTTTGCCTTGACGCGATTGATGACCAACCTGCTGTTCGGAGTGACCGCGCACGACCCGATCACCTATGCCGCCGTCGCCGCGCTGCTATTTGTGGTTGCGCTGCTGGCCTGCTACATCCCGGCACGGCGCGCGATGCGCGTCGATCCGATTGTGGCGCTGCGTTACGAGTAGCTCATAAGCGGTATCGGTCTTGGTTAGCTCCCATGAGTCGGATTATTCGACATCGAAGGCAACTCTTCACTTGAACTCCGCAATTTTCTTGACGCGATCATTAGCGACACACCGACTAACAGGCACCACGCCGAAGGCCAAAATCCCGTGAACGCCGGCGCGTAGGCCATCCGATAGTTTCCAGCTAGTACAACTTCCGCGGGATCTGCCGGATTGTACGCTACGACGACATCGGTTCCGGAAGGGAGGCGCGGCGGCCACTGCTCCAAGCTACTGCGAAATTGTGTTTTTACGCCAAGATCGGCGAGCGACTCGTATTGCTGTCCATTAACTGAATATTGCAGCGTGCAGTGAAAACCGTAGTTGATTCGCCAGCCAGCGGACGTGCTGCGCCCGCCGTTGGACCAGTATCTGGTCGAATATATTTCGGTGGACAATATCCGGGCCGTGGTTCGCGGCCAGGGATGCAAAATTTCATAGCGCATCCAAGTGCGCAGCCCGAGACCCAGTGCGCCGAGCAGCGCGACGGTCGTCAACATCCATCCCAAATATTTTATCGACCGCGCGGTGCGGGCCCCTCGCCTGGCATTGATAGCAATGGTTGAATCTTCACCATCGAGTCCGCCAGATTCAGATGATCCGGTGGACCGGTTTGCGCCCGCCCTTTCCTTGCCGCGTATGAATTTCCACCAAATCCCAAACACAACGGCAACGATACATAGGAGCGTGAGTGTGATCCATGCACCGGTTTCATCCATGGAGTGAATTGTAGCTTCGCACGGCACAGCGGCAGGCCTTTGTGCTCATTCCGTTCATATCTCAGCCGGGAAGGCACAGCACACGGGAGGTTAGCGATTGAGACTGGATCACGGGATACTCGCGATGACGGTCTGACGACCGCCGCTACGAAAAGATTGGATCCGAGGACAGGCGGTCACGGGTGGTTACTGGCTCGCGTGGGATTTTGTGGCGTAGACCAGGCCTTTGACGGCGAGCTGCGTTTCGCGAATCATAAAAACGGAGCCGCAGACCATGGCGATGACTGCGGATGCGCCGCACACCACGCCGATTCCGGCGGCGATCACGAAGGCGGCGGGCCGGCCGTAGTACACCACGATGGAACCGGCGATCGAGATGATTGCCGAACTGGCGAACAGGCCGAGACCCCAGTAAAAGCAGCGCAGCGCTCCCAGCAATAGTTGCGCGCGCGTTTGCAGGTCGGGGAGTTGGGCGGCGTAAAACTGATAGTCCCTGGAGCCCGGGTCGAGCTGCGCCAGTTGCGAGGTCGCGGCGTGCACACGGTCGGCCACGCGCGCCAGGCGATTGTTCGTACCCAGCGCCAAAACCGACGAGGCATTGGTGAGCACGGCCGGGGCGACCACGACGGTGAGAATCGAAAATGGATCAGTGGTGAGCAACATTTTTTCCTCTCCGCGGTGGCCTATACGTCCGGTTTTATCACAGTTTGGGTGCAACTGCCGGTACGCCGCATGGCGGATAGTAGAAAGGAAAAATGTCCCGCCGCGCGGTGGCCTTTGTAATGATGGCGATTTTTAGTCCGCCATCGTCAAAGCAAATCTAGAAACCCTTCTGCCATCTCTCCGTGGTCTTGTATATTTGCGCAGAGGAATGCCTGACGCTTCGTCGCCAACCGCATTTCCCAGGAGCCTCAGAATGCGTCTCTGGCCTAGCCTGCTCACCGTTCTCGCCGCCACGGCCGCGTATCGCGAGTGGGTTTTCCTGAGCTCGGGCGTGGACATGAGCTACAGCGATGGCGCGGCGATGGCCGACGCCCAGGAGTTCGACAATGTATTTGCGCCGCCGGCCGCTTACGCCGCGTTCAAGCGCACGGGCGTCTGGCCCGACCAGACCATGTTGGTGCTGGAGAACCGCATGGCGAAATCGAAAGGCTCGATTAACAGGCAGGGATTGTTTCAAACCGGCGAGGTCATGGGTCTCGAGGCCCACGTGAAGGACACGGCGCGTTTTAAAGGTGGCTGGGCTTTCTTCGCGATGCAGGGCGACGCGCCGGCTAAACAGATTCCGTACACGGCGGAATGTTACTCCTGCCATCAGGCTCATGGCGCAGCGGACACGACCTTCGTGCAGTTTTATCCGACACTACTCCCGGTCGCGACGCGACTGGGGACGCTTGGCCCCGCCTACGGACGGAAACAAAAAGTAGCGAAAATAATAAGCCGCTGAGATCTGTCGAGCGATCTCACGCTGTCCTCCGAAGAAGGAAAGTCATTACCCGCTTTCGGAAAGCCACGCCGCCGCAGTCAAACATACCGTAATCAGAATTGAGAAAACGAGGGGAGTGGTGAAGGCGAATCTCCAGGTCAGTGCTGTGACTGCAACAAAGCAAAGGGTCAGGGCCCAGGCGATGCCCCGCACGCGTTTCCAAGTTTCCGGCGGGAGCCCGGCCAGCAGCCACGCGCTTCCTCCCGAACGATCTTGGGGCCAGCTTAGCACGCTCGGGGTGATTCAATCCTGGCGCGGTATATCAACGGTCGAGGAAGGTCTTGAGGCGGGCGTAGCCGGCGCGGCTGACTGGGATTTGGACGCCGGTGCTGAGAACGGCGACGTGGGTGTCTTTGCCGTAGGGTTCGACTTTGGCGACACGCTCGAGATTGACAATGTAGGAGCGGTGGATGCGCATGAAGCGCGCGGGGTCGAGCGACGTTTCGAGATTGGAAATGGTTTGCTGCTTCAAGTGTTTTTTCCCGGCGCTGGCGAGGGCGACGTAGTCGTCCTGGGCTTCGGCGTAATCGAGTTTCGCGACCGGGATGATCGAGACCTGGGAGCCTTCGCGCACCGCGATGCGGTCGAGATACTGCGCGGGCGGGCGGGCGCTGGCGGCAAGGTCCGCGGCCGCCGGAGTTTTTTGGGTGGCCGCGCCGGAAAGGCGCTGCTTGGCGCGGGTGAGCGCCGCGTCGAAGCGGTCGGAGCTGAAAGGCTTCAGCAAGTAGTCGACGGCGTGGACCTCGAACGCCTTGATGGCGTAATTGTCATAAGCGGTGACGAAAACCACGGCGGTTTCGCGGCCGATCAGTTCGAGAACTTCGAAGCCGTCGAGCTTCGGCATCTGCACGTCGAGAAAAATCAGATCCGGTTTTTGTTCGGTGACGGCTTTCACGGCTTCGAAGCCGTTGCTGCACTCCGCGACAATTTCCATATCGGCGTGGGCCGCAACGAATTCGCGCAGCACCTGCCGCGCGAGTTGCTCGTCGTCCACCAGGACGGCGCGGATTTTCTTTGGGGTTTCGCTGGTGATGTTCATGGTCACGCCGGTTGCACCTCGACTTCCGCGGGCAGCGTCAAGGCCACACGGAAGCAATCGCCTTCGGTTTTTACCGCGAAGCTGGCCAGATTTCCGTACCGAGTTTGCAGCCGCTGGCGGACGTTGGCCAGGCCGACGCCGCTGCGGCGCTTAGCCGGCGCGTCGGGATCAAAGCTGTTGGCGACGTCGATCGAGACGATTCCATCGCGGGTGTGAATTCCCAGGCGAATGTAGCCGCCTTCGACCAGATTGGCGATGCCGTGCACCACCGCGTTTTCCACCAGCGGTTGCAGCAACAACGGCGGCACGGGAACGCTGAGCGCGTCCTGGTCGATATCTTCTTCCATCTGGATGCGCGCGCCGAAGCGGACTTTTTCCACGGCGAGGAAAGCGCGGATCAGCGAAAGCTCTTCGTCCAACGGGATCGCGGCTTTTTCGCCCAAGCCCAAAGTGCGGCGCAGGAAATCGCCCAACAGGATGCACATTTCGCGGGCTTTGGCGGGGTCCGAACTGGTCAGCGCGCTGATGGAGTTTAAGCTGTTGAAAAGGAAATGCGGATTGACCTGCGCTTTCAGCGCTTTTAATTCGGCGTCGCGGGCCAGGACGCTGGCTTTCATTACCCGGGCCTCGGCGTCGCGGGACGCTTCAAACGAAATGACGATGTAGTAGAAGGCCACCGAAAGCAGATACAGCAGAATGCCGGTGCAGAAAATTAGCGGAATCTCCGGACGAAAACGCTGGCTCAGGCCCGCGAACATGGTCGTCTTGGATAATCCGTGCGCCAATCCCGCCGCCGCGAAGGTCCAGATGATCGCGGCAAAAAATCCAGTGGTGATGTGCGTGGCCAGCAGGCGCCCCATCGTAAATTTGTCGGGCAGCCGGCCGCGGCAGGAATACCAGGCGGAAAGGCAGAGGAAGGAATAAAAAAGACAAAGCGGCAGAGCCAGAACCAGCGCGTCGCGCGGGCTGATGTCATGCGAGACGGTCAGCAGGTACGCGAGCAGCAGGCCGATGAACAGCCAGACCACCAGGTACATCGCCAGGCGCCGGAACTCGGAAAAAATCGGATGCATGGCGCTAGTTTTTCACGACCACGCCGCCGAGGACGGCCACGCCCTTGACGATCAGTTTTTTCGGAGTCACGCCGGGTGCGGGCTGCTGTTGCGACGACTCATCGGAATATCCGCCAAAGATTCCAATACCGTCCATCGACACCTGCCAATGTTCCGGAACCTTGATTTCACCGCCGCCCATAATCGCCACGGCTTCAATCACCGCGGTGTCGGCTTCCATGTCGGCTTTTCGCAGGTCGATCTGGAAGCCGCCGCAGAGCGCGATCAGCTTTCCGCCGCGAAAAGTCTTCGTGGTGCTGCGTTTGTTGAAGCCACCAAAAATCGCGACGTGGTTCAAGTCGGAGTCGTCGGAACCGGAGCGGCTCCACGGGTTGACGTAATCCATCCATTGCGGACGAGCGGTGCCGTCAGCGCAACTGCCGCGCCCGCTCATCGCCTGATAAATCATCAGGACGCCCACGCCGATGACCGCCAGGGGCCAAATGCTGTCGAACCGGAAGTGGCCGATGCCGAGATTGCTCAGCAGAAGCAGCGTGCCCCAGGCGAGCAAAATGAATCCCCACAGCCCGCGCACGCCTCTGCCGCGACAGCCCACCAGCGTCACGATGCCAGCGGCGATCAGCACGGCCGGCCAGAAATAATTGAACACGCGGTCGGCGGAGAGAATGCCTTGTTGGTCGAGCAGCAGGACGACGCCCGCGCCCAGAATCAGAGCGCCGAGCAGTAGCGTCCAGCTGAATGAGCGGTTGGGAGCCATTTAGCTATCCTTCGCTGCGCGCGACGGCCGGTTTTCGCGGACCGCCAGCAAGATCGCCAGACCCATGCAGATCATCACCAGCGGCCAGTAGAGCAGCACATCGCCGATCGCCGGAACATTAAAATGCACAGAGAGAATATTCCAAATATCCGAAGCCAGCACGGACAATAGCCACAAGTTGCCAAGGTGGAGATTGCGGCAGGTCAGCTCCACGACTTGGAACACGATGCCGAAGAGGATGAGCAGTGTCGCCGAAGCGACCGGGAACCCCATGTTGGAGATATTTTCGACTGCCGAGGTGTTTCCTTGTTCGCTCTTCATTGTGATGTCCCCCGCCGGTGTTGAGTTCCCGTTCGCGAAGCGAGAATAGGGAATTCGGGCGAAGGCGTCGCGGGCTTTTCGGCGAATGGCGGGTTTTTACCGGCGAATGACGGCGGGGCGGTGCCAGCTAGCAGAACTGCTGAAATCTGTGAGATGTAACGAAGTTGGATCGCCCAATGCCTTCAGGCGTCGTAGCCTTTCGGGACACGCTTGCGCGCTAGGACATGGTCATGCCGATCCAGAAGGCCACGGTGAGGACGGCGGTGAGGATCAGCATCAGGCGCAGGCGTTTCTTGCGGACGGCGACGACGATGACGGCCATGCCGCAAAGCAGGAAGCCCAGCTCCGGCCAGAACAGGCGCGCGTTGAACACGCTGATGGAACGCGCGGCGTTATCTACCATCCACGACGATGCATACGAGGCAGCGGCGGTCAGCGAGGCGGCGATCGCCCCCGCGAGCGCTATCCCCTTGGCCCATTCGGGCACTACCCAGCTGCGCTTCGCGTCGCGCCAATCGAACCAGGTTTGCGCGATCACCAGCCCCACCACGACCAAAACGAACAGCGCCATAAAAGCCCCCAAGCTCGCGTGTACTCGACTGGAATATGTTCGGGTTTGGCGTTCATTCATCCCTGCGGGGCGAATGAACTGTTTCCCGATTCCACCCGGAACAGCGCGAGGGCTGCTGCCGTCGAAACACCCTCAGGCTACGGCGACCCTTGCCTTGGGCCGCCCTGCTGCGTCGACCGATACCTTTGCCTCGTTCTGTTTCTGCTGCACTTCTTCTTCAGCCAGGCGCTTCAACATCGCCTGAATTACGCTGCTGCCTTTTGCTGCCATTCCCAAGTACCCCACCGTGCCGTGCCACTCTGAGAAAAAATTCGTCCGGCCGTCGGACTACGACGGATTGAACTGGTTTTCGACGATCATCCGTTCGCTCAAAATTCTGGCCTGCGTGAAACGCTCGACTGATTCCGGCGGCGCATCGGCCGGAAGCTCGCCGAGAATGCGTTTCAGTTCTTCGTTGAAAATTCTGGTTAGGAGTTCCGGAGTGTGTAACACGGCCGCGCCGTTCTCGTCCAGAATTTCAACCGCGTCGCGATGGCGCATGCGTTGGGCGATCATCAGGCGGTAGATGCGGTCGGTGGCCAAGTCTTCCATGTAGCCATCGAGCAGGCTGGCGCCACGGCCATCGAGCACGCCTTGGCGATAGCGAATTACGGTGCGCACGGCGGCACGCGTGCCGGCGAGCGTTTTCTTGCCGACTCCTGCCGGAACCGGGCGCAGATCGGGATGCGGATTCTGATGGGAGGGGCGCGCGTTCAACTGGTTTGGAACCGGGAACTGCTTCACCGCGATTTCGTTTTGGTCGGGATGGCCGGTCCAGGCGCCATCCATCAGCGAAGTGGCTTCGTTTCTCTTGTCGACTTCGAGCGCCGCCAGCGCGCGGGCATTCAGCTCCGGATTATCGCGGCTGGGATACAGCGCGGTCATGCCGCCGATGGCCAGCAGACCGTGCTGGTGGCAAATGTCCGGAAGCAACGTGCGCAGGTTTTGAAAAAATGCGACGTCGTGCGGAATCGTATTGCGATCGGGCAGCACCCAGTTCGGATCGTGCAAGTTGAAATGGATCAGGCTGGCCATGTAATCCCAGCGGCCCAGGTTCAGCGCCATGAGGTGGTCGCGCAGGTGGTAGGCGAACTCTTCCATTTCGTACGCGGCGGGGTGCGATTCGACCAGGGCCATGCAACGGATGTAATCGGGCGCCCAGCCTCGGGCGCGCGAAATCGCTCGGAACAGATCGCGCCACCAAATCGCTTCGTCGGCGGATTCGGATTTCGGGATGTAAAACGTCAGCGGATGCTTCAATTTTTGCGGGTCGACTTGAAACGCGATCAGCGCGACGTCGAATAAAGAAGCCGGCAGCCGCTCGCCATTCAGCACGCCCATCTGGTGCAGATGCAGACCGCGCGGCCGAATGGAAATCACCGCGTTCGACGGTTGAATCGTGACCGTACGGTTGCGCTTGCGATCTTCGTAGCTCAGGTCGCCGCGCAACGCGCCCAGAATATTGGTCACGCCCAGGGTAGTGTGTTCCCAGGTATTCGCGGTGGAATCTTCCAGATCCAGCATCACGCCGGGCGCGCCGGAATTGAGCATCTTGACCACCAGCTCGGCGTCGTCGGCCGGGCCGGTCATCTGGTTGCGCTGGTCCTGGCACCATGCGGGGAGTTCGATGCGCCACGCTTCGGTGGTCGCGGGCGAAGGGCGATGATAATTCGGCAGGTGGCCTTGGTGGGCGGCGGCCAGGTTTGATTCGCGCTTGGCGATCAGCTGCCGCTGATGGGCGGTCAGCGCGCGGTGCAGCGGCAACAGGAACTCGATGAAGCCTTGGGGCAAATCGCGCGACGAATTAAATCCGGCGGGGGCGCTATTTTTTGGGTGCAACAATTCGTTTTCGGTTCCCAAGGTGGTTCTCGTACTCGCCATAGATTCCGAAACTCCGGCCCACGATTCGAAAGAACGCCCATTCACCTAAAATTTCTGGCGTGCAGTACTGGGACTACGCTGGCAGCTTGCGGACCGGGGGACGGGTCCGACCACGAGCGCCACTTGCTCTGAGAGTAGCGAGAGGGTTTGGCAATCAGCCTTCCAAAGGCGACGCTAAATCGAAATAGTCGCGAAGCGCATATGTGCATCAAAACACTAGAAATAACCGAGCTGAGATTGGAGCCGGTTTTCCGGTTGCGCGCCCCGGCGGGCGGTCCATGGCGAATACGCTTCCGCTCAGCCGACACATTGTCCCTAATGAGCAACGGTTTGCATGGGTGGTAACTTCCACAACGGCGCCCGTTCCGCCGGTAACGCCGTTCATTTTGTTTGTTAGGATGAACCTTCATGAGGAAACCCTGGGTCATCGCGCATCGCGGCGCTTCCGGACACGCGCCGGAAAATACCATGGCGGCGTTCGAGCGCGCGGTGGCGCTGGGCGCCGGTTTCATCGAGACCGATCTGCACCTGACGCGCGACGCGCGCTTCGTGGCGATTCACGATCCGACGCTGGAGCGCACCACCAACGGGAAGGGGCTGGTTAAAGATTTTACGCTGGCGGAGATTCGCAGGCTCGACGCAGGATTGTGGTTCGACCGGGAGTTCATGGGGCAGCGCGTGCCCACGCTGGAAGAGATCGTCGAATTCGCCGCCAAGCACGACGTGATTTTTTATCTCGAACTGAAATACGAAGCGGCCTGGGGCATGCATCATTCGCTGATCGGCGCGCTGCGAAAATCGGGGGGCGCGCAACGCAGCATTATTATTTCGTTCAACGAATCGGCCTTGACCGCGCTGCGGCAAGTCGACCCTTCGGCGATGATGGGTTTGCTTTTCGACGAGCCGAATCAGGATTATGCGAAAACCGGCATCGAATTGGGGGTGCGGCAACTCTGCCCGCATCATTCGCTGGTGACGCCGGAATTGGTGGAGCAGGCCCACGGGCTGGATCTGCAGGTGGCTACCTGGACGGTCGATGATGCGGAAATCATGCGCGCCATGATTGCCGCGAAAGTTGACGGCATTATGACGAATTTTCCGGACCGGCTGCAGGCGATTCTCGAAGACATGGTCTAGCTGCGGCCACTCTTCAGCTACCAATTCGTCTTTGACGTCATCCTGAACGAAGCGCAGGATCTCATCCAATACAGTTCTGCCCAGGCCTCTTCAGTCGGGCGTGGTCTTCCTCGCAATGACTCGCACGCGGCAGCAGGGTTGAGATCCTTCGTCGCTGCGCTGCTCAGGATGACGCCAGGACTTTAGGTGAGTTGCTGAAATATCGCGGCGAACTGCGCGAGCGAGAGCTGCTCGGCGCGGGCATCCGGCCTTAGCGCTGCGGCGGCGAGGGCTTCGTGAATGTGCGCGTCATCGGAAATTTCGAGCAGATTATTCCGCAGCGTTTTACGCTTTTGGTCGAAACACCTTTGCACAAATTCCAGGAATTCCGGCGGGTCGCTTATTCCCAGCGCCGCTCCATCGCCGGGCAGGGTCAGCGCGACCAGCGCCGAATGCACTTTCGGCGGCGGACGAAACGCTCCCGGCGGAATGCGCAGCGAAATTTTCGGTTGGGCGTAGAACTGGCACAGCGTCGACAAATATCCGTAGTCGCGAACACCGGGATGCGCGGCGATGCGTTGGGCGACTTCCAGTTGAATCACGATGTGGATCGAGGCGATCTGCGCGGCCCACTGAAAAAGATGGTGCAAGATCGGCGAAGTAATGTAGTACGGCAGATTGCCGTAGACGTGAAAACGTTCGCCGCCGAGTTTGCCGAGGTCGGCCTGCAGCACGTCACTGTAGATAATCTCAACACCGGGCCAGGCGTCCGGCTCATTTTCGATCCCGGCGCGAATTCCGGCGGCCAGGTTGCCGTCGGCTTCGATGGCGACGACGCGGCGCCCGTCACCAGCCAGCAGTTGCGTCAATTCGCCATGGCCTGGGCCAATTTCTAACCAGGTTTCGCCCGGCGCGAGCGGCAGGGTCTTCAGGATTTTTTTGCGCCACCCGATGTCGCCGAGAAAATGTTGCCCGAGCCGCTGCCTGGCCATGGATGGAGCGAGTGTAGCAATGCAGGCAATAGCAAACAATTGCCGCCTCGCGATTCGCGCCGCATCAGCACGAGGATGCTGCGGTACGCTTGACGGAGGCTAGCGGTTCCGTTACCGTTTTCCCGCGGCGCGAACGCGATCAGGCAACGTGAAAATCCTCTTCTTATCCTCGGAAGGCTTGCCGTACTCGAAAACCGGCGGCCTGGCGGACGTGGTGCAGGCGCTGCCCAAAGCGCTGGCTGAGATGGGCCATGAAGTGGCGGTGTTGCTGCCGCGCTATCGCGGAAACAAGATCGCGTCCACGCTGGTTTCGAGCGTCACCATCACCATGGGCGACGAGTTGCGTTTTCCGGCGATCGCCGAAGGCGCAGCGGTGGCCGGCGTGCGCTATTTCTTTGTGGTTGACCGCGGCTTCTACGATCGCGAGCAGCTTTACGGCGAGAAGGGCATCGATTATCCCGACAACGCCGAGCGGTTCACGGAATTTTCGCGCACCGCGATCGAATTCGTAAAACGGGTCTGGCTGCCCGACGTGATTCATTGCCACGACTGGCAAACTGCGCTGGTGCCGCTGCTGATGCGCACGCAGTATGTGCAAGATCCGGTAACGCGCAACCTTCCGGTCGTGCTGACGATTCACAATCTGGCCTACCAGGGCATGTTTCCGCGCGCGGCCCTGAAAGCCACCGGCCTGCCGGAATCTTTGTTCACGGTGGATAAACTGGAATTTTACGGCCTGGTGAATTTCCTGAAGGGCGGGATACTTTTCGCGGATTATCTTTCTACGGTCAGCCGCCGCTACGCGCTGGAGATTCAAACGCCGGAATACGGCAGCGCACTGGATGGAGTGATTCGCGAGCGCGCCGGGCGACTGGTCGGGATTCTCAACGGCGTGGATTATTCACAATGGAGCCCCGAAACGGATAGCCTGATCGTTCAGCATTATTCCGCGCAGAAACTGGAAGGGAAGAAAGTCTGCAAGAAAGATTTGCTGCAGTATTTCAAGCTGCCCACGGATAAAGCGGAACATCTGGAACGGCCGCTGATCGGAATCGTCTCGCGCTTTGCGGACCAGAAAGGTTTTGATCTGATCGCCCAGGTGGCCACCGAATTGATGCAGGAAAACCTGTCGCTGGTGGTGCTGGGCACCGGGCAGGCGGAATACGAGCGCCTCTTCCGCGGCCTCGCCGAAAAATACCCGGCGCGCGTGGGCCTCAAAATCGGTTATGACAACGCCCTGGCGCACAAGATCGAAGCGGGCTCCGATATTTTCCTGATGCCTTCGCGCTACGAGCCCAGCGGCTTGAACCAGATGTACAGCCTGCGCTACGGTACCGTGCCGGTGGTGCGCGCGACAGGCGGCCTGGACGACACGATTCAGGAATTCGACCGCAAAACGAATCAGGGCACCGGCTTCAAGTTCGTAAATTACGACGGACCGTCGTTGCTGCAAGCAGTTCGCGAGGCTTTGCAGGTGTTTCGTGAGCCCAAGGTCTGGCAGCAGCTGCAAAGGAATGGTATGGCCAAGGATTTTTCTTGGAAGGCTTCTGCGGCCGCGTATGTCACACTATATGAAGCAGCTAAGCGGTCTCGAATCCCAACGGTTGCTGTAACATCTAAACATTAACGCCAAAGACCTGAGCAAGAGCTGGGCAACGGTTCAACAGGCTGGCGTCACAAGGAAACCAAATGGCAGACAATGTTCAGGCAGTAACCGACGCGAGTTTCGAAGCGGATGTGATTGAAGCCAGCAAGACCCAGCCGGTCATGGTCGATTTTTGGGCCGACTGGTGCCGCCCGTGCCACATGCTTTCGCCCACGGTGGAAGAAGTCGCGCGCGAGAATGCGGGCAAGCTGAAAGTGGTGAAGTTGAATGTGGATGAGAACAGCAACGCCGCGGGCAAGTTCAACATTCGCGGAATTCCGACGCTGCTCGTATTCAAGGGCGGCCAGGTAGCGGACCAGCTGGTTGGAGCGGTACCGAAAGACCAGATCGTGAAAGTCATTCAGCGCCACATCACTGCCTAGGCGCGTTCCCACGAAAAGTGAATCCGCATGAGCGCCGGCTTGCCGAATCGAAATTCGATTGCAGGTGAGCCGGCCGCGAAGGCGTGCGCCGCCTGTGGAACCAAATTCTCCTGCGGCGCATCCATCGGTAGGTGCTGGTGTGACGGCGTGAAGCTGAGTCCCGAGACGGTGGCCGCGCTGTGCGCCCAATTTTCGGATTGCGTGTGCTCGGCGTGCCTCGCCAAAGCGGCGGAATCAACGCAGCAGGGCTCCTGAGATGGCTATGACCAAAACCGCGAAAGCCAGGCAACGCTGCAAGTGGGCGCAGAAGCCGGCGATGATCGAGTATCACGATAACGAATGGGGCCGGCCGGTCCACGACGATCGGGTGCTTTTCGAATTTTTAATTCTGGAAGGCGCGCAGGCCGGATTGAGCTGGGAAACGATCCTAAACAAGCGCGAAAACTACCGCAAAGCGTTCGACCGTTTCGATGCCAGGAAAATCGCGCGTTACGACCAACGCAAGGTGCGCGAGCTTTTGGCCAACGCCGGAATTGTGCGCAACCGGTTGAAGATCGCGTCGACAATTTCCAACGCTCGGTTATTTTTGCAAATCCAAAAAGAATTCGGCTCGTTCGACCGCTACATCTGGCAATTTGTGGGTGGCAAGCCGCGCAAGAATCACTGGAACAGCACGGACCGGTTGCCGGCGCGTACCGCGGAATCGGACGCCATGAGCAAAGACCTGAAGAAGCGTGGTTTCCGCTTCGTCGGCACCACCATCTGCTACGCCTTCATGCAGGCCACCGGCATGGTGAACGATCACGCCGCCGACTGCTTCGTCCGTTAGTAAGCCTGGCGGCGTGCTCTTGCGTTGCATGTGCTCCGGGGTTTAGGATTACCTGTTGCGATTTTCGATTTGACCCGCCTGTACGGACTCTGTTGTGGATTGGCATGGGAAGAGAAGGTGCGGCCCGATGCAGGGCCGGGGGGCGTTGAAACTTGACAGAAAAGCCACGGGCCAAAGCGATTGTCGTGGTGGGAGCGCAGTGGGGCGATGAAGGCAAGGGCAAGGTCGTCGACTACCTGGCCCAATCGTTCGACTATACGGCCCGCTACGCGGGCGGACATAACGCCGGCCACACCGTTATTTTTGATAATCATAAATACGTCCTGCAATTGATCCCCAGCGGAATCCTGCGGCCGGGCAAGAAGGCGGTCATCGGCGCGGGAACCGTGGTGGACCCCGCGGCCTTGCTGGTCGAAGTGGAAAACCTTAGAAAATCGGGAATCGAAACGCGCGGACGCCTGTTTCTCAGTGATCGCGCGCATCTGATTTTCCCGTATCACCGCGAAATGGATAAAGCGGCGGAGTCGGCGCGCGGAGCCGCGGCGATCGGCACCACGTCGCGCGGAATCGGACCAGCCTATGAAGACAAAATGGCGCGGCGCGGGATTCGCGTGGTCGATTTGCTCAACTCCGACGGTTTCAAGAACAAGCTGGAGCGCGTGATCGAGGAAAAAAACGCGATCAGCCGCGCGACTTACGGGCATCCGCTCGAAACCGCGGGCCTGCTCGATGAATATCTGGAAATCGCCGCGCACATCCGCGGCTTCGTGGTGGATACCTGCGTCCTGCTGAATCGCGCGCTGGATAACGGCGAGTCGGTTTTATTCGAAGGCGCGCAAGGCACGATGTTGGATATCGATCATGGAACTTATCCCTACGTGACTTCATCCAATGCAACGAGTGGCGGAGTGGCCACCGGATTGGGCGTGGCGCCTACGCGGATTCAAGGAGTGGTCGGCGTGACCAAGGCTTACACCACGCGCGTCGGCAGCGGCCCATTTCCCACCGAGATGCCGGACCTGGACGCGCAAGCGGTGCGCGAACGCGGCAAAGAATTCGGCGCGGTGACCGGACGCCCGCGGCGCTGCGGCTGGCTGGATCTGGTCGTGCTGAAATACGCGAAAATGCTGAACGGCATCGATTCGCTGGTGGTCACCAAGCTCGATGTGTTCGACACCCAGCCCGAAATAAAAATTTGCACCGGCTACCGCTACAAAGGAAAAACGCTGGGGGAAATGCCGCCGGACGTGGAGACTCTTTCGCAAGTGGAGCCTGAATACAAAACGCTGCCGGGCTGGCAAACGCCGACGCCGGGCATTCAAGACGTGCAAGGCCTGCCCAAAGCGGCGCGCGACTACCTGGATTTTATTTCCAGCGCGCTGCAGGTGGAAATCGGCATGATTTCCACCGGGCCGGAGCGGGACGCCACCATCGTTCCGCGCGGCACCAAACTCGCGGCCTGGGTCTAAATCTTCATGCTTTCCTACGAAGCCGCGCGCGCCAAAGTCATGGAAGTGATTCGGGCGCGGCGTTGCGCCCCGCCTCCGGCCACTGAAACGGTGGAGTTCGCCGCGGATCCCAAGAAAGTCTTGGGCCGCATTCTCGCTGAAAATATTCCCGCTGACCGCAATTATCCGCCGTTCAATCGCGCCACGCGCGATGGCTTCGCCGTGCGCGCCGCCGACGCGGCCGAAGTGGGTTCAAAGTTGCGGCTGATTGGAGAAAGCCGGGCCGGCGGGCCATTCGACGGCACCGTCGAGCCTGGAACCTGCGTGCACATCATGACCGGCGCGGCCATGCCGCGCGGCGCGAACACCATCGTGATGGTGGAAGACGCGCAGGTGGAAGGCGAAACGATCGTCGTCGGCAAGCCCGCACGCGCCAGCGCGCATTTTGTATTGGAAGGGCAGGAAACGCGGGTCGGAGAAAGCGTCGTAAAAAAAGGCACGCGGCTGGGCTACGCCGAACTGGCGATGGCAGTGCAGGTCGGCCGTTCGCGCCTGCTGGTCACAAAAAAACCGCGAGTCGCCATCCTGTCGACCGGCGACGAAATCGTCCCAGTCGACCAGCCGCCTAAAAAATTTCAGATTCGTAACACCAATAGCATTTCGCTGGCGGCGCAGGTGGCGCTGGCCGGCGGCGAGGCGTTGATGCTCGGCAATGTGCCGGACGACGTCGGCAAGTTGACCGCAAAAATCGAAGAAGCGCTGGACGCGGACATCCTGATTTTGACCGGCGGAGTTTCGGTAGGGAAGTACGACCACGTCGAGCAAGTTTTGCGCGAACTGGCCTGCGACTTTTATTTCGATGCAGTGGCGATTCGGCCTGGTAAGCCGGCCGTTTTTGGATTCTGCAACAAAACTCCGGTATTCGGCTTGCCCGGCAATCCGGTTTCGACCATGGTCACTTTCGAATTGTTCGTGGTGCCGGCGATCGAACTGCTCAGCGGCTTTTCGCCGCATCCGCTAGCGCTTTTCAAGGCCAAGCTCGCGCATCCGATCAACGAAAAACCGCCGCTCGCGCATTTTTTGCCGGCGCGCGTGACCTGGCCCGGCGGCGAGCCGACGGTCGAAGTAATTCACTGGGAAGGTTCCGGTGATATTGGCTCGGTGGTCCGCGGTAATTGTTTTTTGGCGGTGCACGAATCGAAACTCACCTACGCCGCGGGAGATTGGGCCAGCGTCTTGCCGCGCCGCGGCTTATTCTGAGCTACCATTTCTGCTAGGCTTGCTCGGTTGACGTGCGTGGACAGGCGCTGATCCGCGCGCGCACCGCGAAATCCATGGCGAAACTTTCACACTACGACAAAAAAGGCCGCGTTCGCATGGTGGACGTAACCGCTAAGCCTTCCACTTCGCGCGCTGCATCCGCGCACGCATTTATTCGCATGAAGAAATCGACGGTCGCCAGCATCCGGCGGATCAAGAATCCCAAGGGAAATCCCCTGGAAATCGCGCGCATCGCCGGAATCACCGCTGCCAAGCGCACTTCGGAGCTGATTCCTCTTTGTCATCCCCTCCCGCTGACTCACATAGATGTGCGTGCCGAGCTGTGCCAGAATGGAATTGAGCTGACTTCCGAGGCGACCACCACCGGTCCCACGGGAGTGGAAATGGAAGCGCTGGTGGCGGCTTCGGTGGCGGCGCTGACCATTTATGACATGTGCAAAGCGCTCGAGCGCGGCATGGAAATTACGCAACTGTACGTCTTGGAAAAGTCCGGCGGTCGAAGCGGCCGCTACGTGCGTCCCAGCCCGAGGAAACGGAACTAAGCAATGACACCGATGAAGGATGTCAAAGTCCTGATCGTGGATGACAATGCGTTGATCCTCGATCTGCTGATGCGCGGGCTGATGCCGCATTGTGACGCGCGGGCGGCGGCCGACGGCGCGGACGCGCTACTGAAAATTGTGGACGATCCTCCCGACCTGGTGGTTTGCGACTATCGCATGCCCGGCCTCGATGGGCGCCAGCTGTACGAAAAGATTCGCGGCCGGCAGCAAACCCAATCGATACCATTTATTTTCTTGGCTAGCCGCAGCGACATCGAAGAAAAATTGCGGCCGATCGTGGAAGGCGTGGAAGAATTTATTCCCAAGCCGTTTTTCCTGAAGGACCTGGTGCGCAGCGCCAAGAAAGTAGTCGACCGCCTACAACTGGAGAAACTGCAAAGGCGGCAGGTGCGTCCCGGCGTGATTCAAGGCCGGCTGGAAGAAATGTCGATCATGGATTTGATGCAGTCGCTGGAAATGGGCCAGAAGAGTTGCCAGTTGACGATCCGGCGCGGCGACGATACCGGCGAATTGTTTTTCGCGTCGGGGCAATGCAAAGACGCGCGCATGGGCGACGTCGAAGGCGAAAACGCGGTGTTCAACGCGGTGAAATGGACCGATGGCGAATTTGAGATCGATTTCAACAAGACCGCCTCGCGCGAAACGATCACCCGCACCACCACCGGCCTGCTGATGGAAGGCTTGCGGCTGATCGATGAAGGCCAGCGCGACGGGCAGAGCGAAGACGCCATCGTCTCCGACAGCTAGACTTTCAAACCTCCTCTCATGCGAATTCTGATCCTCACCGTCAGCGATTCCGTGGCAACTGGAAAATTTCTGGATCGTTCCGGTCCGGCTGTGCTGGCGCGATGCCAGGAACTGGGCTGGGAAATCGTGGCCTCCGCGAATTTGCCAGATGACCGCGACGCGATTGCCGCATTTCTAAAAAATGCCGCCGATACGAATCAGTGCGATTTGTTGCTGACCACGGGCGGCACCGGTGTCGGTCCGCGCGATGTCACACCCGAAGCGACGCTCAGCGTCGCCGAGCGAAACATCCCCGGCTTCGCGGAACAGATGCGCGCCATGGGGTTGAAAAAAACACCCCGCGCGGTGCTATCGCGCGCCGTTGCGGTGATCCGCGGCACTACGATTATCGTCAATTTGCCGGGCAGTCCCGCCGGCGCCGTCGATTCGCTCGACGCGATCGCCGCGCTGTTGCCTCACGCCGTGGATGTGCTGCACGGCGGCCACCACGGGTAGTTTCCATCCTCGAAATCGCTCCGGCCTTCGCTCTGGTTGGCCTTTTACCGCCGTGCTAGCATTTTTGTTAGTAGAAAAATGCCGGCGCAATACATTCCGATTCTGATGGTGGCGATGGTTGCGGGCCTTTTTCCGCTCGCGGCCCTGGCGATTTTGAAGCGCGCTTCGGCGCTGCCACCGCAGGCTCCAGAGGCGACTCAGGCGCAAGAAATCCGCGGCTCTGCAACCGAAGATATGGCGTCGGACGGAAGTTCCGTGAAGTTCTACATCGCCGGCGCGCTGTTTGTAATTTTCGCCGCGGCAATGGGGCTCCTGTTTCCCTGGTCGATTCAGTTTTCGCAAATGGGAGGGTACGGCCTGCTGGTCATGCTGACCTTTTTGGGCATACTGCTGGCCGGTTACGCGTGGCTTTACCAAAAAGGCGCGCTCGACTGGAGGTAGGCGCAGGCGAGGCGATTCGCCGGGCAGTCGAGCGAAAAGCACGCGAGCACTCGCAATCCATGAACGACAACCCTCCATTGAATGACCGCGCGGCCGAACCAGAAATTCAAGCGCCGGAGGCCGTTTCCGCAGGATCGGAAGTTCCGCCGCCAAGCGATCTGGAGTCCGTGGTTCCTCCCGCGAACGAAAAATTCCTGCATCCCCGCCTTAGCGTGCTGCAGCCGCTGGCCAACACCGTAAAAATTTTAATTCAGCCCGAGCAGTGGCCGGCGAACGGCGTGAACCGCGTCGTACTCACCATCGCGCCGTGGTTCGCGATAACCATCGCGTTGTTGGCGTACTTAATAGTCCCGATTGGCCCCGCGTTCCAAACCACCGACCTAAATATCGGGCTGCTTTTCATTCTAGCCATCGGTTCGCTCGGAATTTACAGCATGGTCCTGGAAAATTGGCTGGCGCGTACGGAAAAGCTTCTAGCTTCGGCCATGCGCACCGCCGCGCATTTTTTAAGTTACGAAACGGCGTCGGCGCTCGCGCTGGTGTCCGCCCTGCTGCTGACCGGCTCGCTATCCATGAATGAAATCGTCCAGGCGCAACTCGATCAGGGCCAATGGTTTGTTTTTTATGTTCCGGTGGGTTTTGGGATTTTCTTTCTTGCCTCCATCGCGCTGACCTATCGCACTGCGATCGCGATGCCGGAATCCGATTCGGAAATTACTGACCGAGAGCAAAAATCGCCGCTCCATTTTCGCTGGGCCCTCGATTCGCTCACCGACTATGCAAAAATCTTTGTGGCTGCGGGAGTTGCGATCACGGTTTTTCTGGGCGGCTGGCTACGCCCACTCGCGAGCTATCGAGATCGTTTCCCGGGCACGCCGGTGCAAATTCTCGACGTGGTCCCGGGCGCGGCCGTCGCGGCGATTGCAGTGTATTGCTTTCGCTCCGCGCAAAAGCAGCAGGAGGCTAGCCGCAAGCGCGTGATGCTCTGGGCTTGCGGCGTCTGGGGAACTGCCGCGTTGGCGCTGATCGGTACGTTGTTCGCGCCGGAAGCGATCATGACCGGGGTCCACGGGGCGTTTTGGTTTGTGATGAAAGTTAGCGCCTACGTGTATTGCTGCCTGTGGGTCCGTATTACTTTTCCCGAGTACCGGTCCGATCCATCGACCAATCTGGGTTGGCGCATTCTCGTGCCGATGGCTTTGGTGAATTTGCTCGCAACGGCCATGGCCATCGTTTCCACGCAATATACCGGCCTGCCCATGCGGCTGACCACGATTCTGGGGGCGGGCGTGACGTTAGGCGCGGGGATCTGGCTGTCCACCATCTCGCCCACGGAGTCTGCGGCGCAAATGGCGGCGAGCGAGTGAGCGCGCTGAACACGATTCTGTTTTATTTTTTCTCCGCGCTGGCGGTGGCGTCGGCCCTGGCGATGATCACGCGCCGTAACGTCGCGCATGCGGCGATTTTCCTGGTGACGACGCTGCTCGCCACCGGCGGAATATTTCTGCTGCTGCGGGCCGAATTTATTTTTGCCCTGCAGGCGTTGCTCAACGCCGGCGGAGCCGTTATTTTGTTCGTTTTTGTCATTGCGTTGGCGGGTCCGCAGGCCACGGCGCGCCTGGCGCCGCCCTCGGGTCGAGCACAATTTGTTGGCGCCGCGTTGGCCCTGGTCGTAGCGGGTCAGATCTTATTCGCCATCGTGGTCGGGCGCGGGTCGTTGCGGCTGCCGGCCATGGCGACCGAGATTGCGCCGCAAAATACCGAAGCGATTGCTACTGCGCTGCTGCACCAATTTATTGTGCCATTTGAAATTGCCTCGCTTTTGCTTTTGGTCTCAATGATCGGCGCCGTGGTGCTGGCCCGGCGGAGAGTCTGATGCTTTCGATCGAGCACTATTTGGTTTTGAGCCTGGCGCTTTTCGCGATCGGCGTCGGGGGCGTGCTGTTGCGGCGCAATGTGATCGTGATGCTGATGTCGATCGAGCTGATGCTCAACGCGGTGACCATCAACCTGGTCGCTTTTTCCAGGCTGCACGGATCCGTGGACGGTCAGGCGTTTGCGGTTTTCATTATCGTGGCTGCGGCCGCGGAAGCCGTGGTGGGACTGGGAATCATTTTGGTTGTCGGGCGCGGCCGTGAGACGCTGAACTCCGAAGACATGGATCTGCTGAAATGGTGAGCCACGGCGCATGACCGCCCCACTCAGCGTTTCCTTCGCTCGTTCCGGCTTCTACGTTTTGCTGCTGTTGGCCGCCGCGGGGCTCGCCCATTACTTTGCGCGGAAAAGTTTTCTTCGCGCGGCCAGCACGATCAATGGATTCAGCGCCGCGTTGGGCGCGTTCGATATCGATCTTCTCGATCGCGTCGTGGTCGGCGGCGCAGCCCGCCTGCTGCGGATGATTTCGCGCTTGGCGGCCAGCTTCGACGCTTGGGTCGTCGGCGCCATGTTGCAAATTGTTGCGGGAACGATCTGGGCCGTTGGCATTCCAGTGCGCATGATCCAAAGCGGTTCGCTGCGCAGCTATATGTTCGCGATGGTCATGGGGCTGATCGGTTTTCTTGGTTATTACTTGTACCTGGCGCGCCATTCGATTCGGTAAAAACGGGGACCGCGTGTTCTTTTTTTCTGAACATCACATTTTGTCGACAGTCCTGTTCACGCCGCTGGTGGGCGCGCTGGTGCTGTTGTTCATGCCGCATGGCCTCGGTGATCTGCAACGCAAGGTGGCGAATGCCTTTGGGCTGCTGGGATTTATCGTTTCGCTGCCGCTACTCTGGAAATCCAAATCAGCTTCCGCCGAACCGTTTCAATTCATCGCCGACGCGAGCTGGATTCCGTCGCTCGGCGTGCATTTCCGGCTGGGCGTGGACGGATTGAGCGTGGTGCTGGTGCTGCTGACCACGCTGCTCGGCGCAATTGCGATCGCGTCGTCGTGGAGCGCGATTCAGACGCGCGAGAAGGAATACTACATCCTGCTGCTGTTGCTGCAGACCACGGTGCTAGGTGTTTTTATGTCGCTCGACCTCGTGCTGTTTTACGCTTTCTGGGAATTGATGCTGGTGCCGATGTATTTCCTGATCGTCGCCGGAGGCAGCGAGAATCAAGCTTCGGCCGCTATCAAATTTTTCCTTTACTCGCTAGCCGGCTCGGTGCTGATGCTGCTGGCGATTCTGGCGGTTTATGCTCATCGCGGCACGTTTGACGTGCGCGAAATTCTGCTGCACCCGTTCACGGCGCAGGATGGGCACGTCGGCAATTGGCTGTTCGTGGGATTTGTTCTCGCTTTTGCGGTCCGGGTTCCCATGTTTCCTTTTCACCGTTGGCTGCCCGACGCGCTGGCCGAAGCACCGGCCGCGGCTGCGCTGTTGCTCGCCGGCGTGGTGTTGAAAACTGGCGCCTACGGTCTGCTGCGCTTTTCGGTGCCGATGTTTCCCGACGCAATGTGGAAATTTCGTTCGCTGCTGGTCGGCTTGTCGCTGATCGCGGTGGTCTACGGCGCGCTGATCTGCGTCGCGCAGAAAGATCTGGCACGGCTGCTCGCGTATTCGTCGATCAGCCAGATGGGATTGGGCACGCTGGGAATTTTTGCGCTGACGCCCATGGGGCTGTACGGCAGCGTTATTTTGCAGGTGAGCCACGGTCTGGCCACCGGAGCACTGTTGCTGGTCACCGGAATTCTTTACGAGCGTCGCGGCACGGGCTTGATTTCCGAATTCGGCCGCCTGGCCAAGCCGATGCCCAAACTCGCGGCGATTTACGCCGCGGTGACTCTCGCGTCTCTGGGCTTGCCGTTATTCGGCGCGTTCATCGGCGAACTCACGATTTTGCATGGCGCGTATGAAGTGCGCTGGTATTGGGCCGCGTGGAGCCTGCTCGGCGTGATTCTGGCCGCGGGTTCGCTGTTGTGGTTTTACCAGCGGGTCATGTTCGGTGCCGAAGCGAATCCAGCGAATACGGACTGGCTGGATTTAGATCGACGCGAGTTAGCTCTGCTGCTCTCACTGATTTTGCTTTCACTCTGGATCGGCCTCTATCCGACGCCGTTATTTCGCGCATTGCAGCGGCCGGTCGAGAACATCGTTAGCGCAGTTCATCCGGAATTTCGCAGTACGGCGCACCTTCGGCTGGGCACCAGCGGTTATGAAACAGCGGCGAGAACGCCTGCGCCTAAGCCAACGTTGCCGACAGGCGAGGCTAAGTAATGGACTGGCATTCGATTTTCGATCAGGCCCGCACCGACGTGGTATTCCTGTTTCCCGAAGCGATGCTGGTTTTTTTCGGGCTGGCCACCCTGCTGACCGATTTCCTGCTGACCAAGCCGCAAAAATCCTGGAACGCGCTGACCGCGATGCTTGGCGTGCTGCTCAGCGGCGCATCCCTGTGGTTATTGGTTCGCCCGGCTACCGAACACCAGACCGCGTTTTCGAATTCGATCGTCATCGATCCGTTTTTTATTTTCTTCGGAAGCATTTTGCTGGCGGCGACGGCCCTCGCGATTCTGCTTTCGGTGCGCTACCTGGAAGTGGAAGACGAGCAGAGCGGCGAATACTACGGGCTGGTATTGTTGGCGGCGGCTGGCATGATGTTTTTGGCCTGCGGCAACGATCTCGTCGTGTTGTTCGTGGCGCTGCAAACCGTGGCAATAAGCTTTTACGTTCTCACCGGATACTTGACCCGCGAGCGGCGCGCGAATGAAGCTGCCCTGAAATTCATGCTGCAGGGCGCGTTCAGCTCCGCCATTTTGGCTTACGGTTTTTCGATTCTGTACGGCATTGCCGGTTCGACCAATCTGGAATTGATCCAGCGAGCGGTGCAGCAACGCCACGCCGACTTTCCCGGCGCGGACTTGCTGACATTTCTGGCGCTGGGCACGATCACCGCGGGGCTGCTGTTCAAAATTGCGGCGGTGCCGTTTCATCATTGGGCGCCCGACGCGGATCAAGGTGCGCTGGCGCCCGCGGCAGCCTTCATCAGCGTGGGATCAAGAGTGGCTGGATTCGCGCTGCTACTGCGATTGTTCCTGACCGTTTTTTGGCCGGTGAACCTGGATTGGGCCGCGGTACTGGCGGTCGCGGCGGTGCTCTCGCTAACCCTCGGCACGTTTGCGGCGATCACCCAAACCAACCTGAAGCGGTTGCTCGCGTATTCGTCCATCGCCCAGGCCGGATACATTCTGCTTGGTCTCGTGGCCGGCGTGAATCGCGACGGCACCTTGCACGAACGCGGATTGCAGGCCACGGCGTTCTACATTTTCACTTACGCGTTTTTCAGCGCCGGAGCCTTCGGCGTGATTATCCTGCTGCGGCAAAAAGGGGTGATCGGCGACGAGATTGACGATCTAAATGGTTTGATTCACCGCCATCCCGTCGCCGCAGTATTCATGCTGATTTTTGTGCTGTCGCTGGCCGGCGTGCCGCCGACCGCCGGGTTCGTGGCCAAGCTGCTGATTTTCTGGTCGTTGCTCGAAACCGGCCACCCGTATCTCGCGCTCATGGGCGCGCTCTACATTTTGCCGGCAGTGTATTACTATTTCCGAATCGTCGCGGCCATGTGGACGACTGACGGAAGCGACGCAGCGCAGTTGCCGCTGGTCATTGGCGTCACTCAGAAATTCGCGCTGACGGCCGCCGCCACCATTACGCTGGCCGCTGGAATTTTCCCGGAGCAATTCTTGCGATTCGCGAAATATTCGATCCTCGGATCCTTCGGCCTGTGACCGCACCCCGCGCATGAGCGAACAAAGTCCGCTCCCACGCAAGCCGTCCAGCGGCACCATGCGCCAACTGGCGCTGGCTACTGAACTGCCATTTTTGGTCGCGGGCGGCGCGCTGGTCGGCGGACTTATCGGATATTTTCTGGATCACTGGCTGCACACCAAGCCCTACCTGATGATCATCGTGGGCGCGCTGGGCTTTTTCGCCGCCGTTCGCGACATGCTCCGGCGGCTGCAAAAAAGTAGCCCTACCGTACCGCCAACGCAGTGACGCCATCTCCCAACAACAACGACGCCGCCCACAGGCGATTCTCCAAACGAGTGCAATGGCTGACCATCGTGCTCGGTTTCGCCGCCGCGCTGGCCGTCGGCCTGCGGAAATCGCACGGCGCGGGCTACGGCATCGCGCTGGGCGCGGTGCTGGCCTGGCTCAATTACCGCTGGCTGGACCAGGGCCTGAGCGCGTTTGTGACCGGTTCGGCGGCGCAGGAAGGCCGGCCCAAGCCGCAGGTTCCGCTCTCCACTTACTTCAAGTTTGGAGGGCGTTACTTGTTGATAGGACTAGCTTTATATGGTATTGTTGAGTTCCTTGCAGTCCCTGCCTTGTGGCTTATTGTGGGCCTAATGGCCTTGGGTTTAGCCGTCACAGTGGAAGGTCTGTACGAAGTCATCTCCGGGTCCCGGTAACGAATGAACGAGCAACTCAACTGGTTCACTATTCTTCTGAATAATTGGTTCGGCGGCGCGGCCAATGCGCTGCTCAAAGCGGTGCACGTCGCTCCGGCCGACGCCGCGCATCCCATCCCGAATTTTGTCGCGGCCTCCATCGCCGTCGCGCTGCTCACTTCGCTTTTCTTTTTGTGGCTGCGTCCGCGGATTTCCGCCGATCGCCCCGGTGGCACCCAACAAGTTCTGGAAATGATGCTGACCAACCCGATGGGCCTCGGCATCCGCGACCTGCTGGAACAGAACATTCAGCATGGCGCGCGGCAGTATCTGCCGTTGGTTGGCTCGATTTCCATTTTTATTCTGTTCGCCAATCTGATTAGCGTCGTGCCGGCGTTTGAGTCGCCCACCGGTCATCCTAGCGTGCCGCTGGCCTGCGCCATGCTCACCTTCGTTTTTTACAACTGGACCGGGTTGCACCACCACGGGCCGGTGCGGTACGCCAAGCATTTTGCGGGCCCGGTCTGGCAGCTCGCCTGGTTGATTTTCCCGGTGGAAATCATCAGCCACACCGCGCGCTTGCTCTCCTTGACCGTCCGTCTGTGGGCCAACATTTTCGCCAGCGAATTGATTTACGTGATCTTTTTGGGCTTGTGCTTGGCGCCGGCCCAAGCGCTGCGGCATTCGCATCCCGCCTGGGGTCTCGCACTGGACATTTTTCCCTTGTTGATCCCGGTGGCGTTTATCGCCCTGCATATGTTTGTGGCAATTGTGCAGGCTTTCGTCTTTACCATTCTTCCCGCGCTGTACATCGGCATGGCTACCGCCGACGAGCACTAATTTAATTCTGGGTCAATTTAATTCTGGATTCATAGCATTCGGGCTTGATCGCCGACCAGTGTGAGACCGGCTGCACGAGGATGACGGGAACCACCTCCTGGCGGCACTTTTATAAAGGGAGAAACAGATGAAGAAACTAGCAGGGCTTTTCGCGTTGGTGATGGTCGCGGGTATGTCGGCCATGCCGGCGTTCGCGCAGGAAGCAGCGGCCGGCAAGCCGCCCGAGCACGTGGCGACGGCGATTGCCATCGCAGCCGGTTTGTCCATGGCCATTGCCGCGGCGTTCTGCGGACTCGGTCAGGGACGCGTGGCGGCGGCTGCCTGTGAAGGCATCGCGCGCAATCCGGGAGCAGCGGGAGAAATTCGTACGGCCATGATTCTGGGCCTGGTATTCATCGAGACCTTGGCGTTGTTCACGCTGGCCATCGTTTTCGCGAAAGTCGGGTACTAAGAAACAGTTTTGGATTTTTGGCCCGGAGGCTCGGAAGTTCGAGCTTCCGGGCCTTTTTGTTTTTGTGGTGATTTTGTTTAGGGCGCGGCGGGGTGAAGGAAATCTGCCCGGCTAAAGCCGGCCGCTACAGGTGGCGGCGGGCGCGCTCGGCGTTCATTTTGCGTTTCGGAATGGGCGGAAATCGCAGGCGAGCGTTCTCGGCGTTCGTTTAATTTTCGCGATGCGGTGGAAGCGGGCGGCGGGTTAGCGCGCGATCAGCGAGGTGGCCGCGGCGAGGGCGGCGTGCAGGACATCGCGGGGCAGGATGCCGAGATACAACGTGCCGATGGCGGCTATCGCCAGCGCGGTACCGACCGCGAGAGGAACTTTCGAGGGCGTGTAATCCTTAGACGGCTCCCAGAAATACATGGCGATGATGATGCGCAGATAATAGTAAGCGCCGATCACGCTGTTGATCGCCGCGATGATCACCAGCCAGACGATGGCTGGGCCGAACGCCGCGTGCGAATCGAGTGCGGCCTGAAACGCGAAGAATTTGCCGAGGAAACCGCCGGTCGCGGGCAGGCCCAGCAACGAAAACAAGAACAGCGAGAAACAAACCGCGAGCGCCGGCTGCCGCGTGCCGAGGCCGGCGTAGTCCGTGATTTCGAGATGTCTTTCATCCTGCTGGCCGAGGTGCGTGACGACCAGGAATGCCCCGACTTTCATGAACGTATACGCTGCCAGATAGAACAGTACGGCCGACACGCCGTAAACCGTAGCCGCCGCGAACGCGACCAGGATGTATCCCGCATGGGCGATCGAAGAATACGCCAGCATACGCTTCACGTTGGACTGCACGATAGCCGCCAGATTCCCGACGAACATGGTCAGGATGGCCGAGCCCCAGATGGCCCAGAACCAGAAATGCACTTCGCCGGGGAACGCCACGTAGAAAATCCGTAGCATTAGGGCGAAGGTCGCGGCCTTGGGCCCCGAAGCGAGCAGCGCCGTGACCGGAGTCGGCGCGCCTTCGTATACGTCCGGCCCATAAATGTGAAACGGCGCGGCGACCACCTTGAATCCGAGGCCGACGAAGATCAGCGCGAGGCCCAGAATCGAAAGTGCGGGCAGATGGCCGCTGGCGATGAGCTGATCGAGCACGGGCTGGACCTGATCGATGCGCGTGGTGCCGGTGGCGCCGTAAACCATGGCGATGCCGTACAGGAAAAACGCGGTGGCAAACGAGCCCAGAATGAAATATTTGAGCGACGATTCATTCGACTTGGTGGCGCGCTTGCGGAACCCGGCCAGGATGTAGCTCGAAATCGAGCTCATTTCCAGGCCGACGAATGCGGTCAGCAATTCGTTCGCGCCGGCCAGGATCCCCATGCCCGCGGTGGCGAAGAGCACCAGCGCGTAGAATTCGCCGCGCTGCAGGTTTTCGTCGTCGAGGTAATTGATGGCGCCGAGCACGCACAGCGCCGCCGCGCCAATGACGACGGCGTGCGCGAAAATGCTGAAAAGATCGGCGCGAATCAGTTCGTTGTAGGCGTAACCCTGGTCCAGATACATGAGCCGCAGGGAAGCGGCCGCGGCAAGTGTGCCGATGAAGGCCACCCAGCCCAGCGCGCGCTGCCGGGTGCGGCCCAGGAACGGATCGAGCAGCATGATCACGATGCCGAACAGGCACAGGATAATTTCCGGCGCGAGCCGGTGCAAATTGGAAACCTGCTCGGCGGAGAAGTGCATTACGGATTCACCTGCGCTGCCGTCGTCGCATTGACCAGCCGCGCCTGCGTGGGAGCCGCGGGCGTAAGCCGATTCCCGGCGCTATGGGGGGCTCCGAACTCGGTCGCGGCTGGCGGCGCAATACGTGTTGGCGTTGGCGCCTTGGCGTCCTGCGGCGCGCCCTCAATCTGCGTCTGGCGCACCAGATTATCGGTGGTGGCTTCCATGCGGCGCGTGAACAGTGGCGAAGCGATACCCATAAACAAAATAGCAATGGCAATGGTGACCAGAATCACGCGTTCGCGGCCGGAGGCGTCGGTCAAGCTGCGGTTTTTCTCCACGGTCACTTCGCCCAGCGCCACCCGCTGGTAGGACCACAGCAAATAAATCGCGGAAAGCACCGCGCCACTCGAAGCGAACGCGGCCCAGACGTGATGGTATTGAAATACGCCGATCAGAATCAGAAATTCTCCGATGAAGCCGTTCAACGGCGGCAACGCCAGCGACGACAGCGCAATGAACAGATAGAACGCCATGATGATCGGCATGGGATTCACCAGGCCGCCGAATTCCTTGATTTCGTAAGTGTGGCGGCGGTCGTAAATCATCCCCAGGCCCAGGAACAGCCCGCCGGTGGAAACGCCGTGGCTGATCATCTGGAAGATGGCGCCCTGAAACGAAATGGTCGTGAACGAAAAAATTCCGAGGATCACGAATCCCAAGTGGCTGACCGAAGTGTAGGCGACCAGGCGTTTGAAATTCGGCTGGATGGTCGCGACCAGCGCACCGTAAATAATGCCGATGAGCGCAAGCACGCCGATGATGTGTGCCAGGCGGTGCGCCGCGTAGGGGAACAGCGGCAGACAAAAACGCATGATGCCGTAGGTGCCCAGCTTCAGCATGACGCCGGCCAGAATCACCGAACCGGCCGTGGGCGCTTCGGTGTGCGCGTCAGGCAGCCAGGTATGGAACGGGAACAGCGGAACCTTAATCGCGAAGGCCAGGAAAAACGCGCAGAACAGCAATAGTTCGGTGGTCGGCGGCAGCGAAATTATGCCGTGCTGCAATTGCGCCTGCAGGGTGGGCAGGTCAAACGTGCCGGTCCCGTGCACGTTGCTCAGGTTGTAGAGCCACAGGATCGCCACCAGCATCAGGATCGAGCCGAACATGGTGTACAGAATAAATTTCACCGCGGCGTAGATCCGGCGGTCGTGGCCCCAGATCCCGATCATGAAGTACATCGGAATCAAGGTCAGTTCCCAGAAAAGAAAGAAGAGGAACAGGTCGAGCGAGACGAACACGCCGATCATCGCCGTTTCGATCACCAGAATCGCGATGAAGAAGCCTTTCACGTTTTCGTGGATCGAAGTCCAGGAGCAGAGAATCGCCAGCGGCGTCAAGAACGTGGTCAGCAGCACCAGGAACAGGCTGAGACCGTCGATGCCGATGTGGTAGTGGATGGCGTTGCCGATCCAGTTAGCGTATTCCGCGAATTGATAATCGGGCTGGCCCATGCGGAAGCCGGGCAGCAGGAACAGCGAAATCACAAATTCCACCAGCGAAATCACCAGCGCGACGCGGCGAATCCAAACGTGATCTTCATCGCGCAGGCAGAGCAGCGCCGGCACGCCCAGCAAGGGCAGGAAAACGATAAACGAAAGCCAGTGAGAGGCCGTAGCCACTTAGCGCACCATTCCCCAGATTCCGAGCATTAATACCGTGACGGCCACCGCGCCGATCACCACCCAGGTGGCGTAGCTGCGCGCGTTACCGGATTGAATCTGGCGCACGTGGGCCCCCGATTCGCGCATGCCGCGCCCGATGCCATTCACCGTGCCATCGATCGCGCCTTCGTCGATCACATGCCACAGCACGTTGGTGGAAATCCACAGCAGCGGCTGGACGATGACCGCGTTGTACAGTTCGTCGATGTAATATTTGTGAAGCACCAGCGTGTACAGCCCGCGTACGCTCTGCGCCAGCTTTTTGGGCGTCTCCGGGCTCTTGATGTAAAACCACCAGGCGAGCAGCAGCCCGAGCAGCGCGATGATCACCGGCATGCCGGTGAGTGCGTGCAGAAGGTCCATGCCCGCACTCGGCGCAGTGTAGTCAGGCGGAAGCAGTTCGGGGTTGAGGACCCTGGTTACCGTGTCGCCCTGCGCGGGGGCATAGGCGGCGAAAACGGGCGAAAGGAATTTATCGAAATATTCGGTGCCGCCGACCAGATGCGGAGCGGCGACCCAGCCGCCCACGGTGGAAAGAATCGCCAGGCAAATCAGCGGAACGGTCATGTTGTACGGCGATTCGTGCACGTGAACTTTATGTTCGTCGTAGCGCGGCTCGCCGAAGAAAGTGAGGAAGATCAACCGGAACATGTAGAACGAAGTGAAGCCCGCGCCGAGCAGCCCCAGCCAGTAAAACCAGAGATTGGAATGTTCGGCCGCTTCCAGAATTTCGTCCTTGCTGAAGAATCCGGCGAAACCCGGAATACCCGCAATGGCCAGCGTCGCGATGAACATGCACCAAAACGTGATCGGAATTTTAGTGCGCAGGCCGCCCATGTGCGGCATTTCCTGGTCGCCGCCCATGGCGTGAATCACGCTGCCGGCCGCGAGAAACAGCAGGCCCTTGAAGAACGCGTGAGTCATCAAGTGGAACACGCCCGAAGCGTAAGCGCCGACGCCGAGGCCCAGGAACATATAGCCGAGCTGCGAAACCGTGGAATACGCCAATACTTTCTTGATGTCGGTCTGCACCAAGCCGATGGTCGCGGCAAAAAACGCGGTGAGCGCGCCGATCATGGCGACAATAAACATGGCGAACGGCGCGCGCGAGAACAGCGGATTCATGCGCGCCACCATGTACACACCGGCGGTAACCATGGTCGCCGCGTGAATCAGCGCGCTGACCGGCGTAGGGCCTTCCATCGCGTCCGGCAGCCAGACGTACAGCGGAATCTGCGCGGACTTGCCAACGGCGCCAATAAAGAGCAGCAAACTGATTCCGGTCAACACGCCTGCGGGGCCAAAGGCTTCGACCGGCATCCCCGCGGCTTGCTTAAAAACCGTGACGAAATCCACGGAATGAAAAGTCCAGAACAGGAACAGAATGCCGATGGTGAATCCCAAGTCGCCGATGCGCGTGGTGATAAAAGCTTTCTTGCCGGCGCTGATCGCGGACTGCTTCAGGAACCAGAAACCGACCAGCAGGTAGCTGCACAGGCCCACGCCTTCCCAGCCCACGAACATCAGCACCACGTTCGAGGCCAGCACCAGCGTCAGCATGAAAAATACGAACAGGTTCAGGTAGGAAAAGAAACGGTAGTAGCCGTCTTCATGCGCCATGTAGCCGGTGGAATAAATGTGCACCAGCAGGCTGACGAAAGTGACCACGAACAGCATGACCACGGTGAGCTGATCGACCTGCAGCGAGAAGTCAACTTTGAAAATTCCCGCGGTAATCCAGGTGAAGTAGTTGCGGATCCAGGGAATCTGCTCCGGCGAAAGCTGCGCGAATTCGCGAACCGCTTCCATGGCGGTGAGGAAGGCGAGCGCGATGGACCCGATGCCGATGGAGTTGACCACCGGCTTTGAGCAGTTTTTGCCCAGCAGGCCATTCAGGGCCGCGCCCAGCAAGGGCAGCGCGATGATGATCCAGAGATGATCGAGTATCGGCATTAGAATTTGAGCAAGTTGATGCGGTCGATGTTCAGCGTCTGGCGGTTCTGATACACGGTGATGACGATCGCGAGGCCCACCGCCGCTTCCGCCGCCGCTACCACGATCACAAAAAACACAAAGACCAGGCCGTCCAGCTGATTGTGCGCGCGGGCAAAAGCCACGAACGCCAGGTTCACCGCGTTGAGCATCAATTCAATCGCCATGAAAATGGTGATGATGTTGCGTTTGAAGACGAACGCGATGACGCCCAGGCCGAAAAGAATCGCGCTGAGCACCAGATAGTAGGAGACCGGAACCACGCTCATCATTGGGGGTCGTCCCTCTTGGCCAGGACCAGCGCGCCGAGAATCGCAATCAGAATCAAAATCGAAGTGGCCTCAAAAGGGAACACGTACTGATTGAAAAGCATCCGCGACATTTCTTCGGTGGAAACGGAAGTAGCCGAGGCCAGCGAACCATTGGCGATTTCCTGGCCGATCGCTGAACGGAACATCCAGTGCGCGAATTCCAGCAGCAGGAAAATGCCCAGCGGCAAGCCGGCATATTTCGCCAGCTTGCTCCAGTCGGTGCGTTCTTCCGCCCCGGCGTTGAGCAACATGATGACAAAGACGAACAGCACCATGATCGCCCCGGCGTAAACGATCACCTGCACGGCGGCGATGAATTCCGCGCCGAGCATCAGGTACAGCACCGCCAGCGAAATCATCACCAGCACCAGCGCCAGCGCGCTATGAATCGGTTCCTTGGCGACGATCAGCATCAGCGCGCCCAGCACGGCGATGAAGGCGAAAACGAAAAAGACGATGAAGGGCAGGCTCATCCGTGACCTACCAACAGCGGCCACACTTTGATCAGGGCCGTGATCACCAGGTTCGCCAGCGCCACAGGCAACAAAAATTTCCAGCCAAAAGCCATGAGCTGGTCATAGCGGAAGCGAGGCAGGGTGGCGCGCATCCAGACGTAAAAAAACATGATCGCGCCGATTTTCAC
>Ga0209222_1000004_pt1 | contig 105997 bp, 89 predicted proteins | sample BlaSpr_A8_Ref_O3_FD_187991 | JGI IMG/M metagenome (GOLD analysis project Ga0209222, IMG submission 187991) | Forest soil microbial communities from Thunder Bay, Ontario, Canada - Black Spruce, Ontario site 2_A8_Ref_O3 (SPAdes) (version 2) | ecosystem: Environmental > Terrestrial > Soil > Boreal...
TCACAAGGGACTCGCGCCATTGCTACGCGCCGAGAAGGCTCGACGTAATCCAAGTGAGAATGAAACCGTCCTCGTGAGCCCAGACAACGGGAAACCCTATGACATCAACGGAAAGCGGCTGTATGCCCGCCTAATGGCGCTCGGCAAACGAGTCGGTATTAATAAGGTCAGGCCGCACAGGTTCCGATGCAATTTCGCTGTGGATGCCCTGTTGAAGGGCGCTAACGTGAATCAGATCGCGGAATGGTTGGGGGACACCACGGAAACAGTGGCGAAACACTACCTGCCGATCTCAACGGCGATGTCGGAATCCACCCGAAATATTCTGGACCGTGACGATGCTGGAATCGATGCCCTAAAGGCGCTAAGTCCAACTGATAAGATCACACAGCTGAAATCGAACGCTGCGTAGTGTTGAGACGTACTGTTGAGACCGAAAGTTCTCGGCCCCAACTGACTCGCAAGTCCTTCCAATTCAATAAAAAGTAGCGGGTGAGTCTGTAAGCCGGATTTTGTGCGCTGCGCTTGCGCGCGGCGTGACGATCATTCCTCTAGGCCTCGAATCGCTTCGAGGCTCGAGCAGCCTACCCGAGGGTCGCGGCAGCTAGCTCTTGCGAGCATGCTGCGTGCGGGCTGGGCCAGCCCTCCCCTCCTATTTGGCCTTGCTCCACGCGGGGTTTGCCGTGCCCCGGATGTTGCCATCCGGGCGGTGGGCTCTTACCCCACCTTTTCACCCTTACCAAATGATGCCGACCGAAACAGGCGGGCCAGTGGTTTCCCGCTGGCCTGCCGCCGAGGTCTTTGCGTCACCGGCGGTTTAATTTTCTGTGGCACTTTCCGTGGCCGCGCATTCATTTTGCAATGAAGGCGTGACCCCCTGGCGTTACCAGGCGCGTTGCCCTTAACCCTGCCGCTTTTGAGGGCCGCAGGGAGTGGTCCGACGCTCTTGCGAGCTGAGGACCATGGGAGTCCGGACTTTCCTCCCGTTCACTTCCCTTGCGAGAAGCAAACCGGCGATCATCCGACTCACCCGCTGATTCAATTATAGCTCAGGGATGGGCTGATTTGAGTGGCGTGTTCTTTGAAACCGATGCGCTCTTGATGAAGGCGTCTGGCTTATTGTGAATTCCTTCGCGATTGGGTTCCTTCCCGCAGCGTAAGAAGCAGATCCCTCGCTGCGCTCGGGATGACAGACTTCTTGAACATCGGGGGGCGCACTACAGCTTCGCGGTGAGCAGGTTTTCGAATTCGGCTTCGGTTAGGGTTTTGACTTTGAGGGCTTCGGCTTTGGCTAGTTTGGAACCGGCGTCTTCGCCGACGACGACGTAGCTGGTTTTCTTGCTGACCGAGCCGCCGATTTTTGCGCCGTGGGCTACGGCGAGGGCCTGGGCTTCTTCGCGGGAATGATGGGCGAGGGTGCCGGTGAAGACGAAGGTCAGGCCGGCGAAGCGGGTGTCGATCAGGGCCTTGCGCTGTTCTTTCATGTTGACGCCGACTTCGCGCAGATGATCGATGAGTTTGCGGTTGGCGGATTCGGAAAAGAATTCGCGGACGCCTTCGGCGACTTTGGGGCCGACTTCGCCGACTTCCATTAATTCTTCGGCGCTGGCGTCGGCGATTTTCTCCATCGAACCGAAATGGCCGGCGAGGAGTTGGGCGGTGCGTTCGCCGACGAAGGGCATGCCGATGGCGTAGACCAGGCGCGCGAGGCTGGCTTTTTTGCTGGCGGCGATTTCGTCGAGCAGATTTTGCGCGGATTTTTCGGCCATGCGGTCGAGATTGGTGAGTGTTTCAAGATTCAGGCGGTAGAGGTCGGCGTAATCCTTGACCAGCTTCTTTTCGAGAAGCTGGATGACGATTTTGTCGCCGAGGCCGTCGATGTTCATAGCGTGGCGGCCGGCAAAATGCAGCAGCGATTCGCGGGTGCGCGCGGGGCAGGAGACGTTGACGCAGCGGTAGGCGGCTTCGCCTTCGACGTGATGGACGTGCATGCCACACACCGGACATTTGTCCGGCATTTCGAATTCTTTTTCTTCGGCGCCGTGCTTCACGACCTTCAGCACGTGCGGGATCACTTCGCCGGCGCGCTCGACCAGGACCGTATCGCCGGCGTGAATATTGAGGCGGCGCACTTCATCGAGATTGTGCAGCGTGGATTTCACCACGGTGACGCCGCCGATTTGCACCGGTTCAAAAACGGCGAAGGGAGTGAGTACGCCGGTGCGGCCAACGCTGATCATGATTTCACGCAGCAGTGTGGTTTCCTGGTGCGCTTGATATTTGTAGGCGATGGCCCAGCGCGGCGCTTTGGAGGTGTAGCCGAGTTCGTTCTGCAGGCCAATTTCATTGACTTTGACCACGATGCCGTCAATGTCGAAGCCGAGTTTTTCGCGTTTGGTGTCCCATTTGTTGATGTACTGCTCGACCTGGTCGAGGCCGTGGCGCAGTTCCCAGTCTTCGCTGACTTTGAAACGCATGGTGCCGAGAGCTTCGAGGACTTCGGAGTGGCGTTTCTTGGGGACGCGGCCGTTGACCAGCATGTAGTAGGCGAAAAAATCCAAGTTTCTATTTTTGGTGATGTGGGGATCGAGGACGCGGACCGAACCAGCGGCGGCGTTGCGCGGATTAGCGTAGCGCTTGGCGCCGATGGCGTCCTGCTGCTCGTTCATGGCGTCGAAGGCTTTGCGGGTCATGATCGCTTCGCCGCGAACCTCGAAGGAACTGGCGATGCCGGCTTTTTTCAGGAGTTTTTCATCGACCCAGAGCGGGACGGCGCGGATGGTGCGGACGTTCGCCGTTACGTCTTCACCGGTGGTGCCGTCGCCGCGGGTGACGGCGCGAATCAGCGCGCCATTTTCGTAGACCAGAGACATGCTGAGGCCGTCGAATTTGTGTTCGGTGACGTATTCGATTTTTTCGCGGCCGGTTAGTTCGCGGACGCGGCGATCGAAATTGGCAAGCTCTTCGAAGGAAAAAGCGTTGTCGAGGCTGCCCATGGGAGTTTTATGCGCGACGGTTTGGAAGCCGTCGCGGGGCGCGCCGCCGACGCGTTGAGTGGGCGAATCGGGGGTGATGAGTTTCGGATTTTCTTTTTCGAGCTGCTTGAGCTTGTTGAGGAGCTTGTCGAAGGTGGCGTCGGAAATTTCCGGATCGTCGGAAACGTAATACAGATATTCGTGGTGACGGATCTTTTCGCGCAAACGTCCGATTTCATTCGCTGCTTCAGCGTTCTTTGAACTGGTCTTTTTCGCGTTCTGGGCCATGAACACTCCGACGCAATGCTACCGGAATAAGAGCGGCGAGTATTATACAATGCGCGTTCGACCGCGCCCGATACTTGGAACCGGGTATGTGGCTGAAAAAACTTTGGAGAAGCAACTGACTGGGGCAATGTCGCACGGAATCAAAAACGCGCTGCTGATTTACAACCCGACCAGCGGTGGGCGGAGGCACCGCCGTTTTCAGGAGATTGAAGAGGCGGTGCGCATCCTGAAAGACGCGGGGATTACCGTGGAGTTGGCGGCGACCACCGAAGGAGGGCACGCGCAGGAAATCGCGCGGCTGGCGGTGGTGCACGGACGCGAAATGGTGATCGCCTGCGGCGGCGACGGCACGATCAACGAAATTATCAATGGCCTGGCGGGAAGCCAGGTACCGATGGCGCTGTTGCCGGCGGGCACCGCAAATATTCTGGCGAAGGAACTCGGGATTCCCTGGGATATTCCGCGAGCCGCGCGATTGATTCCGGAGGGCATCGTCCGGCGCATCGCACTGGGAGTGGCGACTTTTGCGGGCGCGAACGGAAATGGCTACACCGAAGCGATGCCGGAGGGCGGACGTTATTTTTTGAGTTGCGGGGGCGCGGGACCGGACGGGGCGATCGTGAATGGCGTCGATGGCGCGCTGAAGAAAAAAGTCGGCGTGGCGGCGTACTGGCTGGAAGGCATGAAGCAATTGTTCAGCTACAATTTTCCGGAGATGCGGGTGCGTTCGAATGGCACGGATCATTTGGCGTCGATCATTGTGGTGGGGCGGACGGCGAATTACGGCGGCCCATTTAAAATTACGACGAACGCGACTTTGTTCGAGGATTCGTTCGAATTTCTGACGAATTCGACGCGCAGCCGGCTGCAATATCTCGCGTGCCTGCCAGCCCTGTGGCTGGGAAAAATTCGCGGGATGCAAGGAATCAAGATGTGGAAGGACACGGAAGTTCTGTGCGAATCAGCCGGAACGGATCCGGTGTTTGCGCAGGTGGACGGCGAGCCGGTGGGCCCGTTGCCGCTGAAATTCCGGATTGTGCCGGACGCGCTGTCGCTGGTGACGCCAGCGGCGCTGCACGTCGCTGCTTCGACGTAGCGGTTCCCTTTCCCGATGCAACTTGTGACCTATTTACTTCTGTCCTGCGTGCTGGGGCGGGCGGCGCGTAAGTTCCTGCCACGCTACGGATTGGTGATGCTGGTTACCGCGGGCGTCGCGGCGGAATTGGATTTCGTCAGCTATTTTGCCGGTCCGGCGTCATTTCTGAAATTCCATCGCACGGTTTTACATTCAGTGGTTGGGGCACTGGTGATGTGCTGCTGCATTGCGGGAATTTATTTCCTAATCGATCGGTCGAGGCGCGACAAAACGGCTGAGGCGAATTCCAGCGAATTCAGGATTTCGAGCGCGCTGGTGGTGTGCCTCGTTGGTGCGGCGGCGCATATTCTTCTGGATCTCGGCGATGGAATCGGCGTTCGACTCTTCTGGCCGTTTCGTCAAAGCTGGCAAGCATGGGATTTGCTGCCACCTTTCGATTTTTGGATTTTGGTGGTGCTCGGCGCGGGACTGGCAATTCCCTACCTCGGGCGCCTGGTCAGCGAAGAAATTGGGGAACGCAAGCGTGGTGCGTTCGGGGTAACTGCGGCGCGCGTAGTGCTGGTGATGGTTGTGCTGTACGCCGGCGGGCGCATGATTTTACATTCGCGGGCGACGGAGCTGCTGCGATCGCGAGATTACCGTGGCGAGGCGCCGCAAAATGTCGGCGCGTTCGCGGCATCGTCGAACCCGTTTGCCTGGCGAGGACTCGTTTCAACTTCAGCGGCGATCTACGAATTGAACATTTCACTTTTGCCGGGGGCTGCGTTCGATCCGGAACAGGCGGTGCCGCACTACAAGCCGGAGGAATCGGCAGCGATCGCGGCGGCACAAAATACGGCGGACGGGAAATTGTTTTTGAACTACGCCCGGTTTCCGCTGGCGGCGATTGAGCCGCAAGACACGGGGCCGGAGGTTACGATTCGCGATTTGCGTTTTCCCGCCGGCGACAAATCGATCGAGAACACCGTGTTGGATACGCGAGTCGATAGTGACTCGAGGATCGCGGCGCAGCAACTGCGTTTCGCGAGCGTCGCTCGGGCGCGATAGTCGACGGCGTGATTCAAAACAGGTTGGTGCGGTAAGCGCCTCAGGATTTCGCGACCGGCTGGTGCATCAAGAAATGGATTATTACGTAGAGAACCACGACCGCCAGCAGCACGCCCAACCCGAAAGCAATGCCGTGCACTTTCAGAAACGCGAGCACGGAATCGCCGTAGCGAACCGCGAGAACTCCCTCCGCACCGTAACGCAATCCCCGGCCGAGGAGAATCGCGAGGACGAAGGTGCGCCAGGGAGCCTGGAAAACGCCTTCGGCGAGAATGAAGGGCTTGAACGGAATGGGCGGGGGAAGAACGGCGGGAAGAAAAGCGCTAAGGAAAGCGTTTTTCTCGACCCACTCCTTGATGGTTTCGGCTTTGCCGCGAGCGTGCTTATGAAAGAAAGCTTCGCCACCTTTTTTGGCGAGGCTGTAGAGCACGACGCAGCCGCACAGCGAGCCGAGCGCAGCCATAGTCGCGTAGTAGGGCATGCGCGCGGGGTTCGCAACGCAAAGCTGGATCAGCATCGCGTCCGGGAAAAATGGAAAGGAAAGGATGGACGAGTCGAAAAAGGTGACGACGAAGAGGCCGCCGCCGCCAAAGGCGAGAACGAGGCCCTGCAGCCACGCGAATATTTTTTTGCGGTCCACCGGCGAGAATAATTCTCCAGGAAAATCGAACGATTGTAACAGAGTTTGCGGGGCGGCTCGCGGGCGCGGCAAATTCGCGCGCGGCGGCAAAATTGCTGAATCGCGACAGGTCGGTTAGAATTTGTTCTGGAATTTTTTCGTCCGAAGATTCCCTCAACCATCCATGGCGCTCCTCGACAAATTGAATGAAGCCCAGCGCGAAGCTGTGCTCACCACGGAAGGGCCGCTACTGGTGCTGGCCGGCGCGGGCACGGGCAAAACGCGGGTTATCACCTACCGGGTGGCGCACCTGATTGAACTCGGGGTGCCGAGCTTCGCCATTCTGGCGGTTACGTTCACGAATAAAGCTGCGGGCGTGATGAAGGAGCGCATCAGCGAACTGCTGCGGGCCAGCGGGCGCGACGCGGCGGACGTGTGGGTGTCCACGTTTCATTCGTTCTGTGCGCGGCTGCTGCGGCGCGAGGCGAGCCATCTGGGGTTGCCGCGCGATTTCGCGATTTACGATGACGATGACCAGAACGCGGCGATCAAGCGGGCGCTGGCGGCGCTGGATTTGTCGGCCGAAGATTATCCGCCGCGCGCGGTGCGGGCGCAGATCAGCCACGCCAAGAATCACGGCATCACGCCAGACGACATGGCGGCGAACGCAGCGGAGATGCGCGACGAAGAGCGCAAGGACGTGGCGAAACTTTTTCGCGCGTATGCGGACATTCTGCGCAAGGCCGCGGCGCTGGACTTTGACGATCTGCTGTTGAAGGCGGTGGATTTGCTGCGCGACAGTCCGGAGGTTCGGGCGCGGTGGAATTCGCGATTTCACTACATCATGGTGGACGAATTTCAGGATACCAACCGCTCGCAGGAAGATTTGATCCGAATGCTGGGCGGGGAGCGGCGGAACATTTGTATCGTCGGCGATGAGGATCAGTCGATTTACTCCTGGCGCGGGGCGCGGGCGGGAAATTTGAAACGCTTTACCGAGGATTTTCCGGACGCCAAAGTGATTCGGCTGGAAGAAAATTACCGGTCGACGCAGATCATTCTGGATGCCGCGGCGGCGGTGGTGAAAAACAATTCGGGGCGCCTGGGGAAGACGCTGCAGGCGACGCTAGGCGAAGGCAACCGGCTGCGTTTTTACGAGGCGCCGGACGCGCCGGCGGAAGCGGAATACATTGGCGCGCAGATTTCGGCGCAGGTGCGGAACGATCCGGACGCACGGCTGGCGGTGCTCTACCGCACCGGGGCGCAGTCGCGTTCGTTCGAAGAAGTGTTGCGGCGGCTGAATATTCGCTACCGGGTGGTGGGCGGGTTCAGTTTTTATGAGCGCGCGGAAGTAAGAAACGCGCTGGCCTACGTGCGGCTGATATTTCATCCCGAGGACGATGTCGCGCTGCTGCGGGTGCTGAATGTGCCGCCGCGCGGAATTGGCGCGGTGACGGTGGCGGCGCTGGAGGCGCGGGCGCGGGAAAATTCGCAATCGTTGTGGGAAGTGATTCGGTCGAGCGAATTTCTGACTGGGAAGAAATTCAGCGGGGCGCTGCGGTCGTTTGCGAAATTGATCGAAGAGTTGCAAAGGGAATGTGTAGGGCTGGCGCCGGCACAGTTGATCGAACGCGTGCTAGCGCGGACCGGGTATCTCGACTGGGTCGAGCAGCAAGACAATCTGGAACACACTTCGCGCGGGGAGAACCTGCGCGAACTGGCCAATGCGATGGCGGAAGCGACGGAGCAGGGCCAAACACTCGAGGACGTGCTGGACGCGGCGGCGCTGGCCAGCGATTCGGATCAGTACGACGACACGATTCCGGTTTCGTTGATGACTTTGCATAGCGCGAAGGGCTTGGAGTTTGATTCGGTATTTTTGGCGGGGCTGGAAGAAGGCGTGTTACCACACAGCCGTTCATTGAACAGCGGGAATGCTGAGGTGGAAGAAGAGCGGCGATTGTTTTACGTGGGGATGACGCGGGCGAAACAGGTGCTGGTGCTTTCGCGGGCGGTGTACCGGCGCAGCTACGGAGAAGAACGGTTGCGGGCTTCCCTGCCGTCGCGATTTTTGGCGGAAATTCCGGGGGATTTTATTGAGGCGGCTTTGGGATCCCAGGCCGAGCCGGGCGAATCGCGAAGGTATGAGCCGGATCCGGATTATGTGGCGAGTTATTCGTACCGGCAGAAAACGCGGACGCCTTACGGGTCTGGCGGCGGGTACGGGCGGGCGGTAAAGCCGGTGACGCGCGGATCGTCGAAGGATCCTTTGATTGGGACGCGGGTGCGACATTCGAAATATGGAGTCGGGACGATTATTGGGGTGGAAGGCGAGGGGGAGGAACGGAAGCTGACGGTTAGTTTTCAGGATTATGGAGCGAAGAAATTGATTGAGAGGTATGCGAATTTGCAGTTGGCTTGAGGGGACGGCCAAAGATTTACCACAGAGGGCACCGAGAAAAGATTAAGGAAGGCGGGAGAAGTTGATTGGTAGGACATCGTTTGGCGCTCGGTCGTACGATTCCCCGGGTGATGCTTCGCTGTTTAACCTAGCTGCAAATACAAGTTCAGGAATGTGCTCTGGGTGGTGCGGCTGGTATGATGTTGCGCAGAAGCGTTGCAGCATGTAGATTCTTCTGGCTTTCTACCGGAAGGTGATGATTGGGCGCACAGCTTTTCCGCACCAAGAATATCGATCGGTTGATTTCTGATTCGGAAAACCCAGATAAGCAGCTCAAGAAATCGTTGGGCTGGCTGAGCTTGACGTCGCTGGGAATTGGCGCGGTGATTGGTTCGGGGATTTTCACGATCATCGGCACGGCCATCGCCGGACAAAAGCTGCAATTCAGTTCGGTGCTCAATGCGCCGCTGCTCGAATACCTGATTTACCATTCCGCATCTTTTGGACGGCCGGGGGCTGGACCGGCCATTGCGCTGTCGTTCGTGCTGGTGGGATTTGTGTGCGCGTTCGCGGCGCTGTGCTACGCCGAACTCGCCGCGATGATTCCGATCGCGGGAAGCGCTTACACCTATACGTACGCGACGATGGGCGAATTGATCGCGTGGATCATCGGCTGGGATTTGATTCTGGAGTATGCGGTTTCGAACATGGCGGTCAGCGTGGGATTTTCCGCGCATATCGTAAATCTGCTGGACTGGTTCGGCGTGCATCCGGATTTGCGCTGGATTTCGCCGGCGTATTTGCCGTCGGGGCTGGCGGATTTGCAGGGCAACATGCTTTACGCTCCCGGCTGGCATTTTGGGTTTAACTGGCCGGCGTTCATCATCGTGATGCTGCTGACGATTTTGCTGGTGCGCGGGATTCGGGAATCGGCGAACGCGAACAGTATCATGGTGGCGCTGAAAATCATGGCGATCATGGTGTTTGTGATTTTCACTTCGCACATGATTCACCCGTCGAACTGGCAGCCTTTTGCGCCGAACGGCTGGCCCGGAATTCTGACTGGCGGGTCGATTATATTTTTTACGTATATCGGGTTCGATTCGGTTTCGACCGCGGCGGAGGAATGTAAGGACGCGAAACGCGATGTGCCGATCGGGATCATTGCGACGCTGGTGGTTTGCACCATCCTTTATATCGGCGTCGTGGTGGTGCTGACCGGGCTGGTGCCCTGGCAATCGCTGATGGACGACGCGGCGCCGGTGGTAAACACGCTGAAGCGGCTGGGCATGGGGAATATTCAGTTGATCGTGCTGATCGGCGCGCTGCTGGGAATGATTTCTTCGCTGCTGGTTTTTCAACTGGGGCAGGCGCGGGTCTGGTTCGCCATGTCGCGCGACGGGTTGCTGCCGCGTATTTTTGGCCGGGTGCATCCACGGTATCGCACGCCGGATTTTTCGACGATCGTCGCGGGATTTCTGGTGGGGATACCGGCGGGGTTGCTGGACATCGGGACGCTCGCGGACCTTTCCAATATCGGGACGCTGTTTGCGTTCGCGCTGGTGGCCGGCGGCGTGTTGATTCTGCGCTACAAACAGCCGGACCGGCCGCGCGCATTCCGTGCTCCCGGTGGTATTCTGGCTCCGGTGATTACGATTTTGGCGTGTTTGTTGCTGATGGCCGGATTACCGATCACCAACTGGATCCGATTTTTCGTCTGGCTGCTGATTGGGCTTTGTTTTTATTACGGGTACGGGCGCAAGCACAGCCAGCTTTCCGATGCGAATATCGCAGCGGATCAGGCCAAGCAGATAACGGGGCGTAAGGTTTAAGGAGATTCTGTTTCCTGATGCGTCGAACGGCACAGGGCGCGCTCGCGGTTTCGGTGGGAATCCTGGTGCTCAGCCTGGCCAGTTCGTACGGCTGGGGTGACAACGCGGATCGGCTGGTGACGAACAAAGCGGTCGACACGCTGCCGGACGAGATGCTGCCCTTCTTCCAGGCGAACCGGCAATTTCTGGTCCAGCATGTGACCCAGGACGATCCCAGCGCGAAGGCTGCCGCCGAACACCGCACCGATTTTATTCGGCTGGATCATTACGGACCCTTCCCCTTCGCTACGTTGCCGCGTGACTACAACGCCGCGCTGGCGAAGTACAACCGGCGGAATCTGGAGTTGTACGGGTTGCTGCCGTGGGAAATTGGGTTCTACAGCAAAAAACTGACGGATGCGTTTCGCGATCACAATTGGACCGAAGCTAAGGTCACGGCGGCGATTCTGGCGCATTACGTGAACGCGGCGCACGATCCATTCAATACGACGCTCAATTACGACGGAAAACTTTCGCTGCAGGGCGGCGCGAATGAACGATTCGCGACCGGGTTGGTCGATCGCTACCAGCTTTTCTTTTTCGTGAAGGCCGATGAAGCAGTTTACATTCACGATCCTACCGACCACGCTTTCGATACTTGCCTGACCGCGCATTCGTGGCTGGAAAATGTTTTACTGGCGGACCGGCGGGCGCATGATTCCACCGGGGGGTACAAAGAAGATTATTACGATCGCTTCTACTCGTTGGCGGGCGCGGTTTTGGTGCGCCAGCTTTCCGATGCTGCGACCGATGTCGGATCGTACTGGATGACTTCCTGGATTAATGCAGGCCGGCCCCAACTTCCCTCGCAGTGAGTTGAGATGAGCGAGATTACGCCGAAAACTCGAACGCCCACGGTGGTGGACGCGCTGCCGAAGGCCGAACTGCATGTGCATCTGGAAGGTTCCATACGTCCGGCCACGGCGGTGGAACTGGCGGCGCGGCATGGGGTCGCGCTGAAGATTGAAGAGGTAATGGCGCGGTACAACTATTCGAACTTCAATGGTTTCCTGGACACGTTCAAGTGGGTTACTTCATTTTTGCGCACGCCGGATGATTACGCGCTGATCACCAAACAGCTGGCCGAAGAATTGATTCGGCAGAATGTGGTGTACGCGGAGGTCACGATTTCGGCGGGAGTGATTCTGCGCCGGATGCAGAATCTGGAAGCGACGCTGACGGCGATTCGCGACACGGCGCAGAGCGTGCCGTTCAGCCGCTTGCGGCTGGTGTGGATTCTGGATGCGACGCGGCAGTTTGGGCCGGAACCCGCGATGGAAGTGGCGCGCTGGGCGGCGAAACTTCACCGGCTGGGAGTGGTGGCGTTCGGCATGGGCGGAGATGAGCTGGCCTATCCCACGGTGAATTTTCGGCCGGCATTCGACCATGCGCGGAGCGAAAACCTGCGCGTGGTGTGCCACGCGGGCGAGGTCGGCGGTGTGGATTCGATCCGCGAAGCAATCGACCTGCTGGGAGCGCAGCGCATCGGGCATGGCATAGCCGCGATACTCGATCCGGCGTTTGTGGAATCGCTGGCCCGGCGACGAATCGTGCTGGAGAATTGTCCGACGAGCAATATGTGTACTGGCGCTTTGGCGCGGCAACTGCAGAAAAGCGACGCGACTTTGGCGGATCATCCGCTGCCGGAATTTATCAAGAAGGGCGTGGTGGTGACGCTTTCGACGGATGATGCCGGCCTGTTCCATACGGATTTGCTGACGGAATATTCCAAGGCGGCGTCGTTGGGACTGACTGACGCGCAACTGATGCATCTGGCGGAGCAGAGTTTTCACGCGGCATTTTTGTCTCCCGAAGACAAACGTAAATTGCTGGTCGATTTTCATGCCGCCGCAAAATCCGCGGGGCTGATATAATTCCGCGGATGAAAGCACACGTCTGGGTGATGTTGAAAACCACGGTACTCGATCCGCAGGGCCAAACGATTCAACGCGCGTTGTCTTCGCTGGGGCATGCCAGTGTGAAAGAAGTGCGCCAGGGTAAATTTTTTGTGTTGTCGCTCGAGGGACTAAACCGCGAGCAGGCCAAGGCAGAAGTGGAGCGCATCGCTAAGGATGTGCTGACGAACCCGGTGATTGAGGAATTTCGGTTGGAAATTCTGGATTGACCCGCGCTTTACTGTCTTTTCCGCACCTGGTTGCGGCCGCTGCGTTGCCCCGTTCCCCCTATGTGCTAACCTTATTCGCGCCAAACAGTCACTTTTTCTAATTGCCGTTGCGACTTTCAGGAGCAAAAACGCGTGTGCGGAATTGTGGGTTACATCGGCAGCAAGCCCGTCGTGCCGCTGATACTCGACGGACTTAAGCGGCTGGAATATCGCGGGTACGATTCCGCGGGGATTGCGGTGGTGGACCGCAATGGCAAGCTGCAGGTCCGGCGGGCGTCGGGCAAACTCCGCAATCTGGAAGAATCGATTCGCGCGACTCCGCTCGAAGGAGTTTACGGGATCGGCCACACGCGCTGGGCCACGCACGGACGGCCTACCGAGGAAAACGCGCACCCACATCGCGACTGCAGCGGCGAAATCGTGGTGGTGCACAACGGGATCATCGAGAATTATCTGGAGTTGAAGCACCAGCTGATCGCCGAGGGGCATACGTTCGTCACTGAAACTGACACGGAAATCATCGCGCACCTGATTGAAAAGTTTTCTGAGGCGAAAGGCACGACGCTCGAAGAGGCCGTGCTGAAGACGGTGAAGGTGATGACCGGCGCGTACGCGCTGGTCACGCTCTCGACGCGGGATCCGCAGAAGATTGTGGCGGCGCGGCTGGGACCGCCCATTGTGGTAGGCCTCGGCGAAAACGAATATTTCGTGGCCAGCGACATCCCCGCGATTCTGCAGCACACCCGCGAAGTGTTTTTCCTGGGTGACGGCGAGCTGGCAGTGGTGACGCAGCAAGGCGTGCAGCTGATGGATTTCGAGCGCCGAGGCATTACCCGCAAGCCCCAGCACATTACCTGGGACCCGATCATGGCGGAAAAGGGCGGGTACAAACATTTCATGCAGAAGGAGATTTTCGAGCAGCCGCGCGCGGTACGGGACACGCTGCTGGGCCGAATTTCACAGGAAACCGGGAAAGTGTTCCTGGATGAAATGCAGATTAGCGAGCAGGAATTCAAGAATTTCGAAGCGGTGAAGATCATTGCTTGCGGAACCAGCTGGCATTCGGCGCTGGCCGGGAAATTCATGATCGAAAAGCTGGCGCAGATCCCGGTGGAAGTGGATTACGGCAGCGAATTTCGGTATCGCGACCCGATCGTGGCCAAAAATACGCTGGTAATCGCCATCAGCCAGTCGGGTGAAACGGCGGATACGCTGGCGGCGCAGCGCGAAGCGCGGCAGAAGGGCGCAAAGATTCTGGGCATCTGCAACGTGGTGGGATCGATGCTGACCCGCGAAGCCAACGGGACAATTTATACGCACGCCGGGCCGGAGATTGGCGTGGCGTCGACGAAGGCGTTCACCGGGCAATTGACCGCGTTGATTTTGACCGCTCTTTATTTGGGACAGGTGCGCGGAAAGCTGGCGCCCGAAGCGGGCAAGTCGCTGATGCAGGAATTGACGCGGCTGCCGAGCAAGATCGAGACGATTCTGCAACACGACGCCAAGCTGGAAGAACTGGCACGAACTTTATTCCGTCACACCGACTTTTTGTACCTAGGGCGCGGGATCCACTACCCGATGGCGCTGGAAGGCGCTTTGAAGCTGAAGGAAATTTCGTATATTCATGCGGAAGGATACCCCGCGGGCGAAATGAAACACGGGCCGAACGCGTTGATCGACGAAAATCTGCCGGTGGTGGTGATTGCGACGCGCGACGAGTCGGACCCGGCGTCGATGACGCGCTATGAGAAGACGATTTCCAATATGCAGGAAGTGAAGGCGCGCGACGGGATCGTGGTCGCGATCGTCACCGAAGGTGACACGCAGGCCCGCGAAATCGCGAATTACATGGTGGAAATTCCGGGGGCGCCGGAGTTGCTGGCGCCGATTCTGGAAATTGTGCCGCTGCAGATGCTGGCGTATCACATCGCGGTGCGTCGCGGGTGCGACGTGGACCAACCGCGCAACCTGGCGAAATCGGTTACGGTTGAATAAGAACTGTTCTGCCGACCCGCCTTCCATTTAGAATATCGCACATGATACTGAACCAATTGTTGAACAGGTCTCTGCCTGTATTGACGGCTTGGCTGCTTTTTGCCACCGGCGTTCAGCCTTCCACGACCTACAACCTGGCGGCAATCCATTTCACCGGCCTGCACCGGTACACGCCTGAGCAGGGCATCGCCGCATCAGGACTGCACATCGGCGATTCCACTACGCTCGGCGATCTGCAAGCCGCGGCGGAGCGGCTGTCCAAGACTGGCGCGTTCGATTCGGTTTCGTTCCAGTATTCCAGCCGCGGAAACGATTTGACGGCGCAATTTGGCTTCACCGAAACAAAGGATGTTCTGCCCTGCATTTTCGACAATTTTGTCTGGTTCACCGATGCGGAAATCGATCGGATGCTTCGGCAACGGGTGACGTTCTATACCGGCGAGGCTCCGGTGAGAGGCGATACCGTTGAACAGATCCGCGGTGCGCTTCAGGATTTGCTGCACACCAACGGAATCGGCGGCGAAGTGAGTGAAATCCCCTACGGCGGCTTGGGAAGCGTCAACGCTTTGTTGTTTCACGTTGACGGAATTTCGCAGCCGATTAAGAGCATCGCATTTTCGGGAGAGCTCGCGGTAACGGACAAGCAACTGAGCGACGCGTCAATCACGCTGAGGAGTCAGAATTTCTCGGTGACGAACGTGGCGTCATACACCTCATCGGCACTCCTTCCGCTGTATTACCAGCGCGGCTATCTGCGTTCCAAGTTTGGACGCGTGGAAGCAAAGCTGGTCGATGCGAATTCAAAAGGTCCGACCAGCGAAGTATCCATCACACTGCCGGTGGCCGAAGGCAATCAGTATTTGTGGAACGGAGCGTCCTGGGCGGGAAATCAAGTTCTATCCGCCAGCGAATTGGGGAAGCTTTTAGGGATGAACCAGCAAGAGGTCGCCAATCAGGAAAAAATCGACGCCGGTTTTAACAGCGCGAGGAAAGCGTACGAATCACAAGGATATATTGATGTTCGCGTTTCCCCGATCAGGGACCTGGACGATACCGCAAAATTGGTGAGCTACACCGTGCAAGTAGCCGAAGGCAGCCAATATCACATGGGACAGGTCTATTTTGACGGCTTGCCGCAGGGTGTGGCCGCGGCGTTGCTGAAAAAATGGAAACTAAAACCTGGGGATGTCTTCGACGCGTCCTATCCGGACGACTTTTTGAAAAACACCGTGGACCAGGAATTAGCGCAAGCAGGAAGCACTCCACGCCGTATCGGGATGAAGCGTGAAACCGATGCGACTGCTTTGATTGTGAACCTGCGCATCCAATATCACTGACCAGAGCTACCCGGCGGGTTGGTGAACAAATGAAGTTTCGATCTGCGATTCCGCTTTATCCCCTGCTGATTTAGAATCGAATGATGAGTCGAAAGGTTTTACAGCCACAACCTGAGCGAGCGCAGTGGCAACGAAGAATTTGTGGCGCGCTTCTTATCGCGTCGTTTTTCGCGGTGGCCATTTTTTCGGCACGCGCCGCCACACCGCAAGCCGGAAACTCACGCCTCGAAGCTATTGAGGTGACGGGATCGACGCGTTTCACGTCGAAAGAGATCATCGGGGCGCTCGGTTTGCGGACTGGAACTGCGATCAGTCGCGAAGGCTTGCAGCAAATCGCCGACCAACTGTCGGCGCTGGGTACGTTTGCGACCGTCAACTACCATTTCAATACCGTCGCCACCGGAGTGCGCGTGACGTATGAGGTGACGGACGCGATCATGCTGCCGGTTGCGTTCGATAATTTTCCATGGTTCACGGATCAGGAACTGGCCAACGCGCTGAAGAGCTCCGGGATTCTTTTTAACGGCTCGGCGCCGGCTACGGGGGCGTTGGCGGACGCCATGGATGCGGCGCTTTCGAAATTTCTGGACGGGCACGGAATTCACGCACAGGTAACGCACCGGACGATTCCGCTGGCGGACCAGGACGCGCAGGTGGAGCAATTTCACGTGGAAGACGCCGCGTTTTTGGTGCAGTCCGTGGAATTTTCCGACCCGCTGGCCAAAACGGATCCGCACATCCAGGACCGGCTGGGCGATATCGTCGGGCAGCCCTATTCGCGAAGCAAGATCGAGCTATTCGAATTCGAGCAGCTGCGTCCGATTTATCTGGCGCACGCGTACCTGGGCGTGAAGTTCGATGCTCCGGTGGCGAAGTTCCCCACGCCGCCGTCGAATCTACTCTCCGGTTCGGTGGTGGTGATGGCCGGGATCGAACCCGGGCCCGCATATCAATGGGGCGGCATTGAGTGGAGCGGCAACGCGGCGATTTCGAATTCGGATCTCGATGGCGTGGTGCAAGTGCAGCCCGGCAGTTTGGCGGATGGCAACCAGGTAGAAGGGATCTGGAAACGGGTAATCGAAAAATACGAAGAGGCTGGATTTCTTAGTGTGGACATCAGCCAAACGCCGCACTTCGACGACAAGAATTCGAAAGTTTCGTATGCCGTGAAAATCACCGAAGGTCCGCAATACCACATGAGGAATCTGGTGCTGACCGGTCTGTCGGTGGAGGGTGAGCGGCGGGTGCGCACGGCATTCCCGATTCCGGAGAACGCGTTGTTCGACAAGACCGCGTATCAAATTTTTATCGACAAAGGGATGAAGGCGGCGTTTAACGGATTGCCGGTGCATTACTCGAAGATCGGCAACTTTTTGCAGCTCGATATCCCGAATGCGAAAGTAGATGTTTTACTGGATTTTCAGTAGTTGGGATTCGGCTATACTCGCTGACGAAATGTCCATCGAACAATTTCCGATCATGGCGAAGGGTGGGGCTGCTGCGGCTCCGGATCGCGCGCTGGATAGCGCCGCGGCGCTGGGCAAACAACGCTCGCTTTTCGCGAGCCTGAGCGCGCTGCCTGCGGTGCTGGTGGCGCTTTCGGGTGGGGCGGATTCGGCGTATCTGGCGTGGGCGGCGCAGCAGGCGCTGGGCGAGCGCGCCGTCTCCATCACGGCGCTTTCGGCCAGTTTTTCGCGACACGACCGGGAGCAGGTGGAAAACTTTATTTCCGCGACAGCGGTGCGCCACGAATTCATCGAGACCAGCGAGTTCGATAATCCTCGGTACGTCGCGAACAATGCCGACCGGTGTTACCACTGCAAGGACGAACTTTTCGCGCAGATGGATGCGCTGGCTCGAACGCGCGGCGTGCCGGCGATCGCGTATGGGATCAACGCCGACGACACGCGCGATTTTCGCCCGGGCCACCGGGCCGCGAGAGAACATCATGTGCTGGCGCCGCTGCTCGATGCGCAACTGCACAAGGATGAAATACGGTTTTTGTCCCAGCAGGCTGGGTTGGCCACCTGGGATCGTCCGGCATCAGCCTGTCTGTCGTCACGCGTGCCGTACGGCACCGCCGTCACGGCTGAACTGATGGATAAAATCGATCGCGCTGAAGCCGCATTGCGCGCGCTGGATTTCCGGCAGTTCCGGGTTCGCGCGTTTGGAGAAATGGCGCGCGTCGAATTGGCCCAGGATGAAATGGCACGCGGCTTCGAGCCGGCGATGACGGCGGCTATTGCCGAGGGCGTGAAGCGGGCTGGGTTCGATACGGTAACGCTAGACCCCGAAGGCTACCGGCAAGGTTCGCTCAATTCGCTGCTGAAAAAACACTAAGCACCGAACTCCTTGACGGAACTTCGTTACGGAAAGTCGTTACGGAACTTCGTTAGGTAACTTCGTCAGGTAACTGGGCTACGTGACTTCGTCATGGAACTTCGGGTTGCGTTGCCTCGTATATCTCTGATAGGAAGGGTTGCCGAGACGCCCGACACTCGCACAGGGACGCCAAACAAAATGATGCCATCGCGAAATCGCCTGGGAGCCGTTGCAGTTTTACTCGCCGCCCTGATCGCGGCGGGATGCCGTTCGCAGCCGACCGCGGAGGGGAGTTTCGACAAAACCTTCGAGGTGACGGGTCCGGTGCGGATCGAACTGACCAATGGCAGCGGGGATTCGCGAGTTACCGCTGGGCCGGCGGGAGAAGTTCGCATCCATGGCGAGATTCAGGTGCGGGCGTGGTCGGACAAAAGTGGACAGCGGCGTGTGGACGAGATGCAAGCGAATCCCCCGGTGAGCCAGGACGGCAGCCTGGTGCGGATTGGCGGGGCGGGTTCGGCGACGAAGGATGCGTCGATCGATTACACCATCACGGTGCCGGCTGACGCGGAAATTCGGGCGGTGACCGGGTCGGGCGATTTGGAAATTATCGGGCTGAAGGGTCCGGCGAATTTTGTCGCGGGCTCGGGCGACATTAAGGCTTCGAAAATTACCGGCGACGTACAGATTACGGCCGGCAGCGGATCGATCGAGCTCAGCGAGGTGGGCGGGCAGGTGCAGGCGACGGCAGGCTCGGGCGACATCACGCTCGATAAAATTCATGACGACATCCGGCTGCAGACCGGGTCGGGGTCGATTGAGATTACCGATCCGGGCGGCAAGCTGGAAGCGAGCACGGGCAGCGGGGACGTGACGATCCGCGGAGCGTCCGAGGATATTCGCATTCGCACTTCGTCGGGCGATGTGACGGTGGACGGTAATCCCGGCGCGAATAATTACTGGGATTTTCATACCGTGTCCGGCGACGTGGCGCTGCAGGTTCCGACCGAGGCGAGTTTCCGGCTGTTTGCGCGATCGAGCTCGGGGGATATCGAAGCGTCGATTCCGGTGACGATGGAAGGCACGTCGGGGAAACACGAATTTCAGGCGCGGATCGGCGATGGAAAGGCGCGGGTTGAGGTCACTTCGTCGTCGGGCGAAATCTCCCTCAAGTAGTAATTGATGCTAAAATCGGCGGCTGAATGCGTTTGATCCCGCTCGCACTCGCTGCCGTGCTGGTCATAGCTTGGACTCCAGCGGCGTTGGCCCAGAACGCTGCGCCGGATCAGACCCCGCAAAAAAATCCCTCCGATTCGATTTCCAAAAAAGACGCAGATCCCGAACTGGCCCTGCAGAAAGCACTGGCGGACGCGGGAAATGATCGTGCGGCGGTGGTGCGCAATCTGAAAGCCTATTTGCAGAAATTTCCGGACAGTCCGAGAAAAGCGGCGGTGTATCGCGCGATTGTGGAGTCCTGCGAGCAGTTGCAGGATAACGCCTGCTCGCTGGAGTATGCCGAGCGGTTTGTTGCGCTGCATCCGGACGATTCGGAAATGATGATGCTGGCGGTGGGAATTCTGCAGGAGCAGGGCGACGACTCCAGCCTGGAGCGCGCCTCGGGGTACGTGAGCCGGGTGCTGGACCGAGTCGAGAAGTCTTCGGTGGCGGAGAAGCCGGCGCGGGTTTCGACCGAGGATTGGCAGCAGCATCACGATCAGCTGGTTGCGGCGCTGTACAGCCTGCGCGGGCAGATCGAGAAATCGCAGAAGAGTTACGAGGCAGCCGAGAAGGATTTGCAGAAAAGCTATGCGGTGAAACCGAATGGCACGGCCGCGGAACAGCTCGGCGAGATTGCCGAACTGCGTCACGACCAGAACAAAGCGATCAACGAGTACTTGATCGCGTTCGTGCTGCCGGATGATGGGGCGTCGGGAAAAGTGGATCGTCGCGACGTGCGCAAGAAGCTGGGCAACCTGTGGCGGCAGGCGCACGGCGGGAGCGAGCAGGGGCTGGGGGAAGCGGTGCTGGCGATGTACGACCGGGTGGGTTCGCCGGGGCCGAGACCTGGAGCGGAAACGCGCAACCCGAACGCGAAAGATACTTTTGATTTTGTGTTGCGCAAGATCGATGGAAGCGCGATTCCGCTTTCGGCTGAAAAAGGAAAGACGCTGGTGCTGAGTTTCTGGGCGACGTGGTGCGGGCCTTGCCGCGAATTGGAGCCCGAGTTCGCGCAGGTGGCTAAGAATTATGCCGGGAATCCGCAGATTGATTTTTACGCGGTGAACACCGATGAGGACGAAGCGGCGGTTGCTCCGTTTTTAGCGCATGAAAAGTGGAGCGTTCCTATCGTTTATGCCGACGGTCTGGACATATTTATGAAGGTGGATTCGTTGCCGACGGTGGTGATTGTCGATCGGGCGGGCAAAATTTCGTACCGGGCCGATGGGTTTATGCCTGACGGCTTTTCAGAGGCGCTGACTTCGGCGATCCAGGCGACCATGGCTCCTGGGAAACCTTAGCCGGCGCCTGCGGCGGAATTTTACAATCGGCCCGGAGAGAGTTCGCCCGAGATGTGTTAGGCTCTGGTGATGCGCCGGGTAAAAGCCATTCTGGTGATTGTCGCGCTGCTGAGCGCGCCGCTGGCGGTGCTGGCGCAGACCTCGAGCGAAGACGTGCCGTCGTGCGGAGGGATGTGCTGCCTGCCGCATCACGGAGCGCACAACCCCGTTGCGCATCACGCACCCGCACAGAATCATGAAAAATCGAGTTCGACTTGCGAGCACGGTTCGAACGCACCGATGCTACATTGTTCATTCAACTGCGGTGACACCCACGCCGTGCACTTTTTTGTAGCTCCGCTGGCACCGACCAAAGCTTCGAATCTCGCATTCATCGAGAGACTCGATCGGCCGACGGCGGCCAAGTTTCATTCGGAATTAACGGCCATTGTTCCTGGTTTTCTCGCAGCGCCCTTCCAGCCTCCCCGCGCCTAGCTTCGTCCCTTAGCACAAAGCCAAAACAATTTAAGGACGGAGGTTGGTATGCCCAGGTACGCGTTGTGTGTTATAGCGAGCGTGTTTCTGTTCTGGGGCTCACTGCTACACGCCACGATTTTTGGAAAGATTCAAGGCATCGTGCACGATCCGCAACATCGGCCGATCGCCGGAGCCACAGTTGTTTTGAAGGCGACGACCTCGGCGTTTACGCAGAGCACGCAAACCGACGCGGATGGCCAATTCACCTTTACGGCCATAACCGTTGGCGACTACAGCGTGAGCGTGACGCAGGCCGGATTCGGGTCCTCGCAGCAAAAGGTCACGGTGGATTCCAACACCTCGCCGATATTGCATTTTCAGCTGCAATTGGCAGCGGTCAATCAATCGGCCACCGTTTCCGCGACACCGGAAGCGACGGACATGGATTCCGTGACGCCGACCACGCTGATCGATCGCGCGGACATCGCGCAAACGCCGGGGGCGGACCGCTCCAACAGCCTGCAGATGATTACGGACTACGTTCCAGGTTCGTACTACACCCACGACCAGCTGCATATTCGCGGCGGGCATCAGGTGAGCTGGCTGATCGACGGGGTGCCGATTCCGAACACGAACATTGCGAGCAATCTAGGGCCGCAAATCGACCCGAAGGACATCGATTATCTGGAGGTGCAGCGCGGCAGCTACGATGCGAGCCTGGGCGACCGGACGTATGGCGAATTCAACGTGGTGCCGCGGTCTGGCTTTGAGCGCAACAACGAGGCCGAACTGGTGACCACTTTTGGAAACTGGTTTCAGACCAATGATCAGCTGAATTTCGGCGGACACACGGAAAAATTTGCGTACTACGCCAGCATCAACGGCAACCGCAGCAACCTGGGACTGCAAACCCCGGCTGGCCAGGTGGTTCACGACGCGGAGAACGGTTTCGGCGGGTTTGGAACGCTGCTGTATAACGTGGACGCGAAAAACCAACTGCGGTTGGTCTGGCAAGCGCGTCAGGACTATTACCAAATTCCTTACGATCCGAATCCCAATTCATTTTTGAATTCGCAGTTTAACAGCAGCGGGCTGCGCGATGGCCAGCACGAGAACGATGCATTCGTGGCGTTCTCATGGGTGCGGACGCTCAATTCGAACATGTTGCTCACCGTCTCACCGTTCTTTCACCACAATACGGCGAATTATGGGAGCGACCCGAACGACACACCGCAGGCGGCGATCGACAACCGGACCTCCGATTATGCCGGCGGCCAAGTCACTTACAGCGTGACCTACGCGCGGAACAATATTCAGGCTGGACTATATGGGTTCAAGCAGTACGACACCGAGTTTTTCAACCTGATCGACAACGGGCTGCCGCCGACAAATCCGACCATCACGGATCGCGAATCCCCTTCCGGTGGGCAGTTTGCGGTCTTCATCGACGATCGTTTCAATGTGACTTCCTGGCTTACGCTCATCGCTGGAATACGTCCCACGCATTTCTCGGGTGCGACCTTTGCCGATCCGGCGCTGAAACAAGTGGTCGAGGATACGATCAACCCGCGATTCGGCGTGTCCGCGCGGGTGCCTCACACCCAGGTCGTTTTTCGTGCGTTCTACGGCCACTATTACCAGGCACCGCCACTGAATTCCCTGACCGGTCCACTGCTGACCGCGATTCAAAATGGCGATCAATTGTCATTCATGCCGCTGCACGGCGAACGCGACGAGGAGCACCAGTTTGGCGTGACGATCCCCTTCCGGGGTTGGACGCTGGATGCCGACAATTTTCAGACTCGGGCGAATAATTTCTTTGACCATAACAATATTGGCGATTCGAATATTTTTATTCCGGTGACGATCGACGGTGCTTTGATTCGAGGTTGGGAGTTGACCCTGGCGTCACCGCGAATTTGGAATCGCGGTCAATTTCATCTGGCCTACTCGAATCAGGTGGCGAACGCACGGGGCGCAATCACCGGCGGCCTGATTTGCTTTCCGCCGACCGACCCCAGTTGCCAGCCGCCGCCCGGCTACACGCCACTCGACCACGACCAGCGCAACACGCTGAATGTGGGCTTCAATGCTACCCTGCCGTGGCAATCCTTCGCTTCGACCAATGTGTATTATGGCTCCGGCTTCACGAACGGCATGCCTAGCCCGGAATTCCCGGGCAAGTACTTGTCACAACACACGACGTTCGATGCGTCGGTAGGTAAACATTTTGGCGAGCGATTCACCGCGTCGTTAACCGCGTTGAATGTGGCGAACCGACATTTGTTGATCGACAACAGCCTGACCTTCGGCGGGTTTCACTACAATGATCCGCGCGAAATTTATGCGGAGATTCGTTGGCGGTTTCACTACTGAGGGCTGATGACGGATACTCGGTTGGACTGAGGAGATGACTCGGTTGGACTGAGGAGATGACTCGCTTGGAACTGGGAATACGTAAGCAATGAACGCCCTGCGGATGCTGGTGGTGCTACTCGCGATTTTGATTTGCGCGGCAGGCGCCGGACTATTCTGGATGACCTCGACGGGCATGTCGGCGCGGGCCACGCCGGGGCCGCTGGAGAGCTATCTGGGGCGGTCGGTGCGGAACATGTCGATCCCGAAATCAGCGCGTAGCATGAAAAATCCGATGACCGCGTCGCCGGAGGCGCTGCTGGAAGGCGGGCGCCATTTCGCCGATCACTGCGCGAGTTGCCATGGGAATGATGGGCGCGGCGCGACCGAGATGGGGCGGAAACTTTATCCCCCGGCGCCAGATATGACCTTGCCGGCCACACAGAACCTAACCGACGGCGAAATATATTCCATTATCGAGAATGGCGTACGGTTTACGGGGATGCCGGCCTGGGGCGGGGGCGGGCCGAACGATCACGATACCTGGCATCTGGTGCTTTTCATCCGCCACCTGCCGGACGTGTCGCGGCAGGAATTATTGGATATGGAAAACAACAACCCGCGAAGTCCCGCGGAAATGCAGGAAGAACAGAAGGAAAACGATTTCTTAAACGAGCAGTCGAAATAGAAAATGAGCGAATATTCGACGAGGCCCAAGGAGAGGAAAATGATCAAGCTATTTTCGATGGCGGTTTTGGTGGCGATGCTGGCGGTTGGAACTTTGGCGCACGGCACAGACAAACACGTGATGGGCGTGGTGACGAAAATCACGGACACGGAAGTCAGCGTGGAAGGCGCGGACAAGCAAGTGACCGTGGTGAAACTCGCGGCCGATACCGAGTTTGTGAAGAGCGGCGCGGCGGCGAGCCTGAAGGATTTGAAGGTGGGAGACCGCGTGGTGATTCACGCCAAACCGGTGGGGACGGATTTGATCGCGCACGAAGTACGATTTGGGAAAATGCCGGCCGGGACGCAGGCTGCAGCGCATTAGTATGCGCGCGGCTTAATTTTCGCGTTCGAGAATGAAATCGGGTATGGCGTAGAGCGCGCGGCGATATTGGGTATCAGGCAGTGCGTCGAGGCAGGATTTCGCGTTTTGGACGTATTCGCGGGCAAGTTTGGCGGAGCGCTCGAGCGCGCCGGTTTCCTGCACGAGTTTCGTGATCTGGTCGGGGCGCACCGTGCGGAAATCACGCTCTTCCAGAACTTTTGAGACGAGTTTCCGGCCTTCGCCATTTCCGTTCGTCGAATGCGCGTGACCGTTGCTGCCGGCATCGGTGGTGTGGTGCGCGTTCTGGCTTTCCAGCGCGAAAATCAGCGGCAAGGTGACTTTCCCTTCTTTCAAATCGTTGAGCACCGGCTTGCCCAGCTGTTCCGGCGAAGCGGTGAAGTCGAGCAGGTCATCGACGAGCTGAAACGCCAGGCCGGCGTTTCTGCCATAAGCCGCCAGCGCATCTTCGATTTCTTTCGGCTGCTGGCCAAGCACGGCGCCGAGGCGCGCGCATCCGCTGAAGAGGCACGCGGTTTTGCGGTAGGCGAGTTCGGTGGCTTCGGCTTCGTTCACGTCCATGCGGCCGAGACGCGTCAACTGCAGGAGTTCGCCTTCGACCATGTTTTGAGTTAAGTCGATCAGAATATCGAGAACCGCGAAATTCCGTTCGCGTAGCGCGACTTCGAACGATTGCATGTAGAGCCAATCGCCGGCGAGAACGCTCATGTGATTGCCCCAACGCGAATTGGCGCTGGGCCGGCCGCGTCGGGTGTCGGCCGCGTCGATCACGTCGTCGTGAATCAGGGTCGCGCCATGCAGCATTTCAACAACGGCGCCGAGGCGAATCGCGCTTTTGCCACGGTATCCCGAGGCGCCAGCGGCGAGCAACAGCAGCGCGGGACGCAGACGTTTTCCGCCACCTTCGGTGAGATAACTGGAAATTTGGCAAACGGGTTCGATGGCCGCGCTGTTTTCGGCGGCGATTTCCTGTTCGACGAGCGCTAGATCGTCGCGAACCAGGTCAAAAATATTTCGCGCGGTTTGGACAGCGAAAGCCATCCTGAAAGGGTCACCTTGGCCGGGCCGGGTTTACGCAGCGCCAAGCCTGAAAAAACGCCTAAAGTTTGCCGCAGTCGTCGCGGCAATTTCTTCGGTGCCTAAGTTTCTCACACTCGCAAGCGTCTGCGCTACCTCCGCCACATTGGCCGGCTCGTTGCGTTTTCCGCGCTTGCCTTGGGGGGGAAGAAACGGCGAATCGGTTTCGGTGAGCAGGCTTTCCAGTGGCAAATCGCGCGCGACGTCACGCAAATGCTGCATTTTAGGGTAGGTCACGTTGGCCGCGAAGGAAATCATGAAGCCCATTTCGATTCCTTTGGCGGCGTCCGCCGGCGTGCCGGTGAAGCAATGCAAAATCCCGCCGAGGCCGGAGGGCGCCCAGTCTTCTTTCAGGATTTTAAGGCAATCGTCCCAGGCGTCGCGGCAGTGGATGACAATGGGCAATTTGGCCTCGCGGGCTTGGATGAGCTGGCGGCGAAAAACGGTGTGCTGCGATTCGCGGGGCAGTTCTTTCCAGTAGTAGTCGAGGCCGATTTCGCCCCAGGCGATGACTTTGGGATTTTTGGCCAGAGCGGCGAGCTGGGCGTAATGATCTGCCTGGGCCAGTTGCGCGTCCTGCGGGTGAATGCCGATGGTGGCGTAGATCCAGTCGTAATCTTTAGCGACGTTGATGGCGGCGTCGAGTTGGTCGGGGCCGGAGCCGCCGCTGCCGATGGCGAGGATGCATTCGACGCCGGAGGCTTTGGCGCGGGCGAGCATTTCGGCGCGGTCGGCGTCGAAGTCTTCGGATTCCAGGTGCGCGTGTGAATCGACGATCTGCAAAGTGTGGAATCCTTTAATTTTGTTCGCGCCGAAAATCACGAGAGCGACCGCTCTCGTGCTGTTAGCTCGGGCGAAGGCCAGCAGATCCTGCGGTCGCGTTGCTCGCTCAGGATGACGACCCTCGCCGGGTCGTCACTTCACTTTCGAGCCGACGGGAATATCTTCGGCGAAGGTGCAGAGGATCGGCTTGCCGTCGGGACCGGCGGAGGCGGCGAGCAGCATGCCGTTGGACTCCAGGCCGCGCATTTTTCGGGGCGCGAGGTTGGTGACGACTACGACTTTGCGGCCGACGAGTTCCTCGGGTGTGTAGCCCATCGCGATGCCGGCGAGAACCTGGCGGACTTCGTCGCCGATGTCGACGAGGAGTTTCAGCAGCTTGTCCGCGCCTTGAATGCGTTCGGCGGATTTCACCAGGCCGACGCGCAGTTCGACTTTGGCAAAATCTTCGATTCCGATTTTCGCGGGAACGGCGGGGGCTGCGGTTGCAGCCGCCGCAGCTGCTTGCGCTGTGGCCCCGGCGGCTCCGCCCGGTCTCGGCACATCGGCTTCGGTGGTCGGTGCCGCGGATGGTTTGGGTTCGGCTGCCGGGGCGCCGGGATTGCGCAGTTCGTTTTCCATGGTTTCGATTTTCTCCAGAGTTTCTTTTTTGTCTGCTCGCGGAAACACCGCTTCAATTTTTCCGATTTTCGTTCCGGGCTTTAAGCCGCCCCATTCGAGTTGGTCGATGCGAACGTCTTCGAGCTTGCCGGACTGGCCGAGCTGTTGCCAGATTTTCTGAGTGGCTTCGGGAATCACGGGGTGGGCCAGCACCACCGCGATGCGCAGGGTTTCGGCGGCGCGATACAAAATCGCCTGCAGATCGTGCTGCTCTTTTACCGACCAGGGTTTCGCAATGGCGAGGAATTGATCGACCTGAGAAATCAATTGCCAGACCGCGCTGACGTAGGCGGAGAAATCGAAACGTTCGAAAGCAGCTTGCGCGACTTGCACCGCTTCGGGCGCGTGATTTTTGGCGAGAGTGACGCCGAGATCGTCTTTACTCCACAGCGTCGATTCGGGTGGAGCTTCGATAGGCGGAATCGCGCCCTGAAACGAGCGCTCAATCATGGTCAGGGTACGGCTGGCGAGATTGCCGAGGCCATTGGCGAGATCGGCGTTGTAACGGGTGATGAGCGCTTCGCGGGAGAAATTTCCGTCCTGGCCAAAGACCACTTCGCGCAGCAAATAATAGCGCAACGCATCGTTGCCCAAAGTTTTCACGATGGGTTCGGCGTAGGCCACGTTGCCTTTCGACTTGCTCATTTTTTCCGATTCAAAGAGCAGCCAACCGTGAGCGTGAATGCGCTTGGGCAGCGGAAGTTCGGCGGCCATCAGAAATGCGGGCCAGTAGACCGCGTGGAACCGAATGATTTCTTTGCCGATCATGTGCAGGTCGGCCGGCCAATATTCATTGAACCTTGGATTCGCTTCGCCGCCCGCGCCTTCGCCGTAGCCGACGCCGGTCATGTAGCTGGTCAGCGCGTCGTACCAGACGTAGAAAACGTGCTCGGGATCGTCGGGCCACGGAATGCCCCACTTGATGGTCTTGCGGCTGATCGAAACGTCTTTCAGACCGCTCTCGACGAAGCTGCGGACTTCGTTGAGGCGAAAATCAGGCTGAACGAAATCCGGCTGGGTGCGATACAGCTCGAGCAGGCGATCCTGATACGCGGACAGCTTGAAGAAATAATTCTCTTCGGAAATCAGCTCCGCCGGGCGGCCGCAAATCTGGCAGTTGGCCGGTTCGGGCGTGTCGGTGACGTAGAGATTGTCGTAGATGCAGTAACGGCCTTCGTATTCGGCTTTGTAGATCGAGCGCTTTTCGGGCGGCAAATGCTGGTCACGTTCCATGGTGCGGCGGATCAGAGTCTGCACCGCGCGGGCGTGATCATCGGAAGTGGTGCGCACGAAATCGGTGATGCTGATGCCGAGCAGCTTCCAGAGATCACGAAAGATTTTTTCGTTTTTGTCGACCAGCTCTTGCGGCGTGATTCCGGCTTTTTCGGCGGCGCGTTCGATGTTGACGCCGTGCTCGTCAGTGCCGGTCAGGTAGGCGACATCGTAGCCGCACATTCGTTTGTAGCGGGCGATGACGTCGCAGACGATGGTGGTGTAGGCCGAGCCGACGTGGGGGCGCGAGTTCGCGTAGTAGATGGGAGTGGTGAGGTAATACTTCGGCTTGGAATTTTCCATGAAGAGCTAAGGCGTCCCGGTTTGGGTGTCAGGTTTATTTTAGCAGGGCGGGCGGGAGAAACCGCGTGGCAATTTGGGTGGGGAGCTGGCGAGCGAGTCAGTCAAAGGCTCGCGGAAAAGGCGCCGCGAAAGGAAGGGTACGGCATTTTCTTTTTTTCCCAGCCCTTACGGGCCGGGCTAACTTGTGCCGCGCCTACGGCGCTGAGTGTGCGATGGCGTTTGATGCTAGCTCGGCATGCTGAGGAGCGCTTCCGCGACGAAGGATCTGATCACGTGGTGGCCGGCGATAGACTTTCATGGGTGAGATCCATCGCTGCGCTCAGGATGACAGCGTTGATCGATCACGCATCCCCTAAGCGCTTACGCTTCGTTAGGCTGTGGAATTTTCCGAAGCGGCTGCGAATCTGGTTGATGAGCGGCGACTATTTCTTTGTTTCGCGGTGCTTTTGGAAGGCGTAGGTGGCGGCGGCGATTACTTCTTTTAGGGGGATGCCCTGCGCGGCGGCTAGGCGCTGGCAGTCGTCGTATTCGGGAGTGGCGTTGAGGACCGCGCCGTTGAGGCGGGAGAGCTTCATGCGGATTTCGCCGAAGGCGGTGTGCACCGTGAGGAATTCGCGGGCGAGGGTGCGGCGCTGGGCTTGGTGCAGGCGTACGCCGATGGTGGTGGTCTCGCTGAAGAGCAAATCGGTGAGGCGCGAGACATTGGTTGGCTCGCAGAGAATGGTGATCAGCTGGCCGGGGCGATTTTTTTTCATTTGAACCGCGGTGGAGAAGACGTCGAGGGCGCCTGCGGCGAGGGCGCGGTCGACGAAGTAGCCGTAAATTTGCGGGCTCATGTCGTCGACATTGGTTTCGATGACGGTGATTGGCGCGTCGGACTCGCCGTGCAGGTTTTCTCCGGCGGCGGCCGATTCCCTTTCGCCGATCAGCAGGCGCAGCACGTTGGCTTTCTCGGGAAAATCGGCGGAGCCGGCGCCGTAGCCGATGGCGCGCATGGTCATTTCCGGAATTTTCGAATAACTGATCGAGAGAGTGGTGGCGATGGCGGCGCCCGTGGGCGTGACTAATTCTTTTTGGATGCCGCTGGAGTAGATGGGCGCGCCGCGCAGCAGGTCGGCGGTGGCTGGGGCGGGAACCGGCAGCAAGCCGTGGGCCGTCATCACCTGGCCGGCGCCGACGTCGAGCGGGGAGCAGGCGAATTCGTCGATGCCGAGAAGTTCGAAGCCGATGCAGGCGCCGACGATATCGACGATGGAATCGACCGCGCCGACTTCGTGAAAATGGACTTGCTCGACGGGCAGGTGGTGGACTTTGGCTTCGGATTCGGCGAGGCGGGTGAAGATTTTGCGGGCGCGTTCGGCGGCGCGGGGCGCGAGTTGCGCTTTTTCAATGCGATCCAGAATGATCGAAAGCCCGCGGTGATGATGGCCTTCGGTGGTCGCGACATGCACGTGCGTGGCGAAAATTTGGCCGCGCTTCACTTTTTCCGCGGAGATGGTCCAGCCTTCGAGACCAAGTTTGCGCAGCTCGGATTCGATGGCGCGCAGATCGGCGCCGGCGTCGACCAACGCGCCGAGGACCATGTCGCCGCTGATGCCGGAGAAGCAATCGAAATAGGCGGTTCGAGTCATCATGAGATTAATTGTAACTTTTCAGTCCAGCGTTGACGCTGCAACCTATTTTGAGACCGCGCGGCATCTCCACAGGTACAAACACCGAATCGAACGCACTTGAGTTATTTCAGTGGCCGGATCACAAGTCTGAATCGTATGCCCAATTACGGTCACGTGATTTTCCGCGAAGGCTACCCTCGGAACGGAATATTCGCAGGACGCCGGATCTTCGAGTTCGAACGAGTATACCAATCGAACGCTTTGCAGCGCTTGACCGCAGTTCGGACAGTCGAAGCGGGAATGATTCGCACTCTCCAAAACGGCTTGACGTAAGAGCTGAAGAGCTGGACCGCTATCGATGATGGCGGATTCAACCGTTCCGTCTGGTCTCACTTGAAGCTTTAGAACCATATCGCCCGTAATGTGAGCGACCTGAGCCACTTTAGGATAGGTTGGCGGAGCTAAGGTAGCGAGCACGATCGTTCGTTGACCCTGATCGCGAGATTCCTGAGCCCGCGAGTGCGCCACGGTGCAGAGACCAGCCGCAAGGACAATCAGAGAGACGCGCCGTGCGAGAGCGATCACAACGCATAGTCTATTCGTTGTGCAGCAACTGACCAAGGATTGTCGACGGCCATGGGGGCGCGACGCCTTAGCGTGCTTTGACCGGGTTGGCGGTGTTCCCTATAATTGCGGGACTCATTCCATTCGAGGCGTTAAGGAGACTCGTGTACAAAGTTGTCGAGGAACGGTTTCGGAAGGCGCTGCGGCACCACATTCACGACCGGTATAAGACGGACGTGCCGATTGTGACGGAGCGGCCGCCGAAGCTGTCGATGGGCGAAGCGGCTTCGCCGGTTTGCTTTGAGCTGGCGAAACGGATGAAGAAAGCGCCACGGGCGCTGGCGCAGGAAATCGCGAATTCGCTGAAGCCGATCAAGGGCATCGCGCGGGTGGAAGTGGCGGGCGGCGGATATTTGAACGCGTTTTTCGATCGGGGGGAATTTTTTCGGGCGGCTATCGCGGAAACTGGGGACGAAGCGGCAGCGGTTGCTGAACCGGTGGCGCCGAAGGGCGACGCGGTAAAGACGATTGTCGAGCACACCAGCATCAATCCCAACAAGGCGGCGCACATCGGGCACCTGCGCAACGCGGTGCTGGGCGATACGTTCGCGCGGGTTTTGCGTCACGCCGGGCGGCGGGTGGAAGTACAGAACTACATCGACAACACGGGTGTGCAGGTCGCGGATGTGGTGCTGGGATTTCTGCATCTGGAAAAGACATCCGTCGCGGAAGTGGCTGCGCTGGCTGCCGCGCCGAAGTTCGATTATTTGTGCTGGGATTTGTATGCGCGGGTGACGCTGTTTCTGGCCGAAGATAAATCGCGGCTCGAATTGCGGAACCAGACGCTGAAGGATATCGAAGAGGGTCACGGCGATGCGGCGGCGATGGCTGAGGTGGTTTCGACCGCGATCAATCATTGCCATCTGCGGACGCTGGACCGGCTGGGAATTGATTACGATTTGCTGACGCAGGAAAGCGACATTCTGCGGTTGAAGTTCTGGGACGCGGCGTTCGCGATGCTGAAGCAGCGCGGAGCGGTGGAGCTGGCGACGTCCGGCAAGAATGCCGGATGCTGGATCATGCAGTTGCAGGCGGAGCGCGCGGCGACGGCTGCGGGCGAGGCTGGAGCGGAAGGCGCCGAAGCGCCGGTGGAAGAAAATCCGGAAGAAGCCGACGCTAAGGTCATCGTGCGCTCGACCGGCACGGTCACCTATGTGGGTAAAGACATCGCGCTGCACCTCTGGAAATTCGGGCTGCTCGAACGCGATTTTCATTACCGGCATTTTCACAAGCATCCGGACGGGCATGAAGCGTGGGTCACCTCGAGCGAGAGCGACGATCCGGGCGCGCCGCATTTCGGCCAGGCGCAGGAACTTTTCAACGTGATCGATTCGCGGCAGGCGTACCCGCAGAAAGTGGTGGTGGCGGCGCTGCGGGCCTTGGGCTACAAAGACGAAGCGGATCATCTGAAGCATTTCGCGTACAACGTGGTGGCGTTGACGCCGCGTTGCGCGATCGAGATGGGCTACGAGATTCCGGAAGAGGATGCGAAGCGGCCGTACATTGAAGTGAGCGGGCGCAAAGGCCAGGGCGTGAAGGCGGACGATCTGCTGGATCAGATGGAAGCCAGCGCCTTGAAAGAAGTAGAGACGCGGCAGCCGGAGGCATCGGAGCCGGAACGGCGCGCGATTGCACATGCGGTGGCGATTGGGGCGCTGCGGTATTTTCTGCTGCGGTTTACGCGCTCAACGGTGATCGCTTTCGATTTTGAGGATGCGCTGAGTTTTGAGGGCGAGACGGGGCCTTACGTGCAGTACGCGGTGGTGCGGGTGAATGGGATTTTGCGCAAGGGCGCGGAGATGGATCCGGCGCTGGCGATTGAAGATGCGACCAACATGGCGAAATTGCGCAGCGGCGAGATTGACGCCGGGAAATTTCTGGGCGCGCCGGCGGACGATGACATTTGGGATTTGGTGGTGCTGGCGGCGTCGCTGGATGCGCGGTTAGAGGTGACGCTCACTTCTTTGGAGCCGAATTTTCTGACTCGGTTTGCGTTTGACTTGGCGCAGATGTTCAACGTCTTTTATCACAAGCATCACATTTTGAAAGAGAAGGACGCGGAGAAGCGGGCGTTTTTGCTGCGGGTTACGGCGTTGGTGCGGGAGCAGTTGGTGACGACGTTGGGGTTGTTGGGGATTGTTGCGCCGGAAAAGATGTGAGGCGGCGGGGTGGGCGGCGGGGCGCCGCGTGGTCGCAAAAAGCAGATCCCGGTCGCTGCGCTCGTTCGGGATGACAGCGTCGTGGGCCAGTGCGAGCGGGGATGATGGGCCCGAATATCGCGGCGACCGGAAGGCTGCCCGGCTGCGCCGGCCGCTACAGGTAGTGGCGTTCGGATTTCGCGCGAATTCCAGTGTTCGGCGCGTTGACGTTCGTCGAAAGCACCTTCAGATGACGCAAGGTGTAAATCCGCACGCGGTGTCGCGAGTTTCGCGCGAATTTGGCTGCTCGGTTTGCTTACAACTTCATGGCGAAGTCGACGATGGAGCGGATGGCTACGCCGGTGGGGCCTTTGGCTAGCCAGGGGCGGCCTTCTTCGACCCAGCAGGTGGAGGCGATGTCGAGGTGGATCCAGGGGGTGTCCTCGGCAAATTCCTTGATGAACCAGGCGCCGGTGCTGGCGCCGCCGCCTTTGCCGCTGCCGGTGTTGCGAATGTCGGCGATGTCGCTCTTGATCATTTCGCGATATTCGTCGTCGATAGGCATGGGCCACATTTTTTCGCCGGTGGCTTTGGCGCTATCGAGAAATTGATCTAGATAATCGCGGGGCGTGCCGAATGCGCCGACGTGCACGTTGGCGAGGGCGACGCCGATGGCACCGGTCAAGGTGGCCGCGTCGATCAGGTGCGTGGCGCCGAGTTTGCGGGCGTAGAACACGCCGTCGGCGAGAACCATGCGGCCTTCGGCATCGGTATTGATGACTTCGATGGTCTTGCCGGACATGGCGACTTGCACGTCGCCGGGCTTCTGGGCGCGGCCACCGGGCATATTTTCGGTGGCGGGAATTACGGCGATGACCGAGATCGCGGGTTTCAGGTAAGCGATGGCACGCATGGCGCCGAGCATGGTGGCGCCGCCGCCCATGTCGTACTTCATCAGTTCCATACGATCGGCGGGCTTGATGGAAATGCCGCCGGTATCAAAGGTGACGGCCTTGCCGACCAGGCCGAGCACCGGGGCATCCGGACGCAGGTTGGCGGGCGTGTAGCGCAGGACGATCACGCGCGGCGGCTCGACGCTACCCTGGGCCACGCCGATCAAAGCGCCCATTTTCAGTTCGGAAATTTTGCGTTCGTCCAGAATTTCGACGCCCAGGCCAACTTCCTTAGCCATGGCTTCGGCCTTGGCTGCCAGCAGGCGCGGGGTGAGGCGGTTGGAAGGTTCGTTGATCAGGTCGCGCGCGAAATTCTGCGATTCGGCGACGACGCGGCCGTGGTCGATGGCTTCCTGCAGATTTTGCGGGCCATCGAAACCAGCAAGCAAGACGCTCTGGATCTCTTGGTCTTTTTTCTTTTCGGTGTGGTATTTGTTCGATTCGAAGTCGGCGACCGTCAGGCCTTCGACGACGGCTTGGATGGCCGCCGTGCCGCGTTCCCCTTCGCGGGCGAGGAAGACAAATTTCTTCACGCCGCGCGTTTTCAAATAACGCAAGGCGGTTCCGGCAATTTTGCGCAGGTCGCCGGTGGCGAACTTGTCGACTTTTCCGGCGCCGATGATCAGCAGGCGCTTGGCGTCCATGCCTTCGGGAAAATGGACCAGCACGGTCTGCAGCGCCTTGCCGGTGATTTCTCCGCTCGCGACCAGCGCGGCGAGGCGGCCGTCCATAGCGGAATCGATGTCGCCCATCAGGCCATCGACTTTCTTGTCCTGATCGAAAATGTAGGTGACGAGTGCGTCGGCGTGAATTGAAGCGAACTGCTGATTTTCAAGTTGGATCTGCATGGCTCCCTTTTCAATGATAAATCGATGAATGCTTTAGTATTCGCGGCGGCGCGAGCGAGCGATGGCCTCGTTGGCTTCGCGTTTGGCTTCTTTCTGCTTTTCGCTCTCCCGGCGGTCGTGAAACTTTTTACCTTTGGCTACGGAAATTTCGCATTTGGCGATGCCATCCCGGAAATAGATCTTGGTTGGGATGATGGTCATGCCTTTCTGCTGGGTCTGGACCAAAAGCCGATCAATCTCTCGACGGTTCAACAGCAGTTTGCGTTTCCGCAGCGGTTCGTGATTTCGAAAGCCGCCCGGCAGGTATTCCGGGATATGGCAATTGATGAGCCAGGCTTCGCCGCCGCGAATCTCCGCGAAAGACTCGCGCAGAGCACCTTTTCCCTCGCGGAGCGTCTTTACTTCAGTGCCGACGAGCACGATTCCGGCTTCGAGGCTGTCGAGCAGCTCGTAGTTGTAAGAGGCCGCGCGATTCTGCGCAACAATCTTGACGCCGGTGTGTTGATTCTTATCGGTCGTCGCTTTGGCCACAAAACCATAATAGCTGCCGCGACGGATAAGCCGCAAGTCTCACAGTGGGAAAGATTTCCGGTAGATGCGACGAAACTTAACCAAATTGTAATTGGATTGCTTGAAGCACTTCTGTTTTTATGTACGTCTAACATCCTGCCGTTCACATTCTGGGGGATTCCTTGCCGCTTGCTGGAGCGGATGCTAGACTTGTTCGGAACTAGGCAGAACCTCAGCGGAGGCTTACTTTTGCGTCGTTTACAATGTGTTGCTCTTCTGGCGATGGTGGCCGTAGCGCTGGAAGGATGCCCCAAAGGCAACTCTGAGGTCGCTGAGGGCAGGAAAGCGGAAGCCATCCAAGACTATGATACGGCGCTAGTTCACTTCGAACGAGCACTGCGCGCCGACCCCACCAACGCGGAATACAAGCTCCGGGCACAGCAGGCGCGATTTGATGCCGGCCAATTCCACGTGCGGCAAGGGCAAAAGGCGGTAAAAGCGGGCGATCTGCAGCTAGGATTAGCGGAATTCCAGAAAGCGCAACTGATTGACCCCTCCAACGTAGCGGCCGACCAGGAAGTGAAGCGAACCATGGAATTGATTCTGGCGAATGGCGCGGCGAACCAGCGCAGCGAGAACCTGGCACCGCCCGATGAGCAAGTTCTAAGCGGACCGCCCGAACTGAAACCGCTTTCCCGCGATCCGATCAATTTGAAAATGACGAACGACGCGCGGGTGGTGTTCGAAACCATCGCCAAGCTGGCGGGGTTGAGCGTCATTTTCGATCCGGACTTTACGTCGCGGCGGATTACGGCGGAATTGCCCAACGTGACGCTGGAGCAAGCGCTGGATGCGGTGTCGCTCGAAAGCAAGGCATTCTGGAAGCCGATCACGCCCAGCGTGATTTTCGTGGCGCCGGACCAGCCGCAGAAGCGCAAGGACGTGGAAGACGAAGAAGTGAAGACTTTCTATTTGGCGAACACGCTGACGCCACAGGACCTGACCGAGATAGTCAACGGATTGCGGCAATTGCTGGACCTGCATCGGGTGCAGCAAGTGAACGCGCAGAACGCGATTGTGATTCGCGATACGCCGGACAAGCTGGCGCTAGCCTCCAAGATTATCGGGGACATCGATCGGGCCAAGCCCGAAGTTTTGATTCACGTACAAGTTTTGACCGCGAGCGTGAACCGTTTGCGCGATTTGGGGGTGTTGCCGGGCCAAACCATTTCGGTGGCGTTCTCGCCGCGTGCGGCTTTTCAGCCAAATACCACCTCGACTACTTCGACGACGTCCACAACCACTACGACCACCACGACGACCACGACGTCAACCACTTCGACCACCGCCAACTCGATCACTTTGAACTTCCTGAAGCAAATTGGCTGGCAGGATTTTGCGATTACCTTGCCGGGAGCGCAAGCGAACGCCATTTTGACTGACGATCGCACCCGGATTGTGCAGGATCCGGAGTTGCGGGTCACCGACGGGCAGAAAGCGACACTGAAAATCGGACAGCGGGTGCCGGTGGCTACCGGAAGCTTTCAGGCGGGCGTCGGCGTGGGCGTGACTGGCAGCTCGGGCGTAGTGAACCCGTTGGTGAACACCCAATTTCAGTACATCGATGTCGGCGTGAATATCGAAGTGACGCCGCGGGTGCATCCGGATGGCGAAGTCAGCATGAAGCTGACCGTGGAAGTTTCGTCGATCATCGGCAACAGCAATATCGGCGGCATTATGCAGCCGGTCATCAGCCAGCGCAAAATCGAACATGACATTCGGTTGAAAGAGGGCGAAGTGAGCGTGCTGGGCGGATTGATTGAGCGCACCGACAGCAAGAACATCAACGGGATTCCGGGAATCGGCGAAGTGCCGTTGATGCGGTACTTCTTCTCGGACAATCAGACGACGGTGGCGGAAGACGAGACGTTGATCGTGCTGACGCCGCACATCCTGCGGTTGCCTTCACTGACCGCGCAGAATTTGAAGCCGATGGCCGCGGGCACGGATTCGAATGTGCGGGTGTACCGCGAGGACGCGAGCGTGGACACACCTGCCGCGGCGGCGCCAGTTGCGGCGGTTGCGCCGCGACCTAACCCGGCGGCGGCCAACCCGTTACCCGCCATTTCACCGACGTCCATGCCGCAAACTGCAGGAGTTGCGGTGATGCCAACTCCGGCGGATACCGGATCTACTGCGGTTCAATTGCATTTTGAGCCAGCGGTAACGAGCATGAAAAACGGCGACACCGCGACGCTGGGGCTGGCGGTCTCCAACGTCACCGACCTGTACTCCATTCCGTTGATGATCCACTACGATCCCGCCGTGATTCGGGTGGAAGAGGTTCGCAACGGCGGGTTCCTTTCCGGCGGAACGCAGGAAATCGCGATCGTGCAGCGGATCGACCAGCAAAAAGGCGAAGTGATTGTCTCCGCTACGCGGCAACCGAATACGCCGGGGGTCAATGGCACCGGCACGGTGCTGGGATTCGTGGTCCACGCGGTCGGCCCCGGAACAGCACATTTGCAAATTCTTCAGGTGAACGCGCACAACTCCCAGCAGCAACAGATACCGATCGTTTCGGGCGAAGCCACGATTCAGGTGAAGTAAAGTTATGAACGGAAACTGCGGGTGGTCCACGTCCAATTCGCCGCACCGCGAACTGGTTGGGGAGTCGCAAAACAAGTCTGGCCGGAAATCGGCGGGCATGTCGCTCCTCGAACTGATTGTCGCCTGCGGAATTCTGCTGGTTCTGGCTACGGTGGCGGTGCCGCTGGCCCGGAATCAGGTGAAGCGGGTGAAGGAAAATCAGCTGCGCTGGCAACTGCGCCAAATGCGCGAGGCGATTGACCGCTACAAGGACGCCTCGGACAAGGGTTTGATTCAGGTGAAGGCCGGCACCGAGGGGTATCCGGTGGACCTGGAAACGCTGGTGAAGCCGACGCAACTGACCGGCGCGACGGACAAGCGCATCCGATTTTTGCGTGAAATCAGCGAAGATCCGATGACCAAGAACAAGGATTGGGGATTGCGTTCGGTGCAGGACGATGTCGACGCGACCGGTTGGGGCGGCCAGGATGTTTTCGACGTGTACAGCAAGTCTTCTGGAACAGCGCTGGATGGGACGAAATATTCAGACTGGTAGATGAAGTAAGATTGCGGGAATAGCGCAGGTCGCGTTAAAGACCCATGCGGCAGAAAATCTACAATTCGAAAAAACTGCGGGGGCGCCGCGCTATGGCGCGGGGCTTCACGTTAATTGAGCTGATGGTCGTGATGGCCATCATGATCATCCTGATCACTATTGCCGTCTCGCGTTACGACGCCGTGGTTACCAAGGCGCACGAGACGACCCTGCGTTCGGATTTGACGGTGCTGCGCAGAGCGATTCAGGACTACACGCTCGACAAGGAATGCGGCCCTAATTCGCTGGATGACCTAGTCACCGCAAAATATATTGGCGCGGTTCCGGTGGACCCGATTACCGGCGCGAAAGATTGGGTAACGGTCGAAGACGATGTTTCGTTGAGCCCGGAGCAAACCTGCAACGGAATTTCGGACCTGCACTCGGCGTCCGACGGCATGTCCCCTTCCAGCAATACCGCTTACAGCTCCTGGTAATTCGGTTGGGATGAAAGCGTTTTCTATTTTCGCGAAATAAAAATTCCGTAAAAATTTCGCCAGAGTTTGACCACACTCTCCGCATCCGCTATGATGTTTCTGCGGGGTGGAGCAGCCTGGTAGCTCGTCGGGCTCATAACCCGGAGGTCGTTGGTTCAAATCCAACCCCCGCAACCAGCTATCTTACAGAAAAGGAACGGGCTCTCTGGTTTTCATCAGAGAGCCCTTTTTCATTTCAGCGCGGGTCTTCGATGATTCTACAAGGCTACTTTCGGATTCTCAGTTTCTTCGACATCGCCGAAGCGATCGATTTGGACAAACTGCGCGCGTTGCTGGGGCCGGAAGCGGCGCCGCGCGCGCCGGCCTTTCGTCATCGGGTGCCGGAATATTCGCAAGTGCAGCAGGCGCCGATCGTCGAGTCGGTCAAATCGATCACGCTGCAGACCGGCGACAAGCTGGACGCTCGCATTAAATACTATTGGTTCGGAGTGGCGATCGTGGAGTTTACGGTCGCGTTTGAATGCGACCTCGATTCGCTGTGCAATCGCTCGTTTCGATGGATGAACGATCCGGAGACCGAGGAAGCGGCGGAAAAGCTGCTGCACGCGCAGCTGGACCGGTTCGGCCCGGCGCTGGTGAAACCGTCGCCGAAGTGGCTCGATGAAGATTACCTGATCATCGACGTCGAATCGGCGAAACACCCGGACGGGCGCGCGGCTACGGGCAGCGAGCTGCTGGATCCGTACGCGGATCAGATTACGCAGTTGGTCCGAGGCGAAGTGGTGTCGCTGTCGAGGGGCGAGCGCGATGAGATCGTGCGGTCCGCGCTTTCCTATTATCCCAACGATCTGGTGGTGGTCGGCTGGGCGGCGGCGCTGGTTTACGACACACCGGAGGCTACGCCGGCGGTGATTGAAATTCTCGAATATGCCAACACGCAGTTGCTGGAATTCCGGTACTACGACGACTTACTCACCAACTTGCTGACGCAAGTCTACGGCTCGCTCGAAGGGCGTGAGAGTTTCTGGTCGCGCTGGCGATTGTCGCGGCGCGCGGGCCGCTTGAATCGAATTCGGCTGGACATCATGGACCTGACGGAGAGAACGGAGTACGCGGTGAAATTCATCAGTGATACGTATTACGCCAGGGTCTACAACATCGGCGCGAGCAAGATCGGGGTGACTGATTACAAAACGCTGGTCGATGAGAAATTGAAAACGGCCGGAGAGCTTTACGAATTCATGGTGGACCAGTTCAACGAGCGGCGAATGTTTGCGCTGGAAGTGGTCGTCGCGGTGCTGGTGCTGCTCGACCTCGTTGCTTTGTTCCGGGCCAAGATCCCCTAAGCAATTTTTGCCTTGGCGCCCATCAGACTGGGCGCTCCGTCCTCGACGTTTTTGTGGCTGCCGTTTTTCTAGCGAAAAATTCGCGCATGGCGATCCGGACCTGGAAGCGCGGTACCGCGCCAGAGTCAAAGAGCTCGTCGAGATTGCGATTCGCGAGCAGCGAGACGGACAGGGCTATCCGAAGTAGCAGAGTCTCGGCGTCTAGGTCTCCCCTTCCAGATGGAAGGTGCGAGCAACCTATTCCGCAGTTGAGATCTCAGCGAGGTTCGGCCGTGTACTACTGCGTCAGCAAACGCAAACTGGCCACGCGGTAGGCGTCGGGCCAGATCTGATTCATCATCAGCAGGACGAAGACCACGAACGGGACCAGGGTCCAGACCAGGTAGCCGCTTTCGTATTTCAGGTGCATGAAGTAGGCCAGGCCGATGCCGGCTTCGATGATGGCCAGGATGAAGAGGACCGCCAGCAGGCCGTGGGTGGAGAAACCGCGGTAGGTCAGCAGGACTTCGATGCCGGCAATGCAGATCAGGCCGATCCAGATCCCCACGTACTTGCCCATTCCCTGGCTTGGTGCTGTCGACATTGCGCAGTCCCCTCTCCTAATTGTTCCGCGAATTTATCGCGCGGCGTTCATCAGATACATGAGCGGAAAAACGAACATCCAGACCAGATCGACGAAGTGCCAGTACAAGCCGGTGGTCTCGACGTGATTCTTGTCGAGCCAGTCGGTGTTATAGCCGATGGCGATCACGATCAGGGCGATCACGCCGGAAATCACGTGCATCAAGTGCAGGCCGGTGATGCTGAAGAAGGAGGCGCCGAAAAGAACCGAGCCGCCTTCGGGATTCTTGAACAGGCTCCAACCTTCACCGAACATGTGAAACCATTCGCGGATATGGAGCACGGCGAAGACGATTCCCAACAGTATGGTCAGGCCCATCCATCTGAGCGTTTTGGATTTGTCGCCGGCCTTGGCCGCTTCGACGGCGCCCAACATGGTTAAGCTGCTGGTGAGCAGCACGACGGTCATGACCATGCCGTTGATGATGCTCGGAGAAAAATGAAACGGGGTAGGCCAGTTGGGCGTGCCGGCGCGCAGGTAGGCGTATCCGAACAGCACGGCGCCGAAAGTAATCGCGTCGGAGGCGATGAACAGCCACATCGTCAATTTTTTGGATTGAATGCCGAAGGGCGACGGTTCCATGAAAGCGCCATGTCCACCTACAGCAACGTGCGATTCACTCACAATGCCTCCTGCAATTTTCAAAACCGGAACACCAGCAGCAGAAGCAGGTAGACCCAAAGAATGTCCATGAAGTGCCAGTAAATCGAAAACGCGCCGAAGCCGCTCTTACGCGCGACGCCTTTCGTTTTCCGCAGGCGCACCAGGACATAAGCCACACCGCAGATTCCGCCGACCAAGTGCAGCGCGTGGGTCACCGTAAATACGTAGAAAAACGAGGAACTCGGATTGGTGGCGAGATACAAACCTTGGGCGCGCAAGCTGCGCCAGGCCAGGAATTGGCCGAGAACGAAAAGCATTCCCAACCCGCCGGTGACGTACATCCAGTACATACCCTTGTGGGCGAGCAGTTCGCCGGACGCGGTGGCTGCCGCCGGCGAATCGGGAACGACGGCGAAGCGGCGGCGCGCTAGTTCGAGAGTGAGGCTGCTGGCGAGCAGCACCAGCGTGCTGAGATACATCACGCGCGGCAACTGAAAGTGCAGCCAATCCGCAGTGACTCCCTGGCGCACGATCATCGAACTGGTGAAGGCGGCGAAGAACATGGAAATCGCCGCGACGGCGACCCAAACACCCGTTTCGGATTTCTCCGCGTGCGAGCCCGAAGCGGTAACGTGCCCGGGACGCGGCGTGATTTTCGGCGGCTTGCCGGGGCTGCGATCGTCGACGGTTATCGTCGTGGTATTCGGAGGAAGTGTGGTGGTGGCCATTAGGTTTGTGCGCGCTAGCGCGGCGGCGCCTGCTCCGGTGAGGTCTGCATGATGTAATCCTGCGGACCATCGGTTCCATATTCGTTGGGGCCGTGGTAGACCACCATGTGGCGGCCACCGAAATTGTCGAACGGCGGCGGCGAGCTGGTGGACCATTCGAGCGAAGTGGCTTCCCAAGGATTTTCGGAAGCGATCGCGCCAAAGAAGCGGCTGTGGATCAGGTTGTACAGGAAAATCAGCTGGGCCGCGCCGGTGAGGAGCGCCGCGATGGTGATGGCTTTGTGTACCGGAATCAGCGGAATCATGAAATCGTCAACGAACGCCGAGTAGCGGCGGATATTCCCGGCGAGCCCTAAATAGTGCATGGGCATGAAAATCGCGTAGACGCCGATGAAGGTCAGCCAGAAATGCCATTTACCGAGGGCTTCGTTCATCATGCGTCCGGTCATTTTCGGGAACCAGAAATAGGTGCCGGCGAAGACGCCGAAAATCGAGGCGACGGCCATGACGAAATGGAAGTGGGCGACCACGAAATAGGTGGCGTGCAGGACGGTATCGAGCGAAGGCTGCGCCAGGAAAAAGCCGCTGATGCCGCCGCTGATGAACACCGAAATGAAACCGAGGCAGAACAAGGCGGCGGAGGTGAACCGCATTTTCGCGCCGTACACCGTGCCGATCAGCATCAGGGTCAGGATGGTCGCCGGGATGGTGATAATCAGAGTCGGGATCGAGAACAGATCCGCCGAGAACGGGTTCATGCCGCTGACGAACATGTGGTGGCCCCAAACCATGTAGCTGAGAAAGCCGATCGCGATCATGCTGCCGATTACGGCGCGCGGTCCCAGCAGGGGCTTGCGCGCAAAGGCCGGGAGAATGGTGGCCACGATTCCGATCGAGGGCAGAATCGCGATGTAAACCTCGGGATGACCGAAGAACCAGAACAAATGCTGCCAGAGTAGTGGCGAACCGCCGGAGTGGGGCTGGAGCTTGTCGCTCAAGACCAAGCCCGCGGGAATGAAGAAGCTGGTTCCGGCGGTGCGGTCCAGGATCAGCAGGATGCAGGCCGGCAGCAAAACCGCGAAAGCCAGTAGCGCGATAACCGAGGTGACGAACCAGGCCCAAGAACAGAACGGCATGCGCCCGAGCGACATGCCCTTCGTGCGCAGGTCGAGCGTAGTCGAAATAAAATTCAACGCGCCCAGCAGTGAGGCGATACAGAACACGGCAATCGAGATGGCCCAAAGATTCTGGCCCATGGCCAAGCCCGGCCCAGCATCGCCGCCGACGGCGCTTAGCGGGGCGTACGCGGTCCAACCGGAAATCGGCGGACCATCGGCCACGAAAAATGCGGCCATCATGAGCAGCCAGGCGACGAAGGTGGTCCAGAAGGACATCATGTTGAAACGCGGGAAGGCCATGTCTTCGGCACCGATTTGGATGGGCAGAAAATAATTGCCGAAGGCGGCGAAGGGCGCGTTGGTCAAGACGAAGAAGACCATGATGGTGCCGTGCATGGTGAGCAGCGAAAGATAATATTCCGGAGTCATCACGCCGGCCGGGGCGCCGACGGCGGAAAGTTTATCGAGCAGCGGGATGGGCCAATTGGGCCAGGCCAAATGGACGCGCATGAGCCAGGACAGAACCATGCCGATGAACACCGATACCAGCGCGAGCGCGTAATACTGTTTGCCGATCACTTTGTGATCGAGGCTAAAGACCCACTTGCGAATGAAGCCAGTGGGCTCCGTGTGCTGGTGAACCGCAGCCTCAGATGGAAGGTCATGCATGGTTAGTTTAGCCTCACGAATCTGCCGCTAAGATTTTCCAGCAATGCCGCCGGCCCCGGCAGCACTATTGGCCCGCCTGGGTCTTCAAGAATTGATCGAAGTCTTCTTGAGAGACCACTTCCATATAGGCCTTCATGTTGTAGTGGCCCAGACCGCAGAGCTGGGTACAGACAATTTCATACTTGCCGATGGTCGTGGCCGTGAAATGGACCGGAATATCAAGGCCGGGAACGAAGTCCTGTTGCACGCGCAGCTCGCGCACGAAGAAAGAGTGGCCCACGTCCTTGGAGTGCAGCGTGAGCCAGATCGGCTTGTTCACCGGAATAGTCAGCGAACCGACGACGATGTCGTCACGCGCCGGGACGTCATTGGCGGGATCGAGCCCGAAATAGTTGCCGCTGCCGTCGTCGATCTTGTCCGGATGGATGCCGCCGAAGACGCCGTCGGGCCCGGCATAGCGGAAGTAAAAAGCGAACTGCTCCGCCTGGACGTCGATTTTAAGGGAATTCGGGTCGGGCGGGGCGATGTAGATGGCGCCCCAGGCGCGCGAGCCGACGAAGGTCAGGGTCAGAATTTCCAGGCCAACCAGGATGATGGCAAAGAGCACCAGAGGAGTGGAACCGCCGGGGAAGTTTTTGATTTTCTTGCTGCTGGAGGTGTCGCTCGCACCCCACACAAAAAACGCCAAAAGAATCTGGCTGGCGACAAACAGAATTCCAGTGCCGACCATGGTTTCGTCGAGCTGATGATCCACGGCCGGGCCGGTGGTCGAAATATCCACCGGCAGCCACCAGGTGTGCCGGATGAAGACCGTGGTAGAGACGATGGTGATGATAATGACGACGGCTGCAAACAGCTTTCCCATATCGGCTGGCCTCAGTGAATCACATTGCCGGCGTGAAATTGAAACAATCCGCTGTGGCAACCGCCTGTCCAGGATGCAGTTGCCACAACGCGGTGCGACGACGACGCTTTAGTACGGCAGGGCCTTGAACGAGAAATTGACGCTCTTCGATTCGTTTCCGGCGATGGTCACTTCCTGCGTCTGGGTCCCGTACTGCTCCTGCCAGGCGGTGAGGGTGTATTTGCCGGGAGGGAGGCCCGTCAGACTGAAGGAGCCATCTTCGCCGGTCACCGAATAGTGCGAGGTGTTCAGCACCACGAAATAGCCGTGCATCCAGGGGTGGATATTGCACTTCACCGGAATGAACTCGGCCTTTTCGTACTTGGTGTCGATCGGAGGAGAACCGGCCGGCTGCGACTTATTCCATTCCGGATTCACTTTGGCCAGCGGGTGAATGTTGTGGGAGGTCTGGTCGTCGTTGAAAATCTGGAGCTGCTGCGAGACCTGCAGGGGCAGCACATGCGGAAGGTATTCACAGCCCTTCTGTTCGTACTTCACGGCCTGTGATGGCGCGGTCGAACCCTGATCGCCGGCGGAGATGTAAACGACGACCCACTGCAAAGTGTTGCCGGGACCGGTGGTGACGTTCTGGGTCATGACCGGGGTAGCGTGCTGCTTGGCGCAGGTGGGTTCCTTGGACATATCGATCGGCTTCATCTTCGCTGGCGTCCCGGTGTAGGTGACCTTGCCGGTGACCGTGCCGCCACCGGCGGGAGGCTTGGGCGTGGCGAACATGACCATCGAGGTACAAGCGATGGCGGCGAGAGCTGCTGCTGAAAAGTGCGTGAGTCGCATTTTATTATTTCTCCTGACTACCCTGGGTTATTGGGCGCCCGCGGCGGAATCGGGCCCAATCGGTTTGATGTCCTTGCCATGGCTCGCCACATAGCCCTGCCAGAGGTCGAGCTCCTTGGAAGGATACGAAATCTGCAGCGTCCGCAGGAAATGAACGAGGTCCCAAGGATCATTCCCCGTCAAGGTGTCGTGGAAGGAAGGCATTGGCGTCCCATCCACACCGGTCATGAAAATTCGGTAGATATCCTGGTTGGTCGCGCCGCACTTAAAGCGCGTGCCGGTGGAAAAATTATACGGGCGAATCGGGTTGTCTTTGCTGTCGGTCAGAGTGGCCGCGGAGGGGCCATCACCATGCCCGGCCGGCCCGTGGCATTTCCAGCATTCGAGCTTCTGGAAGAGTTCGCGTCCGTGCAAGATGCTTTCGATGGTCACCGGCGGCTCGGCTGGAATCACGAGCACGTCGCCGGGTTTCTCTTTGGCCCAGCGTGGAGACCAGGTCTTGATAAAGGCGACCAGGTCGGCGCGTTGTTGCTCGGTCAAAGGCTTCCAGGAGGGCATGTTGGTGTTAATGAAGCCGCGGGTGATCGCGTTGTAGAGATCCTGGTCGGTGGGTAGCGTGCCGGTGGGAGTGGAGCGGCATTTGAAGGTAGCCTCGGTAAAATCCCGAGGTTTGGGATCGATCCACTGCGCGTTCATGCCGTTTCCGTCGCCATCCGGCCCGTGACAGCCAATGCAGTAGCGGCGGTAGAGGTGCTTCCCTTCCTCAGCATGACCGGTGAGAGTGCCGATGTGGCTCTCTTCGGTATTCACGCTGGGCGCGCCGAGCAACGGATCCGGCGAGTTCACGTGGGATTGAGCCGTGGCCGGGGCGGCACCAAACGTCAACAGGGCGATGGAGCCCAATGCAAATGTCGCTACAAATTTGCTCGAGATCATAGCCATCTCCCTTAGAAGTCGAAGTCGATCCCAAAGTAAATGCTGCTGCTCCACACGCCGTCGGTCGGGAAAAGCGGTATATTGCCGGTGCCGTCGCCGCTTTCCGGAACGATGCCGATCGATTTTACCCGGGAGTACTCTCCGTCGAGAGCCACGCCCGCGCGCGAGAACATGATCGGGTACCAACGATAGCCGACCGAATAGGCTGTCACATTTCCGAAGTTGCCGGGGTTGCCGCTTAATGCCTGCTGACCCACGTTGATTTTCTCAAACCGGCCCAGGATTACATTCTGGGGGTTCAAGTAATAATGGGATTCGATAAATCCGCCGTAAAACGTGGGAGCTTGGGCGCCAGACGGTAGCGCGCCCTGCGAGCTGGTCGCGGTTCCCAGATATGCGTTGTCGTGGCCATACATGAACAAAGGCAGGAGTTCGAGGTTGTGAATGTAGAGATCGCCCGCGAAACCGACACGATAGAAGCTTTTGTTGCCGAGTCCGACCAGGGGGACCGTGCCGCCATCGGTCGTTTCAAAATAGGTCGGGCGCTGTCCGATGTAGGCGAATGCTCCGATGCGCTCAAAGCCCAGGCTTTTGGCGTCGAAGGCCTGGCTGAAAGCAAGGTTGACGTCGTAACTGCGATTCGCTGGCGGCGCTCCAGGCACCACATCGGTCGTGAAATTAACACCGCCCTCATTGCTGCTGACCACCGCGACGGAGTATCGGGTGTAGCTGTTGGCGTTGTGGCCGGCCAACTCCACGCCGATCTGGTTGTCACCGTAGCCAAAGTTGTTCGAGCTTCCGGGAGTATTGAAGTGATAGATCTGATAGATGCCGCCGTTGTTGGAGAGGAACAGAAAACGTTTCTCGGAGATCAGGTTATCGAGTTCGAACCGGCCGAACTTGACGTTGAACCACGGCGAATTCTTCAGGTTGTCGAAACGGATAAAGGCGCTTTCAAAGTGCCACACTGCCGTGGGATCAGATGACGGCAGCAGCACAAATGAAATGTTCTTGTACAATGTGCCGGCCGACCACAAGTCCATACCTGAAAGATCGAAACCGGACTGGGTGACTTTTCCGGCGACGCTCAGGCAAGGATTCGCGAGACTGGTGCCAAAACACCCGTCCGGTGCATCGATAACCTGATGGTCAGCCGCTTCCCGGTGCCAACTCGGCGTAATTCGGAACGAAATCGGAAAGTATGAGGGATTCTGCCAGATCGGCGAATCGCGGTCGTTCATCAGCTGATAGCCGTTGTCGCGAAAGACCTGGCCGAAGTTATTGAGCTCGGGCCAGGCGGTGTGGCAGGCGGAGCACGGCAAGCCGTACTTGCGCGCGAAAGCTGGAATCGCGAAAGCCTTGCCGGTGGGCAAAGCCTGGGCCGGTTTGGCGTCGGCGAACAACATCGCCAGGACGACCAAAGTAAAAATGGCCAGCCCGGTCAGCCGCGATCGGTTCAGCAAGCGCGAGGTCTCAGGACGCAACGAAGGCATATACCCTCCTGTATCGGGCAACTCGATTGGAAGCTGTGATTATGGAAAGATCGAAAAGAAGAGCAGATGGTGGCTGCTCCACGCAGGAGCATCCGTGTTGGAACGCCGAGATAGCTTGTCCCAGGAACATTGACCGGCGCAGCTGGCGCCCTCCGAAAAAAAAACAACACACCCGAAAGCAATCGACCGGACATTATCGCCAGTAAATTAAGAAAGCAAGCATAAAATTAACAAATCTTAACATTCGTTTATTTTGGTGTTTTTCTATACAATCCAAGGCGGATGCAGGAGCATACAGCCGGGCTCGGTCGCGGTGGCCGCTAGACCGGCAAACCGGATCGAAAGGTCCGGCCAATGCAGCGCATCAAAATTAGTGATGGCTAGATACCAGGATTCAAGCGTGAACCTCAGGCCGCTCCTACCATCCATGGTCCTTCGAACCCTGCTGGCCATCGCCCTTACAGGCGCCTTGTCGGGCGCGGGCTACGGATGGGGCGGTCAGGCGCGAGACAAAAAGTCCGACGTTCCGGAGGGATTCGAAATTTATCTAAAGGCTCCGGAAGCGACGGTGATCAAGGCCGTTCAGTTTGTGGTCGAAGGTGACACGATTCAAGGGACCTGGATCTACGACACGGACAAGACGGTGAGCGGCGCGGTTTCCGAAACCTCCTCCGCGTATTACGGTGAATATCAGGGAAAGGGCCACGTTTTCTATAAGGTGTTGCACAACGCCCTGGCGCCGCGGCATTTTAAAGACGCCGCGGACGTGGGCACTTTGACGGTGCGTTATGTGGTCGAAGGAGTGCAGCCGAACAAGACGCGGGTGCAAATCGACGCGGCTTTCGTGGAGGACGGGAACAAAAAGGTGCACGCGTCGGACACCACGGTCGAAACCAGCGAGTTCGCGGACATTCAGTCGCACATCGTGCAGATTCAGAAGGAAGAGCAGCAAACTGCGGAACTGACCCAACGCCGGAAAATGCTGGTGGAAACTCGCGAAGCGAAGAAGGAACGCAGCGACGAGCTGGCGCGCCTGAACGAATCCGAAACTTCGCTGACGAGCTTGCGGCAGAAAGTGGATGAGCTGCACCACAAAATTGAAGTGCGGGTGAAGAGCGATCCGGTTGATTTGAAGGCGGCGCCATTCAGTAAGGCCGCCAAGCTTGCTTCCCTTCCGGGCCATTCGGAACTGCTGGTGGAAATCATCACGGATTACTGGTACGGAGTAGAAACGGTGGAAGGTCACCGCGGTTGGGTGCGGCAGGATCAAGTGGAGCCGCTGCCATGAGAAACGATCGACGACCCAGCCGCGCAGCACGATGGGCTGCGATTGTTTTTTTCTCCATCACTTTGGTGCTGGCGGCGTTCACCACGCCGGCACAAACGCCCACAGAAACCTACCAGCGAAGGTTCCCGAATTCCACGGACGCGCTGGAAGCCGCGATTCACACGGTGCAGCCCGTGACGCGGGGACGCTTGCCCATCCTGGATGGATTCGTAGTCCCGCAGGGCCAGCCGCTGGAAAGTTATTCGCGCGCTTACTACGAGTGTTCACTGCAGATTCTGCCGGGCAGCTCCGGCCAAAATATTGTGCGGGCGGTGGCGAAAATCACGGCGTGGTATACCGACCCGGAAGCTTCGCGGTCTGGTTACCGGGTGCTGCCCTCGAATGGACGGCTGGAAAATGACGCGCTGGACCGGATCGACGAAGCGCTGGCGGATGCCACGGTCGGGGTAGAATCCAGTTCGTTCAGCAGTTCGGTGAAAGGCGCGAGCAGTGCGCCGTCGAGTGGCGGAATTTCGCCATCAACGGGAATGACTACCGTCCCGCTGCACAGCCCCGTGGCCACGCCGGCGGCTGCGGCTTCCTCCAGTGAAAGCGTTGAGAACATCCGCACCCGACGGGAAGCGAACGAAAAGAAAGCGGTGGAGTTGGCGGGCGAAGAGAAGAATCTCGAAGATATCCTGCGTAACCAGGCACGGCCCACAGATCTGGTGGCGGTCAAGCGCGCGTCGACGCCGATTTTTTCCAAGCCGGTCGAGGGCGCGCAAGTTTTGATGTCGGCCGAGGCGCACGACGAATTCCAAATTTTAGGGCTCGAAGGCGCCTGGGTTCACGTGCAGATCTCGGGCGCTTCGCGCGGTTGGCTGAGGCGCGCGCAAGTGAACTTACCGGTTAGTTATGGAGGCGGTGGAAACGTGAATGCGGGAGAACCTGCGACAGCCGCAACGACCGCGGCCACGGCCTCGCCGGGAGCAACCTCATCGCCGTTTAAAGTTGAAAAGGAAGAGACCAGCCGGTTTGGCGGCAAGTGGGAACCCTTGGCCGGAAAGAACGTGCGCGTGGTTTGGGCCGCGCCGTCGGCTGGCGATCCATTCACCAGCGCCAGCCAGAAAAAATCATTTGCGAAAGAAATGTTTTTGAAAGCGTATGCCGAGCAAAAATCCGCGACACCGGCGGTTGACGGCGTGGTGGTGCTATTTGATTCGGCGGATGGCGGCCAGGTGGCCGCGACCATGGCCAGCCTGCAAAAATTGGAAGATGGAAGTCTGGCCGGTTCGGCCTTCTGGAAGCAGTGCTCGCTCGATCCCCCGGAACTTTTTCAAGATGCGGCGAAACCTACAGCCAGAACTCCAGAAGGAAAGAATTAAAATACCGCGGCCGCGGCTGAAATTTCAGTTCACTGCTTGGGTTTCGGTTGGCGCGGCACCCGGTTCTGGAACTGGAAGCTGCGTCAGCGGCAGACGTGCCTCCACCAGCAAACCCCCGTCCGGGCAATTCTCCGCCCGCACACTGCCGCCATGCAGGCGAATGGCGCGATCAGCGATGGATAATCCGAGCCCCGAGCCGCCGGATGACCTTTCCCGCGAATCGCCGACGCGGTAGAACGGCGTGAAAATATTGACGAGCGATTCCTGCGGCACGCCTTTGCCGTGATCGCGCACGCGAATCACGGCTTGGCCGGCGAACGAATTGCGCTCGCAGGCCAGGCTGACCTCGACGCTGGTGCCCTCGGCGGTGTAGCGCAACGCGTTGCGAATCACATTCTCGACGGCACTGCGCAGCAGTTCGCGTTTGCCGGTAGAGACACAGTGTTCGGCGGCCACCACGTTGACGCTGCGATTGCGGCTGCGCGCCTCGAAATCGGCGTCGAGCGCAATTTCGCGAACCAGCTGGTCGAGCGCAAACGGCTCGGAGTCCATCATTTCGGTGCCGGCTTCGAGGCGGCTCAGATGCAGCAGGCTGCCGATGAGTTCGTTCAAACGCTCGGACTCGAGTTCGATACGATCGAGCGCCGCGCGCGGATCGCGATCGACGCTGCGGCGGGCAATGCCGAGCGCGACGCTCAGGCGCGCCAGCGGCGAGCGCAATTCGTGAGAAATATCGGTGATCAGGCGGCGCTGCGAGGCCATCAACGATTCGATCTGCTCCGCCATGTGATTGAAATCGCGGCCGAGCTGCGCGACTTCGTCCTGCTTGCCAGTGACCGACTCGCCGACGCGCGCGTCAAGGCTGCCGTCGGCCAACTGATGGGTGGCCACGCTGAGTTCGCGTACCGGCTTGGTAATCGAACGGGCGAGCCAAAAACATACAAAGCCCGCAACGAGAACGACGATGATTCCCCGCGTGATCTGCACGTCCAGCGGAGCCTGCAGAACACTGGTGACCGAAGGAATCTGCGACTCGGAAACAAAAACATAGCGGGTTCCGGTGGATCCAGTGGTCCGTTTGGCGACGAATTTCCGGCGGCCCGAGATGAGGTACTTCGCATCGTTGGTCTGCAAGGCGCTCTGGGCGATGGTCACCGCCTCGGGAGGAGTGGGCTGCGAGAGAATTTCTTTGCCTTCGTCGTCGAATAGGTAGGCTTGCCAGTTCAGGGTCTGCTGCAACGACGACAGGTAATCGGCCAGGGCGCCCATGCCGTGATCTTCGAGCAGATCCGCGGCGCGCGCCGCGACCAGCGAAGTGAGAATCTTGTCGAATTGTTCGGTGCGGTTGGCGGTGAATTCGCTGTGGGTGGTGACCACCGAAAGAATCAGCGTGCTGCTGACCAGAATCATGGCCAGCCAGAACCACAGGAAAATTTTCAGGTAGAGGCTGCGCATTTCAAATCACCGGCTTTTCGCTTTTACCGGAATCACGAAGATGTAGCCGATGCCGCGAATGGCGCGGACGCGGTCGCTGCCGTCCGCGGTGCGCCCCAGCTTTTTGCGCAGGTTGCTGATGTGCACGTCGATGCTGCGATCGTCCGGCGCGGATTCGCGGCCCAGAATCTGCTGCACGATTTCCTCGCGCTGCAAGACCTTCACCGGATTTTTCATGAAGTAGGCCAGCAGATCAAATTCGATGGAGGTTAGGTCGACCTCACGATTTCCGCGGCGCACGGTGCGAGCGCTCTCGTCGAGTTCGACATCGCCGAGGACGATCCGTTGTGGGCCGGCGGCCGCCGCTTCGCGGGTGGTGGACGCGCTGCGGCGCAGCACCGCTTGAATTCTCGCCGCCAGTTCGCGCGGATTAAAGGGTTTGGCCAGGTAATCGTCGGCACCGATTTCGAGGCCGAGAATGCGGTCGATGTCTTCATCGCGCGCGGTCAGCATGATGATCGGCAGCGCAGATTTCGCGCGAATCTGGCGCAGCGCTTCGAAGCCGCGGATACCGGGAAGCATGACGTCGAGAATCAGCAGCGAGTAGTCGCCGCTCAAGGCGCGCTCGACACCCTGCAGGCCGTCGAACACCGCATCGACTTCAAATCCTTCGGGCTGCAGGTATTCGGTGAGCAACTCGCAGAGTTCCAGGTCATCGTCCACGACTAGAATGCGCGGAACGGGGCGGTCGGTGAGGCGTTCGGTGCGAACCGGCTGAATTGCGGAATCGTAGGCCATGGGTATTTGGGTGACGCGAATGAATCTTAAGCCCTAGGGCGGGGCGTCGTGAAGATTAATTTCGCAAAGAGACTCGGCGCTTAGGCTGAGCGTTGCTTTCGTTCGAGGCGGGTGAATTCCATGGTTCCGTCGTTGATTCGGCCCAGCTTCAGCGCGAGCAAATCGCGGGCGTAATTCTGGTGCAGCCTCCACGGCTTTTTCGAGCCCTGCTTGGGCAGCAGGTCGTTCGACCTTTGCAGGTAACCTGAGTTCAGCGTGATCGCCGGCTCCTCTGCGATGGAAGGGTCACGCCGGCGCGGGGTGCAGTAAGCGTAATCGCGCGACTGCATGTAATTCAGCAGCCGGCACATGTACTGGGCGGTTAGGTCGGATTTCAGGGTCCAGGACGCGTTGGTATAGCCGAAGGCGGAGGCGAAATTTGGGATGTCGCTGTACATCATGCCTTTGTAGCTGAGGGATTGGACGGGATTGATATTGGCGCCATCGACCGTCATTCGTGTTCCGCCGAGCAGCTTAATATTCAGGCCGGTGGCGGTCACGATGATATCCGCGGGCAATTCCTCTCCGGATTTCAGGTGCAGACCTCGTTCGGTGAAGGTTTCGATTTCGTCGGTGGCAATCGAAGCTTTGCCGGCGCGAATCGCGACGAACAAATCCGCGTCGGGGATCAGGCAAAGGCGTTGGTCCCACGGGTTGTAGCGCGGGGTGAAGTGCTTGGCCGCGTCATACTCCGGACCTAGAAATTTGCAGACGTATTTGAAGATCATTTTTTTGGTGCGCTCAGGTTTTTTTCTGGCGAAATTGTAGAAGTAAGTTCCGAGCAGCACATTCTTCCAGCGGAGGAGTTTCCCGGCGAGCGACTCCGGCAGGTGGCCGTTCATCCATTTGGCAATGGGATCTTCGGATGGACGCGCCACGATATAACTCGGCGAGCGTTGGAGCATGGTGACATGCGCGGCGGTACGCGCCAGCGCCGGAACCAGCGTCACGGCGGTGGCGCCGCTGCCGATCACCACGATGCGTTGGCCGGCGACGTCGAGATCCTCGGGCCAATGTTGCGGGTGCACGATGCGGCCGCGATAACGATCCATCTGGGGCCAGCCCGGCATGTAGCCTTGCGCGTAATCGTAGTAGCCGCTGCACATGTAAAGAAAGTTGCAGGTGAACTGGAGTGGCTTCCCTTCCGGGCCGGTCGCGTGAACGGTCCATTCGGCATTCGGAGAAGACCACGAGGCCTGGGTCACGGTATGGGCGTAACGAATTTTCTGATCGATGCCATATTCGCTTGCCGTTTCGCGGATGTAGTTGACGATCGAGGCGCCATCGGCGATCGATTTTTTCTCGCGCCATGGCCGAAAAGCGAAGCCGAGGGTATACATGTCGGAATCGGAGCGTATTCCGGGGTAGCGGAACAGATCCCAGGTTCCGCCCATCGCGTTCCGGCTTTCGAGGATGGCGTAGGTTTTTCCGGGACATTCGGTTTGCAGGCGGTATCCCGCGCCAATGCCGGAAAGTCCCGCGCCGACGATGAGCACGTCGAAATGCTCCAAGCGAGCTATCGTCGTTTCCGTCGTCTTCGCGTTGGAGGATTGAGTCTGCATCTCGCCAGCCCGTGCGACCTCGCTGCGCTTCTAGCGCTTTTGATTTTGTGCCGAAGCTTTCGGCGCGCCTTCTTGTAGGACTTCGTCGATTTCGACGCGTTCTCGTTTGATCTCGAGCCGCAGCCGGCCGAAGATACTCATATACAGGTTCGCGACCCAAACCAGAGAAAATCCGGCAATCAAATAGCCGCGCCAGTCCGGGTAAAGCAGCTTATAGCGCGTGATGACGAGAAAAGCGATGGTGACGTAGTGGCTGAAACAATATTCGCAGGTCATGATGTAGAGAATCTTGCGCTCGAAGAAGGTGCGGCACTTTTGGCTTTTTTCGGCGCACCACTCGCGCGGCTCGCGGAAAATTTCTTCGTGGGTCACGGTCCAGGCGACGGACGCGATCGGGATCGCCAGGATAAATAGCGCGATGATTTGTTGCGAGAGCGGGATCATGCCTGCTTCTTTTCCAGAATGGCCCAGCGCGCGTAGAGCGCATCAACCGAGCGCTGCGCGTCTTCGGCTTGCACGTAGGCGGCGTGGAGGCGGGACGCGTCGGTGACAATTTCTGAATCTTCCAGCGCGGCGCGTTTGGCGCGCAATTCTTCTTCGGCTTTAGCGATTTTCTTTTCGAGCGAGGCCAGCTCGCGCGATTCGGTGTGGGACAGTTTCGCTTTCGTTCCGTTGGTCTGCGCCGGCTTCTCCGGTGCCGCCGCGGCGCGCGCGGGGGCTGCGGTTTTTTCGGACTTCTTCGCTTTGCGCGTGCGTTGCCAGACTTCCCACTGCGAATAATCGGCAAAGCGCTCGACATCACCCAGGCCGTCGAGACCAAGCACCACGGTGGAGACGCGATCGAGCATGTAGCGATCGTGCGTCACCAGAATCAAGGCCCCGCGAAATTCGAGCAGGTTTTCTTCCAGAATTTCGAGAGTCGGAATATCGAGATCGTTGGTCGGTTCGTCGAGCAGCAGCACGTCCGCCGACTGCAGCATCAGTTGCGCGATCAACACCCGGGCGCGCTCGCCACCGGAAAGCTTCCCCACCGGACGATTCAGATCTTCGTTGGCGAAAAGAAACCGCGCGGCCCAGGACGCCACGTGAATCACGCGATCCTGATAAGTGACTGAGTCGCTGTCCGGCGCAAGGGCCCGGCGCAGGGATATATCCGGATCCAATTGGCGGTTCTGGTCGAAATATACAATTTTCAGCGAATCGGCTTTGGTGATTTTTCCTGCCGTAGGCTCGATGTCGCCGCGGAGCAGGCGCAGCAGCGTGGATTTGCCGCTGCCGTTGGGGCCCACCAGGCCGACGCGCATCTGGGATTGCACGATGAAATTTAATTTTTCGAACAGCGTGCGGCCGCCGATTGCGTAGCCTACGCCGTCCAGCGTGACCAATTGTTTGGTCTGGCGATTACTCGCCGAGAAATCGATTTTCGCGTTGATCTCGCGGGTGCGTTGGTTCAGGTCCGCGAGTTCGCCGATCATTTCGTGCGCTTTATCGATCCGCGATTTCGATTTCGTCGTGCGGGCTTTGGGGCCGCGACGCAACCACTCGATTTCGGTGTGCACCAGATTGGCGAGGGCGTCCTGCCGTTTACCTTGGGCGTGCAGATATTCTTCCTTCGCTTCCAGGAATTTGGTGTAGGTACCCTTCACTCGCAGGAAACCGTCGGAGTACATCCGGCTGAGTTCGACGATGTCGCTGGCGATATTTTCCAGGAAATAGCGATCGTGGCTGACCACTACGCAGGCAAATTGCGCATTTTGCAGCAGTGTTTCGAGCCACTTGATTCCGGCCAGATCCAGGTGGTTGGTGGGTTCGTCGAGCAGCATAATGTCCGGCTCTTGCACCAGGCCTTCGACAATCGCCAGGCGCTTCTTCCATCCGCCGGAAAGCGACGCGGTTGGCAAATCGGAATCAGGAAAGCCGGCGCGGCTCAGCGCTTCGGAAGTACGGAAGTGATGGTCGGCGTGCGAGACGCCGGCGCGCTCCAGCGCAGTTTCGATGACCGAACTGCAAGTAGAACCCTCGGCGAAATCAGAAATTTGAGTAACGGAGATCAGGCGGGTGCCTTTGCGTACGGCAACATCACCACTGTCCGGCTTGACCGCGCCGCGAAGTATTTCGAGCAGCGTAGATTTTCCCGAGCCATTCGGGCCGATCAGGCCGATGCGGTCGCCTTCGGAAATGGTGAACGAAATATTCTGGAACAGCGGAGCCGCGCCGAACCGTTTGGACAAACCCTGTGCATTAATTATCGGCGGCAAATTCTTCTGGTGTCTCCCGCATCAATTTTACCCTTGATTGAGGGGGCCACGCAAAACGACCTGCTAGAATGCTGGTCGTCTCGCGGAAGGAAAATCTTTAGAAATGGCTACGGAATCAACCAACGAATCGTTTGACGTGCTGGTCATCGGCGCCGGCGCCGCGGGATTGTGGTGCGCGATCGAGGCTGGGAAACGCGGCCGGCGCGTCGCCGTCCTGGAGCACGCGGAGAGAGCTGGAAAGAAAATTCTGATTTCGGGGGGCGGGCGCTGCAATTTCACGAATCTCTATTGCCAGCCTGAGAATTTCATTTCCGCGAATCCGCACTTCGCGAAATCGGCGCTGGCGCGCTACACGCCGCGAGATTTTATGGCCCTGGTGGAAAAGCACGGCATCGCTTATCACGAAAAAACGCTGGGCCAGCTCTTTTGCGACCGCTCGTCGAACCAGATCACTGGACTGCTGGAAGCGGAATGCCGTGCGGCCGGCGTGAAAATATTTCTGAGCGTCCGGATTCGCGAAGTGCGCCACGCGGATGGGTTCTCGGTCGCGACTGACTCGGCCGAGTTTCGCGCACCGGCATTGGTGATTGCGACCGGAGGGCTTTCGATCCCGAAAATGGGCGCGAGTTCGTTCGGGTACGATCTCGCTCGACAATTTGGCTTGAAAATCTGTAAAACGAATCCGGGGCTGGTGCCGTTGCTATTGAATGCCAAAGACCGCGGGGCGTACTGCGACCTCGCCGGCGTTTCCGCGGAAGTGGCGGCTGCGGCAAACGGGCCTACGTTTCGCGAAAGCATGCTGATTACCCATCGCGGGTTGAGTGGTCCAGCGATTCTGCAGGCGTCTTCGTATTGGAATTCGCCTGCGCCAATTCACGTTGATCTTGCGCCGGATCGCCAAGTGTTCTTGCCGCTGCGCGACGATCCGGCCCGAGGCGCGGCGCAGGTTCGTTCGGCGCTGCATGAGGTTCTGCCTAAACGTTTGGCCACGAAGTGGCTCGAGTTGCACACGCCGGCCACCTGGAGCAACGCCGCGCTCGAACAGCTCGAACGCGAGCTGCATGGTTGGACGGTGCTGCCCTCGGGCACCGAGGGTTACGACAAAGCGGAAGTAACCACTGGCGGCGTCGACACCGATCAACTTTCGAGCAAGACGATGGAGAGCAAAAGGGTGAAGGGATTGTTTTTTATCGGCGAGGTGGTCGATGTCACCGGGCATCTGGGCGGATTCAATTTTCAATGGGCCTGGGCGTCGGGCGCGGCCGCGGGACGAGCTTTATAGTTCGATAACAACTATGATGCCGACGGCCGCGACCCGTTGGCGAGAGATGGACGAAGTGGAAATGCCGGAAAAAATGGAACTCGCCAACATTTACAGAGGACGTGCATGAGTTCCAAGAATAAAAGCGGAATCGATTTTCCGTCGGTATTGCCGTCGGCGCGTGAAATCGAATATCCGCCCAACGGAACAATTTTCGCGCAGGAAGACCGCTGCACGGATGTGCACTACATCAGGACGGGGGTGGTGAAGCTGATGCTGGTCTCCCGCCGCGGCCGCAGCGGCATCCTGGGATTTTTAGGGCCGGGAGACTTTTTTGGAGAAGGCTGCATCAGTGGCCGAGCGTCTTATTTAACTTCGGCCATCGCCCTGGTTCCGACCCTGGTGAACGTGGTCAAGCAAAAGCAGATGATTGAAATCCTGGAAAAAGAACCGCAAGTCTGCGCGCGGTTCATCCGCTACCTGCTGGCGCGCAATCACCGGATCGAAGAGGATTTGATCGATCATCTTTTCAATTCCTGCGAGCGGCGGCTGGCGCGTACGCTGTTGCTGCTGGCCCAATACGATAAAGGCAGCACGGAAGAATTGGTTTTATCGCAGATGACCCACGACACGCTGGCGGAGATGGTGGGCAGCACGCGTTCGCGGGTCAGCGTATTCATGAGCAAGTTCAGAAAACTGGGATTTATTCACTACACGCGAGCTGGCGGGCTGAAGATTTATCGCTCGCTCACCCAGGTTTTGGAGGAATAAAGCGGCCGTGATGTTTTAAGCGAATCACGGTTGATGACACAATTTGCGGCGAGAGGGTTGTTTTTGTATATTTTTCAGAGTTACGATATTAATCGACGGGTTGGTTCCAGAAACGGGGATGGGTAGTGCCGCAATCCACAGGGAATAATCGTTTCAAAATTCTAATCGCCGACGACCACGAAGCGGTTCGCCGCGGCCTGCGCTTCGCGGTGGCTTCCGCCGGCTGGGAACTGTGCGGCGAGGCCGTGCACGGAAAAGATGCCGTGGAAAAAGTGCAGGCGCTGAATCCGGACCTGGTCATTCTGGATTTGAGCATGCCGGTGATGAACGGATTGGACGCGGCGCGCGAGATCCGCAAGAAAGCGCCGAATGTGAAAATTGTCGGATTCACGATGCATGAGTCGCTGCAGGTCAAAGAGCAAACCGCGATGATTGGGTTTCACGCACTGGCCGCGAAGTCCGCGCCGCTGGGCGACTTGCTCGCGACGGTTAAGTCGGTCCTCGAAGCGTCCTAACTGTCGCTGCCCCACGCAAAAATTTAGCTCGCGCCGAACACGCCGCCACCGGTACTTCGATTAAAATTCCGCAGGAGATTCTAGGCTTCCACGATTTGGTTGCGAATGGCATAACGTACCAGTTCGCTGACGGTGTGGATCTGCAGTTTGCGCATGATATTCGCGCGGTGGGTTTCCGCCGTCTTCACGCTGATGTTCAGCGATGACGCGACTTCCTTGCTGCTCTTCCCTTCGGCCAGCAGCTGAACGATTTCCCGCTCGCGCGTGGTCAACCGGTCGCGGAGCGGCTCCGACACATCCTGTTTCGGGCCGCCGTCGCTAAAGCTGGTCAACATCACTTCAGTGGCGCGGGAGGTGAAGAACGGTTTTTTCTTGGCCAGTGATTCGACGGCAATGACCAGGTCGCGGTCGGAATCCGATTTGACGATGTAGCCGCGCACGCCCGCTTCCAGAATTTCGCGGATGAGCTGATCGGAATAGTGCGCGGAAAAAATCAGCACCTCGGTGTCGGGCGAAGCCTTCTTGATGCGCTTGGCCGCGTCGACGCCGTTCAGATCCGGCATGCTGATATCGAGAATCACAATGTTGGGCTTGAGTTCTTCGGCTTTGGCTACCGCTTCGCGGCCGGTGGTGGCCTCGCCGCAAATTTCCCAACCCGGATGCGGCTCGAGCAAGGTCCTCACACCGCGCCGCATCAAATCGTGATCATCGGCAATCAGGATGCGAACCGTTTTCATCGATCCTCCGGGAAAAAACGCGCCATGGGTGCAGCCTCACCAAACTAAATATTGCGCAAACAGCCGATCACTTTATCGCTGTATATATCAACGTCAGACGGTCTTGTCAAAATTGTGATCTGCCGAAGCGCCTGAGTTACCACCATGGTTCCGGCAAGTATAGCAGGCAAACCGGCCGGGGCCGCTGTCAGCATGATTCGAAAAGGGTTGCGTAAGATTTACGGGGCTTCGCAAAAAATGCTCGAACCGCGCCGAATCGTCTGCATGGATGACGAAAATACCAGTTTGGAACCCATGTTTTCAATAACTTACAGCGTCCGAGGAGAAATACATCTGGCCCCCGGCTTGCAATTAAGGTCAGCGAGGAAGCCACATGCCAGAAGCGACGCCGGAGGGAGACATGAAGCTGACTTACGACATATTCAGGAAATTTGCTGAAGACGGGCCGATCTGGATCGAGACGGTGCAAGGCATCGAGAAATGTAAGTCGCGCCTGCTGGATCTGGTCCAGCGCAATCCTGGCGAATATTTTGCGTTCGATCCATTGCACTCGCGCGTAGTGGCCGAAAGCTCGAAGACCCAAACCCTTTAGGTTTCGGACGACCCGGGGGTTCGGATGTCTTTCGCGGATTTATCGTCGCGCAGCCCTAAAAATACGGCCTGCCGAACTTTTACATCCGAAGTGATTTCGCTGTAGGAAACCTGCGCGACCAAGCGCGGATTCAGGAACGAAACATTTTTTTCGCGTGGCCAGTCGGCGAATGGCGACGTTTTGGTAACCAGCGGCTGCATTTTGCGATAAAGACTCGCCAGCAGTTCTTCGTCGAATCCCGTTCCGACTTTTCCTACGTAGTGCAATTTCCCTTCAGCGTACACGCCGAGCAGCAGCGAGCCGAAATATTTTCGTGAACCTTCCGGCTTGGTGAAGCCGCCAATTACAAATTCATCTTCCTGATGGATTTTTACCTTGAGCCAGTGGTTCGAGCGGGATTCCACGTACAGCGAGGAGAGATCTTTGGCGATCAGGCCTTCAAAGCCTTTGCGCGCGGCGATCTTGTACGCGGCCAGTCCATCCGCGGCGAGGCGCTTGGACACCAGGAGCACAGGGCTCTTCGATCGCGGCGCGAGAACCTTCTCCAGTTCCGCTCTGCGAGCCGCAAGCGGTTCGCGACGCAGGTCGCGGCCATTCACGAAGAGGCAATCAAACGCGACGAACACCGAATCGACCGAGCCCCGTTGTAACAATTGAAAGCGCGAAATGTTCTTCGGATCGAAAACCACGACTTCTCCGTCGAGCACGAGCGTCGTCGGCCGCAGCGCTCGAATGGCTGCAGCCACCAGGGGATAGTGCGACGCGCGGTCGATGGCGTTGCGGGAAATCAGTTGAACTTTGCGGCCCTCTTTGTAGGCAGTGATGCGGTAGCCGTCGTACTTCTCTTCGAACACCCAGCCCTTGCGGTTGAAGGGCTCGCGAGCCAGGGTCGCGAGCATCGGCTGTACGCGGAACGGGATGGAATTGGGCATGAGAATTTTGAAGAGCGCGAGGATTCGACGATCCGCTAGCTGGCTTTTTTCTTGCCGGCGCGCGCTGGGGTGGCGACTTTCGCGCGTTTCGCCGCGGCAGGTTTCGGCGGCGCAGGATCGCCGGTGGCCGCTTTGGCCACGTCGCCACCGGCTTCTTTGGCGATGCCGGCCAGCAGGCGATTGCTCACCACTGATTTCGGTTTCAGCACAGTGAGGTCGTCGGTAGAGGCATATTCATCGCGATGCTTGATCAGCAGCCAGGATTTCCCGTCGCTGCGGCCGTAGCCGTGGGTGCGCACCAAAACCCACGAGCCTTTCAGTTTTTTCCCGTGGATATGCATTTTTAGATCGCCCTTGGCCAGCGCGGCGTCGACGTCCTCTTGCTCCGGCGTCCAAGTGCCCTGATCCCAGATCATCACCGTGCCGCCGCCATATTCGCCTTCGGGAATTACGCCCTCGAAAGCGGCGTAATCGATGGGATGATCTTCGACCTGCATGGCCAGCCGCTTGATGGACGGATCGGGCGAAGGGCCTTTGGGCACGGCCCAGGAGAGCAGGACACCGTTCCACTCGATCCGAAAATCGTAATGCAGCGCGGTCGCGCGGTGTTTCTGAATCACGTAAAGCAGCGGGCCCTGTTTTGGTTTTGCGGCGCTCTTGCCGGAGGGCTCGGGAGTAACTTTAAAATTCCGCTTTTTGTCGTATTCCTTCAGTGGCATGGATTCCTCTCGAATAATCAGCAGAAATCAGGACAGAAGAATCGACCAGAAGCGCGCCGGAGTCAATCGGGACCATCGGGTAATCGCTGGCGGGAAAAAGGCGGTCGACGAACGGGTTGACGAACTTAATCGGCGACGCGGGACATCGGATCGCGGCGCGAAATCTGCTTGCGCGTAGGGTTGCGCCACTCGCGGCCCTCGCGGCGCAGCAACTCCGTGGCTTGATCTGGTCCCCAGGAGCCGGCGGCATAATTGGGAAAATCGCGCGGCGGCAAAGCTTTCCATACATCGAGGATCGGCTGGACCACGGTCCACGCCGCTTCGACCATGTCGGCGCGCTGGAACAGAGTGGGATCGCCCATCATGCAATCGTAGAGCAGCGTCTCGTAACCGGTGGAAGGCGTGGTGCCGAAATAATCCGCGTATTGAAAATCCATGTTCACGGCGCCGAGGCGAACCACCGGGCCGGGGACTTTCGCTTCGAAGCTGAGCGAAATTCCTTCGTTGGGCTGAATATTCAGGACCAGCTCGTTCGGCGGAATTTTTTCCACCGAAGTCTTGCGGAAGAGCATGAACGGCGGACGGCGAAACCGAATCACGATTTCGGTCAGCCGCTCTTTCATGCGTTTTCCGGTGCGCAGGTAAAACGGCACGCCGGCCCAGCGCCAGTTGTCGATATTCAGAGCCAGCGCGACGAAAGTTTCGGTGGTCGATCCGGGCTGCACCCGCGGCTCAGTGCGATAGGCCGGAACGTGCCGGCCTTCCACAGTTCCCTCTCCGTATTGCCCCCGCACGGCGTGGTCCAGCACGCGTTCGGGATTCATGGGCTGGATGGCGCGCAGGATTTTGGTCTGCTCGTCGTGAACGGCGGCGGCGTCGAAAGAAATCGGCGGCTCCATCGCGGTCAGACTGATCAGCTGAAAGATGTGATTGGGCACCATGTCGCAGAGCGCGCCGGCGCGGTCGTAATAATCGCCGCGGAGTTCGACGCCGAGTTCTTCGGCGACGGTGACCTGCACGTGATCGACGTAGCGGCGATTCCACACCGGCTCGAAAATGCCGTTGGCGAAGCGAAACGCCAGAATATTCTGGACCGTCTCTTTGCCGAGGTAGTGGTCGATACGGTAAACCTGGTTTTCCTGGAGCACTTTGCCGATTTCGTGATTCAGCGCGACGGCGGTGGCCAGATCGTGGCCGAATGGTTTTTCGATGACCACCCGGCGCCATTTTCCATTCACTTCATCGGTGAGGCCGGCGAGACCGAGCTGTTTTACGACGATGGGGAAAAAGGTAGGGCTGGTCGCCAGATAAAAAATGCAATTGCCCTGGGTGTCCTGCTCTTTTTCCACTTCAGCCAGCAGCGCTTCGAGTTTCTGAAAAAGTTTGGGATCCTGAAAATCGCCGGACATGTAGTACAGGCGTTTGGCGAACCAATCCCAGGTTTCGCGGTCCAGTTCGGAGATGGTGTACTCCCCGGCTTCGGGCGCCATGCGCGTGCGAAATTCATCGATGGAATATTCTTCGCGGGAGACGCCGACGATGGCGAATTGATCGGGGAGCAGCCGGCTTCTGGCCAGGTTATAGAGCGCGGGGATGAGCTTGCGTTTGGTTAAATCGCCGGCGGCGCCAAAAATCACCATGACGCACGGTGGCGCGGGCCGGCCTTGAGCGCCCAACAGCAAGTCGGCTGAATCGAACGTTCCCATTAATCCTGTACCCGGCTAGACAAGCGCGGAAAAACCCCCAAAGAGTTGTCCTTCGGGGGCTGAAGCCCACTGAAAACGAGGCTTTATTGTCGGAGCTAAAACTCCGACCCCCTAAAAGCAGCTTTTTCCGCTACCTGTAGCGCCGTGGTGTGAGGCGATTATGCCAGCGCTTTCTGAATCGCGTCCTGCAAAGTTTTCAGTCCAGCAGCCAGATCGGCGCCGAGATGCAGGCGTAAGGCGCGGCGATTACGATCCGCGAGCACCTGGAAATCGCCGCGAGCCTGCGCCGCCTTCACGATGCCGAACGTGTATTTCTGCCCGGGCACGGCCAGGTCGGCCGCATCGTCGCAAGTAATCTGCAGGAAGACGCCGGAATTCGGGCCGCCTTTGTAGGCCTGTCCGGTCGAATGCAAAAACCGGGGGCCGAAACCGAGGCAGGTCGCGACTTTCTTCTGGTCGCGAATCGAGTGTCGGACGGTTTGCAGCTGGGCTTGATGCGCGTCGTTGCGTTCGATGTAGGCCAGCAGGCCGAGATAATCTCCGGCCTTCAAACGATTCAGATGCGCTTTCAAGTATCCGACCAGACTGGCATCGCCGCCGACGGCCTGCTTCAGCGCGTCGGTATTTTTGGGGTCGGTGAAAAGTTTGACGCCATTGCCTTCAAAGAAAGGCGACTCGGCGGGAAGCGAGCCGACCTTTTCGTATTGGTCGGTCAGCTTGCGGGTTTCGATCTTGCTGGCTTCGACGTCGGGCTGGTTGAAGGCGTCTATGCCGATGATCGAGCAGGCGACCGCAATCGCAATCTCCCAGCGGAAGAACTCCTGGCCCAGATCGTATTTATCGGCGACGCCAATGCGCACCACCGGCTGTCCGGCCTTTTCCAGCGCGTCGACATCCGCGTCCAGCTTGGCGTCGGAGCTGCCGTCAAGGCGCACGTAGACGAAGACTCGATCGTTGCCATATACACCGGACGCGCCAATCGCTTCGCGGTCCACCGGGATCAGGCCCTTGCCTTCTTTTCCGGAAGATTCGGCGATGAGCTGCTCGAGCCAGGCGCCGAGATCGGAAATTCCGGCCGAAGTGAACAGAGTCACTTTGTCGCGGCCCAGTTTTTGTCCGGTGCCGAGAATCGCGCCCAGGATCGCGCCGGGATTTTTGTCCGCGGCGACGGCTGCGCCGCAGCCCATGACCATTTCTTCGGCGCGTTCGAGAAATTTCGCGATGCCCACGCCCTGAATCGCGGCGGGCACCATGCCGAAATTCGAAAGCGCGGAATAGCGGCCGCCAATGGTGGGCACGCCGTAGAAAATATTGCGGAAGTGGTCGGCCTCGGCGACTTTCTGCATGTGCGAGCCGGGATCGGTGGTGGCGATGAAGCGCTTTCCGGCTTCCGCGGCACCGACCGCTTTGGTGACTAGATCGTAGAAAAATTGCTTGAAGATATTCGGCTCGAGCGTGCTGCCGGATTTGCTGGCCACGATGAAGATCGTCTTATTGATGTCGATATTCTTTTCGATGGTGCGGATCTGCGCCGGATCGGTCGAATCCAGCACGTGCATCTGCGGACGTCCCGGCTCGTGCCCGTAGGTCTTGGCGAAAACTTCGACGCACAGACTGGAACCGCCCATGCCCAGCAGGACGCAATGGGTGAATCCGGCTTTCTCGATGTCCGCGGCGACTTTTTTCAGTTTGTCGTGCTGGGCGATCTGTTCGGCGACAATGGTGAGCCAGCCGAGCCATTTGCTTTCGTCGGTGTTGGTCCAAAGCGAAGCGTCTTTGGCCCACAGACGTTTCACTTTGTCGTTTTTCTTCCAGTCTTCGATGTTCGCGGCGACGGCCTTGGCAAACTCGTCCGGCAGCTTGTAAGTGAGCGTATTCATTATTTCTTTACCGCCGATGCCGCGTTGGTGTGTTGCGCCACGGCCGCGAGCAAGGTGTCAAAGGCGGAGGAGAATTGCTTCACGCCGTCATCGGTCAGCTTATCCGTTGCGGCCTTCATCGAAATTCCAGCTTTTTCCAGTCCTTGCATGGTCTGGTGTGCGGCCTCGACGTTTTCTTCCAGGCTGTTGCGCGGCTTGCCGTGGTCGCGGAACGCGTCGTAGGTCGCGGGAGGAATGGTGTCGACGGTGTCCTTGCCGATCAGTTCTTCCACATAGTAAATGTCGCTGTACGCGGGATTCTTGGTGCTGGTGCTGGCCCACAGCACGCGCTGGGTCTGCGCGCCTTTGGCGGCCAGCGCATCCCACTTGGGGCCGCTGAAAATCTGCTTGTAGCGTTGGTAGGTCAACTTTCCGTTGGCGATGGCAACTTTGCCGAGTAGATTCTTCAGCGCCGCGACATCCGCCGGATTGGTGGTGGTTTTGATTTTCGCCTCGATCTCGCCGTCGACCAAAGTATCGATGCGGCTGATGAAGAAACTGGCCACGCTGGCTACGCGGCTGGGATCGCCGCCACCTTTCACGAATTGTTCCAGGCCCGCGACGTAGGCTTCGGCGACGCGCACGTACACATCAAAAGCGAAGAGCAGCGTCACGTTAACATTGATGCCTTCGCTGATCAGCTGTTGAAACGCCGGAATGCCTTCGGGCGTGCCAGGAACCTTGATCATCACGTTCGGGCGCGCGACGGTTTTCCATAACCGGCGCGCTTCGGCCAGCGTTTCCTGGGTCTTGTGCGCGAGGTACGGCGAAACTTCCAGGCTGACGTAGCCATCGCGGAATTTCGATTGGTCGTAGACCGGGCGGAAAATGTCCGCGGCGTCTTGAATGTCTTTGATCGCGAGTTGCTCATAGCGCCCGGCCGCGTCGAGATCCTTGCGCGATTCGAGGCCCTTCAGTGTTTCGGCGTAGAGCGTGCTGCCGGTGATGGCCTTTTCGAAGATCGACGGATTGGAAGTCATGCCGCGCAGGCCGTCATTTTCGATCAGGCGCTTCAGTTCGCCGGTGGTCAGCAGGTCGCGGCGAATATAGTCCAGCCAGACCGACTGGCCGAAATTGAGCAGCGTCTTCAGCGGATTCTGGGTGGTGTTGCCCTGGTTCGATGCGGGGTTGGTATTGACTGTGGTGCTCATGGTGAAGCCTCCTTCGAAAATTGCAGGCGATCCCTGGCCGTAAAGAGCGATGAACCGTGATTCTACATCAGGATGACCCGGGCTGATATGAATGGCCAGTTATTTCGGCAGCGATGGCGCGACCACGCATTAGAATAGCCTAACCCGCTGTTAGAGTCGTCTTACCGGTGGCTGGGTGCAGAATATTTCAAATTGTCTTGACGCCCCCGCGTGAACGGATACTCTTCGCCTATGAAATCGTCACGCCGCAAAACCCGAGCCAAACGCGCGTTGCCCGACGCCGCCGGCCCTGAGCAAATTCTGGAGCTTTTCGCCAACGATTTGGCAATCCGGATCGTGCAAGTGCTGGACCGCGCTCCAAAGTTGTACGACGAACTTCGGCATGAGTTCAAATCGGCGCCACAATCCAGCTTCGGCCAGACGATGCGCGACCTGCAGGAGGCCGGACTGGTGTGGCGCAAGGCGTATCCCACCTCGGCTGCGCGCGTGGAATATTCGCTGACTTCGCTGGGGAAAAGCTTTATCGAACCGCTGCAAGTCTTCTGCGAGTGGGCCTATGTGCATGAACGTGAGTTGACCGCCGTGGCCGCGCGGCGGGCCAAGCAATCCAAACCCTCCGAGACGAGGAAACGCCCGCGAAGCAAAAGGCAACGTTAGAATTTCAATATTTGAATGGGCGGGACTTTAGCGCGAGTTGCTGAACCGGAGACTGCGGAGCGGGCCGTACACGAATCGAGTTAAGCCGGAAACGCCAGCCAGAAATTTTCCTAAGACCGTTTGCGAAAACGATTGCAGATCGATGTGCCGCTTTCCGCGGTGAATGCGGATGGCCCGGCCCAGGAATTCCTTGGCAGACACCGGCGCGTCGGGCCGGTCCAGAGCATCGCCCTTCACTACCAGCAGGGTCACGTCTCCACCTAAACCCGGGCGGGTGATGCGGCGAATGACCCGATGGATGAACAAGCGGTTGGCGCGTTCATACAGAATTACGTCGCCTGAATTGATTTGGGAAAAATCGTAACGGCGGATGAAAGCCTGATCGCCCGGACGGATCCACGGAAACATACTGGTCGCGACGACGCGGATCGTCGCCGAGCCGCCGACGCGAACTTTGTCGGCCACCGACTCCTGGGCCGACGGAGCGGTTCCGCGCCGCGCTTCGTGGTCGATTGGATATGGTGAGAGTGCGGAGGCTGCGCTCACGAGAATTGGATGATCCTTATTTGAGCTGGATGCAAATCAATTTCATTATCGAAAGTCTAAAGCGGCCAATCGTAGCCCTTTTCGGTCAGCAGACCCACGAAGAAATTTTAGGTTGTGCTGCAAGTGAGAACACTGGGCGGGCCGATTTGTTGCAGACGAATAATGCCTAAGTGCTGGGCTTGGTCGCGGGGCGGCGTGCCCATCCGTATTTGCGCAGCAGGCGTAAGGGGCGCAGGGCGATGTACAGCGGCGCGAGGGCTTTGGGCAGCCGCAGCATGACCCAGTCCTCTTCGGCGGGGACGACGGATAGCCGCAGCGCGTAGCGCCAGCCCGTGGCGAAGCCCGGGAGCATGCGGCGGCGATAACTCAACCGGCCGGCGGCGTCGAGCGTCTGGAATTTCCGGCGCAGGTGCCGCCGCATGATTTCCGTGGCCAGGCCGCTGGCGATTTTGTCGGCCTCAACGGCCTTGGCAATTGCTGGCGGCAAAGGCGCATCGAGAACAGTCGCGGCTAGAGTCAGACCGAGGCGCAGGATCCGTGTGGCATGCAGTGCCTCCGCGACCTGAAAAGTTTTGTCCCAATCCAGCGCCGGGCACCCCTGAATCAATTCCGATACGTCGGCCATCCAGGAGAACCGTTCCCAAAAATCCTTGGAGCCGTGGATGCAGAGCATCGGCAGCAAATATTCGGGTGCGAAGGTTGGCACCTCGCGGCCCGCGACGTTTACCTGAATTGTATTCCGGAAGAATTCGTCGAGGTTCGGCGGGATGGGATAGTGGCGCAGGGTGAGCTCGGTGTGCAGCTCGATCATGGCGCGGCGTTCGATGTCGCGATAGTTATATTCGCCCGGGACCAGCGCCGCGGAAGCTCCGGGCGAAAGAATCCAATCGAACTTTGGTTTGTAGCCCATACCGACGATGACTTCGTGCGCGCCGGACAGATCGCGTTGGCGCAGAACGATATCTACGTCTTCGAATTCGCGCAGGGCCACGTCGCCGTAAATCTGCGCGGCGAGGACCGGACCCTTGTACGAAGCAGCTTCGATCCCCTTTTCGCGGAATAATTCGAAAGTGCGAATGAGCTGGCCGGTGAGATACAGATTCCTGATGGTATTGGCGCGGCAGGTTTTGTTCAGCAGTTCAGCGGAAGCCGGCGGGAGAGCGGCGGGCGCGAATTCCGCCAGGTGTTTGGCCAGGAGAGGAGTGAGTGAATTTTCTTCGGCCTCGTAGAGGACATAATCCCAGTCGAGCGACTGGGCGGCGATTTCGCGAATGCGCTGGGCGATAGCCGCCGAAACCCGGGTCCGCGCACAACAGATGAGCAGTTGTTTTTCGCGATTGATTGAATTTTCGTTGGCGGAATTCATCCATTCGCCATCGATCCGGAATGCCGCAGGATCGACGCTCGGCGATGAGAAATTCTACGCCATGTTCAGGCGGCCGGAAAGCTGGCATGCCTTGGTGCGGATGCACTTTGCACCCGGCGCGAACTACGCAGCGAGCGGCAAACGGAATGGCCCTTCCATTTCCACCTTGCGGCCAATCCGCAACAGGCGCGCCCGAAAATCTTGCCAATCCAGGCCAGCCGCGGAGCAGACCAGCTCGAAATCCGTGTCGTTGTTGAACAAGAAATGCTGAGCTTCGCGGCGCGCCCGCAAGCTACCGGTGCGCCAGTCTTCCACGGCGTTGACGATCACCGCGGTCCACAACCGGCGTTCAGAAATGAACTCTTCGGTTACCGCGTTGTACGACTCGGTCTGGCCCTGCGCGTTCGTGCCCATTTTCGCTTGCCCCCTGATTCGCTCGGCTCGTCCAGCCGCTGCGTTTGCTCCGCCTACCACCGCGACTGGCGACTGAAATGCACTCCGGGAGCCAAATCAACGCGCGGAAGGTGCAAACGGGTTGGCGGCAAGAGATTGCAACAATTGGGCTTCTATTTTTAGCAAGTTGCGTCAGATGGAGGATCCTTCGATCGGTTGTCCCGATGAGGCGCACCCGTACCGCTAAGGAACAACTCCGATGCGATTCGTAGTGGACGAGAAAGGCTAGTTCAGCGATTTATTGCCGAGGATTTCGCGCAGCTTCAACGCCAGCGCATTCAAGGTGAAAGGCTTTTGCAGCAGGACCGCATCTGATTCGAGTATCCCGTGATGGACCACGGCCTGGTCGGTATAACCCGACATGTAAAGCACGCGAATATCCGGGCGCACCGCCTGGACCCGCTGAGAAAGCTCCCGGCCACTGATTCCGGGCATGACTACGTCGGTCATCAACAGATGAATCTGGCCATCGTGCATCGCCGCCAATTCCAGCGCGGCATGACCATTTTCGGCTTCGATCACGCTGTAGCCGATCATCTGCAAGTATTCGCGGGCCAATTCGCGCACGCCTTTTTCGTCTTCGACCAGAAGCACGGTTTCCGAGCCACGCGGATTGGCGCTGACGTTCGCGGGGAATTCAATTCGGGGCAACGCGGCGTCTTCCTCGAGGCGCGGCAGATAAACCTTGAAGCTGGTACCGCGGCCGGGTTCGCTGTAAACCCAAACATATCCGCCGCTCTGTTTCACGATTCCGTAAACGGTGGCCAGACCCAGCCCGGTGCCTTTGCCTTTTTCCTTGGTGGTAAAAAACGGCTCGAAAATGTGCGCCTGGGTTTCGGCATCCATGCCGCAGCCGTTGTCGGTGACCGCCAGCATCACGTATTTGCCCGGAGACAGCACAGCCGGCGGGTGCGCAAAACTGGCGTCGAGTTCGGCGTTAGCGGTTTCGATGGTCAGGCGGCCGCCCCCCGGCATAGCGTCGCGGGCGTTGACGGCCAGATTCAGAATCACCTGTTCGATTTGGCTGCGATCCGCTTTGACCAATCCCAGATCCGGCGCGCTGGTGGTCTCCAGCTGGACGTCCTCGCCGATCAGCCGGCGCAATATTTTTTCCATGTCGGCGACGACGGCGTGCACATTCAAAACTTTCGGCGCCAACATCTGCTTACGGCTGAAGGCTAGGAGTTGCCGGGTCAGCGAGGTCGCCCGCTGCGAGGCGGTCTGAATCTGCTCGGCGTTCCGCCGCAGCGAATCGCCCTGCGGCAAACGTTCGGCCAACAAATCCGCGTAGCCCTGGATGACCATTAAAAGATTATTGAAATCGTGGGCGATTCCGCCGGCCAGGCGGCCGACTGCTTCCATTTTTTGCGCCTGGCGCAGCTGTTCTTCCAACTGTTTGCGGTCGGTGATGTCCAGCGCCATGCAGATCGCGCCTTGCAATTCGCCGTCGCGGCTGCGCAGCGGTTCGACGTGGCAGGTGTACGAGCCGCCCTTCCATTCGGAATGGAAGGTCATGGCCTCGCCGGCGATGGCGCGGCGGTGCGCCGCGATGGGCAGGAAAGTCGAATCGGTCGTGCCGAAATATTCGAAAAGCGAAAGACCGCCGGCGAAGTTGGGTTTCAGACCCAAGCGCGCCAGGCCGGCCCCAACCGCCGAGGTGAAGCAGAGATTCTTGTCGACGGTCCAAAGTGCTGCTGGCAATTGTTCGACCAGCACGCGCAACCGCGCTTCGCTCTCGCGGATTTTTTCTTCGGCGCGTTTGCGTTCGATGGCCAGCGCGATTTGGCCGCCGACCGAGCCGAGGAATTCCAGGTCGCGTTCGGTGTAGGCATTTTCGTTTTCGTAATGCTGAACCACCAGCACGCCGATGGTCGCGGCGGGAGTCTGCAACGGAACACCGAGCCAGGACGGTGAAGGAGTTCCGACCAGTTCCACTTCTCCCTGCGCGGTCAGCTGGTCGAATACGCCCTGAGGGATGAGCATCGCGCAGCCGGTGCGGTACACGTGCGCGGTGCAACTGCGGCCCACTTGCTGCGGAGGAGGAGCCTGGTCGAATTGGTCCACAAAAAACGGGAAATGAAACATTTCCGAGGACGGTTCGTAGAGTGCGATGAAGCAATTCTCGGCGTACAGCACTTTCTTCAGCGCCTGGTGAATCAGATACAGCAGGTCGTCAAGATTGTCGGTGACGTTCACGCTGCGAATAATTTCGAAGGTCACCTGCCGCTCGACTTCGGCGCGCTTCAGGTCGGTGATGTCCTCCATGGTGCCCTCATAGGCGATCACTTTCCCCGCCGCGTCGCGCACCACGCGCGCATTTTCCGAAACCCAGATCTTGTGGCCATCTTTGCGGCGCAGTTGGTATTCGAAGCGCTCGACCGCTCCGTCCGCTTTCATGTGCCGGGTAAATTCCAAGCGCGCTTGCGGGTCGGCGTAGAAATCGGCGCTGACGTCGCTGCCGCTGGCAATCATTTCCTGCGGCGACGCGTAACCGCACATGCGGGCCAGTGCCGGGTTCACGCTCAGCAGCCGGCCGTCCACCGAAGCCTGAAAAATCCCTTCGACCGCGTTTTCGAATAAAAGCCGGAGGCGCTCTTCCGCTTCCCGGCGCGCCAGGGCGGCGGCGTTCCGTTCGGTGATGTCTTCGTACATCGCAAAACTGCCGGTGCACTGGCCGTTAACGATCAGCGGCACGGCGACGATCTGGACGTCGACGAGAGTTCCATCGCTGCGTTGCCGGCGGGAATTGGCGCGCACGGTTTCGCCCGACGAAGCACGCATACTGAAAGCCAGCGCTTCGGCTCGCAATTCCTCCGGAGCCAGCAATGCGTCCAGGTACTGCCCGATGATTTCAGCTTGCAGATACTTAAAGGTTTTTTGAAAAGCGGGATTGCACATCCGGATGCGGCGTTCCAGGTCCATCACCACAATGGCGATGGGATTGTTCTCCATGATCGCGCGCAGCGAGGCGGTTTGTTCCGCGATCTGCCGCTCGGTCGCGAGCCGCGCGGTGATGTCCACCGCGGACACCAAAACCGCATTGCGCTCGCCGAAGCCGATGCCCTGCGAGGTGATCTCAACGTCGAAAATTTCCCCGTTCTTGCGGCGATGCTTCCATACGCCCAGCATCGAAACCGCCAGGGAGTTTTGGCGGAGTACTTTCATCAGCCGCGGCAGGTCTTCGGGCGGACGAATGTCCGAAACTTTCAACCGCAGGAATTCTTCGCGGGAGTATCCGTAGTTTCTAATCGCGGCGTCGTTGACGTCGAGATATTCGAGCGTGTCGCGATCGAAAACGAACATCGGATGGGGATGGCTGGAAAAAAGCAGGCGAAAATTAGCGTTGGTGTGCAACGAAAGCGGGCTAAGGGCATCTGCGGCAATCGTAGCCGATCCGCCGGCGTCGCCATTTCCGGCGGGCGATACGCGCACAGAATCGTCTCCATCCGTCAGTAGCGTGGCGGCATTTTTCGACATAGCCCAAGGATCCGGGAGCGCTTCGCCCGGAGGAGTTCCCCCAACACTCTAGGTATAGAGGTAAGTAATTTGTGCGCCAATGGTACGTTCGTACCAAAGCCGAACATTCAGTGACACTTACGAACATCGCAGGTTTCGGGCGGGGGCACTGGCAGGGAAAGAACGGGTGAAGGATTCTGGCAGCGAAAACGCCGCCCAAGCCGGCCACCCGTCCTGCAATCGTAGAGGTTGCGACAACCAAGCAGGTTCGTTTGTTTACTTTTTCGGGCGCGATTCTGGGGGGACCAGCTTGTTGGCGCGATAGTAAGCGACCAGCAAGCCGTAGTGCTCGCCCATGTGTTCGGTGTAGCCGATCCAGTAGTCGAGATGCTTCAGAACGCCGGCGTCGCCTTCTTTTTGAATTTCGGCTGCGCCATCCTCGATCGACTTTTTCAAGAACGCAACGACTTCCGCCTTGGTCTTATATTCGGCTACGGGTGGATCGTTGCGTCCGTCGCCGACCTTCGCGCCGGTCACATTCTTCAGCAGGTCGTAGTTTGATCCGGCAATGTGCAGCAGCACTTGCTGGAAGCTGCGCGTTTCGGGCGTCAGTTTGTAGTCATATTTATCGGCGGGCCAATCTTCGGCCATGGTGACCAGGCGCTTGCCGATATCGTTCCAGTTTTCGAGCAGGGCCTGGGAGGGAGTCTTCGCGGCTTGCTGGGCGTGGACCGTACCAGCAAAAGCACCAGCGAAAAGCAGCGCCGCCAAAACGAGCGTAGTGTGGAACATTCGTGTCATGAACCAATCTCCTTCGTGGATGGCCCTCGCTTGCGCCCCAAGGCCGCGGCTAGCCTACTCAGGTTTGGAACTCAAGTCCAGCGCGAGAGTTTCGTGCGCGGCAAAATCACGCCCGGACAAAAACTCTGTTGTTTGGCGTTCCACGGAGCGTCCGGTAAGATAAACACGGTATTCAGGTCTGCCACACGAATCGCTATCGTCTAGCTCCATGGACAAACCAAAGTCAAAATCTGAAATCGCGGCGCCTCCAGCCCAAAATCCACTGGCGCGCGAGCTTGAGCTGATCGCCAGAGGCGAACACTCCGATCCGTTCGGCGTGTTGGGGCCGCATTGGATTGGCGATCAGGGCAAAAAATCGCTGGCGATTCGATTCTTCCGGCCGGGCGCGGTGCAGGGTGCGGTAATTTGGGGGAAGCCGGCAGCGACTTATCTCGCATTGCAGATTCATCCCGACGGCGTATTTGAAGTGGTGCTGCCGGAGGCCAAAACGGGCTTGACCGCGGATCAGCCGGTGAAACCCGAGGCCTACCGGCTGAGATTAACCTTTCCCGATGGCCATCGCTTGGAAACGATTGACGCCTACGCTTTTCCCCCGGTGCTCACGGACTACGACCTCTATCTTTTTGGTGAAGGCACCCATTATCTGAAGTACGAAAAACTCGGCGCGCATGTCCGCGAAGTCGACGGCGTCAGCGGCGTCCATTTCGCGGTGTGGGCGCCGAACGCGAAGCGCGTCAGCGTCGTCGGAGATTTCAATCTCTGGGACGGCCGGGTGCACGCCATGCGCGGGCGCGGCACCAGCGGGATCTGGGAGATTTTTGTCCCGACGCTGAAAGACGGCGAGGTTTATAAATTCGAAATTCTTTCCCGGATGGGCAATCAGGTCGGACTCAAATCCGACCCTTACGGTTTTTCCGGCGAGCTTCGGCCCAAGAATGCGTCCATCGTTCGCAGCATCGACGGTTACGAATGGAAGGACAAAACCTGGATTGACGCGCGTACCACGCGCGACTGGCTGCATTCGCCGCTTTCCATCTATGAACTCCACGCCGGTGCCTGGCGGCGGAATGCCGCCGAAGGAAATCGCTGGCTGACTTACCGCGAACTGGCCGCGGAACTAATCCCTTACGTCAAGCAGATGGGCTACACGCATATCGAGCTGTTGCCGATCATGGAGCATCCGCTCGATCTGTCCTGGGGCTACCAGACCGTCGGTTATTTCGCGGTGACCAGCCGCTATGGAACTCCCACCGATTTTATGTATTTCGTCGACCGCTGCCATCAGGAAGGCATCGGCGTGCTGCTCGATTGGACGCCGGCGCATTTTCCGCGCGACGCGCACGGCTTGGGATACTTCGACGGAACTCATCTCTATGAGCACGCGGACCCGCGAAAAGGCGAGCAGCCGGACTGGGGCACGTTTGTCTTCAACTACGGGCGCAACGAAGTTCAAAACTTTCTCATTTCGAACGCGCTGTTCTGGATCGACAAATATCATCTCGATGGCCTGCGCGTCGATGCGGTCGCGTCGATGCTCTATCTCGACTATTCGCGTAAACCCGGCGAGTGGGTTCCGAACCAGTTCGGCGGACGTGAAAATTTGGAAGCCATCGCCTTTCTGAAGCACATGAACGAAGTGCTGCACACCCGCCATCCCGGCGCGCTGACCATCGCAGAAGAATCCACCTCGTGGCCGGCGGTTTCACGGCCGACCTATGTCGGCGGCCTGGGGTTCGACCTGAAGTGGAATATGGGCTGGATGAACGACACGCTGAAGTATTTCGCGTTCGATCCGCTCTACCGGCAGTATCACCACAACGAACTGACTTTCTCGATGATCTATGCGTTTCATGAGAATTTTGTGCTGCCGCTCTCGCATGATGAAGTGGTCCACGGCAAGCGCACCTTGCTGGAAAAAATGCCGGGCGACAACTGGCAGAAGTTTGCAAACCTGCGTTTGCTTTTCGGCTACATGTACGCGCACCCCGGCAAGAAACTGCTGTTCATGGGCGGCGAGCTGGCCCAGCGCGACGAATTCTGGGAAGAAGGCAGCGTGGATTGGTCGCTGGAAAATTCTCCGCCACACCGCGGGGTGCAGCGCCTCGTCAATGATCTGAATCATCTGCACACCAGCGAGCCGGCCCTGTTCCAAGTCGATTTCGAATGGTCGGGATTCGAATGGATCGACGCGAACGACGCGACCGGCAGCATTCTTTCGTTCATCAGGCGCGCCAAAAATCCTGACGATTTTGTGGTGGTGATCTGCAATTTCACGCCGGTAGTGCGCGGCGACTACCGGGTCGGGGTCCCCACTGCGGGCTACTATCGCGAAATTCTGAACAGCGACTCGGCTTATTACGAAGGCAGCGACGCCGGCAATTCCGGCGGGGTCCGGGCCGAGCCCATCCCCTGGCACGGCCGCCCGTGGTCCATCAAGATGAAAGTCCCGCCGCTGGCAGCGGTGTATTTCAAACCGCAACGCGACTAGCAAGCCGCGCCCACCTCGAACCGAATTCCCGAAATTTCACTATCTCTCAGGGAACTTTCCCTACGAGCCCTCCGTATCTAGGGGCAGGAAGAGCGTCGGAGGCTTCCCCAAAATGAGAAAAGCAACTCAGCTGGCGGGAGCGCTGTGTTTGTTGGTGGCATCGGTGAGCGGAATGGCCGCAAGCGTATTAGCTGCGCCGCCGCCGGAGCGCTATTTGCATGTGAAAGTCGAAGACGCCAAGGAGGGCGAGAGCGTCAACGTGAATCTGCCGCTGTCGATCGCCGAAAAGATCTTGCCAACCGTGAATAAGGGAGAATTGCGCGACGGCCACGTGACCATCAATAAGTCGGACCTGGACGGAATTGACGTGAAGGGTTTGCTCGACGCCATCCGCACCGCGCCGGACAACGAATTTGTAACCGTGAAGCAGAAGGACGAGGACGTCCGCATCGCCAAGTCGAACGGCAACCTGATTGTGCACGTGCGCAGCACCGGCCAGGAAAAGCAAAACGTCGACATCACCATTCCGCTGAAAGTAGTCGATGCGCTGTTTTCCACCGCCAAAGACAACGAACTCAATATCGTGGCCGCGCTGCATGAACTCAGCGACGCCGGCGACGCTCTGCTGGTCACGGTGCAGGACGCTTCGCAGCATGTGCGCGTGTGGGTGGATTCCAAGAGCAGCTCGGACTAATTCGGGCTAATTCGGGTTAATTCAGGTCGGGCACAGGAGGAGAGCCGATGGTACTTCTAGGAAAAATTGCATTGGGCATTACCGGGACCATGCTGGCGGGTGTGGGAGCGATTTGCAGCCAGGGCATGATCGAGGTCAACGTGGTGGAACGGCAGCCGGAAGTTCATCACGTTTACGTCATCGCGCCGGCGATGCTGGTGCCCATCGTGACGCATTTCATTCCGCGGCACGATTTGGGCGACGCGTCGCAACAGCTGCGGCCGTACATGCCGACGATTCGCGCGGCGCTGGATCAATTGCAGGAGACCGAGGATTTCGTGATGGTCGACGTGAAGGATCGCAAGCAGCACGTCGAAGTGCAAAAAATCGGCGGCTCGCTGGTGATCGACGTCAAAGACGAGAACGAAACCGTGCACGTCGAAACGCCGGTGCGGATGATTTCCAGCACGCTGGAACAGCTCGCGGACAAGGAGTCGGCCACAGCCGACTAGTTTTGTACCGTTCCTCTGACCTGCGAGCGTCTCAAGGCCCCTTGCGGCGCTCGCAGCGACGAGGACCGGTTTGAAGATTTCAGGCGGAAGTTTCTTTCGCCGGTATCCAGTAGACTTCCTGACGCACCGCCAGTTTGTCGAAACCGCAACGCATCAAAATTCCGTTGCCCAGTTCAATCATCTGCGGATGTCCGCATAGATAGCCCGTGGTGTCGGAGATGACCAGATCCCATTTGTCGACATATTTTCGAATTACGTCTTCGACGCGGCCGACTTCCCCGCCCCAATCCGCATCTTCCCAGGGCCGGCTGATCGTCGCCACGTAGGTCAGCCAGGGAACTTCGGCGGCGATACGTTCCAGTTCGTCGCGATAGCCAAACTCCCAGGAACGGCTAGCGCCCTGAATCACATACAAATGCAGATCGCCCGGAAATTTGTTTTCTTTCCAATCCGCGTAGAGCGTCCGGACGTAAGAAACGTAAGGAGCAACACCGGTAACCGTGGAGAGCAGCAAATGGTTGCGGTGGCCGCTTTTCAGATCCAGGGTGAAACGGCCCTTGGCGATGCGGCGCATGAGCACATCCGCCCCGGGTTCGATCGGAAACAACAGCGGCGTCAGTTCCCCTTGCTCCACCAGTTCAAAAAAAAACTCCAATTCCTTTTCGTAGGGCGACGACACCAGCGAATAGGCCCGCTCGATCCGCTTCCCGTCTTTCTCCACGCCCAGGGTCGCGTACTGGCCGGCGACAAATTTGAAGCCTTCGCCGGGATCGACCCGGAATCGCCACAGGTCGTCTGAAAACTTCTCGCGCATCGTGACCCGACCGCGAGTGAACTTTTCTTCATCCGTCCGCATTCTGTCGCCGCCTTTTTATGTATTTCAGGCGAGTATAGTCCCAGTCGGCCCGCGCAAAGCTACAAAAAAGAGCGCCCAAATCGCGGGCGCTCTTGCGCCGATCTTCACGGCCGGGTGAATTCGGTTGGTTCAGTTAGCGCTGGCCGGAAAACGCCATCGGGTTGAACGGCACCGGGGTCCCGGTGATCTTATCCTTCGCGTTCTGCTCCACCTTGATCAGCATCATCGAACTGTCTTTGCCTTGAAACTTCACCATGCCGTACGGCCCGGCGTGGTCCGCGACCCACACGTCGCCCGAACCATCTTTCATTTTATAGTGGGTGGTGTTGAAGGTGCCGGCCGGCGTGGTCACCGATTCCGGGCCCACTTCTTCGGCTAGCTGGCGAATGTCGGCAGGCTGCGGGTCGCGCGCCTGGTTCATCCGCTCCGGCATCTCCATCGGCGGCTTGCCGGGGAGCTGCATGATCGTTTTGGAAGTGACCATGTTCTGGTCGTCGCGCACCGTCAAATTCTTGAAGATCATCGTGCCCATCGAGGTGTCGGCGATGGTGATCTCAAACCAGTAGCCGTCCTTGCCGTTGACCGATTCCTTGCCGACAATCCCCATCTCCATGGTGGTCTTGGTCCCGTCTTTCTTGGTGACTTCGTAAGTGCCGCCGGCGCCGACTACGGGATTCCACACGCCGCGCCACGACGGAGCTTGCGACCGCCCGAACATTTGCGCGGACGCCACCATCGGCAGCAGCAGGCACACGGCAGCAATCACTCCGAACCTCGTCGTTCGATTCATAGGTGCTCCTTTGGAAAGTTTGGAAACGGATTGTGGTGGGATTCAGGCTCTCGGTTGGTTCTGAATTCTGCGCCGCACCCCGGTGAATGATGATCAAAGATCCTGCCCCTGGGTGTCAGCCATTTGCTTCAAGTTGAAACTGGCCCGCAGCCACGCGCCGGAAATCTTCGTGCTGAAGCCGAGCTCCTTCTCGTCCGCGGGAATCGAAGGCTGACCCTCGGCGTCTTTCTTGGGGAAGCTGAAAAGGACTCCGACCACCTTACCCGAGGACCTTTGGAAAGCAACATTCGTCGGGTTGATTTTTTTCTTGTCTTTCTTCAACTCCAGGAACGCCGCGTCCTTGAACTCGTCTTCGGCACGCCCTTCAAAGAACGACATGTCTGATGAGCTGACCACCACCTGGTAGGTATCGGGGTCGGTCGCCACGATTTTGGCGGCGTTGTCCGCGGTCATGGTGCCTTTTAAAACGGCCCGGCGCGCGACCGCTTCCCGGATGGTGCGAGCTGAATACCAAAAAATGTTGTAGGTTTTTGCCGCGGTTCCGGGCGTGGCATTGTCTCCAGCGCCCAGCTGCGGAGCAGCAGGAGCGGCCGAAGCCGTCCGATTGGGCATCGATCCCGGACCGGTCACTCCCGGATTGTAGTCCGGGGTGGCGTCGGCGGCGCTCAGCGCGCCCGGGAGCGATACGTTCAACTTGACCCAAGGCGAGGACTGCAAAACCGCAGCCACATCTTTTTCGTCCCACTGGGTGTAGGGCTTGGTTTTCCAGGGATCTCCGCCGGCATATACTGCGGCGGCGAGCAAAGTCGTCAGCACCGAAAAGCGGAACGATTTACGCATCCAGTCTGGCCCTCTGCAAATTCGAGTCTGCGGGACGAACTAACCGGCTGTTGGGGTAGATGCTACGGCTTTTGACCGCAGGTTCGCAACAGTTCTCTCGGCAGTTCCCGGCGCCGGAAAATTACCCTGGACCAATTCGATCCGGTACATCGGGTTCTCGCGCGATTCGAAGTGGGTTCGCGTTAGCAGTTCGCCGACCAGGCCCACTGCTAAAATTTGTACGCCGAACAGGCACAGCATCATGCCCAAAACCATAAGTGGACCGTGTTCCACGAAGATCGGTTGCTGCCCGAAAACTTTTTTGATCATCAGCCCCAGCAGGATGACGCTGCCGGAGAATAAACCCAGCAGTCCCGGCGGGCCAAAGAAATGCAGGGGGCGGGTCATATAGCGCATCAGGAAGCGAATCGTGATGATGTCGAAGAATACCCGCACGGTGCGCGAAATTCCGTAGTGCGACTTGCCTTCGGGCCGCACGATATTTCGGATGGGCACTTCGACGATTTTCGCGCCGTTCCAGGCAGCGAGTGCCGGAATGAACCGGTGCATCTCGCCGTACAGCGGAACGTCCTTGATCGTCTCGCGGCGATACACCTTAAAGGTGGTACCGAAATCGTGAATGTTCACGCCGGACAGCTTGGCCATCATCCAATTGGCCACCCGCGAAGGCAGCCGCCGCAGGATGTAATTGTCCACCCGCTTCTGGCGCCAGCCGCTAACGATGTCGGAGCCGGTCGTGTCCAACGTCTGCAACATCATCGGGATTTCTCCCGGATCATGCTGCAGGTCTCCATCCATGGAAATGATGATGTCGCCGGAAGCAAAATCAAAACCAGCCGCAAGCGCCGTGGTCTGTCCGTAGTTGCGCTTCAAACGCAGAACCGCCACGCGCGGGTCTTCCTGGGCGATTTTGGTCAACAATTGCGGCGTCGCGTCTGAACTTTGGTCGTCGACGTAGATAAATTCGACCGGCTCGTACTTCCCGGTCATCACTTCGCTGAGCTGGCGGTGCAACTCGACGACGCTTTCCTGCTCGTTGTGGAACGGCACCACCACCGAGAAACGCGGCGGCGCGGCTGTCTGATCACGCATACCGCTAGTTTAACTCCCGATAGCTGATGAAGTGAATCCCTCGTTGCAAGAATGCAGCCCGTACGCCGCCGTCCAGTAGCCCGTCCAATTCATCCTGACGTTGGTGTTGCAGCCGCGAACCGGACGCGGCCAGGTCGGCATCGCAAATTCCGGGATGCAGCATGATTTCGGTGGTGCCTTCTTCGACTGACTCGGCCATCCGGCCTAAAGCGGCGGGACCGAGTTGCCCGGTCATGGCCAGGCCTAAAAAATGGTCGGGGCAGGTAAGTTGATATTTCTCAGCAATCGCTCCGAAGCGCGAGGCCACCACGCGCACCGCTCCGGCGGCGACGATCTGGCCGGAGACCGACGGTACTTCACCGCGACTCGTATCCCAGGAGTCGCGCAGGTTTTCGACTGGTCTTCGTATTTTGGTGATTCCAAATCGTTGCGCAACTTTGCCCACGACTTCCATGACCCAAGGATGCGCATGCGTATGTTTGTGGCTGTCGACGTGGCTGGGCACAATGCCGGCGTTGCGAATTTTCTGGATCTGCGCGGTCAGTTCGCGTTCGATGTCGTCGGTCTTAATCATTCCGGCGGTAACGCGAGCCACGAACAGCGCGAGCGAGTCTGGCAAATTGCCTTCGGAATCGAGCAGTGACGCCACTTCTTCAGGAGCAGCCACGGGTTTTCCGCCAACCAACACCAGGTGGCAGCCGATCCCCAGATTTGGATTCTCCGCCGCTTTTTTTGCGGCGTGGTCGAAGGCCAAACCGTTGGCCATCAACGTCGCGCTGGTCAGAAAGCCTTCGCGATGACCGCGAATAATTCCGTCGTTCACTCCGCGGGTCATGCCAAAGTCATCCGCATTGAGGATTAATTGTTTCATTCGAATCGGGTTAGGCATTGCAGAAACGAATCATAGCACGCGCGAACGAAACGAACTCAGTGGGCGCCCGGACCACCGGTTGGAAATAAATAAAAAAGAATTTCTGTCGCGCGAACCCCAGAAAAAAAATCCGCAAAGCAATTTCCGCACCAATGACAAGCAAAAAATAAAAGTAAATGTGAATGTAGTGTGAAAGTTTTCAACAGTTCTGTTGAAAAGCGTGTGGAAAAGACTTCCGGCGAAGTGAAATCGCTCGCGCGGTGTGGGGCTTGCGCAGATTGCACAATTCTTGTGCAGTTTCTTCCGCGAATATAAAAAATTTGGAGGAACGCTACCGCATCGAGCAGCTGGAAATTATTTTTAAACTTCAGGAAGGAATTTCAGTACCAATGCACCGGCTTGTCGAGTTTTATTTCGATGGGGTCTTGGTCTTTTACGATCTCGTACCACTTGCCGTAACTGTGGACGCCTTTTCCCACCACTTGAATCAGAATTTTGCCCACCGGAACGGCCGGAACCTTGACTGACCCGTCGGCGTTGGTCTTGAACGCCATCTCCGCCAGCTTGTCCTTGCGCAGAAATCCTCCCTCTTCGTTGAAACGGACATAGACGCTGGCGCTGCCGACCGGCTTGCCGTCGAAATTCGTCACTACGATTCGCAGGCGCGTCGAAGTCGGATCGTCGGCAGCCGCGTCCGCCGGTCCGCCGGACTGGGTGCGGGACTTTTCGGAATTGCCCGCGCTGTTTCCCGGCCCACTGCTTGAATTGTCGCTGGAATTACTGCTGGAGGTTCCGCTGGATCCGCTGGACTGCGCGGTACAAACCGTAGCGCAGAGCAATCCCATCGCCATAAGTACGATGACCGAAGAAGACCAACCGAAATGGCGGGGGGGCCTAGGCATTCTCATCACCTCCCTTGTTGTACTCCATTCTTCACGGTCGCTCAAGCTCTGAAGCGGGTCGACCAAGACGTGCCGCTTAGACGTCCGCAAAGGGGCTGCTGAATAATCCCTGCCGATTCCCGGCCCTTGGCGGAATTCCCGCGGTCTGACGTATCATAATGTAGTCGATTCGGCGTGGTTAACGGCCGCCGATGTTACCCGCATACATAAGGCAATCTTCGGAGGCAAGCGAATGGGTTTTTCGACCGATGCAATCCACGTAGGCCAGGAACCGGATCCCCTTACCGGTTCGATCGTCGCACCGATCTATCAGACGTCGACCTACGTCATCGAGCAGATGGGTAAGAGCAGCGGCTACGATTACGCGCGCACCAACCATCCCAATCGAAAAGCTTTGGAGCGCACCGTAGCCAAGCTCGAACGCGGGCACGCCGCCTATGTTTTTTCGTCGGGCATGGCAGCGATCGATTCGGTGTTCCGCCTGCTTCGTCCCGGCGATCATATGGTTCTTTCGCAGGCGGTTTACGGCGGCGTCTACCGCCTGTCGACGCAATTTCTGGTGCAGTTCGGGCTGGAATTCAGTTACGTGGACACCAGCAAGCTCGACGAAGTGGAAGCCGCGGTCAAACCGAACACCAAAATGATTTACCTGGAGACGCCGACCAACCCGACCATGTTTGTCACGGATATCGCGGCGGTCTCGGCGTTCGCGCACGAAAAAAAGATTACCGTCGTGGTCGACAACACTTTCTTAAGTCCTTATTTGCAGCAGCCTTTGGCCTTGGGCGCGGACATGGTGGTGCATTCCATGACCAAATACCTAAACGGCCACAGCGATTGCACCGGCGGCGCGGTGATCGTCAACACCCAGGCGCACGCGGACGCGATTTATTTTCTGCAGCGCTCGGTCGGTGCCGGGCTTGCGCCCATGGATTGCTTCTTGGTTTCTCGCGGAATCAAGACGCTGGCCGTGCGCATGGACCGCCACGACTCCAACGGGATGGCCATAGCAAAGTTTCTGGAAGCGCACAAAAAAGTGAAGCGCACCATTTATCCCGGCCTTAGCTCGCATGCCCAACACGAATTGGCCAAGCGGCAGCAGCGCGGTTTCGGCGGCATGATTTCGTTCGACCTCGGGTCGGTCGAAGCCGCCACGACTCTGCTTAATCACGTGAAGCTCTGTTCGCTGGCCGAAAGTCTCGGCGGAGTGGAAACGCTGATTTCGCATCCGCCTTCGATGACCCATGCCTCCGTGCCCGCCGACGTTCGCGAACGCATCGGGATCACCCCGGGCTTGGTGCGCTTGTCGGTCGGCATCGAAGACGTCGAAGACTTGATCGCTGATCTCGACCAGGCGCTGGCGAAGATCTAAAAGTTGCACTATCATCCGGCGCGCAAAGCAAACGATCGCGACGCGCGATGTGGAGGTCGATTCATGTGGGACTTGGCAGGCGGGGTCGCCGTCGTAACCGGCGCCGGTTCCGGCATCGGACGTGAACTGGCCAGGCAGCTGGCCGCGGAAAAAATGTCGCTGGCCCTGGCCGAAGTGAATGAAGCCACCCTCAAAGAAACCGTTGGCCTGATCGGCAGCGCCAGCGCGCCAATTTCGGCTCACCTCGTCAACGTTGCCGATCCCAAGCAGGTCGAGCAGTTCGCCGCCGAAGTCCTGGCCAAGCATCAACGCGTCACGCTGCTGATCAATAACGCCGGCGTGGCTATGCACGGCACATTTCAAGAGCTCTCCAACGCCGACATGGAATGGCTAATGGGCATCAATTTCTGGGGCATGATTTATGGCGTTCGGAATTTTCTGCCGGCCCTGAAGCAGCAACCGAAGAGCCGTATCGTAAATCTTTCCAGCATTTTTGGAATTATTTCTCCGGCGGGGCAGACGGCCTACTGCGCCAGCAAATTTGCGGTCCGCGGCTTCACCGAAGCGTTGATGCATGAACTCGAGCGGACCTCAGTGGGCGTCACCTGCGTTCATCCCGGAGGCATCAATACTCCCATTTCACGCAATAGCCGGTTGGGCGAGTCCGCCAGCGCCGCCGTGCGCGACGTCAGCGTAGCGCTTTTTGAAAAACGCCTCGCGCGCACTACTCCGGCAACCGCGGCCGCGCGAATCGTGGCCGGCGTGAAGCGCGAGGAGCCGCGCATCTTGATTGGCAAGGACGCGATTCAGCTCGAACGCATGCAACGTCTGTTCCCGGTTCGCTACTGGCAAATCATGATGCGGAATCTGAAGAAGGCCGCGGCGCATGGCGGGTTTCAGACCGCGGCGCAGAAATCGGCGCGCTGACGCCGGCTATTTCGCGCGCACGTTGCTCGTAATCCAATCCAGGTATTCGCGCGAACCATCGGCGATATTGAGGGCAATGATCTCGGGGACTTCGTAGCTGTGTAGTTTTTTGACCAGCGTGCTCACCGCTGAAAATCGCTTCCGCGAAGTCTTGATCAGCAGCAATACTTCATTGGCGGACTCCACTCTTCCCTTCCAGCGGTACATCGAACGCACCGGCACGCCGATTTCCTGCACGCAGGCTGCGAGCCGGCGCTCCACCAGCGCCTGCGCAATCTTCCGCGCCTCTTTTTTTGACCCGCAGGTCACCAGCACCACGATTTTGTCGGTCATGTCCGCTCTTTACTCTTGGGACTCGTTCGTTTCTTGCGTGATTTCAGTCCGCAGCCCGCGATACAATGTGGGCCCGTGACCGAACCAATTATCCATTTCGGAACTTCCGGCTGGCGCGGCGTCATCGCCGATGACTTTACCTTTCCCGGCGTGCGACGCGCGTCCCAGGCCATCGCGGGCCATGTTACCGCCGGAAAAAAGAATCCCACAGTTATCGTTGGGCACGACACGCGATTCTTCTCGCCGGAATTTGCGCGCACCGCCGCCAGCGTGATGCGCGACCACGGCTGCCACATCGTTTTCTGCCCGGACCCCACGCCGACGCCGGTCTTGGCGCATGCCATCATCTATAACAAACTCGAAGGTGGCGTGAACATCACCGCCAGCCACAACCCGGCGGCCTACAACGGTCTGAAATTCTCCGGCCCCGACGGCGGGCCCGCGTTGCCGGAAATCACCAAGGACATCGAAGCCCGGGCGGCGAAGCTTACCGACGATGGCGTGCCGTATCACGACATCAAAGACGACTTCGAGCGGCTCGATCCGAGGCAGCCGTACTTCGAGCAGTTGAAGAAAATGATTCGGTTCGACGTACTGGCCAAGGCCAAGGGGAATTTCGCCTACGACGCCCTGCATGGCTGCGGCGCGGGCTGGCTCGACCGCATTCTAGCCGACCACGGCATGACCGTCGAATCGATACGCACCAAACGCGACGTGCTGTTCGACGGCAGCGGTCCGGATCCTTCGGAAGAAAATCTGGCGCCGCTGAAAAAGCTGGTCCTTGAAAAGAAATCGCTGGCCGGTCTCGCAACCGACGGTGACGCCGACCGCTTCGGCATTCTCGATCGCGACGGCACTTTCATTCAGCCCAACCATATTTTGGGACTGGCCTTCGATTACCTGCTGGAAACGCGCGGCTTGAAACTGGGCGCGTCGCGCAGCGTGGCCACCACGCACTTGATGGATGCCGTCGGCAAGCTGTATGGCGTCAAGGTCTACGAAACGCCAGTCGGTTTCAAATACATCGGCCCGCTGCTCCGCGCTGAAAAAATTATTATCGGCGGCGAAGAAAGCGCCGGCATGACCATCCACGGCCATCTGCCCGAGAAGGACGGCATTCTGGCCTGCCTGCTGGTCGCGGAAATGATCGCGGCGCGGAACGCTTCGCTGAAGGATCAGCTGCAGGATTTGTTCCGCCGCGTCGGCAGTGAATTCTGGCCGGTGCGCAAAAATCTGCACTTGCCCGACGACACCCAGAAAAAACTTCCGGACCGCCTGCGCGAAAGTTTCAACGACTTTGCCGGGCATCGCGTGGCGAAGACCGATCGCACCGACGGCTTGAAACTGATCTTCGACGATGGTTCGTGGATTTTGATGCGCCCGTCCGGCACCGAGCCGGTCGCGCGCATTTATACCGAGGCGTCGACCGAGGCCGCCGCGGAAAAACTGGCAGAGGACGCGCAGAAGTGGATCACCGAGTAAATAATTCGCGGCCGGAGCAGCCGTCGGCGGAGACGCCGCGCGAATCCTTCAGCGAACAACTGCGCTCGTTTTTCCGGCGCAACGCGCTGTGGTTCCTGGTGGTCGCGCTGGCCTGGCTGCTGGTGCAGGATATTTTCGGGGCGCACGGCGTGCTGGCCATGCATCGCTCGCAGATCGAACTGCAGAAGGTGCAGCGCGAAATTGACCAATTAAACAGCGAGAACGAAAAGCTGAAGAATAATGTGAAGGACCTGCAGACCGATCCCACCACCAACGAACGGGCCGCCCGCGAAGACTTGAAGCTGGCCAAGCCGGGCGAATGGGTTTTTAAGACGCACCAGAAACCGGCCGAGCCGCCCCCAGCGCCACCCGCCAACAAACCGTAGTTAGTTCCCGCTTTTCGCTCGCGCGATGGATCGCACCCGCTCCGTGAATTCAGCGCCATGCCGCTTCCAGCGCAAGCGCACCACCGCCAATAAAGTCATTGCCGCCGTGATGATGACGATGCCCAGCGTCGCCCCCGGAATCGTTTGCTGATGTTTGGGCAAAATGGAGAGGTGCCCGTAAACGAAAACGATATGCACCCAATACACCAGCAGCGACGTTTCTCCCAGCCACACCAGCGGCCGGAATTTTGCCGCGCCCCAGCCCCAGCGGCACCACGCGTAGCTGATTGGGAAAAACATCAGCAGCACGCCGAGACGCGCGATAAAAAACGCCGGGCTGGTGTGCCAGTAATCGTACGGCGCGAGATACTGCAACGGCAATTGGTCGACGCCGATCGAGACAAAAAATAGAATCACGCCGAGGACACCCAGCCAGCCGATCGTTTCCGGCACATGCCGGGTGGCCCATTCGTCAAAAACAAAACAGCCCAGCGCCAGCCCGGCGAACGCAAACGCCATCCACGGAAATAGCGGGAACAGCCAGACCTGCGGCACGCCGTAGGTGTGCACGCCGTTGATATAGCTTTCGACATACCACGGGAGCCAGCTCGGGCGCATGGTGGTCCACAGCGCCGGAGTGGCCAGTACAATCGCGGCGCAAATCGCGAGCGATGCGATCGCCGTGGTCCGATGGTCTTTGCAAATCCGCCACAGAATCGCCATCAGGATCAGCGACACGCCGATCGTGTTCAAAATGTCCACGCGCAGCAGGTCAGTCCACACCGCGGTGTGGTAGCCCATCACGAATTCCTGCAGCCGCAGCAGATATCCCAGCCCGACAATTTCAAGTCCGCGCCAGGCCAGCCGGCGCTCCACCTGGTCCGGCGTCGCGCCTTTTTGTTTCATGCGGTCGCTCACCAGCGCGAGCGACGCGCCGGCCAAAAATAAAAACATGGGCGCGGCGATGGTTCCGGTGAATTGCGAAAATTTGTAGAATGACGTTTGCCGCAGAGAATCGGTCAGCCACGAATCGTAGCCGTGCACCTCGAACATCAGCAGGCAGGCGAAGCCCCGCATCCAGTCGATGTAGGCGAACCGTTCCGGTTTTGCGGAATTGGCCATCAATTAGGCGGCCCAAGAATCGCCGAGCGTCCGAACCATTGCAAGTTTTTCCCGGCGGCGAAGTTCTCCGGTAGAATTTCAAAGCGTGCATACCCAATCGAATTTCTGGCGCATGAATCTGCCCACGGCCGCAGCAGTCTGGGCTGTGGTCCTGATCTTCGCGGCTTTTTACGGGATGCACCTGGGGCTAGGCGGGGCCCGGTTCGCGCTGGCGCTGGGCGTAGCCGCCGTGCTTTTTGCTTTCGAGCTATTTCTCGCGGCGCCGCCAGGAATGGAGGCCTGCCGCCGGGGGCTCGGCGAACGCGGCTCCGTGCTTGCTCCGCTGGTTCCGTTGTTTGCGATGCTGGTCTACTCGATCGCGGTCGCCGGCGGCTGGCGCAGCGCACTTATCGGCGCGGCGTACGTCCTGCTGCCGTCGCTGCTGGTCGCGACCAGCGCCGGGAAACCGCCCGGGACTTTCGGCGACTACGCTGCAGTCGCAATTATTTGGCTGCCGGTGGAATTTCGCTGGATGTACGCGGAGTTTCCCTTCCCTGGGCAGTTGACGCATACCCTGACGATTCTGCTGGCGCTCAGCACGGGAGTGGCGGCGTTCGTTCTGCTGCGCCGCATGGACGGCATCGGCTACTCCGTGACCCTGACCAAAAATGACATCTGGACGATTCTGCTGCATTTCGTGGGCTTTGCGCTGATCGCCATTTTGATCGGTACGAGGATCGGTTTTTTGACTTATGACCCGTCGCGCGCCCGCCTGCATCCGATCCCGCTGGCGCTTTCGGTCTTCGGCATTTTGCTTTTTACGGCGTGGCCGGAAGAATTTCTATTTCGCGGCATCCTGCAGAATTTATTTTCGCGGAGCTTCAAGAATCCCTGGGCGGCGCTGGCGCTAGCGTCGCTGATATTCGGCCTGTCCCACATCTTTCACGCGCCATTTCCGAACTGGAAGTACGTATTTCTGGCTACCATCGCGGGGCTTTTTTACGGGCACACCTGGATGAAAACCGGATCGCTGTTCCCGGCCGCCATCGTCCACGCGCTCGTGGACATTCTCTGGCACATTCTGTTTCGCTGAGAAACCTGCGGAAATTGCGAATTGAAGAAAGTTCCGGCGGGACCTAACGAACCACGCCTTCCAGCGGGCTCGACGCCGACGCGTACAATTTCTTCCCGATGCGGCCCGCCAGAAACGCTTTCCGCCCCGCATCCACCGCCGAACCCATGGCCTCGGCCATCAACACCGCGTCCTGCGCTTCGGCGATCGCCGTATTCATCAGCACGCCATCCGCGCCCAGCTCCATCGCCACGGCCGCATCCGACGCCGTACCCACGCCGGCGTCGACGATCAACGGCACTGCGGTAATGCGTTCGCGCAGAATTCGCAGATTGGTCAGGTTCTGAATCCCCATCCCGGAGCCAATCGGCGCGCCCAGCGGCATTACCGCCGCAGCGCCCGCGTCCACCAGCTTGCGCGCCACAATCAAATCGTCATTGGTATACGGCAGCACCACGAATCCTTCTTTCACCAGTATTTTGGTCGCCGCCAACAAACCCTCGGTGTCCGGAAATAAGGTTTGCTGATCGCCGATCACTTCGAGTTTCACCCATTCCGATAATCCCACTTCGCGTCCCAGCCGCGCCGCGCGCACCGCTTCGTCGGCGGTGTAGCAACCGGCCGTGTTCGGCAGAATGAAAAAATTCTTGCGGTCGATGTAGTCCAACAACGACTCTTTGCTTTTATCCGTCAGGTTCACCCGGCGCACCGCCACGGTGACCATGTCCGCGCCGGAGGCTTCGTGCGCCTGGCGCATTTCCTGGAAGCTCCGGTATTTTCCGGTGCCCACGATCAGCCGCGAATTAAACGTGCGTCCCGCAATCACCAGTTGGTCGGCCATGTGCTTCTCCACAATCATCGAGGGACTCTGATTCTAACTCCGCAGCAACCGTCAGAAAATCATCCGCAAACGATCTCAGCTGTGAACTTGCGGGCGAGGATCTTCCACGTCGGCGTACAGCTTGGCGATCACATCTTTGTATCGTTCTTCAATAATCCGCCGCCGCATTTTCAACGTGTGGGTCAACTCGCCGTTGGCGGTAGTGAAATCCTGCTCCAGCACCGCGAACCGTTTCGGCTTCTCGTACTGCGCCAGATTCGCGGTCAGCCGCTCGATTTCCCCGGACAGCAGGTCCCGGACCCAGGAGTCGGTCAGCATCTGCGAAGGCGAAGCGAACTCGCGTCCCTGTTTCTTCGCTTCCATTTGCGCCACCGGCGCGTTCAGCACCACCAGCACCGAGCAGAATTTGCGCTGATCGCCGACTACGATCGCGTTCAGGATGTACGGCGATGTCTTCAGCGAATTTTCGATGGGCGCCGGCGCCACATATTTCCCGCCGGCGGTCTTGATTAGTTCCTTTTTTCGATCGGTGATGATCAGGTAGCCGTCGGCATCGAGCCGCCCAATGTCGCCGGTGGCCAGCCAGCCATCCGGGCTGATCACCGCTTTGGTTGCTTCCGGCTTACCGAAATAACCCTGCATCACGCAGGTGCCTTTAACCAGAATTTCTCCGTCATCCGCGATGCGCACCTGCACGGTGGGAATCGGGCGCCCCACGGTCCCTACCTTGTGATCGTCAGGCCGGTTAGAAGTTACAACCGGAGACGTTTCGGTGAGGCCGTATCCCTGGTAGACCGGAATGCCTACCGACCAGAAGAATTCAGCGAGCGCAGGCGACAGCGGCGCGCCACCCGAAACAAATGTGCGCAGGCGGCCGCCCAGTCCCGCGCGAATTTTCGAAAATACGAGTTTGTCCGCGACCGACCAACGCATTTTCAATCCCGCGGAGGGAGTCTGGTTGTAGGCGCGCCAAGGAACTGAATCGTGGGCAACGCGCAGCGCCCAATCGAAAATCTTCCGTTTCATGCCGTGTTCGCGGCGTCCCTTCTCGATGATTCCACCATAAATCTTCTCGAACAGGCGCGGCACCGCGGCCGCCATCGTCGGATGCACTTCCTGCAGCGCCTGCCCTACCGATTCGATATTTTCCACGTAGGCGATCGTCACGCCTTTGCTGAGGTATCCATAGCCGACCGTGCGCTCATACACGTGGGAGAGCGGCAGGAATTCGAGCCCCAGGTCCCCGGGCTGGACCACGTGGCTGCGCAGCGATTCGATCGAATTCGAACTCAGATTCGCGTGCGTCAACATCACGCCCTTCGGCTCGCCGGTGGTCCCCGAAGTGTAGATCAGCGTCGCGAGTTGATTGCTTTTCACCAGCGCGCAGCGTCGCCGGTATTCGGCCACGTCGGCATCGCCGGCCGATGCGATAAGGCTGTCGTAGTCCAGAATTTCTCCGCGCAGGTCCGCAGGCGGCGCGACGCAGATCAGATGTTCCACCTTGGGCATACGCTCACGCGCCTCGGCGGCTTTGCGCGCTTCCGGTTCGCCGGCGGTAAGGATGACCCGCGGTCCAGCATCGTTCATGATGTACACGAAACGATCCGGCGACTCGTTGAAATAAATCGGCACGCTCGCAGCGCCGAGCCCGGTAATGGCGAAATCGGCGATGTGCCACTCCGGACAATTCGGCGCAAACAATCCCACGCGATCGCCGGTCTTAATCCCGAGTTCGGCAAGGGCTTTCGAAAGTCCAGCGACCCGGCGCAGCATTTCCGGCGAAGAGATGGATTTCCATCCATCCGCGGTGCGATACATTTGTGCTTTGGGATTGGGCCGGTGGTCGATGGCGTCGAGAAAGAGTTCGTTAAGTGAGGGATATTCCATAGGCCCTTCGCAACTCTAACGCATCGCAGGAGGCGCGTGCAACGCGCTTGAGCGCCTCTGCCGCGGGGCGTGGCCCAGTACTTGACCGCATTAACCGACCGCACCGTGTGACCGAATTGGGTGACCACCAGCCGTTTGCGTTAAGATGGCCCCGGAGGAATTCCGATGTCGAAACTCGCCACCGAAGACGCCGCCGGTTATCAGCCGCAGCGCGCCCCGCGCGGTTCCACCATTTCCTGCAAGGGCTGGCAGCAGGAAGCGGCGCTGCGTATGTTGATGAACAACCTCGACCCGGAAGTGGCCGAGAAGCCCGAAGACTTGATCGTCTACGGCGGACGTGGCAAGGCGGCTCGCAACTGGAATTGCTATCAGGCCATCGTCAATTCCCTCCGCTCGCTCGAAAATGACGAAACGCTGCTGGTGCAGTCCGGCAAACCCGTTGGAATTTTTCGCACGCATACCTACGCGCCGCGCGTGCTAATCGCGAATTCGAATCTGGTCGGCCACTGGAGCGACTGGAAAAATTTCGATGAGCTCGATCGCGCGGGTTTGATGATGTACGGCCAGATGACTGCGGGCAGCTGGATTTACATCGGCTCGCAGGGAATTCTGCAGGGGACCTACGAAACGTTTGCAGCCGCGGCGCGCCAGCATTTTGGCGGCGACCTCGCCGGGAAACTGGTGGTCACCGGCGGAATGGGCGGCATGGGCGGAGCCCAGCCACTGGCCGCGACGCTGAATGGCGCGGCTTTCCTCGGCATCGACGTCGATCCCGAACGCATCAAGCGCCGCGTCAAGATGGGTTACTGCGATGTGATGGTCAACGACCTCGACGAAGCGCTGCGCATCCTGAAAAATGCGGTGCGCACCCGCGAAGCCACGTCGGTCGGGTTGGTGGGAAATTGCGCCGACGTGATTCCGGAGCTGGCTCGCCGCGGCATCGTTCCCGATTTGCTGACCGATCAGACCAGCGCGCACGATCCCATCGGTGGTTATATCCCGCAGGGACTCGACGTGGCTCAGGCCGACGAGCTGCGCAAGAAAGATCCGGCGTCGTATGAAAAGCGCTCGCTCGAGTCCATGGCCAAGCACGTGGAAGGAATGCTCGCGCTGCAAAAACTGGGCGCGGTGACTTTCGACTACGGCAACAACATCCGCACGTTCGCGTTTCAGCAGGGCGTGAAAAACGCTTACGATTTTCCGGGATTTGTTCCGGCCTACATTCGCCCGCTCTTCTGCGAAGGCCGCGGGCCATTTCGCTGGGCCGCGCTCTCCGGCGAGCCTTCCGATATTCACAAAACCGATCAGCTGGTGCTCGACATGTTCCCGCACGACGAAATTCTTTCGCGCTGGATCAAGCTGGCGCAGAAACGCGTGCGTTTCCAAGGCCTACCGTCGCGCATCTGCTGGCTCGGGTACGGTGAACGCGATCGCTTCGGCGTCGCGCTCAACGACCTGGTCGCCAAAGGCGAATTGAAAGGTCCGATCGTGATCGGCCGCGATCATCTCGATTGCGGTTCCGTCGCTTCGCCTTACCGCGAAACCGAAAAAATGCTCGACGGCTCCGATGCCGTCGCCGACTGGCCGCTGCTGAACGCCTTGCTCAATACCGCCAGCGGCGCGAGCTGGGTTTCGATTCACAATGGCGGCGGCGTCGGCATTGGCTATTCGCTGCACGCCGGCCAGGTCACCGTCGCCGACGGCAGCAAAGAAATGGGTGAACGCATTCAGCGCGTGCTGACCAATGATCCCGGTATCGGCGTGGCGCGCCACGTGGACGCTGGCTACCCCGAAGCGACGGCCTTCGCCAAAAAGTCTGGCGTAAAAATTCCCATGGCGTAATTCGTCTCTCACGCAATTGCTTCCGCGCCGAGCTGAACGTCGATACAAATTTTCAAGGAGACGAAATGATTGTCGTCACCGGAGCAACCGGAAGAACAGGCGGAGCGGCCGCTAAAGCCCTGCTCGCCGCTGGCCAAAAAGTCCGCGTAGTCGGACGCGACGCGAAAAAGCTCGAGGCTTTTGTACAAAAAGGCGCCGAAGCTTTCGTGGGCAACGTCGAGGATTCTTCGTCCATGACCGAGGCTTTCACCGGCGCGGACGCCGTGTACCTGGTCGTCCCCGAAGATTCGTCGCAGGAAGATCTGCGCGCTCATCAAGAAAAAACTTCAGATTCGTTTGCGGCCGCGGTAGCAGCGGCTCACGTGCCCTATGTCGTCGCCCTCAGCAGCATCGGCGCGCAGCAAGCCGAAGGCACCGGGCCCATCGTCGGGCTGCACAATCTGGAACAAAAATTGAACCGCGTTTCTGGCTTGAACGTCCTTCACCTACGAGCCGCGTATTTCATGGAAAACCTTATCATCAGTATTCCGCCGCTGCGCTCGATGCACATGCTGCCCGGCGGCCTGAAGGGCGATGTGCCGATGCCGTGGATCGCCACCAAAGATATCGGAACGTACGCCGCGAAACGCCTGGCCGCGCGCGACTTTTCGGGCAGTTCGATTCAGGAACTTCACGGCCAGCGGGACATTTCGATGAAAGAAGCTGCCACGGTCGTCGGCGAAGCAATCGGCAAGCCGAAATTGAGTTACATGCAGGTCCCTTTCATGATGTTGGAGCCGGCGTTGGTGCAAATGGGTTTGCCCAAACGCACCGGCGCGCTGCTCATCGAAATGTGGAAAGGCGCCAACGCCGGCCTCATCGTTCCACTCGAGCCGCGCACGGCTGAGAATACGACTCCGACCACGATTGAATCCTTTGTCGTCGAAGATTTCGTCCCGGCCTATCAAAAAGCCGGCGCCTAACACGCGTCCGGCATGCCACTTTGCGCAACACCGGTAGTCTTTCCACCGCCTGGGCGTTAGTATCGCTGCGGCGTGCCCGACTGGCTCATCACCGGCTGTTCCCAGCTGCTCACCTTGCGCGGCGCAGTTCCCCGCCGCGGCAAAGCGCTCAATGATCTGGCCATCATTCGCGATGGCGCGATTCTGGTTCACGAAGACCGCATCTCGGCGGTCGGCCCGCGCCGCCGCCTCGAAAAACTTCCCGCCGCGCGCAAAGCCGAGAAGCTCGACCTTAAAGGCAAAGTGGTTTTGCCCGGCTTCGTCGATTCCCACACCCATCTGATTTTCCCGCGCAGCCGGGCCCACGAATACGAAGACCGCATCGCCGGCGCCACCTACGAACAAATCGCCAGGACAGGCGGCGGCATTCGCTCCACCGTGAAGCACTGCCGCAGCGCCTCGGCCGACGCACTGAAATCGCGCGCCATCGATAATCTGCGAATCTTCGCCGCGCATGGCACCACCACCATCGAATCCAAATCCGGTTATGGCCTCGACTGGAAGAGCGAGCTAAAAATTCTGCTGTTGCTTGCGTCCCTGCATCAGGAAAATCCCATCGATATTTACCGCACGTTTCTTGGCGCGCACGTCGTTCCCGAAGAATATCGGACGCGCCCCGAAAAGTATGTCGACCTGCTGGTCGATCGTTGGATTCCCACCGTGGCCATCACCGGCCTCGCCGAATTTTGCGACGTTTACTGCGACCGTGGCGCGTTCACGGTCGCGCAGTCGCGCAGGATTCTGATGGCCGGCCGCGCCGGCGGGCTCGTTCCGCGCATCCACGCCGACCAGCTCGCCAATATTGGCGGGTCGCGACTCGCCATCGAAGTTTCCGCCGCCAGCGCCGACCACCTGGAAAAACTAAACGCGAACGACATTCGCGCGCTCGGCCTCTCGAACGTTTGCTGCACGCTGCTTCCCGGCTGCTGCTTCCATCTCGGCCTCGAGCATTACGCCCCCGCGCGAAAACTCATCGACGCCGGGGCGATCCTCGGCCTCGCCACCGATTTCAATCCCGGCACCAGCCCCACGCTGAGCATGGCCATGATTTTGTCGCTGGCCTGCACCCAAATGCGCATGACGCCGGCCGAAGCGATCACCGCCGCCACCATCAATCCGGCGTATTCGCTGCGCGTGCATCATCGCGTCGGCTCGATTGAGGTTGGCAAGTTTGCGGACCTGGCCGCCTTTGACGTGGCCGACTATCGCGAAATCCCGTATTATTTTGGAGTGAATCTCTGCAGCCTGACCATGAAACGCGGGGCCGTCATCCACTCGAATAAGCTCTAATTCCCAGAAGCGACCAAATGAAACGAATTGTTGAGTGTGTTCCGAATTTTTCCGAAGGCCGCGACACGGCCAAAATCGACGCGATCATCGCGGCCATGCGCGAGGTTCGCGGCGTATATCTGCTCGACCACGAAAGCGACGCGGACCACAACCGCAGCGTGGTCACGCTGGCGGGTGAACCGGAACCGGTGGCCGAAGCCGCCTTGCGCGGAGTAGGCAAAGCGGCGGAATTGATCGATTTGACCAAACATTCCGGCGCGCATCCGCGCATGGGCGCAACCGACGTGGTGCCGTTTATTCCTGTCGACGGCGTGAGTATCGAAGACTGCGTGGCGCTATCCAAAAAAGTAGGGCGCGAAATTTGGGAGCGCTACAAAATTCCGGTTTATTTTTACGAAGCCGCGGCGCAGCGCCCGGAACGCGCCAACCTGGAAAATATTCGCAAAGGCCAATTCGAAGGCTTGCTCGTCGAGGTGCCCAAGAATCCCGATCGCGCTCCGGATATCGGCAACGCGGCCCTGCATCCCACCGCCGGCGCGACCGTGGTCGGCGCCCGGAAATTTCTAGTCGCCTACAACATCAACCTGAACACTTCCGACCTCGAGATCGCCAAAAAAATTGGCAAGAACATCCGCTTCTCCAACGGCGGCTTGCGCTACGTGAAAGCCATGGGCGTCGATCTGCGCGCCCGCAATCTCGCTCAAGTTTCGATCAACATGACCGACTTCGAGCAAACGCCGCTGCACCGCGTCTTCGAGATGGTCAAACGCGAGGCCGAACGCTACGGCGTTTCCATCGTCGGAAGCGAAATCGTCGGCCTGATTCCCAAGCGCGCCATCGAAATCACCGCCGACTTCTACCTGCAGCTCGAAAACTTTTCACCCGCGCAAGTGTTTGAGAATCGCATCGCGGCTTCGCTGAGCGGCGTGGCGCCCGCGGAAGGCCCGGGGAAACTTGCGTCGCTGGCAATGCCCTTTCTTGATGCAGTCGCCGAACCGAGCGCGACGCCCGGCGGCGGCTCGGTCGCGGCGCTGGCCGGCGCCCTCGGCGCCAGTCTCGGTCAGATGGTCGCCAGCCTCTCGCGCAAGAAAAAATCGCAAGCCGCTTTCGTGGATCAACTCAGCGACGCGCTTTCGCAGCTTCAGGCCGCGTCTAAAATGTTGTCTGAAGCGATCGATCGCGATTCCGCGTCCTTCGACCACGTGATGGCCGCTTACAAGTTGCCCAAAGAAACGTCTAACGAACAAGTGCAACGCGATGCCGCCATCCAACTCGCTCTGCAGGGCGCGGCGACCGTGCCGCTCGAAGTCGCCCGCCGAAGCGCCGAAGTTTTTGAGGTACTGGGACGCCTCGAACCCATTTCCAGTCCGTCGATGCATTCCGATGTTCGGGTGGGTCGTTTGATGGCCGCCGCCGGCGCGCGCGGTGCGCTGGAAAATGTCGCCATCAATCTGGAGTCGATCACCGACCAGGCGTTCACGACCCGCCTGAAATCCGAAGCAGCGGCCATTTCGGCGCGAGTCGCCGCGGCTTAGGTGCAACGTCGTAACATTCTCTTCGGCGCTTGGCCGCAGATTTGCATCAAACGTACTTGATAGAAATGCTCGATACGATTAGAAATTCTTAACTGAGGATCACGAGAAAATGAGACAGCCCGTCACCCGCATCGTAGTCGTCGCTCTTTTAGCTGTGGCCGTAGCCTTCGGCGCACTCACCGCCATTCCGACGCGGACCTCCGCCGGTTCGCTGAGCACCGCGATCATCGGCATGTTTCCCAAGGATGCGGGTGAATTCGCCTACGCCGATCTGAAGACCGCTCGAAAATATCCGTGGTTCGCGCAGCTCAATGACCAACTGCTGCCACCGCGCTTCCATCAATTCGAACAATTCCTTGCTTCTTCCGGCGTCGATCCGAACTCGCAAGTGGAAGAATTGGCCTGGGCCAGCGAGTCGAACGGCAAAGGCGACAACGTGGTCGGCATCGCGCTGGGAAATTTCGATCCGTCGGCTTCCGAAGCGAAACTGAAAACCCAAAAAGTTCCGTCGTTCGAATCGCAGGGTTATCGCATGTACGCCTTCGGCAGCGGCATCGCCGCCGGCGACATTCTCTTTCTCTTTTTCGACAGCAATACCGCCGCCTTCGGCAACCGCGCGGCGCTGGAAAAACTGATCGACGTGCGCATGGGCGGCACGCCCAGCCTGCTGACCAACGAGTCGCTTTTCCCGATGATCTCCGAAGCGAACGGCAACGGCATCGTGTGGGGCGTGCTCGACAAAGAACACACCGCCATCGCCTTGCAGCAATTGGTTCCGCAGGCCGGACAATTTCCTCAAGCCGCGGCCATCATCGCGCGCATCAAAGCCATGATCATTAATATCAGCGCCGACGACAAATCGATCGACGCGCACCTGCAGGCGGTCTGCGCTTCGGTCGACGACGCGAATCTGCTCAGCGCCGCATTTCAGGCTGGCCTGATGTATCGCCGCTACCAGGAAGCGTCCAGCAACCCCGCTCTGGCCAAGGCCCTCGACGGTGTCGGTGTGGTTCCCACCGGCGATCGTCTGAAAATCAACGCCCCCGTCACCCAGGAACAAATGACCGCGCTGATCCAGAGCAAATCGTTCGCGCCGCCCGCGAATTAATTTCACGCCGCGGGCTATCCGTGTGCGCCGAGTCTAAATCTTCGTAAACACCGACCAATCTGTCATCGCGAGCGCAGCGCGGGATCTGTTGCTTACGATCCTCGCCGCGGCGGCGGCGTCCGTCACAAGGGTCAGGGTTTTGGTTCCAGGAAAAACGGGGAATACGAGGGGTTGGACCTAAGCGACGGTTTTCTTACCGCCGTCGCAATACTTCACCAGCGTCATACGCGACACGCCGGACTTCGTTTCATACTGCACGCGATCGACGCTGGTCTTCTGCAACGCGCCGCTCAGCCCGGCACTGCTGCCGGCCACGGCATCACCCACGAAAGTATCCAGCCCCGCCGTCGGCAGCGCCTCGCCGGTATGTTCGATGGCCACTTCCACGCGGTCGGTAAAATCGGTGATGATCACCTTCACCGCCGCTTTGCGGTTCGCATTCGATTCGTTCAAAAGCGGAAATGTTTCTTTGCAGGCGGCAATCGCCGCCGCCGCCAATCCCTGTTGGGCCTCAGTGGACAGCCCGCACCGCAGCGACGACTGAAACACAATCGGCTCGATCGCGGACAGCAGCCGCTCGTCCTCGTGGACGATTATTTCGGTGCGCGCTGGATCAGTGCTCATCTTTATCGGCCAGGGTCACGTCGCAGGCTTCGCGGCATTCGGGGCAATAATACATCCGGTCGACCGCCAGGCGAATGTCATGCTGCGACTGGCAGAAGCAGCAAAACTTCTCGCATGTACACTGTATTTCAGGCTTGTCGCACTGCGAACAGAGGGTTGTTGCCATCGCCGCCCCTTCAGGTTACCTGGAGAATTCGCCTTCCACCCATACTAGGGCAAGCCTGAGTTCGCCACAAGCGTCTAACTTCTTTCGATTCCCTAAACAGCGATACCGATTCGGCACGATGCTCATTTGATCCGAAAAATGCCACGCGGCCCGTTTTCTTGACACCCCAAAATCACCATGCTAATTTCGATGTTTGGCCACCATGGTTCGATTTTTCCTGTGACAACGCCAGCCATCGCTGAAACTCGCAAGACCGCCCTCAACGCCGTGCACCGGCGCTTGAACGCCCGCATGGTTAATTTCGGCGGTTGGGACATGCCGCTGGAATATTCGGGGATTCTCGCCGAACACGAAGCGGTGCGCACCCGCGCCGGACTTTTCGACGTGAGCCACATGGGCGAACTCGAAATCACGGGCCCCGGCGCGCAATCCCTGGTGCAATGGGTCAGCTGCAACAACGCCGCCAAATTGATCGACGGACAAATTCAATATTCCGGTTTGATGACTTCGCGCGGCACATTTGTCGACGACCTACTGGTGCACAAAATTTCCGACACCCATTACCTGCTGTGCGTCAACGCCAGCAACCAAGATGCGGATTTCGATCACCTCGTGGCCAATAATAAATTCGACGCGAAGGTCGCCAACACCAGCTCGCGCTATTCGCAGCTCGCGGTGCAGGGCCCGCGCGCCGAAGAGATTCTGCAAAAACTCACCCGTACTGCGCTGGCGCCGATTCGCTACTATTATTTTGTCTTTGGCCAGGTCAGCGGCGTGGATTGCCTGATCGCTCGCACCGGGTACACCGGCGAAGACGGCTTCGAAATTTACTTCGCGCCGGAATATTCGGAAAAATTGTGGGACGACCTGATGAAAGCAGGCGCGCCGCTGGGTATGATTCCGACGGGTCTGGGTGCGCGCAACACGCTGCGCCTGGAAGCCGGGATGTGCCTTTACGGCCATGAAATCGACGACACCACCACGCCCTGGGAAGCAGGCCTCGCCTGGATCTGCAAAATGGAGAAGGCGCCGTTCCTGGGCAGCGACGTTTTAGCTGCGCAGAAAAAAGACGGTGTCCCGCGCAAGCTGGTCGGCTTTGAAATGCTGGACAAGCGCATCGGACGTGACGGCTATCCGGTCGACGCCGCCGGAAAGCAGGTCGGCCGGGTCACCAGCGGCTGCCCTTCGCCGACGCTCAAGAAAAATATCGGAATGGCCTACGTGCCGCCGAGCTTGACGGCGGTGGGAACCGATTTGGAAATTGATATCCGAGCCCAAAAAGCGGCGGCTCGCGTGATTCCGTTGCCATTTTACAAGCGACCACAGTAACCAGGTCGCATCCAACCAGGAGACCCATGTACCCAGCAGACTACCGCTACACCAAGCAACACGAGTGGGTCAAAGTCGATGGCGAAGTTGGAATTGTCGGCATCACGCATTACGCGCAGCAGGAATTGGGCGACGTGGTCTTCGTCGACATGCCCAAGCCCGGAACAAAAATCAAGTTGGGCACGTCCTTCGGCACCGTTGAATCGGTGAAAGCGGTCAGCGAAATTTTCAGCCCCGTTTCCGGCGAAATTCTGGAAACGAACGGTCTGCTTTCCGATGCTCCCGAAAAAATAAATGCCGACCCGCACGTGACCGCCTGGCTGATCAAAGTGAAGCTGGACGACCCGAAAGAGGCCGCGAGCCTGATGGACGCCGTTGCGTATCAATCCTACGTCGAAGCCGCCGCCAAGGATCATTAAGCCGAATGCGTTATTTGCCCAAGAGTCCCGCGGAACGCCAGGAAATGCTCGCCGCCATTGGCGCGAAATCGATCGACGAACTTTTCAAATCGATCCCGGAAAAATTTCGCCTGCGCGATCCGCTGGCGCTTCCCGGGCCGTTGTCCGAATCCGAGATTATTCAATACTTCAAGGCGCGCGCCGACGAAAACGCCCGCGGCTACACTTCGTTCCTCGGCGCAGGAGTGTATTCGCATCTCCGTTCGGTGGTCGCCGACGCCATTATCCAGCGCGGCGAATTTCTTACTTCCTACACACCCTATCAGGCTGAATTCGCGCAAGGCACGCTCACCGCGATTTTCGAATTTCAAACGCTAATGTGCCAGCTCACCGGCCAGGAAGTGGCCAACGCCTCGATGTATGACGGCTCGACCGCGCTGACGGAGGCCGTGCTGATGGCCGAGCGCCTCACCGACCGCGACTACGTGCTGGTCGCGCGTTCGGTGCATCCGGAGTATCGCCAGGTGCTGCACACTTACGCGAAGAATCTCGGCTTGAAAGTTGAGGAAATCGGATTCACTCCATCAGGGCAAATCGATCGCGCGGCGCTGACGCCCGAAAAGCTTTCGAGGGCCGCGGCGATCGTCGTCCAGTCGCCGAACTTCTTCGGCGTGCTCGAAGATCTTCCTGCCCTAGCGCAAGCCGCGCACGCCAGCGGCGCGCTCTTGGTCGATACCATCACCGAAGCCGTTTCGCTGGGCATCGTTCGCCCGCCAGCCGAAGCCGACATCGTCGCCATGGAAGGCCAGGCCCTGGGCATCCCACCCAGCTATGGCGGCCCTTACGTTGGCGTCATCGCTACCCGCGAAAAATTCGTGCGCCAGATGCCCGGCCGCCTGGCCGGAGAAACCAAAGACGCCGAAGGCAACCGCGGATTCGTGCTGACGCTGGCCACCCGCGAGCAACATATCCGCCGCGAGAAAGCCACCTCCAACATTTGCACCAACGAAGCGCTCTACGCGCTCGCCGCCACCATTCATCTTTGCCTGATCGGCAAAGAAGGAATTCGCGAACAAGCCCTGCAGAATCTGGCCAAAGCGCGCTTCGCCCAAACCGAACTCGAAAAAATTCCGGGCGTGCGCCGCACCTTCTCCGGCAGGACCTTCAACGAATTCACCGTGGAATTTCCGCGGTCGGTAAAATTGATCAACCACGAATTGCTGAAAGAAAAAATCGTCGGCCCGTATTCTCTGGGCATGTATTATCCCCAGCTCACCAAAAATGCGGTGGTCTGCGTCACCGAAACCACCAGCCGCGCGGAAATCGAACGCTTCGCCGCGGCGGTGCGAAAAATCCTGGAAAAACCTCTATGAGCACCTTACTGAATCCCAAAGCGGCCGAGCCCGAAGCCGCCGCGCATCACGTCGGCAAAGTGCGCTCGCATCCTAGCCAGAACGAAGGGCTGATTTTCGAGCATTCCCTGCCTGGCAAACGCGGCATGGAATTGCCGCCGCTCGACGTTCCGGCGGTCGATCCGGTCGCCACGCTCGGCGCTGAATTTACCCGTGCGTCGGTCGAAGGTTTCCCGGAAGTCAGCGAGATCGAAGTGATCCGCCACTTCACGCGCCTGTCCACCTGGAATTACGCCATCGATCTCGGAATGTATCCGTTGGGTTCCTGCACCATGAAGTACAACCCGCGCGTCAACGAATTCGTCGCGCGCCTCGAAGGTCTCGCCACCGAACACCCTTCGCAGCCCGCGGAGCTTTCGCAGGGCTGCCTGCGCATCCTTTATGATCTGCAAAAATGCCTGCTCTCCATCACCGGCATGGACGCGGTCACCTTGCAACCAGCCGCCGGGGCGCAAGGCGAACTCACCGGCCTGTTGATGATTCGCGCGTATCTCGAAAGCATGGGCAACGCGCGCCGTAAAGTTTTGATTCCCGATTCCGCCCACGGCACCAATCCCGCGTCGGTCGTCATCGCCGGCTATGAGGTGCAAAATATCAAGTCCAACGATCGCGGCCAGATTGATACCGACCACCTGCGCGAATTCGTCACCGACGACGTCGCCGCGCTGATGATCACCAATCCCAGCACCATTGGCATCTTCGAAGAGCGCATCGCCGAAATCGCGGCCATCCTCCACGAACGCGGCGCCCTGCTCTACATGGACGGCGCCAACATGAACGCGCTCGCCGGCGTCACGCGTCCCGGGGATTTTGGCGTGGACGTGATGCACCTGAACCTGCACAAAACATTTTCGACGCCGCACGGCGGCGGCGGTCCCGGGGCCGGACCGGTGATGATCAAGAAAATTCTCGAACCGTTTCTGCCGACGCCCGTCATTGTTCAGAAACAGGATGGCAGCTACGCGCTCGATTCGAATCGGCCGCAATCGGTCGGCCGCGTCCGCGCCTTCGCCGGAAATTTTGGCGTGCTGCTCCGCGCCCTCGCTTACACCCTGGCGTACGGTCCCGGAATTCGCCAAGCTACCGAAGACGCCGTGCTGAACGCGAATTACATCCGCAAGAATCTCGAGAAGTATTTCGATTTGCCCTACGATTTGCCGTCCATGCACGAAGTGGTTTTCAGCGACGCGCGCCAAAAAGCTAAAGGCGTGAACACCATGGACATCGCGAAGCGCTTGATCGATTACGGATTTCACCCCTACACCACCGCGTTTCCGCTGATTGTTCCGGGCGCGATGATGATCGAGCCCACCGAATCCGAATCTCGAGAAGAATGTGATTTGTTCATCGATGCCATGCGTTCGATTGCCGCCGAAGTCGATTCCAATCCGGAAATCGTGAAAACTGCGCCGCACTCCACGCGGGTTGGGCGCCTGGACGAAACCGCGGCGGCGCGCAAGCCCGTCCTGCGCTGGAAACCGGCGTAGCGTATGGCCAGGATTCAAGTTTTAAGTTGAAGTTGCGGAACGCACAGCCCCACGGAGGACTTCGATGACGCCTGAACAGGCCGGTTTCCTCGCGAGCATTTTTTTGCCGTCCGTTCAGAAGGAATACTTGACCACGCGCCGCGTCGTGCGCGCCATTCCGGTCGAGAAGGACGGCTTCCAACCGCATCCCGTCGCGCGCACGGCCCTCGAACTCGCCTGGCATCTCACCTCGTCCGACATTTGGTTCCTCGACGGCTTCCTGAACGGAAAATTCGAAATGGAAGACGATTCCATGCCCGGCGATCTCACCGACAGCGCGGACGTCCTCGCGCTCTACGAAGAGCAATTCGACCAGAAATTTCCGTTGGTCGCCAAGCTCTCTCCTGAATTTTGGGCCACGCCGCTGGAATTTTTTGGAATTTTCAACTATCCGGCCGCGCTGTATCTGCAATTCATGCTCAACCACTCGATCCATCACCGCGGCCAGCTCACCGCCTACCTGCGCGAAATGGGCGCCAAGGTTCCCAACATTTACGGCGGCAGCTATGACGAACCGATGTCCGAAGCGCCGCCCCACGAAAAATAGCTCCTCAAAATGGAAACGTCGTGGCGGCCGCAATTTCGGCAACCGCCACGACGCTTTAATTCCAGTCCTGAACTGTTCTTACTTCTTGTCGTTCTTGGCTTTCTCGATCGGCAGTCCTCGCGCCGCCACCGGGTTGAGTCGCTGCACGGCGGTGACGTCCACCGAATTTGCCGCGGCGGCCGGAAACAACACGGAACGCCCGTCGGTGCTGGCTGCCGCCGCATCGGCCATTCGTTCCGTGGCCGGAGCGGCCATGGGGATCAGGGCGCCTTCGGCTTCCTTCAGGAATTTCAGGCCATTTTCCGAGCCTTGCCAGTCGATGGAGATCACATCGCCCAGCGAGACTTGTTCGGTCGAAAGCAAACTCGCCAGCGGATAGAC